>VOFC01002873.1_pt1 | contig 54688 bp, 59 predicted proteins | sample 5384161 | NCBI WGS metagenome assembly VOFC01 (sample SAMN12384722, study PRJNA508395) | human gut metagenome | isolation source: healthy gut B | host: Homo sapiens | reverse complement strand
CATCCTGAACGATCCGCAGCGGATGGAGACGATGTCTCAAAACATGGCGGCGCTCGGCATTCCCCGACGCGACCAAGCGCATCTACGACACAGTGATGACGCTGCTCAAGTGAAAGAGAATAAAAAGGAAGCGAGCCGTGAGGCTCGCTTCCTTTACTTTTGACGCTTTATTTCGCCTTCAAAATGAAATCCATATAGATGGGATTGTGGTCGGAGTAGCGATACCCTGCGTCGACGACATCGGCGGAGACGGCTTCGACGTTGTCGGAGACGAGGAAGCCGTCGACCGTCACGCGGAAGGTCGTCTCCTCGTTGTAGGGTTCGTTGGCCGTGCGGCAGGTGGCGACGGGGTGTTCGGGGTCAAACGGCACGACAAGGGAGAGCCCGTCGGGGATCGTCCCCTCGGGGATGGGCTGCGCCCAGGTGTCGTTCTCGCCGCCCGCGACGCCGAAGATCTCGGCAGAATTGCCGAGCAGGTCCTTATTGAAGTCGCCGCCCGCGACGCAGTAGTTGCCGTTTTCATATTCCGCCAGCATATCGGCGCAGAGCATTTCAAGCTGCTCGGTCGCGATCGTGCCGTCGGACGTGTAGGCCGAAAGGTGGAGGTTATAGAGCACCAGCTCCCTGCCGTTTTCCATCGGGACGCGGCTGACGGAGTAGCAGCGGTCCAGGTCGACGAGCTTCATGATGCCCGTCTCGATCGGCAGCGAGCGGCGTACGGCGGACGAGATCGGATGACGTGAGAGCGTCAGGATACCGGACTGGTTCGCGCCGTGGGGGTTAATAAGAGGATAGAAGAGGTACGGGCTGTCGTAATTCTGCGCGAATACCTTGTTAAATTCGCTGTTCCCCATCACATCGTCGAGATAAGCGTCCTCTGCGATGTGCCAGCTGCGCGTGCCGTAGATATCGACCTCCTGAAAGAGGGCAAAGTCGGGCGAAAGGTCCTTGACGAGCGAGACCTCGCCGCGCATATTCTCATCAACGGCTTGCCTGCTACGGGCGCGGCTCTCCTTGCCGCCGTCCATGAAGAAGCTGTAATCGGCGCTGTACGCGCCGAAGCCTACGTTGGCCGACGAAACGCGATAGGTGACGCCGGTCTGCGGCGCGCCCTCCATCGGTGCGGCAGATGCGGCGTCGCAGTGCGCAACGCCAAGCTTCTGCATATCCTCCACACGGTAGTAGGCGGCAAAGACATAGATGACGTAAGCCAGCACGATCAAAACGAGCGCCAACAGAATATAGAGCGCGACTTTGAGCGTTTTTTTCATGAAAAAAGACTCCTTTCGGGGAGAAATATAATAGTCTTATTTTGCCACAAAGCGGGCGGGAAAGCAAGGCAAAAAGAAGTTGACGCGCCGCGGCAAAATGGCTATACTGAAAATGCCTAACTATTGCCCTGTGAAAACCGGCAGTCACCCATTTTCCGCAAAAGCCATACGATGGAAAAGTAATGTGCTTGCGGGAGGGAACATGATGTGTGAGCTGTTGGTAGAGGGCGGGGAGCGCCTGTACGGAGAACTCACGATACAAGGCTCAAAAAACAGTGTGCTGCCGATTTTGGCGGCGACGCTTTTGTGCGCGGACACCTGCGTGATCGAAAATTGTCCGAAGCTGCGGGACGTGGATGCGTCCGTTGCCATTTTGCGGCACTTGGGCTGCTGCACGCACTGGGAGGACAGTGCGCTCGTGGTCGACACAGCGCGCATGGACCGCGCGGTCGTGCCCGACGCACTGATGCGAGAGATGCGCTCGTCGGTCATCTTTCTCGGCGCGATTCTGGCGCGCTGCAAGGAAGCGACGATCTGTTATCCCGGCGGCTGCGAGCTGGGGCCGCGTCCCATTGACCTGCACTTAAGCGCCCTGAGCGCCCTGGGGGCAGAGATCAGGGAGACGGGCGGCGAGCTCAAGTGCCGCGGCGGAACGCTTCTCGGGAGCGATGTGTACTTACCCATGCCGAGCGTGGGCGCGACGGAAAACGCGCTCCTCTGCGCCTGCGGCGCAGACGGCGTGACGACGATCTACAACGCCGCGCGCGAGCCGGAGATCGTCGATTTACAGAACTTTATTAACGCGATGGGCGGCAACGTCCGCGGCGCGGGAGGCTCGATCATCACAGTCGAGGGAAAGCGCGCGCTGCACGGCGGGAAATACCGCATCATCGCCGACCGCATCGTGGGCGCGACGTATCTCTGCGCCGCGGCCTGCTGTGGGGGAGAGGTGCGCCTTCGCGGCGTCGACCCGCGGCCGCTTTCGACTGTGTCCGGCGCGCTGAGCGAGGCGGGCTGCACGGTCAAAAGCGGGGAGGACGATGTTTTCCTCCAAAGTGATGGCAGTCTCAGATCCATCCGCCCTGTGCGCACGGCGCCCTATCCGGGCTTTCCGACGGACGCGCAGCCGGTGCTGATGGCGGCGCTTTTGAAAAGCGCGGGCAGCACCGTTTTTGTAGAGAATATTTTTGAAAACCGTTACCGCCATGTCGACGAGCTGGCGCGCATGGGCGCGGAGGTGCGCGTCGCGGGACGCGTGGCCGTCGTCACGGGACGCGAGCACCTGCACGGCGCGCGCGTCAAGTGCACCGACCTTCGCGCGGGCGCGGCGCTTGTGATTGCGGGCCTGCAGGCCGACGGACTCACGCGCATTTCGCGCATCGAGCACATCGACCGCGGCTATGAGAGCATCGAGCGCGACCTTGGCGTGCTGGGCGCGCATGTGCGGCGGGAGACGGTTACATAAGCAAACGAAGAAAAAAAGGCAGGAAAACTATGGCGTCAAAGCGAAGAAACAGGCGGCGCAGGCGGGGAAGAGCACCTTTCCCGCTGAGACTTTTGTGCCTCGCGGTCGTGATCGCCGCATTTCTCGGCGCGCTGACGATGTTCTTCCGCATCGATATGATCGTGGTGGAGGGCAACGAGCGCTATACCGAGGAGCAGATCATCGAGGCGGCCGGCGTGCAGAAGGAGCAGAACCTTGTGCTGCTGAACAAATATAAGGTCAAACAATCCATTTTCGACACGCTTCCGTATGTGGAGACCGTTGTCATCAACCGCAAATACCCCGACGCGCTCATTCTGACCGTGACGGAGTGCACGGCCTCCGCTGCGCTGACGGGCGAAAACGGCACATGGCTCATGAGCGACGAAGGCAAAATTCTGGAGCGCGCGGCGCAGATCCCCGAGGGCTGCGCGCGCGTGACCGGCTGCACGCTCGTCGAGCCCGCGGTCGGCGCGATGGCGGCGTTTGCGGACGAAGATTCGTATAAATTCGAGCGGCTCCTTGCGCTGCTGCGCACGGCGGAGGATAAGCAGCTTATGTCCATGATCGGCGAGGTCGATTTGAGCGACGGCACGGCGATCACCTTTACTTATCTTGGCCGCTTTACCGTCAAGATGCCGTGGGATGCGGACATTGCCTACAAGCTCGAAAATGTGCGCACAGTGGTGGAGCAGCTTGAAGCCAATCAGACCGGCACGATCAACCTGATGAACGACGGCAGGGCTGACTTCATCCCGGAATAAAGGCGGAAGTTGACGTAAAAAAGTTTCCCCGAAATGGCCGATTGCTATTGACCCCGCGGGAAAACCGTAATACAATAATTAAGATAGCAAATACCTGATATTGTGGCGCTTGCAGCGGCAAGTGCCTTGCCCATACAACAGATTGCAGGAGGAACCGACATGGCATTCGGATTGGAGACCGGTCCTGAAAACGTAGTCAAGATCAAGGTCATCGGCGTTGGCGGCGGCGGCAACAACGTGGTCAACCGCATGGTGCGCACCGGTGCGCGCGGCGTCGATTTTGTCGCAGTGAATACAGATAAGCAGGCGCTCAACGTGTCTGCCGCCACTTATAAAATCCAGATCGGCGAAAAGCTGACGCACGGTCAGGGCGCGGGCTCCGACCCTGAGGTCGGCCGCAAGTGCGCCGAGGAGAGCCGCAACCAGATCGCCAAGGCGCTGGAGGACACCGACATGGTGTTCATCACCGCTGGCATGGGCGGCGGCACCGGCACCGGCGGCGCGCCCATTGTTGCCGAGATCGCGCGCGAGGCGGGCATCCTGACCGTCGGCGTCGTGACGAAGCCCTTCGGTTTTGAAGGCCGCCGCCGCATGACGCAGGCGGAAGCGGGCATCGAAGAGCTCAAGACCAAGGTCGACTCGCTCGTCATCATCCCGAACGAGCGCCTCAAGCACGCGACCGACCAGAAGATCACCTTTGCCAACGCGTTCGAGATCGCGGACGACGTGCTGCGTCAGGCGGTGCAGAGCATCTCCGACCTGATCCGCGACACGGGCTTCATCAACCTCGACTTTGCCGACGTGACCGCCATTATGAAGGACGCGGGCCTTGCCCACATGGGCGTGGGCCGCGCCGCCGGCAAGAACAAGGCCGAGGAGGCCGCGCGCATGGCCATCTCCTCCCCGCTGCTGGAGACCTCCATCAACGGTGCGCGCGGCGTGCTCATCAACGTCACCGGCTCGATGGACATCGGTCTCGACGAGGTCGAGCAGGCTGCGTCCCTCGTGCAGGAGGCTGTGCATCCCGACGCGCTCACCATCTTCGGCGCGACGTTCGACGAGACGCTCGACGACGAGATCCGCGTCACGGTCATCGCCACGGGCTTTGACAAGGCGCCCGGCGCGCTGGACTTCAACAAGGATAAGAAGCCTGCCGAGCAGAGCGGCGAGAGCGCCGTTGCCGGTCTTGCGCCGCTCGACTTCGACAAGGAAAAGGCCGAGGAAGAGGCAAAGCACGAAGCTGAGCCCGATCCGTTCGACGACATCTTCAAAATTTTCAACCGCGAGCGTTAAATGGAAACAATTCCCAAAATTCCGCAGACTTTGGTCTGCGGAATTTTTTTGTCCGCATTTACGGCGCTATTTCAAAAAGCGATGCCAGCGCATCAAAATTTTGCACCTTTTAATTTTGCCCGAAGCGCAGAAAGTAAATGCGCCGGACAGAGAAAAAGAAATGAGAAAGAAAAAATTTCCGGCGTTGGGCGGACGGCAGCGTCCTGCGCGCACAGGGCGCGCCGCCCGCCCGCATTTTTTGAAGGGGTGAGAGAATGGATGGAACGCATTGCATCGGAAAGCGAACGGCGGCGATCCTGCTGGGATTTTTTGCCGCCGCCGCGATCATGCTGCCGTCTGCGCAGGCGGCGGACCGGACGGTCAGCGAGCTGATCCCCGTCGGACAGACCGTCGGCGTGAAGCTCTTTTCCGACGGCGTGCTCGTCGTCGGCTTTTCCGATGGGGAAAGTCCGGCGAAGGACTGCGGACTCAAGGAGGGCGACGTCATCACGGCCATCGGCGGGCAAAGCTTGGACACCATTGAGGAATTCCGCCAGCTTTTGGCAGAAAACGGCGAGGACGCCGCGGCGCTGACCGTCAAGCGCGGCAGCCGCACGATCGAGCTGAGCGCAGAGCCGGAGAAGGACGAGGATGGCGAGTACCGCCTCGGCGCCTGGGTGCGCGACAGTATGGCGGGTATCGGCACAATGACTTTTTACGACCCGCAGAGCGGCACGTTCGGCGCGCTGGGCCACGGCGTGACGGACGTGGACACGGGGCAGCTCCTGCCGCTCGACCACGGCAGCATCATGGACGCCTCGGTCAAGGCGGTGAAAAAGGGGGAGCGCGCCTCGCCCGGCGAGCTCAAGGGCGACTTTGACCTGACGCGCGACAGCGGCACGCTTTACGCCAACACCGAATGCGGCATTTTCGGCAAGCTCTCGGCAGAGGACGCAGCAAAGATCACCGGCGCGGCGCTGCCGATCGCAAAAAAGGATGAGATCAAGACCGGCAGGGCGGCGATCTTAGGCCACCGTTTCCGGCAATGAAACACGCGAGTATGATATTGAGATCGAAAAAATCTATTCGCCTTCCGGCAGCACGCGAAATCTGCTGCTGCGCGTGACGGACGAGGAGCTTCTTGCACAGACCGGCGGCGTGGTGCAGGGAATGAGCGGCAGCGCGATTTTGCAGGATGGCAAGATCATTGGCGCGGTCACGCACGTCCTGCTGGATGATCCGTCAAGAGGTTATGGTATTTTTATCGAAAATATGCTCTCTGCGGCGGGGCTTTCGAGTGAATAACCTACCCATATAGTAGAAAGATTGTGTTAAGATAGCGTAAAAACAACTAAATTTTCATGCAAAAAGTTAGAAAAAGATGGTTAGATTCGACATAACTCGCTTGAAAACGCTGTCCAAATATGTTAGCTTAAAGCCATGGCAGAACGAAGACGTCACATTTTGCTGCTGAAGCTGGCCGGCTGGGTCGGCGAAAACTTGTGTGAAAAGGACGGGATGACATGGACAAGAGGATCACGGTCGTATTAGCGGACGCAAACGAGGAGTTCCGCACAGCACTGAAACAGGCATTGGAAGCAACGGGTGAGTTCGACGTAGTGGGATGCGCAGCCGACGGACTGGCTGCGGCGCAGGATATAGCGGAGCGAAAGCCGCAGCTTCTTGTGATGGATCTTCTGCTGCCGGGACTGGACGGCTTCGGCGTGCTCGAGCAGGCGGCGAAGGACAAGGTGCAGATGAAGACAGTTGTCGTCTCGGCTCTTTATCGCGATCAGATCGTGTCGCAGGCGATGAGCCGCGGCGTATCGTTCTTCATGCCCAAGCCCTGCGAGCTGACCTCGCTTTTAGACCAGATGCGCCGCGCGGTCAACGAGGGTGAGGAGAGCGAGGACGAGTCGCAGGCGCTTGAGCGCGAGGTCACGGCAGTGATCCACGAGGTCGGCGTGCCCGCGCACATCAAGGGCTATCAGTACGTGCGCGAGGCCATCGTCATCGCCGTGCAGGACATGGATGTCATCAACGCCGTGACAAAGGTGCTCTATCCCGAGGTCGCGCGCCGCTACAGCACCACGCCCTCGCGCGTTGAGCGCGCGGTGCGCCATGCGATCGAGGTCGCGTGGGACCGCGGTGACCTTGAGACGCTCCAGCGCTATTTTGGCTACACGGTATCCAACACGAAAGGAAAGCCGACCAACAGCGAGTTTATCGCCATGATCGCGGACCGCATCCGTTTACAACGGAAGATTTATAGGGTGTGAAAAGCGAAAGACGTAAAGAGCCATGGAGTGAAACTCCGTGGCTCTTTTAATAAGAGGTTTATGACTTATCACTTGCAGTGAACGCAAATGACAGCTCAGGGTCGGAAAGAATGACGACAGAGAAAGTATCGTCACTGACAAAAGCATATCCAAAAGCCGAGGCGTCAGGATCATCCGAAGCTTTTACATCATAACAATAGCCGGCAAGCTTTTCGCCATCATTCACAGCTTTTGTTTTCTCGGGACTGTAAGTTAAGTAGAAGGATAAATCAGAAATGGAGCGTTCTGAGAATGAAATTGTAGCCGCACCACCCTTTTCAACGGTGCAGGTAAAGCCACCGAGATTTTTTGCGCGGATGGTATCGTCTCCATTTTCCAGAAATACTCCGTTCCAGCTGCCGACGATACGCTTTTCCGCTTTTGCGGCAATGTTGCTTTGGAACAGGCTGCTGTTGGCAAGAGCCACGGCGACAAGCAGAAGTGCGAGCACGGAAACGAGGAGAACAGCCTTCTTTTTCTTCGGCTTTTTGCCGCTGGCGGGGATGGGAGCTTCCTCTGCGGGGGTGATCTCCGCAGGTGCGGAATCTGCTTCAGGCGCGGCCGTTTCAATTTTTTCGCCGCAGTTCATACAGAAGACAGCGTCTTCCGGGATCGGGCTGCCGTATTTGGGACAAAACATAAGATATTCCTCTCTCTCCTAAATATGTGGAAGACTCGACACAGGAGCCTTCCTCTGGAAAGAGTATAGCGCTTGTCAATTAAACTATACATAATGATAATTAAATATCATTTTAGGCAACTTTTAATGAACGAAAAAGGCGGGAGTTCATTATGATTTGTGACAGAATAAAAGCAATTACGGGAGCCGGCGGGCTATTCGCAGGCGCAGCTGGCAAAAGCTCTTTCATGTTTCGGCGGACTATCTGCTGGGGCTTACGGCTTCATCGAGCATTGTGCTGGACGGATACACGCAGGAGGAAATTGAGCTGCTTTACAAGTTGATCCGCTATTTTGACGACCAGAAAAAGCAGCGCTGATGCAGAGTACAAAACGATCCCCGTCCGGCGGAACCTTCCGCCGGACGGGGATCGTTGCTTTTTTACTTTTTCTGTTTTTTTTCATGCGGCGCTCAATGTGCTGCAATCCCCACAGGCACAGCCAGGAGGCGGCGCCGAGGAGCAGCGAGCCAAGCGCAAATTGCTTTTTCTTCATGTCGATATCCTCATGTGTCGCTTTCGCGTAAAACAACGTCTGCGGTGAAGCGCTTGCCGTCGCGCTCGACTAAGAGCTTGAGCGTTTCGCCTGCTTCATGGCGGCGGCGGACACGCAGAAGGTCGGTGGACTTTGTCAACGCTTCGCCGTCGGCCGCTACGATAAGGTCACCCTTCTGGATGCCGGCCTCGTCGCCGGGGCCGCCGGGCGTGACGTCCATCACGCGCAGAGCGGTCTCGCTGCTATCTAAAATGACGGGCGCGATCTGTACCGAGATACCGATCACCACCTCGCCGTGCACCTCGCCGTAGGCGATCAGGTCATTGATCATATAGGCGGTCGAGGCGATGGGAATGGCAAAGCCGAGGCCCTCCACGCTCGTGGTGGAGGACGAGCCCATCTTCATCGTGTTGATACCGACGACCTGACCGTACACATTGATGAGCGGGCCGCCGGAGTTGCCGTTGTTGAGCGCGGCATTCGTCTGGATGAGCGTCATCGTCACGCCGTCGACGTACACGTCGCGGTTGATGGCGGAGACGATGCCGTCGGTCAGCGTGCCGCGCAGCTCCACGCCGAGCGGGTTGCCGATGGCGTACACCGGATCGCCGACCGTCAGCGCGTCAGAGTCGCCGAATTCCGCGGCGGGAAGGCCGCTGGCCGCGATCTTGATGACGGCGAGGTCCTTTTCTTCGTCGAGCCCCAGAAGGCACGCACGGTAATCCTCACCCGTGTCGAGCACGACGTAGCACTCCGAGCCGCCCGCGATGACGTGGGCGTTCGTGAGGATGAAGCCATCCTCGGTGAAGATGACGCCGGTGCCGACCATGGCGCTGCCGTCGCGGTTGCCGGTGAGCACCGTGACGGTGGAGGGATTGACTTTCTGGTAGATCTCCTGGATCGTCAGCGCCTCGCCGTGGCTCTCGTTGTAGCGGAGCTTGACCTGATCGGTGTTGGGCAGGCGCTTGATGGTCGTTTCGCCATGCTCGCTGTTGTCGTAATAATCTTCGTCATGGCGCTGCTCGAAATCATCGTCGTGATAGGACCGGTGATCGTCGAACGCGCCGCCGAGCCACAGCGCCGTGACGACGCCGCTGACGAGGAGAAGGCCGAGCATGCAGAAAAGGAAGATCTTAAGCCCTTTCCGCTTTTTGCGCGGTGATGTATGCTTCTTCGGCTGTCCGGGCAGCGGTGTCGGCTGCACGTAGCGCTCCACGATGGACGTGACGGGCGCTTCATAGCGCAGCACGACCTCCTGCGGCTCGCCGCTCTGGCTGACCGTCGGGGATAACTCCTGATTCTCGTGATCCATAGCGTGTTTCTCCTGTTGAGACTTACTGCGCGGTCTGCCCGCCGGCGAGCGTCACGCTGAAGGTGAACGTCGTCAGGCCGTTTTCGCTTGTGACGGCGATGTGCTCCTTGTGCTGGTCCAGAATGGTTTTAACCACGTAGAGCCCGAGGCCCACGCCGTCCTTATCCTCGGAGCGGGATTTGTCGCTCTTGTGGAAGCGCTCGAACAGCAGCGGGATCTCCTCGGCGGGGATGGTGTCGCCCTCGTTGCGAACCGAGATCAGCGCCTTGCCGTTGAGCGTCGTCACGCCGAGGTAGAGCGCGGAGCCCTTGCGGGCGAATTTTGCCGCATTTTCGAGCAGGTTGTAGATGACCTGCGTGATGAGGTCGTTGTCGCCGAGCACCATGATGCCGCTGTCGGGAATGTCGGCGTCGACATCGAGCCCGCGGTCGGTGATCTTCTTCTCCATCGAAATGAGCACGCGGCGCATGCTCTCGCACACGTCGAACGGCGCCTTCGTGCGCGTCAAGTCGCGCGACTGGAGCTGCGAGACCTCAAGCATGCGGCGCACGAGACGGGAAAGCCGCCGCGCCTCATCCGAGATGATGCGCAGGTACTCCTTTTCCTGCTCGGGCGGGATCGTGCCGTCCAGAATGCCGTCGGTATAGCCCGCGATGGTCGTCATCGGGGTCTTTAACTCATGGGAGACGTTTGCGATGAACTCGCGGCGCTGGCGCTCGGTCTCCTGCAAGGAGTCCGCCATGTTGTTGAAAGATTCTGCCAGCTCTGTGATCTCGGTCACGCCCTCGTAATTGTGCATGCGCACGTCGAAGTTGCCCTCGGCGAAGCGGCGTGTCGCCTCCGCCATCTCGTGGATGGGGCGCGACTGGCGCATGCTGACCCACGCGCTCACGACGAACGAGAGCAGCAGCACCGTCACCGCCGTCATGAAAAACAACCCGATGAACGTGCGCCACATCGTCGTCAGCGCCCGTGCGCCGGTCACCGCCAGCACAAAGCCGACGGTTGCGCCCTCGCTCACAATCGGCACGCCGACGACGAAGTGCGTGTCCTCATAGATGTCGCCGAGTGTGGTGCGCACGGCGTAGGTGTCATCGCTCATCGCGCCCTCGGCCACGTCCTGCGGCACGGTCAGCACGCGGTTGACGAGAGTTGTATCGGTCGTCAGCAGCAGGTTGCCGTCCGAGTTGCAGATGAGAAATTCTGCATCCGTCACGTTCGAAGCGAAGTCTGCCAGCTCACGCAGCCCTGTGAGCGAGCCGTTTTCCATGTAGGACGACACCATGTGCGACACGACCGTCGCCTTGCTCTGCATCTGCTCGCTGCGCTCATCGATGGCGTAGGAATACGTCAGCGCGAAGAACGCGCTGCCGAGCAGCGCCAGCGTCAGCATGACGACGCTTGCCGTGAGCAGAAAATTCTGCCAGTAGATCGTGCGGCAGCGGGTCTTGACCTTTTTGAGCGTCCAGCGCTTTTTCTGTGTTTTCTCTTTGTTTTCTTCCGGCATACTGAATTACTTCACTTCGAATTTATACCCGACGCCCCAGACGGTCTTGAGCGCCCACTGGTCGCTGACGTTTTCGACCTTTTCGCGGAGCCTCTTGACGTGTACGTCCACCGTGCGCGAGTCGCCGAAGTAGTCGAAGCCCCACACCTCGTCAAGGAGCTGATTGCGCGTGTAGACGCGGTTCGGCGTGGCGGCAAGGTGGTAGAGAAGCTCCAGCTCTTTGGGCGGCGTGTCGATCTTCTTGCCGTCGACGATCAGCTCATAGGAGTCAAGGTCGATGATAAGCTTGTCGAACACGAGGCGCTTTTTCGTGTCCTCGGGGATCTCGCTGCGGCGCAGCACGGCGTTGATGCGCGCGAGCAGCTCCTTCATCTCAAAGGGCTTGACGACATAGTCGTCCGCGCCCATCTCGAGGCCGTGGATGCGGTCGTTGACCTCGCCCTTGGCGGTGAGCATGATGATCGGGCACTTAGACGTCTCGCGGATCTTGGCGCATACGCCCCAGCCGTCGAGCACGGGGAGCATCACGTCAAGCAGCACGAGGTCAGGCTCTCTGGCCTTGAATTCCTCCACGGCCTTGCCGCCGTCAGCGGCGATGCGGACGTCAAAGCCCTCTTTGTCGAGATACATCTTAATGAGGTTGGAAATATTATTGTCGTCCTCCACGACAAGAATATTGCGTGCCATGCTGGTTTCCTCCTTCACACAAGCGTGTGCCTTTCTTCTGTGTTATTGTTTATTATACGCAAAACTGTGCGCGTTTCCTGAACAATTTGTAAAACCGTCACGCGCCCTTTGTGACCGCGAGCTCGTTGAGCGCCGTGATGAGACGCGAGGACGAGCGGAGGCGAGAGAGCAGCGTGCTCCAATCTGCCTGCACGGCGGTGTCAGCGCCGAGATAGGCGATGCACCCGCCGGAGCGGGCCTGACGCGCGATGCTGCTGGCGGCCTGCGCCGCGGTGGGAAGACCGCCGCTGTAATCCAGGTCAAAGTCAATGGGGCAGTAGCCCGCGGCGCGCACGGCGCGCAGCGTCTTGTCCGACGCGCCGTAGAGCGCGACGAGCCGCGCTTTTTCGTTGCACGCGGCCCATAGCGCGTTGTTTGCGCGCTCGATCGCGCTGAGCGTGCGCGCGCTGCCACCGGAGGCGTCGATGCGCAGCGCGGCGGCGTTGCCGCTGATGACGACGCGGCGCAGCAGATCGCCGAGCGAGGAAAGCTGCTCTTCCGAGAAGAGAAACGTCGCCGTCGCGTTGTCGCTTGCAAGCGTGTCGAGCAGGACGTTTGCGCTCTCTTCGTCCGTCACACGCAGCGCGAGACAGACAAGGTCGCGGTCGCCGTCGGTGTTCTGATCCGGTGTGTTGCCGGGATCGTTCGACTCGCTGTGCGTCTTCATATATTCGTTGTAGCGCTGCTCCATGGACATAGCCGCGGCGTCGATGAACTTCGCGTCGGAAAGCACGACCGTATCACTTTTGACGCGGACCAGGTAACCATAGGTCACGCGCGTGTAGCTATAATCGAGCGAGAAAAACTGCGTCAAAAGGTCGAGCGGCAGGAACACAACGTCGCTGCGCACGATGGCAGGACCGCTGTACTGGCGGTCGTTCTGGTCAGCGACGGTGCCGGCGGCGAAGTTGAACGTCAGTGCGCTGCCCTGCCGGTAGACGACGGCGGTGCTCTTGTCGCGGCTGCGGGAGTAGAAAAGGCCCAAGTCCGTGCCGGTGATGACCGTGGAGGGGACATACAGCCGCCCACCCGACCAGAACGGCATCGTCTCATCGCTCAGATCGGGCAAAAGTTGGTCGTTGACGGCGGTGAAATAGACAGTCGTCTCGGCCCTCGTTTCGCTGGGGGTGAGGGAGAAGACCATCAGCAATACAAGCAGCAGACACAAAAAACGCTTGCTCTTCATTTCTCCCGCCTCCTTGCGTATTTTATCTTAACATTATAGCAATTTTTCCGCCGCTTTGCAATATCCGCGATGCCTCAGCCGTCATAATAGCCGACGGTGGTGTTCGAAAAATAGTGCTGCACGATTTCCTCGGCGGAAAGGCCCTGCTTGGCGAGGATATTTGCGCCGTACTGGCTCATGCCGACACCGTGGCCGTAGCCTGTGACGTGGAAGGTAAAGGCATTGTCCTTGTATTCCACGGTGAACGACGGCGAGCGCAGCGAGAGAATCGTGCGCAGGTCATTGCCGCGCAGCTTGACGCCGCCGACCGTGACGGAGGCGACATAGTCCGAGTCGTTTCGCACGATATCGCGGATCCATCCCTCGGGGCTGCCGGAGAGGTCAGCGTCCGGCTTGGCGGCGAGGATGAGAGACTTGAATTCTGCTGCCGTGAACGTTGCGACCGAGTAGTAGTTCGGTACGAGCTCTTCCGTCTCGGGGCTATCGACCTTTTGGAGATACGGCAGATCGTTCATCCACACGTCGCCTGCGCCCTGCGTGCTGCCGTCGGCAGACGAGAAGAACACAGCGAGGATGGGCGCGCCGTCGTACAAAATGACCTCGCCGTCCGTCTCGCTCACGGCGCGGGCGAGTTTTTCCTCGTAGTAGACGGCCATGCTGCCCCAGTTGGCCGCGGCCTGTTCGGCATTTATGTACGCCTTGCAGCAGGTGTGGTCGTCGCAGGCGTCGGCGTCAGGGTGGTTCGCGCTGCCGCCGCCGCGGATGCGATAGAGCGTGTAGGTGCGCGCGGCGATGGCCTGAGCCTTGAGCGCCTCCTCCTCAAACGAGGCGGGCATTTCCGCGCGCAGCACGCCGAGAAGGTATGTGCCCATGTCCATCTCCTGGACCTCGCCCTGAATTTGGACGCGCAGCGTTTTTGCGCTGTCGCGCTCGCCGGGGGCGGCGATCTCACCGCTCGGCAGGGGAGATTCCGAGCCGTCCTGTGTGTTCGGCGTGTCGTCAAAGCGGCCTGCCGCCGCCCAGGCGAGGATCCAGATGAGGCCGATCAATAATATCGTGATGCGAAGAAGCTGTTTCAAGGCGTGTTCCTCCCTGCGGCCCACGGCCGCGATGCTTAAGTGACAGTGTTTTTATCAGTGTATGACCGACTTGTCTGCAAAATGATTCATGGACAAACGGGGATGAGTGTGCTATCATCAATAAATAGATGTTTTCCGGCGCTGTGCGCGCCGTATTCCGGAAAAAGAAAGGGTTCGGTTTTGTGAAAATTCTTCATTGGCTTTTGCTGGTGCTTTTTTCTGCGGCAGCGGCGCTGGCACGCCTCCGCCTGCTGGCAGTCGGCTTTGACGCGGACGGACTTCCCGTCCCGATGGACTTAAACACGATGGTGCTGCCTGCGGTGCTCGTCGTCGCAGCGGTCATCGCGGTCATTATGGCGCGGCGCTATCCCGCTCAGCGCGAGCTGTGCGGCAGCATGGACCTCTACTTCGCCTTTGACCGCTCGACGCTTGCGGTCTTGCTGATGGTGCTCGGCAGCTTTGCCCTGATCGGCTCGGCGGTGTGCTCGTTGGTGTTCTCGCTCCGCACGACGCTTACGATGATCCTGTCCGTTTTTCTGGCAGTCGGCGCGGCATGCCTGCTGTACGCTACGACCGCGCTGCGCCGCAAGGCGGAGTTCCCCGGCGTTGCGCTGCTCGTGCCTGTGTGCGCGATGGTGCTTGCGCTGATCCTCTTCTACCGCGAGCACGCGGCGGACCCGATTCTGCGTCATTACTATGTCGAAACGCTGGCGCTCGCGGCGCTGACGGTGCTGCTGCTCGAATTTGCGGCCTTTGCTTTCCGCGGCGGCGCGCCGCGGCTGCTGATGCCCGCGAGCACGATGAGCGTCATCCTCTGCGCGGCGGCCTTGGCCGCGCGCCCGACGCTTGCCGAGATCCTCTTCTACGCCGGCGGCGCGTGCATCGCGCTCGGTATCGGCGCGGCGGCGGACTTCGATCCGTGACGCCATCCTACATCAGAATATAACGAAAAAGGACGCCTCACGGCGTCCCTTTTCTTATAAGATGGAAGATTGGATGAAAAGAAGCTATTGTCTCTTGCAAAGATTAAGATAAAGGACGCATGTTAACAAAGTTCGAGGGAAAGTGTTACAAAAGTGTTAAATAGAAAGAAGATCCGGAAACCCTTGCAAATCAAGGAAAATCCTTGCGCCACAGTCGTTTGCAGCTTGCACGGGACTGTGCAAGACTGTGCCAAACTGTCGATATCTCGGACGCAGTAATGACGCAGTAGCAATTCCTGACCGGCGGTCAAATGACGCACGAAAGCGAAATCACTTTACGAACGCAGCGTGCGGAAAAAATCGGCCAGCACGGCGCGGCATTCGTCTTTCAGAATGCCGCCCACGAGCGCGGGGCGGAAGGAAAAGCGCTCCATAAAGAGGTTCAGCACGCCGCCGCAGGCGCCCATCGCCTCGTCGCGCGCGCCATAGTAGACGCGCGGGATGCGCGCGTTGACGATCGCGCCCGCGCACATCGGGCAGGGCTCGAGCGTCACGTAGAGCGTGCAGCCGTCGAGCCGCCAAGAGCGCAGACGTTCATTTGCCTGTGCGATGGCTTCCATCTCTGCGTGCGAGGAGGTGCGCTGCAGTTCCTCACGCCGGTTGCGGCCTCGGCCGATGATCTCGCCGTCTTTGACGATGACGCAGCCGACGGGCACCTCGCCCTCCTGTGCGGCCTCGCGCGCGAGAGACAGCGCCTCGCGCATATAATCTTCATGCTCCATACTTGGCTCCTTGTTTGAAAAGAGGAATATTTGTCCACACTTTCCATACACTGACATTGCAGAGGTATGGGAGGGCGAAAACATGCGAAAGGTCAATTTGCTGCGCTGTGACGTCGCGCGCGATGCATCCATGCAGGACTTGTTCAGCGAGCTGCGCGACACGCGTGTCGCGCTGTCGCAGGCGTACGCGCGCTTCAACGCGGTCTGCGCGCCGGAGCTCGTCGACGCCTGCGTGTATGAGATCAACGCCGAGCTCTCACGCTATGACTACCTGCTGCGCCAGATCAAGGAGCGCAGCGGCGAAGCCGTGTACAAAACGTGCAGCGAGGGGGTCGCAAAATGGGGATAACGGAAAAAATACTGCTTGTCCTGTTTGCCGTGTTTGCGCTGCTCGCGGTGCTCAGGCTGTTCGCCGCGCCGTTGAAGCTCGCGGGCAAGCTGCTCGTCAACACGCTGCTCGGCTTTGCGCTGCTCGGCATTCTAAGCGCGCTCGGCGTGCTCGCCAAGCTTTCGTTGGGGCTGAATCTTTTCAACGCTCTCGTCATCGCCGTCCTCGGCGTGCCGGGCCTCGCGCTGCTGATCTTGCTGAGGCTGGTGTTTATTTAATGTACATAGAACAAAAGCCTCGCAGAGTTTCGTGCCTGCAGGCACGAAAAAATTTTAATCGTTTTTTGCCGCAACATGCGCGTGGCAGAAAACACTTTGCGCGAAGCGTGTGTCGAATTGGCCGCTTTCAGCGGCCAACCGAGGCACAAAGCGCAGTGAAATATTCTCGGAAAAGTGACAACGTCACTTTTCCGAATTTTTTGTATCCCAGCCGTACAGCGGATACCGCTGCATCGCGCCAAAGAGCTTCTGCTTGAGGTCTGGGTAGCGCTCGGAGAGCGACTCGATGAGCTCTTTGACCTCCTGACGGCGCGTTTCACCGTTGGCAGGGCAGGGATTGTGCACGATGGGAAGATCGAGCTTTGCCGCGACATTGCGCACCTGCTGCTCCTTCACATAGAGCAGCGGGCGGATCTGCGTCACGTCCGAGCGGCTCAGGTATGTCACGGGCTGGAAGCAGCCGATGCGGCCCTCAAAGAGGAGATTCATCAAAAGTGTTTCGACCGCGTCGTCGTAGTGGTGGCCGAGCGCGATCGTTTTGATGCCGTGCTCGTTCATCGCGGTCGAAAGCGCACCGCGGCGGAGCTTGGCGCACAGCGAGCAGGGATTTTTCTCCTTGCGCTCCAAAAAGACACGATCTCGTAGATCGGCACGTTCGCGCGGATGTACTCGACACCGAGCGCCGCGCAATAGTCGGCCACGGCATCAAAGCTCATGCCCGGCACACCCGTTTCGACCGTGATGGCTGCGACCTTGAACGGCTTCTGGTAGAATTTGGAAAGGCGCGCGAGCGCGGTGAGCGTGACGAGCGAGTCCTTGCCGCCGGAGACGCCGACGGCAACGGTCTCGCCGGATTCGATCATGTCATAGTCCGTAACGCAGCGGCGCACGAGGCCCAAGATTTCCTGCATAGGTACAGCTCCTTGCGAAAAATAAAAGAATTTCGATTTTGCGATTTGAGAAATTGAGAGATAATCAAAGAAAACGAGAGGATTTACGAGCATTGCTTGCGCTAAATTAAAATGGTGTTGACATTCTCGCGCCCAAATGCTATAAATAAACTCGTTCCGATTTTACCAAGGGACAACAAAAATGTAAAGCACAAGCTTTCATTCATAGATCAATATGGAGGAAACACACCATGTCCACTTTTATGGCGAACAAGGGCAACATCGAGCGTAAGTGGTACGTCATCGATGCTGCCGGCAAGCCCATGGGCAAGACCGCCGTTGCTGCGGCTGATCTGCTCCGCGGCAAGCGCAAAGTCACCTACACCCCGCACGCCGACTGCGGCGACAACGTCATCATCATCAACGCTGCCAAGGCCGTCCTCACCGGCAACAAGATGGAGCAGAAGTACTATCGTACGCACTCCGGCTGGGTCGGCGGTCTGAAGGAGACCAAGTATCGCATCCTCATGCAGGAGAAGCCCGAGCTTGCGATGCGCGTGGCTGTGCGCGGCATGATGCCCCGCAACACCGTGACCAAGGACTCCCTGAAGCGTCTGCACATCTATGCTGGTGATACCCACGAGCAGCAGGCTCAGAAGCCCGAAGCTTACGAAGTCTAAGGAGGAAGAGAAGAATGTATCAGTCCAAGAAGCCTTATCTGTACGGCACCGGCCGTAGAAAGTCCTCCGTCGCCCGCGTTCGCCTCTTCCAGAACGGCACCGGCGCTATCACCATCAACGGCCGCGACATCGACGAGTATTTCGGTCTCGAGACCCTGAAGATGGTCGTCCGTCAGCCCCTCGCCGCTACGGAGGAGCTCGGCAAGGTCGACATCGTTGCCACCGTCGAGGGCGGCGGCGTGTCCGGTCAGGCCGGCGCTCTGCGCCACGGCGTGGCCCGCGCCCTGCTGCTCGTCAACCCCGACTACCGTCCCATCCTCAAGAAGGCCGGTTTCCTCACGCGCGATCCTCGCATGAAGGAGCGCAAGAAATACGGCCTCAAAGCCGCCCGTCGCGCGCCTCAGTTCTCCAAGCGCTAATTTGCTGAAAATCCCCGAAACTCAAGGGTTTCGGGGATTTTTTCATTGTGAGGATATGCCTCTTTTTGCCGCTGAAGGCCGTAAAGGTTTGGGGTTACTTAGAGGTTTTTTGAGGTTACCGAGTTGCTTTCAGGTTACTAATGAGGTTACTAGGAGAGTATTTAGTAAATCGAAGATGCAGCATAAAGAAAGACGCATTCTTTCGAATGCGTCCTTCTTTATGCTAAAATAGAAAGGGAAAGGCCGTCAGCCTTTCCCTTTTTTTGCTTTAACGGCAATATTTTTCAATATAAGCGTTCTGGCACTTGATGATGATCTTGATGGCTTCCTCGCGGCCGAGGACGTCGCTGACGACGGTCTCCTTGCCCTCCAGGCTCTTGTAGACGCGGAAGAAGTGGCGGATTTCGCTTGCCACATGGTTCGGCAGCTCCGAGATGTCCTGATAGGTGTTGTAGGTCGGATCCTGGAAGGGAATGGCAATGATCTTTTCATCGAGACTGCCGCTGTCCTCCATCGAAATAACGCCGATGGGGTAGCACTCCACGAGGCTCAGCGGGCGGATGCACTCCGAGCAGAGCACCAGAACGTCCAGCGGGTCGCCGTCGTCCGCCCAGGTGCGGGGAATGAAGCCGTAGTTGGCGGGATAGTGAGTCGAGGTGTAGAGAATTCGGTCGAGACGCAGCGCGCCGGTCTCTTTATCCATCTCGTACTTGTTTTTCGAGCCCTTCTCGATCTCGATGACCGCGAAAAAGTCCTCAGGGCGCACGCGCGCCGGTGCAATATCATGCCAAAGATTCATAATAGTTCTCCCTTCGTGAGAAATGGTATTGAGAAAACGCGCAGAAGTACGCTTCTGCGCGCTTTCGCTGACGAAAATTATTTGCTCAGTGCCTCGTCGATGCTCTTGGCGCCGAGCTTGCCCGCGCCCATGGCGAGGATGACGGTGGCAGCGCCGGTGACGGCGTCGCCGCCGGCGTAGACGTTCTGATGAGAGGTGAGACCGGCCTCGTTCACGACGATGCCGCCCTTGCGGTTGACCTCAAGACCCGGGGTGGTGTTCTTGATGAGCGGGTTCGGCGTGGTGCCGAGCGACATGATGACGCAGTCGACCGGCAGATCGTGTTCGCTGCCGACCTTTTCGATCGGGCGGCGGCGGCCGGAGGCGTCAGGCTCGCCCAGCTCCATCTCCACGCAGGTCATGGAGGAGACATAGCCCTTCTCATCGCCGTTGATCTTGACGGGGTTATTGAGCGTCTTGAAGACGATGCCCTCTTCGATGGCATGCTCGACCTCTTCGTGACGGGCGGGGAGCTCTTCCATGCCGCGGCGGTAGACGACGTACACGTCAGCGCCCAGGCGCTTGGAGCAGCGGGCGGCGTCCATGGCGACGTTGCCGCCGCCGACAACGGAGACCTTCTTGCCGGCAAGCGGCATGATGGGCGTGTCGGAGCCGTCCTTATAGGCCTTCATCAGGTTGATGCGGGTCAGGAACTCGTTGGCGGAGTACACGCCGCAGAGGTTCTCGCCGGGAATGTGCATGAACATCGGCAGGCCCGCGCCGGAGCCGATGAACACGGCCTCGAAGCCGTACTCGCTCATCAACTCGTCGATGGACACGACGCGGCCGATGACCATGTTCGTCTCGACCTTGACGCCGAGGGCCTTCAGGCCGTCCACCTCCTTCTGCACGATGGCCTTGGGCAGACGGAACTCGGGGATGCCGTAGACCAGCACGCCGCCGGCGAGGTGAAGCGCCTCGAACACGGTGACGTCATAGCCCTTCTTGGCGAGGTCGCCCGCGCAGGTCAGACCGCTGGGGCCGGAGCCGATGACGGCGACCTTGTGGCCGTTGGGCGCGGGCTTGGCGGGTGCTTCCTGCACGTTTGCATTGTGCCAGTCGGCGACAAAGCGCTCGAGGCGGCCGATGCCGACGGGCTCGCCCTTGATGCCGCGCACGCACTTCGACTCGCACTGCGTCTCCTGCGGGCAGACACGGCCGCAGACGGCGGGCAGGGAGGAGGTCTCGTGGATGACCTGATAGGCGCCCTCGTAATCCTTTTCGGTGATCTTCTTGATGAATTCGGGGATCTTGACCTGCACCGGGCAGCCGGAGACGCAGGGATGGTTCTTGCAGTTTAAGCAGCGGGCCGCTTCGTCGAGCGCCTGCTCCTCGGTATAGCCGAGGGCGACCTCCAGAAAGTTCTTGTTGCGGACGTTGGGCTCCTGCGAGGGCATTTCGTTCTTCTTCAGACTCATGTTAGGCATATTACTGAACCTCCTTGCTGAACAGGTTGCAGGTCTCTTCGTATTTGTGGCGCTCCCAGTCGAAGTACATCTTGCCGCGCTTGAGACTCTCGTCCCAATCGACCTTGTGGCCGTCGAAGTCGGGGCCGTCCACGCAGGCGAACTTCGTCTCGCCGCCGACGGTGAGGCGGCAGCCGCCGCACATGCCGGTGCCGTCGACCATGATGGGGCTCATGGAAACGGTGGTGGGGATGCCGTAAGGCTCGGTCGTCTTGGAGACGAACTTCATCATGATGGCGGGGCCGATGGCGAAGATCTCGTCGTACTGGTTGCCCTCCTCGATGAGCTGCTTGAGCGCGTCGGTCACGAGACCCTTTTCGCCGTAAGAGCCGTCGTCCGTCATCAGCTTCAAAACGCTGGACGCCGCGCGGAACTTGTCCTCAAGAATGACGAGGTCCTTATTCTTGAAGCCGACGACCGCGTGGACCTCCGCGCCGCAGTCGTGGAACTTCTTCAAAACGGGGTAGGCGATGGCGCAGCCGACGCCGCCGCCGACGACGCAGACCTTCTTCTTGCCCTCGGTCTCGGTCGGACGGCCCAGCGGGCCGACAAAGTCCTGAATGTACTCGCCCTCGGCTTTATGTCTGAGCTTTTCGGTGGTGGCGCCGATCGTCTGCACGATGATGGTAACGGTGCCCTTCTCACGGTCGTAGTCGTGGATGGTGATGGGGATGCGTTCGCCGTTTTCATCGACGCGCAGGATGATGAACTGGCCGGGCTCGGCCTTCTTTGCCACCATCGGCGCCTCGATCTCATACAGGATGACGGTCGGCTTGAGCGCTTCTTTCTTCACGATGCGATACATGAATGATTCTCCTTTTTGTTGAGATTCAGCGCCGTGCCGTCCGGGGAGAACGGCAGGCGGGATTCCTGGACGCAGCGCCGGGAATATGGAATGATGCTATATTTATATCACGAAAGTTTTCTTGCGTCAATGAATGTCGAAATTCTGACGATGCAGGAAAACTTGCATTTACGAAAAATGCTTGCAAAAAACTAAAGCAGCGTCACGCTGCGGCCCTCGGTGCTGATGAGGTCCTCCTCGCGCATCTTGCGCATCTCGCGCATCATGGCGCTGCGGTCGGCGCTGATGTAGTCGGCAAGCATGCTGAGGGAAAACGGCAGGGGGAACGTCCGGCTGCCGTGCTCGTCGGCGAGCTGCTCGAAAAAGCACAGCAGCTTTTCGCGGATGGAGCGGCAGGCGAGCACCTCGACCCGGCGGCTCAGATGCAGAGACTTTTTCGAGAGCAGTTGGAAGAGGTTCGTTACGACCTGACTGTGGCAGGCGCAGGCATTTTCGCACCTCTTGGTGATCTGGTCGTAGCGCATGAAGATGACGCGGCAGTCCTCGCGGCACTCGATGAGCGCGCTGCCGTCGCGAAAGCCGGTGAACGCCAGCTCCTCGCCAAAGACGCTGCCCTCGTCCATGCTTTCAAGCACGGTGCGGTTGCCGTCGGCGTGCAGGCGCAGAAGCGCCGCGCTGCCCGAGAGCAGCACGCCGATCATATCCTGCTGCTGACCGCAGGTGAGGATGGTCTGTCCTGCGCTGAAGCGCTGCTCGTAAGCGCTGAAGCAGCGCAGCATATTTTCGCACGATACTTCGTCCACACCTGTAAACAGTGCGGAATCGCGGCAGTCCATCGCTCTCCCTCCCGTAAGGCCTGCTGCTTTACCGGTGCAGCGCAGCCGTTGACCTATTGCATTATCATATACCAGAGAGGGAAAAAAGTAAATGACAATTTCGCGAAAAAATCGGACAAAAAAGCGTGCGATCCCTGTAAAAAAGCATCCGCCTTATTTGGCGGATGCTTTGTCCTTTGCCTTGCGCGCATAGTCGTAAAACACCTGTGCAATGGGCGATAAAATGCTGTTTTTGTGCTTGACGATATAGAGCTGGCGGCGGAAGCGCGAGTCGGGGAAGGGGAAGGCGAGAAGCTTTCCGAACTGAACATAGTCCTGCGCGGCGCTCTGCGCGATGAGACCAACGCCGAGACCCTCGCTGACCATCTGCTTGACGCTCTCGGTCGAGCGGATCTCGACCGCGGTGCGCAGCTGGGCGATGTCGATGCCGAGCTCATTTAAGAGTTCCTTGCCCGCCTGATACGTGCCGCTGCCCTTTTCGCGGCTGATGAACGTCTCTTCCTTGAGCTGCTCGATGGGGAAGGGCTTGCCCGCAAAGGCCTGATACTTTTCGGTGTTCGGCGTGATGAGCACCATCGGGTCGTTGGCAAAATCCTGATAGACGCATTTGTGGCTCGCCACCATCGTGCCGCAGAAGCCGATCTCTACGCTGCGCGTGGCGACGAGCTCCACGACCTTGGGACTGTCCTCCATCTGGATATTGAAGGTGATGTCCGGATAGCGGGCGCGGAAGTCCTGCAAAAGGTGCGGCAGATAATACTGGCTCGGCACCGTGGAGGCCGCGATGGAGATCGTACCCTTCATTTCCTGCGAGAAGTTGCGCAGCGCGATGGCCGCATTCTCGCGCACTTGTAGGATCTCCTTGGCGTAGTTGTAGAGGAGCTTGCCCGCGTCGGAGGGGTAGGTCTCCTTCGTCGTGCGGACGATGAGCTTGATATTCAGTTTTCGCTCCAGTGCGGAGACGTGCGAGCTGATGGTCGGCTGCGTCAGGTGCAGCAGCTCCGCGGCGCGGGAAAAGCTGCAATTCTCCACCACATAGACGAACGCTTCGAGCTCCTTGATATCCATATCAATGTCCATGAAGTTCCCCCGTCAGACCGGCAAAAGCGAAATGTTTTGCGTTGATAGTGCGTTGAATGCTTATTTTTTAACAGTATACACAGTTTAGCGCCGTTTGTCCAGAGAGGGAAACGGCATTTTGCAGGATTTTATGCATTTTTTTGCCCGTGCGATGCACCGCGCGGGCAAAAAATGACGACTTACTGCTTGTCCTGCGCCAGCGCCTCGCCCAGCGCGATGGCGAGCTGATCGGGGCAGGAGGTATTCTTGAAGCCGCAGCGGATGCCGCGCATGCGCGCGATGGCATCCTCGGCCTTCATGCCTTCGACCAGGCGCGAAATGCCCTGAAGGTTGCCGTTGCAGCCGCCGATGACCTCTACGCTCTTGATGGTGTGGTCGTCGTTCAGCTCAATGTGCATTTCCTTGGAGCAAACGCCCTTGGTGCGGTAGTTATAAGTCATTTCTATCTCTCCTTTTCTGATAGTCCGCGCCAATCATAGCACATTCGCCCTGCGTTCGCAAGGGATGCGCCGAAAAAGGAAAGAAAAAGAAGATGCGGCAATTCGGGGTGGTATTCCGCGAACAACTGTGCTATAATTATCCTGTTAGAATATTGCCATTACAGAACAAAACGCAAAAGGAGTTGTTTTTTATGTCAGTTTTGACCGCCGTTGTTCTCGGCCTTGTGCAGGGGATCGCGGAATTTTTACCGATCTCGTCCTCCGGCCATCTCGCCATCGCGGAGCATTTACTAAGCATCCAGGGCGCGAGCAACGTGCCCAACTTTTTCGACGTGCTGCTCCACCTCGGCACGCTCGTGGCGGTGTTTGCCGCTTACTGGGACGATATCCGCGATATGATCGTGGAGTTTTTCACCGGCATCGGCGACCTTGCCCACCACCGCACGCCGAATCCCGTGCCGCCCGCGCGCCGCCTTATTCTGCTCATCATTGTGGGCACGCTGCCGCTTTTCGTCATGGTGCCGTTTCGCCGTTTTTTCACGGAGCTGAGTGATAATATGTACTTTATCGGCGGCGCGCTGATCGTCACGGGCATCCTGCTCTTCGCGAGCGACCGCGTGCGCCATGGCCGCAAGACGGAAAAGACCGCCACGCTGCTCGACGCGCTGCTTGTCGGTATCGGTCAGGCCATCGCGCTGTGCCCGGGCATCTCCCGCTCCGGCATGACGATCACGGCGGGCTGCTTCACGGGCTTTGAGCGCAAGTTCGCTGTGCGCTTTGCATTTCTGCTCTCCATCCCCGCGGTGTTGGGGGCGAACATCCTGACGCTCAAGGACGCGTTCGACGCGGGCATCGACTGGTCCAGCGTGCCCGTGTACCTCGTCGGTGTCGTCGTGGCGGCGGTATCGGGTTATGCCAGCATTCGTCTGCTGCGCTATGTTGCCGACAAGGGCCGCTTCGGCGCGTTTGCCTATTACTGCTGGGCCGCCGGCGTGCTGACGCTGGTGCTCACGATCCTGCACTAATTTTTGATTCTGAGGTGAATCATGGCACAACAGAAGAAAAAAACCACCACAACGAAAAAGAAAACGACGGGTTCGTCCCGCTCCTCGTCTTCCGGCAAGCGCACGGCGAAGAAGAATCAAAAGCGCCCCATCCGCCGCGAGGTCGCGGGCGCGATCCTGCTGGTGCTGGCGCTGTGCCTTGGCTTTAGCTACTTTCAGTCGGGCGCGTGGCTGCTCGATCAGCCGGCGAAGCTGTGCCGGTCGCTCTTTGGCTGGGGCTATTACCTTGTTGCTCCCGCGCTGCTTCTGGGGAGCTATATCCTGCTCTTCCACCGTGGGCGGAACGTCGCGTCCTGCCTTGTCGGCACGGCGCTGCTGCCGGTCGTGTTCGGCGCGATCATGCACATCGCCCTCTGCAAGGAGGAGTATGTCAACATGGACGGCATTTTGAAGCTTCTGTGGACGAGTGGCAACGCGCTCGAGTCCGGCGGCGCGGTGTCCGCGTCGCTTGCGATCATGCTGGTGCTGCTGGTGAAAAAGGTGCTGGCAATGGTCCTGCTCGTTGTGCTGTTCGTCGCGTTTTTGATGATGGCGTTCCGCTTGACGCCTGCCGCCGTGATCGAGGCCGTGCGCTCGCACGAGCGCGTGCCCTATGAGCCAGTGGAGGAAGAGGACCTTCCGCCGCAGCGCACCCATGTGCCGCGCCGCAGTGCGCCGGTCCACACGCCGGACGCCGCCATCGACATTCCGCTCGACGGCGAGGAGCGCGTCATCAAGAAAAATCCCACGGGCGGCTTCTTCCGCAAGAAGTCCGATAATATCAAGAGCCCCGACGAGCTGTTAGCGGGCGGAAGTGCCGCGGAGACAAAGATCGCTGCACCCGTTTCGCCTGCCGCCGCGCCGTCCGCACCCGTTAAGCCTGTGACGGTGGAGGCCGACGACTTCGACCTGCCGCCGTTTGATACAGCGCCGAGCGCACCCGCGCCGGTTGTCCCGGCACCCGCACCTGTGATGCACACGCCGTTTGCCGCGCCCACGCCGAGCGTGCAGAGCGCACCCGCCGCCGCAGCCGCAGCAGCAACGACGGTTCCCGCCGTGCTGACCGACAAGCAGGAGGACAAGCTCCGCCGCGCCGAGGTCGATGCCGCGCGCGAGGAGGTCACGCGCGAGATCGAGGGCAGCGACGCGCAGCCCCAGCCGCCTGCATATCAGTATCCGCCCATCACGCTCTTAAAAGAGGGCAGCGTGACGAACGCCGCTGAGGCGGGCGCGGAGCTGCGCAACAACTCCCGCCGCTTGGCGCAGACGCTCACGAGCTTCGGCGTGGACGCCCAGCCGGGCGATGTGGTGCGCGGCCCGTCGGTCACGCGCTATGAGTTCACGCTCAGTCAGGGCGTGAAGCTCTCGAAGATCACAAATTTGCAGGACGATATCGCCCTTGCGCTGGGCGCGAGCGGCGTGCGCATCGCGCCCATCCCTGACAAGATCTCCGTCGTGGGTGTCGAGGTGCCGAACAAGCTCGTTTCGCCCGTCAGCATCCGCACGGTGCTCGAATCCACGGAGTTCACCACCCATCCTTCCACCACGGCCTTCGCCGTCGGCAAGGACATCAGCGGCAAGAACATCGTCGGGAATATCTCGAAGCTTCCGCACGTGCTCATCGCCGGTACGACGGGCTCCGGTAAGTCCGTGTGCACGAACTCGCTGATCGTCTCGATGCTCTATAAGTCAACGCCCGAAGAGGTGCGCTTTATCATGGTCGACCCGAAGATGGTCGAGCTTGCGCCCTACAACGGCATCCCGCACCTGCTCATCCCCGTCGTCACCGACCCGAAAAAGGCTGCGGGCGCGCTGCAATGGGCGGTGTACGAGATGATGAAGCGCTACAAGATGTTCTCCGAGCACAACGTCAAGGACCTTGCCTCCTATAATAAGGTGGCGGAGACGGACGAAACGCTCAAAAAGCTGCCGAGCGTCGTTGTCGTCATCGACGAGCTGGCCGACTTGATGCTCGTCGCGGCGAAGGAGGTCGAAGAGTCGATCTGCCGCGTGGCACAGATGGGCCGCGCCGCGGGCATGCACCTGGTTATCGCGACGCAGCGTCCGTCCGCGGACGTCATCACGGGCCTGATGAAGGCCAACATCCCGAGCCGCATCGCGTTCGCGGTCGCTTCCGCGATGGAATCGCGCATCATCCTCGACACCGCGGGCGCGGAAAAGCTCGTGGGCCGCGGCGATATGCTCTATGCCCCGCTGGGCGAAGGCAAGCCCAAACGCGTGCAGGGCTGCTTCATCTCGAGCGAGGAGATCGAGCGCGTGGTCAACTTCGTCAAGGAAAACGGCGAGACGGACTACGACGAATCCGTCATCGACAAGATCAACGCCGCCGTCGCCGAAAAGGAGAAGGGCAGCGGCAAGGGAGGCGGCAATGCCGCGCCTGATCAGAACGCCGCCGACGATGTGGACGAGCTGCTCCCCGCCGCGATCGACGTGGTCATGGAGACGGGACAGGCGTCCGTCTCGATGCTCCAGCGCCGCTTGAAGCTCGGCTATTCGCGCGCGGCGCGCATCGTCGACGAGATGGAGACGCGCGGCATCGTGGGTCCGTTCGAGGGCTCGAAGCCCCGCCAGCTGCTTATCACCAAGGAGCAGTGGCAGGAGCTCAAGATGAAGGGCGCCTACGGCGCAGCGCCGCCGGAAGCGGAGGAGCTTCCGCCGCCGGACGAGGAAAACTGAACAAAGCGAAAGCACCGCAGATGAATTTCATCTGCGGTGCTTTTTTGCGCGTGTTTGGTTCCCCGCGCACAGGAGTCGCATAGACTGTCGGGGAAGAAAAAATGGGGGAGGAGATCGACATGGCCTATTCCGACAGGGAGCTGCTCGCGCGCCTCATCGAGTGCGAAGCGGGCGGCGAGGGCGAGAATGGGATGAAAGCCGTGGCGAGCGTCGTGATGAACCGCGTGCGCGCGACCGGCGGCGAATACGCGCGCGTGGGGCAGGGCAGCATCCGCAAAATCATCTTTCAGCCGGGGCAGTTCGTCTGCGCGAGCGAGACCGAGCGCGGCAGCTACAACCCGCAGAACATCTACAACATGCGCCCGACCGATATCCATTACGAGATCGCGGACTGGGCCATCGCGGGCAACCGATTGAACGGCCTTGGAACGGCGCTGTGGTTCTTTAACCCGTTTTCGCCGTCCTGCCGCGCGAATTTTCCTTCAAATGTGGGGACGTTCGTCATGCGTATCGGCGACCACTGTTTTTATAACCCCACCGCCGCGTATTACGACACCTGAGAAAAGCAAATCAGCAGCATCGGGAAAAGGAGAGAACTTGGCTATGATCCAGATGGGAAAAAGCATGCCGTGCCTTTATGAGCAGATGGCTGCCGTGCCCGCCATGGCGAGCGTGCAGCAGAGCGGCAACAGCAATAATAGCAGCAATAATAGCAGTAATAACAACAGTAACAACAACGCGAGCCAGAGCTATGAGGAAATGCTTGGAGGATCGTCGGGGGCGGGGGGCATGTCGCTCGTGCTGCAGGGCGGCGCGAGCGGGCAGTTCCAGCCCACGCCCGACAAGATCGAAGAGTCGCAGACCGTCGACAAGATGGCCTACAATTCGTGGAAGGGGATGCTCGCGCGCAACATCGGCCGCGCAGTCATCGTGAGCTTCCTCGTCGGTTCGCAGAACACGGTCGTGGCGGTCGGCACGCTACAGGAGGTCGGAAACGACTATATCACGCTGTTCCACCCCGCCGCAGCGCCTACATCACCGCCGACATCTACTCCATCCGCTTCGTGGAGTTCCCGCAGGGGAACAACGTGATCACACTCAACTAAAAAGGGACGCTTTCGCGTCCCTTCATTTTTGCTTTTGCGTTCGCAGACGCAAAGAATTTTGATCGTCGATCGCCGCGACCAGCGCGTGGCGATCGACACCTCTCGCTCCGCGCGTGTCGCAGCCGCCAGCGGCGGCAAGGCACAAAGCGGAGTGTGGCCTTCCTCAAAAAAGCGGCTTTACCGCTTTTTTGAAGTACTTAGAATCTTCTTCTCCGCCCGCGGTAGCCGCCGTGTGCCGCGCCGCGGCGGCGGTGGCCGTAGCGACGGCGGCGGGAGAACATCGTCACATAGACGACGAGCGCGACGATCAGCAGTACGACCACGATCAACAGAATGCGGACGAGCGGCTTTGCGAAAAAGTCAGACACCCTACGCTGCGCCGTCAGAAACCACGAGGCCGACACGTCGTTCAGTGCCAGAAGATCCGTCTCGGCGTAGACTTTGCCGTTGTAGGAGAGCGTCAGCTTGCCGAGCACGTCGCCCGCGGAAACGGGCGCGTCGACCGTGTCGTTCGTGAGCGTTACGGTGCGCTCGAGCATGTCGGGCTCCACGTTGTCGGGCAGAAGACAGGCGATATCCTCCGCCGCGTGGGTCGAAACGTAGCTCGCCTCGCTCGAAAGCGCGACGGGCACCTCCTGCACAAGGTCAGAGGAGGAGAGAATGTCGCGGAGGACAAAGTTGTCAAAGCCCCAGTCGAACATACGCGACGTTTCGGAGAAGCTGCGCGTCTGGATGGTCACACCGTCCTCGAGCGTCACGCGCTCTGCGCCCAGCACCACGCTGATCATGTGGCGGCTGCCGCGCAGGGCGGACGAAATGAGGCAGTAGCCCGCCTCGGGTGTCGAGCCGGTCTTGATGCCCTGCGCGTCGCGGTACACATAACCGCGGGCGCGCCAGTTGGAAATGAGAAAATTCGTCGAATGCAGCTCACGCGGCTTGTCGGTCATGTTCGTGGCGGGCACGGTGTAGCTCTTGGAGTTGCAGATCTCCATGAATTTGTCATGCTTCAGCGCCTCGCGCGTGATGAGGTAGAGGTCCCACGCGGTCGTGTAGTGCTGGGAGTTGTGAAGACCCGTGGCGTTGGCGAAGTGTGTGTGCTCGCAGCCAAGCTCCGCCGCGCGCTCGTTCATGCGCGCGACAAAGGCGTCGACCGAGCCGTAGAGCGTTTCGCCCAAAATGTTGCACGTCTCGTTCGCCGAGACGATGAGCATGCAGTTGAGCAGCTGCTCGACCGTCATCGTTTCGCCGGGGACGATGTTCGCCGTGCTGCCGTCGCTGGAGAGCCCCTCGAACGCCGATTCCGTCGCGGTGACGGAGTCGGTCAGCGCGATCTTGCCCTCGTCGATGGCTTCAAACACCAGCAGCGCGACCATCACCTTTGTGAGCGATGCAGGGAAGTTCTCCTGATGGGCGTTTTTCTCGTAGAGAATTTCGCCCGTGTCGGCCTCAATGAGAAGGCCGGCCTTCGCGTCGAGTGTGAAGTCCTCATAGGCGTCGGCGCTCGTGAGCGAAAAGAGCGGGAGCAGGAGCGCAAAAGATAAAAAAAGTGAAAACAAGCGGCGTTTTTTCATGGAAATATACCTCGTTGTATGATACAATCAAATAGAATACAGTGAAGAGGAGCGCGCCGTTCGGCACGTTTCGACATCAGTATAGCAAAAAAGGCAGGCGAGCGCAACCGTGGAAAAGCAAGAAAAGAAAACCAAAGTCAGCGGCGTCTACCTTGTGCTCGCCGCGCTGACGGTGCTGTTCGCCGTTTCGCTCGTTTTTCTGCACAAAACGTCGTACGAGGGCGCCTTGCACGGAAATTACACTGTGACGACGCAGGACAAGACCGACGAGATCACCGCGCCCACGCGCGTTGTGACGCTTGTGAACGTCAATACCGCGACGGCGGAGGAGCTTGAAACGCTGACGGGCATCGGCCCGTCGCTTGCGCAGGCGATCATCGACTATCGCGCCGAGCACGGAGACTTTACCGCGGCGGAGGAGCTTTTGCTTGTCAAGGGCATCGGAGAGGCAAAGCTTGAGGGCTTCCGCGCGCAGATCACATTCACGGAGGAGGATGGCGATGAAAATTCTGGTGGTTGACGACGAGCAGCTTCTCGTCAAGGGCATGAAATTCAATCTGGAAAACGAGGGCTACACGGTCGAGACCGCCTACGACGGCGCGACCGCCATCGACATGGCGAAAAGCGGCGGGTTCGACCTCATCATCCTCGATCTGATGATGCCGCAGGTGGACGGGCTGACGGCCTGCATGCGCATCCGCGAATTTTCCAATGTGCCGATCATCATGCTCACTGCCCGCAGCGAAGACGCCGATAAGATCATCGGTCTTGAGTCCGGCGCGGACGACTATATCACAAAGCCGTTCAACATCTTAGAGCTCAAAGCGCGCATCCGCGCGCTGCTGCGCCGCGCGAACGCCGCACCGCAGCAAAAGCAGCCTGAAACGCTCCTGTTGACCGCGGGCGGCATCACGCTCGACCCCGAGCAGCGCGTCGCCGTCAAAAACGGCGAGATCGTCGAGCTCACGGCCAAGGAGTACGACCTCATCGAGCTTCTTGTCAAGAATCCGCGCCGCGTTTACTCGCGCGAGAATCTGATGGACCTCGTCTGGGGCTACACCTACGCAGGCGACTACCGCACAGTGGATGTGCACATCCGGCGGCTTCGCGAAAAGCTCGAGGAAAACCCCGCCGCGCCGCAGCACATCCTGACCAAATGGGGCGTGGGGTACTACTTGAAGGACTGATTTCCCACTAAAAGAAAGAGAAGGGGGGCAGCGCCGTGCAGATGCATGCGAGCCTGCAGCGAAAATTCAGCTTCAGCTATATCGCCATCATTCTGGCGGTGCTGATCCTGCTGAACACATATCCGCTCATTACGTCGGAAAACCTGACGTTCCGCTCTAAGCAGAGCTCGCTGCAGGGCAGCGTTTCGGTGATGGTGACGGCGCTTTCGGGCCTTGAGGAGCTGAGCGAGGAAAATGTCGCGGGTGCGATGACGCTCGTGGAGGAGACGGGCATCTCCCGCGTGCTTGTGACGGACGCCTCGGGCCGCGTGCTGTACGACACGCGCGAGACCGACGGCGCGATCGGCCGCTACGCCTTTTATACAGAGCTTGTGCAGGCGCTGCGCGGGGAGGACGTTTTTTACACCGAGTTTTCAGACAAGGCGTTCAAAAGCCGCGCGGCCTCGCCGGTCATCTACCACAGCCAGACCATCGGCGCGGTCTACGCCTACGAATACGACACCGAGCAGGCGGAGCTGCTGCTGTCCCTGCAGCGCAATCTCTTGACGATTTCGGCGGTGGTGCTGGTGTTTGCCGGCGGGATCAGCGTGCTTTTATCCCGCGTGCTGACGCGGCGCTTCGGCGTGCTGACCGACGCCATCCGCAAGATGCGCGAGGGCTCGTACAGCCACCGCGCCGAGGTCGGCGGGCACGACGAGATCAGCGAGCTCGCCGCCGAGTTCAACGACATGGCTGACCGGTTGCAAACGACGGAGGACGCGCGCCGCCGCTTCGTGTCGGATGCGAGCCACGAGCTCAAAACGCCGCTGGCGGGCATCAGGCTTCTGTCCGACTCCATTTTGCAGACGGAGAACATGGACGCGCAGACCGTGCGCGAATTTGTCGGCGATATCGAGCAGGAGTCCGAGCGCCTGGCGCGCATCACGGAAAATCTGCTGCGCCTGACGCGCCTGGACAGCGGCATGCTGCCCGAGGCGCAGCGCGTCGACCTCTCGTCCGTGATGGCGCGCGTGGTGCGCATGCTGCGCCTCGTGGCCGAGGAAAAGCAGGTCGACCTCTCGTGTGAAATTCGCCGCGAGGGACAGACCCTTGCGAGCGAGGATGAAATTCACGAGATCATCTACAACCTGACGGAAAACGCCATCAAGTATAACCGCCCCGGCGGCTTTGTGAAGCTGCTGCTCGCGGGGGATGAAAAGGACTGCCTTCTCACTGTCAGCGACAATGGCATCGGCATTCCGGAGGGGGACATGCCCCGCATTTTCGACCGCTTCTACCGCGTGGACAAGATGCGCTCGCGCGCCGCGGGCGGTACAGGCCTTGGCCTTTCCATCGCCGCCGACACGGCGCGCCGCCGCGGCGGCAGCATCGAGGTCCGCGCCCGCGAGGGCGGCGGCACGGTGTTTACCGTGCGCCTGCCGCGCTGCGAAGAGGGAGGGGATGAGACATGAGAAGACGTCTTTCCCTGACTGCGGCATTAGTCCTCCTGCTTTCGCTTCTCTGCGCCTGCGCGGCCCAGCACGCGCAGGAGATGGACGAAAACGGCTACGAGCTCTATTTTCTCAGCGATCCCAACTCCGCGGGCGGCGGCGACGCCATCCGCACGCAGGAAAAGCGTCTGACGCTCGACGGCGCGATGGAGACCGAAGACTGTGTCCGCGCGCTGATGGAGGCGCTGCTCGCAGGGCCCGACGAGCCGTCGCTCTCGTCGCCCATCCCGGAGGGAACGGCGCTCAAGTCGCTCAAGGTGTCGGGCCGCCGCGCGCAGATCGACTTGAGCGCACAGTATGCGCGCCTGACGGGTATCGACCTGTCGCTCGCTGACTACTGCATCACGCTGACGCTGACGCAGCTGCCGAATGTGAACGCTGTGAGCATCACGGCGGACGGGCGCGAGCTGCCGTACCGCGAGACGCAAGTGCTGCTCTCGGCGGATACGCTGCTTTCCTCGCGTGAGAGTGGCCTGCGGCCGATCACCGTGTCGCTTTATTTCCTCGACAGCAAGACAGGCGAGCTGCGCGCCGAGCAGCAGACGCTCGCGCTCTACGAGGGCCAGACGCGCGTGAACGCGCTGCTCGAAGCGCTCGCGCAGGGGCCGGAGGACGATTCGCTCGTCTCGCTCCTGCCGGAGGACTTTGCGGTCATCTCCTCTCGCATCGAAAACGGCGTGTGCTATCTGAATCTCCCGGCTAACGTCTCACTGCCGGAGAACGAGGCGGAGCGCGATTTGATGCTGAGCGCGCTCGAGCAGTCCATTTTGTCGCTCGGCGGCGTGGACGAGGTGCAGTTTTTGATCGAAGGCTCGGCCGAGCCCGACGGCTACCGGTAAAAAAGGGCCCCTCCGCAGAAATGCGGAGGGCCTTATCATATCTTGCGCTATTTTACGCTCACTCGCGCGCGAGCATCGCCGCGCCGATCACGCCCGCGCGGTAGCCGAGCGTGCAGAGCTCGATGCGCGTGTGCGAGACGGCATAGCGCGAGCCGAACGAACGCTCGCGCACCCTTTCGCGCAGCGGCAGGAGCAGCGCGTCGCCCTGATTTGCTACGCCGCCCGAGAGGGCCAGCACTTCGGGGAAGAAAATGTTGACAAGATTTGTGAGCCCGCAGGCCAGATGCTCGATGTAGTCCTCCACGACCTGCGCGCCCGCCTCGTCGCCGCGCTCCTTGGCGAGAAACGCTGTGCGGCCGTCGACACCGCCCTGCTCCGCGGCAATCGCGTGCAGCAGGCTCTCGGGGTGCGCGGCCATGGCGCGCTTCGTGTCGCGGATCAGCGCCGTGGCGGAGGAGTAGGCCTCGAAGCATCCGCGGCTGCCGCAGGTGCACTCTTCGCCGTTTTCCGCGATGACCATGTGGCCCAGCTCGCTCGCCGCGCCGGTGTAGCCCGTGAGGAGCTTGCCGCCGAGCACCACGCCGCCGCCGACGCCCGTGCCGAGCGTGACGACGATGGTGCTCTCCGCGCCGCGGCCGCAGCCGAACAGCGCCTCGCCCAGCGCCGCGGCGTTTGCGTCGTTGCCGAGGTGGATGGGAAGCGCAGTATGCGCGCGCAGCGCGCTTCGCAGGTCGAAGTTCACAAAATTCAGGTTCGCCGCAAAGCGCACGATGCCGCTCGCGTCGTCCACCGTGCCGGGGCAGCCGACGCCCACGCCGCCGACGGTGTCCTCGCCGATAGAGAGCTGCGCGATGACCTGACCGATGCGTCCCGCGACCGCCTCGGGGCCGAGATCGACGCGCGTCGGGATAGAATGCTCCTTTAAGATCTCGCCCTCTGCGCTCACGAGTGCGCCCTTGATGTTCGTGCCGCCGAGGTCGATGCCGATATAGTTCATAAAAACGCCCCTCCCGGGTGAAATGTGTCCTCATTGTATGCCGCATCGGCGGAAAATGCAAGAGCTCGCACGGGGAAGAAAAAAGTTTCTTAAAAAAATCATAAGGGTGAAACTTTTTGAGAAATTTCTCGTCTAAGAGAATGTACGGAACGAAAAAAGCTCCGCATAATCAAGATGGAAAGAAGACGATGAGAGGAGAAACAAAATGAACCGCTGGGGACCGATGAGCGCCCTTGCGCTCGCCGCCGCGCTGCTGCTCGCAGGCTGTGGAGGCGACTGCGGGCTTGACGATGACGACAGCGCCGACGAGCTGCAGATCACCTACGAAGACATCTGTGAGAGGAATAAGATCTCTGCGCTGCTCGAGCGGCACGAGGTGGTGACTATTGTACGGGAGAGCACAGACAGCAGCAACGGCGGTCAGGACGTCAAGAGCACTGACCAGTACACGCGCGACGAAGAAGGCCGGCTGCAAAGCTGGAGCCACGGCTGGTATTATGATGAGTACGGTGCAGACGATATTTATAGCCTGAATGTCTGCCTGGATGAAGTGCCGGACGGTATGTGCATTATCGCTGGAACAAATGATGACGGCAGCGCTCGGATTGCCAGTGTGATCGCCTGCGGAACGGATGAGTGGTACGAAGAAAGTACCGCGCGGGAACCGTTTTTGCCCGTGGCCGGTGACGGTATCACGGTGGAGGTCGAAGAGCCGTATGAGCAGGACGGCCAGCTCGTGTTTCCAATCAAACATTATATCACCGACGATGACACTGACTACTCGCTGCGATGGCTCTATGTCGATCCAACCTCCGATGACCTGATATCGATCAAGTCGGAGCGGCACAGAAAAGACTTGCAGGGAAAAGACACCTGCTTTGCCACGGGAAGCTATACGTTCAGCTATGACCGTCCTTATGAACCGGAGGAAGACCTCTACGCGCTGATGCTGTCGGACGATGTTCCCAAGCATGAAATCACGCTCGTATGGGACCCGGGCACCGCGCAGGAGCACGAGCAGCACTTTACCGTGCCGAGCACAGCGTACTTTTCCCCAGAGAGTGGTAAGGGCGTCATGCTTTACTACGACGCCGCCATGACGCAGGAGTATCAAACCCCTGAGATCGAATGGCCGGACGGCGGCAGCACGACCGTCTATGTAAAGAGCGGCAACATTCCCGATAGCAGTGAAGAACAACCATGACGCGAATGATTCCGCGTCCCAAACCCAAAGGAGGAAACCAAGGTGAAAAACTGGAAGAAAGCAGGCATTGGCGCGCTTTTGCGTGATGAGCCTGCTCGCGGGCTGCGGCATGCAGGGCGGCAAGGACGATGGGAACGGCGGCAAGGATGACACGCCGATGGACGTGACGCTCGAAACACTGCGCGAGGTCAACGATCCGTGCGTGCTGCTTGCAAAGTACGACGCCGTGACCGTGAACATTCAGGGCACCGACCGGGACGGCGAGGTGACCTACACCGCGAGATTGCAGTACACGGACGGGGGCGACAGCACGATCCTCATGTCCTCGCACTACAGCTATACCGCCAACAGCGGCCCGGGCGAGGAAGAGCTGTGGAGCCAGGGGCGTGGCGGACTGTACGCCACGCGCATGACGAGCGACGATACCGCAAGCCTGAACATCTATCCCATTCCGGGCGAGGGGACGGAGTATCTCCTTGACATACTGCCGCAGTGCGCCGATCCCGCCGCCAAAAACGCCGAGGAAACGCTCGACGAGCGCAGCGAGCAGGACGGCGCGGTGCTGCTCTCGACCACCACGCGCTTTAAAGACGCCGGCGGCTACTACTATACCACCCTCTACTACGCCGATCCCGAGACGGGCGAGCTGCTCGCCATGTCCGTGACCGACTATATGGCGGACGGCGAGGGCGGCGCGACGGAGATGGGCACGACACTCTACAACTGGAGCTACAATGAACCCTACAAAACAGAACCCTACAAGTCAGGCCGCTACCTTCTGAACGATGTCGTGTACGCGACGGACGACACGAGACCCGCCTGCCTGCTGACGGTCTGCCTCCCCGCGAAAGAAGGGGGCGAAGACTGGTGGGTGAATGAATACCATGTGGCGAGGGGGACGTATGTCAACATCTGTTGCCGCAGCGGTTGCACGCTCTACGCGGACGCGGCGCTGACGCAGCCCATCGACGACACCGTGTCCATCGACACAAATGGCGAAGAGATGACGGTCTACGTCGTGCCCGACGTGCCGCTGAACTAAAACGGCATGAACTTAAAAAAACGGCGGACTTCAAAAAAGTCCGCCGTTTTTTTCAAAAAGGATGAAACATTTTTCGATAAATTCCGTCTAAATAATACAGGAAAGAGGCTCGGTGCGAGAATTAAGGAACTCTTAAATAATTTGTAACCAAATCGCGCCTGATTGTAACGACTTCCTCATAAGATGAGATTATAATGAACCCAAGATTAAAATTGAGGAGAAACTGCGATGGCAAATGACCAGAAGCCCGTCATTTCGGTGCGAAAGCTCCGAAAGGTCTACATGATGGGGCAGGAGCACGTGGTCGCACTGCACAATATCGACCTCGATATCCCGCGGGGCGAGGTGTGCTGCATCTTCGGCACGTCCGGCAGCGGCAAATCGACGCTGCTCAACCAGCTGGCGGGACTCGAAAAGCCCACGCGCGGCGTGGTGCGCATCGGCGGCGTGCCGATCTCACAGCTCAACGAAAATCAGCTCGCCGCCTTCCGGCAGAAGCACATCGGCTTTGTCTTCCAGTCCTACAACCTGCTGCCGGAGCTGACGGCGGCGGAAAACGTGGCCATGCCGCTGATGTTCAAGGGCATCGACCCGGATGTGCGGCTGCTGGAGGCGAAGAAAATGCTCTGCCGCGTGGGACTGAAGGACCGCATGGACCACTTTCCCAACCAGATGTCCGGCGGACAGCAGCAGCGCGTGGGCATCGCACGCGCGTTCGTCACGCACCCCGAGGTCGTGTTCGCCGACGAGCCGACCGGCAACCTCGACTCGAAGACGACGAAAGAGGTCATGCACATGATCCGCGGCTTTGCCAAGCGCTTCCACCAGACGATCGTGCTCGTCTCCCACGATCCGGAGATGACCGAGTATGCCGACCGCATCGTCACGCTCATCGACGGCAGGATCGTCAGCAACGTAGAAAATCAGGTCAAGGCGGAGATCGACGCCGCACCTTATATCGAATAACGGAGGAAATCGAACATGAAACGCATTTCAAGATCCCTGCTCTCGCTCTGCCTTGCCCTTTGTGCTGTGCGCAGCGCTGCTGCCTGTGAATGTCGCCAAAGCGACGGGCGAAGGCACGACGGCACGGACGGGAACCAGCTTTCTGATCACCGGCTACCGGGCCAGCAGGAGCAGCATTTACACCGGCGATACGGTGGATATCACGGTCTACTTATCCCGCACGGACGGCAGCAACGATTCGATCCGCGTCGTGCGCGGCCTTGACAGCTTTCAGGACGGCACGGCGAGCGCTGTTGCAAGCGGACAGAACGGCGAATATACCGTTACGTTCACCGGCCTGACCTACACCGGCGACAGCGGCAAGCAGCTTGCCTTTACAATTTATTATGAAGGCAACGGCGGCGGCTATCAGGACGGCAACACCGTTCCGGTGCGCGAGTGCGTGCCCTACACCGAACCGACGCCCGCCCCCGAGCCGACGCCGGAAGTGATTCCCGAGCCGCGCGCCGTCTTCAACTCCGACGGCACGAGCACGTCTATTGCCGCGGGCCAGACGAAGACCATCACCGTCTACATCCAGAACGCCGGCACGACCGCCATGCGCGACCCCATCCTGACGCTCAAATCCTCCGGATCGCTTCTCATCATGGGCAGCCAGGACTACATGCTCGACGATATCCGCGCGGGCCGCGACACGGCCGTCACTGTGACGGTCAAGGCGCCCGACAAGATCGAGTCCCAGATGCAGACGATCGACGCGACCCTGTCGTTCTACTATGACAACGGCACGCAGCTCACCGGCGGCAGCGCCAGCGGCAGCGTGAACGTTCTCTCCACCGTTACCAAGGATACGAAGGACGAGGAGACCATTGCGAGCCCCACGCCCATCGTCATCCTCTCGAAGTACAACTACGGCGGTTCGTCCGTTGCGGCAGGCTCAAGCACGAACCTGAGCTTCTCGTTCACGAACACCAGCAAGACCATCAAGATCGAAAACGTCATGGTCACCGTCACCGGCGGTCAGGACCTGATGCTCAACGGCTCGACGAACACGTTCTACTTTGAATCTGTCGCCGCGAGCGGCAGCAAGACCGTCACCGTGCCGATGAAGGCCGCGCAGCTCATCAGCGCCAGCGCGCAGGATGTCAAGATCGCCGTGACCTACGAATACGTCGACCAGAACGCAAGAAAGTCGGGCAACGCCACGCTGTCGCTGAGCGTTCCTCTTTACCAGCCCGACCGCTTTGAGCTGAGCGAGCCCAAGACCTCCTACACCGGCTACGTCGGCGAGGAGACGAGCCTGACCATCGACTATGTCAACAAGGGCAAGAGCGCCATCAACAACGTTGAGGCGACCATCTCCGGTGACATTGATTCCCCCACGCCTTATCAGCGCGTCGGCACGATCGACGGCGGCAAGAACGGCACCATCGCCTTTGCCGTGACCCCGCAGCTGGAGGGCGAGAATCAGGTCAAGATCGTCATCACCTACGAGGATTCCAACGGCAACACGAAAGAGCGTGTATTTGAAGCCACGGTCGAGGCCATGGCCTATGAGCCGTCTGACCCCGGCATGGACGATCCCGGCATGATCGACCCCGAGCCGGCGAACACCTTCCCGTGGAAGTACGTCATCATCGCGGTAGTCGCCGCGCTCATCGTCCTTTTGATCGTGCTCCGCGCCCGCAAGAAGAAGGCCAAGCAGAAGGCCGAGCAGGCGCTCTGGGACAAGTGGGACGAAGAGGAGCTCGCCGAGGAGAAGCAGGAGGCAGCGGAAGCCGCGGCGGCTGAAAACAAGGAGACTGCGGCCACGGGTGCTGAGGAGCAGAAAAAATGAGATTCGCAGACATCCTGAAAATGTGCTTTGACAGCCTGTCACGGCGCAAAGGACGCACGATCCTGACGGTGCTGGGCGTGTTCATCGGCTGCACGTCCATCATCGTGATGGTCTCCATCGGCGCGGGCATGCAGGAGTCCTACGACCAGATGCTCAAAAATATGGGCGACCTCTCCATCATCGAGGTTTACCGCGGCTACAACCAGAATACCGGCACACAGACGGAAAGTAAGCTCGACGACAAAGGCGGTGGAGAGCTTCCACGAGATCGCGGGCGTCAAGGTCGTCATGCCCAAGGCAAGTCTCGACGAATATAATGTAAGCTTCAAGGCGGGCATCAACGGCCGCTACACGGCCAACTGGGGCAATTTTGCCGGCATTGACTCGAGCGCCCTTGAGGACATGGGCTTTGAGCTGATGGACGGGCGGTATCCGGAGAGCAGCGACGAGGTGGTCGTGGGCCAGTATTTTGCCTATAACTTCTTCGATACGCTGATGCCGGATGGCAGAAATTATGTCGACCGATATATCTGGGATGAAAACGGCAATATCGACACGGAAAAGGTCCCCGACCCGTTTTTCGACCCGCTCAAGACGAGCATCACCATGGTACTCACACCGTATGACGACGGTACAGGCACCGAACCTACCCCCTATGAGGTCGAGCTCAAGGTCGTCGGTGTGATGAAGGAAGATCAGGGCAAGGGCTACGAGACGAGCGACGGCGTGATGATGGACATCAATGCGCTCAAAGCTCTTATTCAGGACCTGACCGGCAAGACCGACACGAAGTTCGAGTATTCAAGCATCAACGTCAAGGCTGAGAGCCTCGACGCCGTGTCGGATGTGGAGCAGTCCATCAAGGACTTGGGCTACAGCACGTATTCTATGCAGAGCATGCGCGACGAGCTCAACAAGCAGACCCGCCAGATCGAGCTGATGCTCGGCGGTCTCGGCGCGATCTCGCTTCTGGTCGCGGCCATCGGCATTACGAACACGATGATCATGTCCATCTCCGAGCGCACGAAGGAGATCGGCATTATGAAGGCGCTCGGCTGCTATGTGCGCGATATCCGCGCGATGTTCCTCATGGAGGCGGGCAGCATCGGCCTTCTCGGCGGCGTGCTGGGACTCCTTTTCAGCTATATCATCTCTGTCGGCATCAATCTCTTCTCCTTCGGCGCGTTCGGCGGCGGGGGAGTGACGTGGGAGCTCATCAAGCAGGCGCTCATCGGCGGAGAGAACGTGACGCGCGTTTCCGTCATCAAGCCTGAGCTTATCATCTTTGCACTGGTGTTCTCAGTGCTGGTCGGACTGGTGTCCGGCTATCAGCCCGCGAACAAGGCGGTCAAGATCTCCGCGCTCGAAGCCATCCGAAACGAATAAAAAGATACAAAAAAAGCAGCAAAACGAGGCGGCGTCCGGCAGGTCGCCGCCTCGTTTTCTAAAAAGTGCGATATTGCAATGTTTCAAGCGCGGGCTTTGCTTGACCGCAGTGCAGCGTTGTGGTATCATATACCAGTAAAATTTTTTATCAAAACAGGAGGCGATCGCCTTGGCAACCGTCAAACGCAGATCGACCGTTCCCTATTATGCGGCGGCGGGAACATGGGTCATTTATGCGCTGCTGTTCCCGCTCTACCGCGTGCCGCAGTTCCTCTTTGTGGCGATCGTATCGGCGGTGGTGTATTTCATTATGAACGCCGTGTGCGGCACGGTGGAGGTCACTGTGCCCGACCCGCCGAAAAAAGAAGAGAGCACCGGCAACCCCGAGCTCGACAAGATGATCCGGGACGGCAATCTTGCCATTTCCGAGATGAAGCGCCTGAACGCGTCCATCAAGGATGAGAAGATCTCCGCCGACATCGACCGGCTCGAGGACCTGAGCGCGAAAATTTTCGCGCAGGTCAAATCCGACCCGTCGAAGCTGCCGCAGATCCGCAAGTTCATGGACTACTACCTGCCCACGACCCTCAAGCTCTTGAACGCCTATGACCGTATGGGCGCGCAGGGCGTGAGCGGCGAGAACATCGACGCGACCATGCAGCGCGTGGAGAGTATGATGAGTACGATCGTCGCCGCCTTTGAAAAGCAGCTCGATATGCTCTTCGGCAGCGAGGCGATGGATATTTCCACCGACATCACGGTGCTTGAAAACATGATGAAGCGCGAGGGGCTCAGTGAGGACGACGGTGAGCTGCATGCCGAGTCCGGCACGGCGACCGCCTCGCAGGACGACATCAAGCTTGAGCTATAAAGGAGTAAGCGATGCGAAAGAAAGTGATGGCGTTCAACGCCAAGGTGAACGCATGGATCATGAAGCGCCTCAAGGGCGTGTGGCTCGACCCGATCTTCTGTGCGGTGTTTGCCATCATGTGTGTGGCAAGCATCATCGGCGCGCGCATCTGCACAGGGATACGCTTTACTATTCCGCGCTGATTTGGGCGATGGCCACGCTGCTGTGCCTGCGCCGCATTCAGCGCATCAAAAAGTACGAAAAGGAACAGGCGGAAAGCCAGAATACGGAGGAAAAATGATATGAGTGACAACATGATGCCTGAGCTGACCCTGAACCCCACCGAAACGGCACAGGAAGCCGTCCCCGAGCTGACGCTCGCGCCCGAAGCGCCTGCCGCGCCCGAGGCGGAGAAAAAGGAAGTCGAGCCTGTCAAGGTCGATGAGAGCATGCTCACCGAGCAGGAGAAGAAAGCCGTCGACGATTTTGCGAAAAAGATCGACATCACGGATACGAACCTTGTGCTCAACTACGGCGTGGCCGCGCAGAAGAGCGTGGCGACGTTCTCTGAAAATGCCCTCTCCTCCGTGCGCAACAAGGACCTGGGCGAGGTGGGCGAGACGCTCTCGAACCTCGTCGTCGAGGTCAAGGGCTTCGGTCAGGAGGAGAAGAAGGGCTTCGCAGGCCTGTTCCACAAGCAGAAGGACAAGCTCGAGCTGATGCGCGCGCAGTACGGCAAGGCCGAGACGAGCGTGAACCGCATTGTATCCGAGCTTGAAAAGCATCAGGTCACGCTGATGAAGGACATCGCGATGCTCGACCAGATGTATGAGCTGAACCTCAAGTACTACAAAGAACTGACCATGTATATCATCGCGGGCAAAAAGCGTCTGGCCGAGGTCCGCTCCGGCGAGCTCGAGGAGCTGCGCAAGAAGGCGGAGGCGAGCGGCCTTGCCGAGGATGCGCAGGCCTACAACGACTACGCGCAGAAGTGCGAGCGCTTTGAAAAGAAGCTGCATGACCTGGAGCTCACGCGCATGGTGTCGCTCCAGATGGGCCCGCAGACGAGACTTCTCCAGAACAACGACACGCTGATGGTCGAAAAGATCCAGTCCTCGCTCGTCAATACCATCCCCCTCTGGAAGAGCCAGATGGTGCTGGCGCTCGGCATGGAGCACAGCCGTCAGGCCACGGCCGCACAGAGCGCGGTGGCGCAGACGACGAACGAGCTTCTCAAGAAGAACGCCGACATGCTCAAGATGGGCACCATCGCCACGGCCAAGGAGGCCGAGCGCAGCATCGTCGATATCGAGACGCTGCAGCACACGAACGAGCAGCTCGTCTCCACGCTCGACGAGGTCGTGAACATCCAGCGCGAGGGCGCGCAGAAGCGCAAGGAAGCGGAGGTCGAGCTCGGCCGTATCGAAGGTGAGCTGAAGCAGAAGCTCATGGAGCTGAGAAGCTGAGATGCTCCGGATAGGAGAAGCATATGAAATTCTTTCAAAAACGCGGCGTCGCCATCGTCGTGCTGATTCTGGCGATCGTCGCATCCAGTGCGTGGGGGCTGCACAAGCGCCCGCCGTCTCTACGCCGGAGGGCGGGGAGAAACTCGATCCCTCGCTTTCTGCGGCGGCCTTTACGCAGTATGTGCGCGATGATGCCGGTGTTCTTTCCGACAAGACTGAGGAGGCTATCGGCCTCTACAACGCCAACTGGGACAAGATGTTTGGCAGCATCATGGCCGTCGTGACGACCAAATCCGCAAACGACATAGAGAATGCGGCGTATGATTACGCCATCGAGATGCAGCTTGCGGAAATGACGCGATCCTGGTCATCGCAAACAGCAGCAGGACTATTACCTGCTTGCCAGCGGCGATTTCTTATGATCTGCTCAGCGGCCTTTCGCAGAGCTTTGTTGCCTCCTGCATGGCGGATAACGTGCAGAAGGGCGATTATGACGCCGCGGTGCGCTCGCTTTGCGCCGCGCTCCATGTGGAGCTGAGCCAGCAGTATCAGCAGAGCGAGGCGGCGCTGGACGAGGCGGCCAACGGTGTGATGTTCATCATGATCCTCATCATATTCTTTGTCCTCTGGATCATGCTTGACGGCATGCGTTATCGCCGCTATCGCCGCCGCTACATGATGCCCGGCATGGGCGTGCCGACGGTGATGTATCACCCCATCTTCTGGGGGCGCCGTCCCCCGCGCGGCCCGCGTCCGCCCCGTTCGGGCGGCCCCCGTCCTCCGCAGGGCGGACCCAGACCGCCGCACAGCAGCGGCTCCTCCGGCGGTAATCGCCGCCCGCCCCAGCAGCCGAGACGGCCTTCCGGTTCCTCGGGTAGCAGCTTTGGCGGATTTGGCAGCAGCGGCCGCGGCGGCAGCTTTGGCAGCGGAAACTTCGGCGGATTTGGCGGCAGCAGCCGCGGCGGTGGTTTCGGCGGTGGCGGCAGCCGCGGCGGTGGCTTCGGTGGAGGTCGCAGCGGCGGATTTGGCGGTGGCCGCGGAGGCGGCTTCGGCGGAAGACGCTGAAAAGCCAAAGCCCCTGACACAAAATGAAAAGCACGTCTGCTTGGCAGGCGTGCTTTTTCTTACTTTGATTGCGGCCTGAAAGGCGATGACAGACTGGCTCGCACAGCATTGTAGATTTTCCGAGGAATACAATGCTGCTTATCGGAACTTCTCAAGTGCAACAGTGGGATCGCAGAGGAAAGCCTCACTCCGGTACTGCCCCAGCCAAACGACCACAATTTTAATATCCGGATTTTCTTTTGCCCGTTCAAAGAAAAGAGCAGAGAACCTGCGGCGCAGGTCCTCTGCTCTTGGTGCCGGTGACCGGACTCGAACCGGTACGCTGTCGCCAGCGGCGGATTTTGAGTGGTTATATCGATTCTGTTTTCCGCAGCAATCTGCACTCCACCGTTCCCAGAAAGCGTTGATATTACTGGCTTTTTGACTTTTTCGTGTTTTTATTAAGCAAATACGGAATGTCTTGGTGTTCTCTCCTGACAGCTCAAAAAAGCGGTTTGGAGAGAACTAAGAGAGAACTCCGGTACAACCCATTTTCTCGTGAGGAATGGTGGACATAGGAGAGAACTCAAACGAATTTTGAAGTTTTAGGAGAGAACTGAATCATACTATAGGTATCGAACCCATCTGTCAATGGTAATTTAGACGGAGGTTCGATCATGGAAAAACCAAGGAAGAGATATATACAACAATTCAAGCAATACCCCGATGTAGTGTCTGTACTAACATTTCGTGAAATGTTAGGTGGAATAGGCGATAGCTTTGCTCGAAAGTTAATTCACGAAGGACTTGTAAAAGCCATCTTCATTAAACCGCACTACTGGATCTTCAAAGAGTCCATTATTGACTATGTATTAAGCGAGGACTACGCGGAGAGAAGGCTGAAGGTGCGGGTATGAAAAACAGGCAGCTTAGTCTTTCGGATATTCAAAAAGACTATATCAGCAAAGAAGAATTTTACCAAATTGCACATATATGCAAGGAAACTGCATTGTGGTTGATAGAAACCGGCAGGGTATCCGCAGAGAAGCCGAAACGAAAAGGATTTGGATACAAAATTGCAAAGGAAGAAGTTGAAAGGTATTTGGCTGATCGTCAACAGAATCCATTGTACTATCTCAAGGGCAAGCGCCACAACTGTATCCCATATACTCCACCGCAGCCATATTCAAGCGAATTAGGCGGCGCTATTCGGTTGGCTGTGGAGCAGGAAATGTCCTCTCTGCCGGATCTGCTGACAGAAAAGCAGGTATGCGCGATTTTGGGATATCGCCCAAAGCAGATATTAGACTGGAAACATTCTGGGAAATTGATTACTCTGAAATGTTTTAATAAAACATATTTTCCTAAAATTCCACTGATGGATTTTGTTTCTTCAGAAGATTACTACAATTTGCCGTGCAAAGGCAGGAAACACATAGAACTGCTGAGGAGAGTTCAAAAATGAGTATGCATACTATCGCAATCACTAACCAAAAGGGCGGTGTTGGCAAAACAACTACCGCTTTGAACCTCGCGGCTGCCCTCGCAGCTGAAGATAAAAAGGTCCTGCTGATCGACAATGACCCCCAGGGCAATCTCACCGCAGCCCTCGGCTATACGCCAGGGGAACAGAAGAATACGCTGGCAAAGCTGCTGCTTGTCCAAATTGACTCTCCGGAGGATCTGGAGCTCCACCTCGATCGTGCGGTACTACATACCAGCAGCGGCCTTGACCTGATCCCTGCCAACAAGCGGTTAGCGGACGCTGCAGCCCGCTTGCAGGTTATGCAGCTTTCACAGTATAACGCATCTGGCATCTCGGATGACCCTTGCGAGAAGGTGCTGGACAAGCTGTTGGCATCCCTGTGTGGACTGTATGATTACATCATCATCGACTGTGGACTGAAGCATGAACTATTGACCGTTAATGCTCTGGCTGCTGCGGATTACTGCATCATTCCGGTGCAGGCGCACTTCCTTGCAAGTGAAGGGATTCCCGATGTTTTAGAAATGGTGCGCAATGTACAGAATCGATTCAACCCCGATTTGAAGATTGCAGGCATTCTCCTGACTATGTATCAGTCCCGCCCGCAGCTCTGCCAAAGCGTTCGCTCCAGCGTGGGAGAGATCTACGGTGACAGCATTCATGTATTTGACCGCCCCATTGAGCAGACGATCAAGGTTGCGGAGTGTCCGGCAGCAGGCATGAGCATTCTGGATTATGCACCTAAGAATCCTGCCGCTGACTCCTATCGCTCCCTTGCCCAGGAGGTGCTGCGGCTTGGCTAAGAAAAGCATGGATGACCTGTTAAAGCGGCGCATGAGCGCAGCGCAGCAAGCATCAGAGTTGGAAGTAGGCAATGAGGCTTATGAAACCATGTTTCAAGCAAAGGCAGATGTGGCAGCTCCCCGCTTTTGCGAATTGCCGATCAACAGCCTTTGCCCTTTTCGCACGGCAGACATTGGATTTCATCCCTACCCGCCCGAAAAACTCCGCGCATTCTCTCAGCAGCTTGCCGAGCAGGGCATCTATGAGCGCATTATTGTTCGTCCAGTTCCGAATAGTGAGCAGTATGAGATCCTTGCCGGACACAATCGTACTGAAGCGTGGCGGCTGACCGGGCACTCAACAATTCCTGCGGAGGTCGTGGAGGCCGATGACGCAAGAGCGATTTCCATTGCCGTTGCCACCAATCTCCTGCGGCGGCAGGACCTCACCATCATTGAACGTGGCAAAGCGTATCGGGCGTTGCTTGATGAGAACAATCGCCACGGGCAACGGAACGCAACACCATCCTCAACAACTTTTGGCGATTCTCGCCAAAAGTTAGATGGAGATAGCGACGGCGAGACCTTTGGCGAGAATCGCCAAAGGTACAACGCCCGCAAGATCGTCGCAGATTTCTTCGGCGTGACGGAGTATGAGATCCGCAAGGCCATCAAGCTGGCAGCACTGATTCCGCAGCTTGCTGATATTTTGGAGAACAGTCCGCGCAAGCTGCCGATTGCCTGTGCGGAACGCATTGCCGATTATGATGCAGACTCTCAAAGGGCATTTGTAGAAATGTGCACCATTGAGGGATATGTACTCAATAAGTCAACCATACAGAAGATCGCCCATACCTGCCCACCTCCATCCGCTGAGCATCAAGACATTTACGCGGCTTGGCGGCAGGCACGGGCAGACGAGGAAATGCGCCGCGCTGCACCACCTAAGAAAATCGCCTTTGACCTTAGAAAATTTACACCTTATCTGGACAAACTGAACGGCGATGAAGATTTAGAAGAGCTGTTTCTGGAGTTCTTGCGGCAGCGAATTGGCTGATGTATAATCGAAAAAAGAAAGAGAAAGGATAGCAACGCTATGAGCGAACAGAATAAAATTCAGCTTTTTGAAAATCAACCCATTCGCACGGCTTGGAATGAAGAACAAGAGGAGTGGTACTTCTCTGTTGTCGATGTAATCCATGTACTGACTGGAAGCGAGAACCCTCGCAGATATTGGAGTGACTTAAAGCGCAAGTTGAAGTCTGAGGGAGCAACTCAGTTGTACGAAAATATCGTACAACTGAAAATGAAATCGTCGGATGGAAAGAACTATAAGACCGACGCTGCCACAACCGAGCAGCTTCTCCGCATTATTCAGTCTATCCCTTCCCCCCGTGCGGAACCGGTGAAACGTTGGCTGGCAGAGGTCGGCAGGGAACGCATTGAGGAAACCATTGATCCGGAGCAGGCCATCGACCGCGCATTGGAAACCTATCTGAAAAAGGGCTATGACCCTGATTGGGTACATCAAAGGCTGCTCTCTATCCGCATTCGAAATGAACTTACCGATGAGTGGCAGAAACGCGGTGTGGAAAAGGGGCGTGAATTTGCGATTCTGACCGATGAGATCACCCGCACGTGGTCCGGCATGACCACGCGGCAGTACAAGAATCTCAAGGGGCTGAAAAAGGAAAACCTGCGCGACAACATGAGCGATACCGAATTGGTCTTGACTATGCTGGCCGAGGCGTCCACCCGTGATATTTCCAAAGCCTCCAAGCCGGAAGGATTTTCCGGCAGTATGGAGGTTGCCCGACAGGGCGGTGAGGTTGCCGGTGTAGCACGAAAGGCTCTTGAGGAGCGCACCGGCGCTCCGGTTATTACTGCGCAGAACGCCGCGCAGATGAACACCTTGGTTGTGGGCATGATCGAAGAAGCCGCCACGCTGCCGGCGCAAGCCGAAGCAGATGACAAAGAATAATAAGACTTATGCCAGAAGGCTCGACACCGCAAGGTGCCGGGCCTTTTTCTATCCCATTGTGAGGTACAAAGATGAAAGAAATGAATATACAGTTCCACAAAACACGACCGCAAAATCCGTTTGACGATGGGGCGAAGGCCCGTTTGCACCGTATGGGCCTTCTGATGATAGATGGAAGTGTGGACGAAGCCACATTGGGCGCCTTGAGCCGCGCCTATTCCGGCTTATTGTTTGATGACTTGTGCGACACTTGCCAGAATTCTTGTGAGATCACAGAGATCCTTCGGAGACTATATGAAGTTGCGGAGCAGGCCGAACCACGGCAAAAGTTTCTACTGATCTGTCTGCAATACGACGCGCTCTCTCAGCCGCTTCCCAATCCGATTTGGTGGATCAGCGGTGATTCGGAGCTTGCCGGGGACTTTGCAGAGCACTTTATCTGCCATCTGAAGAAGCTGAGCGACGCAATGGAGGTGACGGAGCCATGAAGGGAATCCTGATCTATCAGCCAACAAGCAAGTCCGCTCCGCTCGCCGATTTTATTGATGGGCTTGATCCGCGGCTGCGGGAAAAGATCCTCCTGCGGCTGTATTTCCTGACCCAGCTTGAAAAGCCGGAAATGAAAGAACCACATTTCAAGCGATTTTCAATCGAGCGCTATCGGGATCTTTGGGAGCTGCGAGTAAAGAGTAAAGTGCTCATACGCATCATTTTCTGCATGCTTCCCAATGGAGATGTTCTGCTTTTGCATGGCTTTGTGAAGCGTCAGAAGCGGGATACAATGCAGGCGCTGGAGCAGTCTATCAGAATACTTGACGCGCTGCGGGAACATCCGGAGCGCGCGGTAGAATACAAGATCAAGGAGGAGAAAGCGTCATGAAGCAGGTATCTGGCATACCGCCTGACCGTATGGCGGGAATGCGCATCACAAAAATTATTTGAGAAGGAGGCTCTCCCAAACATGAAAAGAGTAATATCCTGCGTGCTGCTGATGCTGGTTCTTACCTCCAACGCCTTTGCGTTGGAGGTGCCTACGGACACGGTGGTTCAAAACCTCAACGGCAGTCAGCAAGCGATCAAAACCTTTACAGTATCCCCTGAGCAGGACCCTGCGGCACTAATTGAGGAGCCCTTTGAGCTGGAAGGGTATCTCTACACCTTTGCGGACATTGTAAAAAGTGAGAATCCCGTGGAAGAAAAGCGGATTCATACCGAGGTTATCACCGTTGAAACAACGAAAGATGACCTTGCTCTGATTCTGGAGCAGCTTAAGCCCACCATCGAATATGATGACGGCAGATTTCAGGGTACCCTCGCATTGGACCACACCAGTCTCAATACCGTAGCCGCCGGCTATGCTACGAAAAACTACACGGTGACGGAAACCAAAACCATCGGACAGCTTGACCGCAACGATATGTCCTATGTCCCCGCGACAACCATCAAGAACGGCAGAACCCTGAGCCTTGCCAATGTGGAGTGGCAGGTCACCGGCACCGATCTTGTGGGTGAGGCGCTGATGCCCTCTCAATATCAGGCTGTTGCTACCTACTCTGCGAAAGCGTCCTATCAGGCGGCTACAGGCTATGTTACAACAGCGGAGTATGTTGGCGATGTGACCCACGAGGGTGTTGAAAGTGTTACTTATGTTCTGACCTATATCGGGACAGAAGCGAACCACAAGGGCGCGGCTGCCGCTCAGGTCGGAGCGTTTTTTGCGGATCACTTTCCTTGGATCTTAGGTGGAATCGTTCTGATTTGCGCCGCTGTTGGCGGCACGCTGCTTGTATGCCGCCGAAAGGCCGTAGTGAAAGCAGAATGTGAAGCGGATGAAACAGAGGAAAACGAAGAAGATCAGGAGGCGTAAAAACATGAAACTCTTTCAGAAACTGGTCTGCATGGCATTGACGGCGACAGCAACAGCATCCCTTTCTATTTTCGCTTTTGCCGCGGACTATACCTTTGACACAGCCGCGGACACCGACTATTACCCTTCGACCTCTTATGAGGACACCTACGGTACCGCGTATCATTACGGCAGCAAAAATCTTGTGGATTATCAGATTCCCGAACTTCCCTACGGCGTTCTCAGCACCACACAAACCGGCGTCATGGAAAAGCTCCGACTCCCCGGCCTACAGCAGACTGTAGGCGGTTCGGCTTCCGGTATCTACGGTGTGGATAGTGGCGTAGGTATCCCAGCGGTCACACCCGTCATTCCGTCCTATCAGGAGCCTGCTTATATAAAGATACCGGCTACGCCGTCATCTATAAGGTGACAGAGAGCGTTCTGACGGAGCTGTTCGGCCATCCTCCGTCGCTCTATCTTCCCCCTTGCACACAATATCTGACGAAGAAAGGAGCCGTGGTGGATGCCCCGCTTATCCAAGTTGATCGAAAAGATAGAGGATCGCCTCGCAAATAAATGGGGCTGCTGGTATGAACGAAATAAGGCCCGCGTGCCGCTGTATGCGGTGCTGGGCGGCATCGGCTGGTATCTCTACGGAATGTTCCTCAATTCCCTCAAGCTGGGAAAGGAATCCGTATTCAACACCACCGGTGAAGTGATCGAGAGCATTTGGGTATTCAACCCCTTCAAAAATCTCTTCGCTGTTTTTACGCCCTTTGGCCTTGGCGTTTCCGCCTTCATTGCCCTTATGGTCTGCCTCATTACGAAAAAAGGCTACAGCTGGTTTTCAGGCTACAAATTTACCCGGGACGCCCGCGGCTTTGATATTCTGCCGGACGGCACTCACGGCACCTCCGGATTTGCGGCAAAAAAGGAGCTTGCTGAGCATCTGGAGCTGGGCAGCGCCGAAGAAGTTATTCTCGAAACGCCGGACGGCCGCTTGTCAAAGCGACTAACTTGCCATTTTCTGAGGTCGGGTGGTCATCATTGATTTCAGCGGCGCAAAATGTGCTTGACAGGCACAGTCTACTTATGATAGACTTCAAGTATCAAAAGTCTATCATAAGTAGACCCGCGAAGAAAGGGGGGCACACATGGACGGTTACAAACTGGGCGTTGTTGAGACGCGTTTTGCAGAACTCATCTGGCAGCACGAGCCGCTGACCTCCGGCGAGCTGGTGAAGCTGTGCGAACAGGAGCTGCAATGGAAAAAATCCACGACCTACACGGTTTTGAAAAAACTCTGCGAACACGGTATCTTTCAGAACGAAAACGGCACGGTAACTTCCCTTCTCTCACAGGAGGACTATAACGCCGTACAGAGCGAGAAATTTGTGGAGGACACCTTCGACGGTTCCCTTCCCGCATTTCTTGCCGCCTTTACCACACGGAAATCTCTTTCGGAGAAGGACATTGCGGAAATTCAGCGCATGATCGACCGCTGCGGAAAGGAGTGAGCCAATGGCCGCCGTCTTTTTGAAGCTCTTGAATCTAAGCATTTCCGCAAGCTGGCTGGTGCTGGCCGTGCTGGTACTGCGCCTGGTATCAAAGCGTTCGCCCAAGTGGATGAATGTCCTGCTTTGGGGCATGGTCGCGCTGCGCTTGATGCTGCCGTTCTCCATCGAGAGCGCGCTGAGCCTGATCCCGAGCGCGGAGACCCTTAGCCCCGAGGTCGTGCAGTTCGACCCCGCGCCGACCATCACGAGCGGCGTGGAGTTCATCGACAACGCGGTGAACCCTTCGCTGAGCGAGAGCTTTGCCGCCGCGCCGTTGGCAAGCGTCAACCCGCTCTATGTGTGGACGTATCTCGCGGGATGGGTGTGGCTCATCGGCCTTGGAGTCATGCTGCTCTATGCGCTCGTGAGTTATCTTCGGCTGCGCTGGCGCGTGAGCGTATCGCTCTGTGTGCGGGAAAATATCTACCTTTGTGATGCCATTTCCTCACCGTTTATCCTCGGCGTTGTAAAACCATGCATCTATCTGCCCTCCGGTCTGGACGAGGTGCAGCGGCAGAATGTACTCTCGCATGAGAGGGCGCATCTTGCGCGGCGTGACCACTGGTGGAAGCCGCTGGGCTTCGCTGCTTGCGGTTTACTGGTTCAACCCCGTGCTGTGGCTCGCCTATGCGCTGCTCTGCCGCGACATTGAGCTGGCCTGCGATGAGCGGGTGATCCGCACGATGGACGAGAGCGCCGTCAAGGCCTATTCCACGGTGCTGCTTGCGTGCAGTATGCCGCGCAAGGCAGTCATCACCTGCCCGCTGGCGTTCGGTGAAGTTGGCGTCAAGGAGCGTGTGAAAAATGCACTTCACTACAAAAAGCCCGCGTTCTGGGTGGTCGCGGCATCGGTCGCCGTGTGCGTCGTTGTGGCGGTGTGCTTTCTGACAAATCCGCCTACGGATACCGACGCCGCCGGACTGGTCGGTTTCCATCGGGAACAGGTCACTTATGCCGATGTAACGGACGAAAGCGGCGCGCAGCCATCCAACGTCCAGTTGACGGCGGAAGAAACGAACGCCGTCTACGCTCTGCTGGACACCATGCAATATAAGCGCCTCGGCACTGCGTCAGCAATGCAGGACTGCTATGCAAGGCTCTATTTTATCAGCGCCGCGGGCGAACGCTGCGAGGTCATGCTCTCTGAGCATGAAATGCTGGTCAATCCCATTACGGACGGCAGGAAAGCGCGGCTGTATGAGCTGCGTTCTGGAAGTACGGAGTTGAGAGACTATCTGTTTGGATGTATTGGCGCAAGCGATGCGGAGGAAAAGCCGCTTGATGAGGCGTCGTTGCGGGAGCAGCTCATCAATGCACTGGATTCGGCGGATGCCGTTTACTTCGAGCCCTACAAGCTCGACAGCAATCAGTCCGAAGGTCCCGTCACCGATGCGAAATACGTTGACGAGATTTGCTCCTTGCTTCGTCAAATCGAGCCGGCAAACGACGTAGAGTGGCCCGCCAAGGAAGAAAGGTTTATTCTTTCCAATGCATCTTTCATGCTGCTTTCCGGCCATGATGCCGAAGATTTGGCAACGGCAGACTACGTGACCATGACACCGCGCTACTATATCCTGACAGACCGCGACAATGAACGCACCCTGATTTTCGTACACAACGGGGGAAAAAGTTACGGAAATGAGAATTATCAGCTTATCGGAAAACTGCCGTTCACCGGCCTCGACTACACTATTGCGATGGATCGGAGACTACAGGAACACAATAATCTCGCACTGACTGGAAGGGGTGGCGGCCAAGCAGTAATACTGATGCCCTTCGCGCCGGATGCGGCGAGCGCGACCGGCTACGCCGCCTACGACGCGCTGCTCGCCGAGATCGCCGACCTGCGGCGCTCCGGCGCAAGCGACGTGCAGACCGACTTCAGCCATGATCTCCTGTCCGCGAACGACTACTACCAGACACCCGGCTGGCTGCTGCGTGATCTTGACGGTGATGGGATCCCTGAGCTGCTGCTCGGCGCGGACTGGGGCGACGGCTACGGCGTGATCTTCAATATTTACCGCCTCGACGGCGCGCAGGCCGTCCGCGTTGTCAACGGTTGGAACCGTAACCGCTGGTATCTCTGCACCGATGGTAGTCTGGCCAATGAAGGCAGCAGCAGTGCATTTGAAAGCAGCTACTCTTACTACCGCTATACCAGCGGCGAGTTACAGCATCTGGAAACGTTGATGTATCTGGATGACGGTTCCGGCGGCTCACCATGGCGCTACTCCGTCACAACGGATCAGTATGTCAACAGTGGTGACTTTCACTCTGTCACCGAGGCCGAAGCAACTGCCGTGATGGACAAATACACCCACGAAACGCTGGCCTTTACGCCATTTGTGGTATGAGGATAGATAGTGTGGACTGTGGCGCAAGGTTGCAGTTCGCCAGTCCCTCCGGATATTACAGCCTCTGACCCACTTTTGACCCAGAATCCGAAAAAAGCG
>VOFC01002251.1_pt1 | contig 55009 bp, 49 predicted proteins | sample 5384161 | NCBI WGS metagenome assembly VOFC01 (sample SAMN12384722, study PRJNA508395) | human gut metagenome | isolation source: healthy gut B | host: Homo sapiens | reverse complement strand
TCGGTGAGTTTCAACAGGTACTGCCCGTACTGGTTCCTGAGCATCGGCTGCGCAAGCTCCCGGAGCTTCGCGGCCGTGATCCAGCCGTTATGGTAGGCGATGCCCTCCAGGCAGGCGATCTTGAGGCCCTGGCGTTTCTCGATGACCTCCACGAAGATCGAGGCCTCGGCCAGAGAGTCGTGCGTACCCGTGTCCAGCCACGCGAAGCCGCGCTGAAGCGTCTGCACCTTCAGCTCTCCGCGCTGCAGGAACGACTGGTTCACGCTCGTGATCTCAAGCTCCCCGCGCGCCGAGGGCCGGATACCCTTGGCCACATCCACGACCTTGTTCGGATAGAAGTACAGGCCCACGACCGCGTAGTTCGATTTCGGGTGTTCCGGTTTCTCCTCGATCGACAGGCAGTTGCCTGCCGCATCGAACTCCGCCACGCCGTAACGCTGGGGATCGTCGACCCAGTAGCCGAAGACCGTGGCCTTGCCATCCTCCTCGGCCGTGCGGACGGCCTCGCGAAGAAGACCCGTGAAACCCGAGCCGTGGAAGATGTTGTCCCCCAGAACCAGACACACGGAGTCATTGCCGATGAAATCCGCGCCGATCAGGAAAGCCTGGGCAAGACCGTCCGGGGACGGCTGCTCGGCATACGTGATACGAACCCCGTAGTCGGAGCCGTCGCCCAGCAAACGACGGAAACCGCCCAGATCCTCTGGCGTAGAGATCAGGAGGATGTCGCGGATGCCAGCCAGCAGCAAGGCCGATAAGGGGTAGTAGACCATCGGCTTGTCGTAAACAGGCAACAGCTGCTTGCTGATTCCCTTCGTGATCGGGTACAACCGTGTACCGCTGCCACCTGCCAAGATTATGCCTTTCATTACAGTAAGTTAAATCTATATTTTATAAATAATGTGTCCCGGACATACAGGGTCGCGAATAAAAAAATCAAACCTTATCCATGACCTGCTGCAACCAGAAAAAATTCCGGTACGGCTGATATGAGTCTTGTACCCCAATCGGCGGATAATGCCCATGAATTTCGTGTCGCGGCGGATATGCCATTGCATGAAATGATACAACCCGAACGTGGCCAGAAGGCTCATGCCGACGACAGCATACAGTTGAACGGCGATTGAAAAACCGGCCGCTTCGAACGCCCACCAGCATAATACGACCGCCGTATTCAATCCCAAGATAGCCAATGTCGTCGCGACATGGGAACAACCCATGTCGATGAACATATGGTGCAGGTGCGTCTTGTCGGGACGGAATGGCGACGAGCCCTTCAGCATACGCGTCGACATCACGCGCAGCGTATCGAACACGGGAACCGACAACACCGCCAGCGTGAACGGTACAAGCCCGACATTGGGGTCGACAAAGGCTGCGACCCGCGAGCCGGATTGCAGGATGGCGATCACGAAGACGGACATGACGGTGCCCATGACCAACGTCCCGCCGTCGCCGATGAACATCTTTGAGGTTTTACCGAAAACATTGTGCAGGAAGAAGGGAATCAGGGCCCCGACCGAAACTACCGCCAGGATGGTCATCGCCTCTTCGCCGGCGAGATGGAAAAGTATGCCGAAGATGGTACAGGCCATGATGCAATAACCCGAAGAAAGACCGTTTACGCCATCCACCAGGTTGATGGCGTTGATAATGCCAACGGTGGCAAAAACAGTCAGGGGCACGGCATACCACGAAGAGATCGGCCCGATGCCCCACAAACCGTGGAAGTCGTTTATGCAATAGCCGCCGACGAAGACAAGCAGCAGCACGACGACGATCTCGATCAAAAGCCGCAGGGAAGGGGAGAGGTTCAGAATATCGTCCATCGTGCCGGTATAGAGCATCGCCATCATGGCCATGATCACGACGGGCAGTCCGGAGCAGTCCACGACGGCGCTCATGCACCCGATCGCGATCACGACCCCGAAGAAAACCGCTACGCCGCCCAAGACCGGGACAGGCGTACGCTGGAGTTTACGGGCATCCGGATTATCGACAATGTTTTTTAACAGGGCGATCTTCACCAGTTTAGGATGGATCCAGCCGACTAAGAAAAGGGCTATAAAGAAAGGAATGATGACTGTGTAGCAAAAAGAGGCGTTGCCATACTGATTCATTTTATTATCCGGAAAAGGAAGAGGTTTTACATCGACAGCAATCAAATGGAAAATTCAACAGGCTTTTTCATTTATGCGATATGCCGTTCCATTTCAGCCTCCAGTCGCGCCCCCGATACTTTCGGCAATACAATGTATGACATAAGAAGTGCAATAATACCATGCGTCGCCGCGCACGGGCAGCGTCAGGCTGTAATCGTACATGAACCGGGCGACCCGCCGCGCTGCGGGTTTATCGACAGGGAGGGCATTGCCCTGCAATGCGACCTCGTACATCCGCCCCAGCGTACAGAGGTACCCCTCGTCGAAATTCAGGGGGTCGGCAGGGACACGTACGCACCTGCGGTAATACCCCGTCGCCCGCCTTATCACGGCATCGTTCTCCAAGTCGGGAAACATCCAGGCAACCCGGTTCATCACCCCGATACGTTCCAATGCGACCTCGGACGACACCCCCGGCCAGCAGCCATCAGCATCCAGGGCGGATGTCCAGCCGGCCATCTGCCGTTTCAGGAACAGCAGGTATTCGTCATCGGCAGCCGGAGCGGGATAGAGCAGGTCGGCCGCGCACATGCAGACGCCCGTCTGCTGAAACAGACCGTTTTCCGGTCGGGCACCGACGACACCCACAAAATCCCGTACAAGAACGTCCGCAGCCCGGTAGCAACAGCTTTTCTTCCGCAGATCGACGGAAAATACCGTTTCGCAGGCAAGCGAATACATGGCATGCACCATCCGGCTACGGATCGCTGTGTCGGGCTCGTGTTCAGAGCGTTCAGACAGCGCCCAGAACAAGCTGTCGATCCTGTTGCGATAGGTTTCCTCCGTACCGAATTCCCCGGCAGGCGCCACGGACGACACCAACCCATAGCCCGCGGCAAAAAAAGCCTTTGCCAACGACACGAGCTGCACATTCGTGGCCTGGGCGGGATCGGCACCCAGCAGCAATGGCAACATTTTCTTCAGGTAATTCGGTGTCATGTCAGTAATTTATCGGAACCGGAATAGTTCCTTTTGCAGGTTTACAGGCCAGGGATCATATTTTTTCGACCAACGCGGACGGAATGGAAGCGGTAGCGACCGCCGTGATGCCGTCGATCTTGACAACGACACGTCTGTCCCGAGTGTTTTTCACCCGCATGAACGTGCCTTCGACACCCATGAATACGCCGTCCTTAATCCTCACCTTGTCGCCTTTCGACAACGCGACCTCTTCGGGCGAAAGGAAAATCACCGGTTCGTCGATATTGGCGGCCACGGCAATAAAATTGCGCATCTGGGACTCGGGCACGGTCATAATCTGGTTCTCGCCGTTTTGCTGATGCATCACATAGCGCAGAATCGGCAGCCTGAATGTCTTCAGGTCGTCGATAACCTCCCGCGTGGAACGGACGAAGATATAGTTGTGCACTGCGGCTTCCCGTACCCGGGAAAACCGGCCCTTGGAATCCCGGCGGCGTACGACCCTTACCGGCACGAAATTCTCGACATGCAGTTTGTCGAGATACTCCTTGGTGGAGAGTTCGCGCTGATAGGTAACCCGAAGCACATACCATTTGGCATCTGTGTCCTGACAGTCCATTATTGTGATCCGTTAAGTCGGGATTCGGCACCCGGGAAAGGCGTACAGTTGAGAAAAAAGCGTTCCATGGGGACATCGAAAACCTCTTAAAACCAAGATTTTCAATCAATTACGCGCCTCCCATAAGAACACTTCCGTATTTTAAAGTGCGGTCTCTATATAAGAGATAGTTTTACCTTGATTGCCATTTGATAATCAATTATATAACATATAATAAAAGTTGTTTTTACCGACCTTGTTCGATTATTGTCTGCAAATACCCAAAGTCGGATTAAAAGAGCACTGAATTCATCCACTTGGCGAACAATTCGTGCAGACAATCGGGTCAAAGATGGTAAGTTTTTTGATAATCAATTTATTTTCGCATCGATAAGCGGTGCCGGAAACAAAAATATGATTTAAAAAATTTGGGCATATGCTTTATTTTTAGTACTTTTGCAAAAGTTATGAAGGTCTCTTATATAGAGACCTTACACGTATAAGGATGCTATCAGGCTCCGGTTCGCCTGGTCGATGACGGAGTTTTCGAGCGAAGCCAGGTAAATCTGCGTGGTTTTTTCCGAAGCATGTCCCATTCCCGCACTGATGACCGACAACGGAATGTTATGGTTCCGGGCAGCAGTCGCCCACGTATGCCGCGAGGTATAGGAGGAGAGCGGGACTTCGAGCCCCAGCAAACCGGACAGCTTTTTCAACCGACGATTATAATAATCGAGGGCCGTACGGTATTGGGAAAACGCCCTGACCGGATCGTCCGAACTGAGCAGCGGAAAAACATAGCCGGATATGCGCCCTGCACCGGCATAGCGCCCGATAAGCTTCGCGATGCAGGGCTCGATACGGATAACGAGGCGCTGCCCGGTCTTGCGGCGGACATAACGGATCGTATCCCCGACGATATCCTGATTCCTCAGGAAAGCAATGTCCACGAACGCCATCCCGCGCGTACAATAACTGAAAATAAAAATATCCCGGGCCAATGCCAGGGACGGGGAATGTGTCAGATCCAGCTGCCGGAGCCGCACGACGACATCCTCGCCGACGGCACGCTTGCAGGTCTGGTCGACACCGGTGTACACATGCCGGAAAGGATCGGTCTGTGGCACGACATCCTCCTTCACGGCCCTATTATAGACTGCACGCAATATCCGCATATAAAACGAGACGGTATTGCGGACAACGCCCCGGCGCCGGAGCCAGTCGTCATACTGCCCCACAAGCCGTTCATCGACGAGCGAAAAGGGAATGTCCCGTCCGCCCAGGAAATCGGAGAAACTCCCGAGTGTCCGCCGGTAGTTGCGCGCCGTCCCCAACTTTCCGTTCGCCTCGAGCCTTGCGGCCTGCGTTTCGACATAGGCGAGCACGGTGCTCCGCCGGGACTTGCGAAACCGATCGACAACATCCCTGAGCGAGTACCCCTCCTGCCGGAATTCGAAATCCCGGATGATCGTATGCAACAGACACAAATCACGGTCGATCCGCTGCTGCACAGACAGCAACGCATGGGCTTCGCCCGAAAGGGGCGTGATGACACACCCGCGCCTTGCATCCCACTGCCGGGGCTGGAGACGCATGGAGGTAGTTATCTGCTGCGATTTGCGCCGATGGCAAAGCTGGTAATATATTACTCCCGCTTTCCCGCCGACCGACGATTCCCTGAGCTTGACTTTTACTGTTGCCATACATTTTAGTTGTTTATGGTTAGAATTGGAATTTTCCACGCCGCCGGAGGTGCACGGATGCATGTCCCGGCGGGATCATGGCAGCAAAACTAACCATCGGACAATTTAAAAAGGCTGAAAAATATGTTATTCGGCCATAACGGCATTGCGTCCAAGGTATTCCGGACAAGAAAATCCCTCGCAGCACAAGGCACCGGCGGACGGGACACGACAGACGTGTAGGCCGCAAACCGGACAGGCAGGACAGAGCAGGCCACAGACAAACGGAGCCGGCAGGACACGGCGGACAGGACAGCGAACGCACGGAAAGGACGGACGGATCGACAGATCGACGGGGCAGGGTTGGCGGACGGCAAACGACAGACGAGCATTACAGCCCGGCCGGAAGCATGAAAAGCCCCCGGACAGAAGTTCCGGGGGCTATGGAAAGGCATCTGCCGGGGATTATCCCAGCATCGGTTTCAGCACGCCGAACAGCACGAGCGCGATGAGGAACGTAACGACGATATTGAAAGCCTGGGCGGCGAGGAACGCCCACAGGAGATTGCGGTTCTCCCGGGAAACGATATCCTTGAGGCGCGTATCGAGCCCCACGCAGACGAAGGCCAGCGAGAAAAATACCGTCGAGAACATTTTGGCGACCCCCGGCTCGGCAAGTTTGCCCCTGGCATCGGCCGTGAAAAGGCCGTTTCCCTGCAATACACTGAATACCAGCGATGCGGCAACGAAGCCGATGATGAATTTCGGGAATTTCTCCCACACGATCCCCAGCGACGGGGCCTGCCCGGCCTTATCGCCGCGGCGCGTCGAGAGGTAAAGCGCGATGAAGAACGCCACCACGCCGATCAGTACGTTCTGCGCAGCCTTGATGATGACGGCATGCTGGTTGGCCACTTCGCCCACGATCATGCTCGATGCGGCGACACCCGACGTAGTGTCGATCGTACCGCCGATCCACGCCCCGGCGACCTCCTGCACGACATGCGGATCGTCGAAAATATGCGGCAGGATCGCATGCGCCAACCACGGCATCAGATAGATCATCGGCACGACGACGATCAGCACCAGCGAAACGATGTACGAAAGTTTCCGGTCGTCGCCGCCCGCCACGCGGGCCGCCGTGATACAGGCCGACACGCCGCAGATCGACACGCCGCTCGAAAGGATCATCGCCGAGCGTTCGTCGACCTTCATGCGGCGCGAAACCCGGAAGGCAAAGAACCACACGACGGCGACCACCAGGCACGCCTGCACCAGACCGAAGACACCCGATTTCATCACGTCGCTGAAGAGAATCGTGGCACCGAGGCACACGACGCCGATCTTGATGTAGAATTCACCCTGGATCGCGGGTTTCAGCCACGCGGGAACATGCCACACGTTGCGGATCAGTAACCCGAAGAGCACCGAAAAGAATACCGATTCGAAGCCGTAATACGACACGGAGGGGATCTTGGCGACGATCTGCGCCAGCAACGAGACGGCGAAGACGACCACGAGCGACGCAAGCAGCCCCCTGAGCGGTCGCCGCAGCATCAGGCACCCGGCATAGAGCACCACCAGCACGATGGCGAAGAGACAGGCGATATTGCTCCACGCAGCGCCGCCCAGCAGCGTCGCGGGGACTTTGGGCAGCGCGGAAGGTGCTACCGCGGCCAGCACCAGCAGGGGAATGCTCACCCAGACCACCACCCAGTCCTCGACCCGGAATTGTTCCATCCACTTTTTCATCTTTATCATTTTTTCAGGTTAAAATATGCCGGAGAGCATCAGTGCCACCACATTGCGACCGGCGACATCCCGCGCGGCGAAATCTTCGTAGGTGTAATCCAGCTGGCAGCGCAGGTATTTCACAGGTTGCCACGTAAGCCCGGCCGTATAATTGGTCTGGCGGCTCGAACCGCGGGAGCAGTCTTCGAGAAAGGTATCGTACCGCACCGTCGGCAACAATGTCCGGGCCACGCGCCAGCCGGCCACGGCATACCACCCCTCGCTGTCGAGGCCGCCCGTCGTGCCGCAGATGTATTCGCCGCGCAGGACGAGGCGCCCGTAATCGTAGCAGACACCGGCACCGTAACGGATGCGCTTCAGGTAATCCTCGCCGTACTCGCCCCAGTAGTACGATCCCGCGAACTGCAATCCGGCGACGGGCTTGACCGTAAGGCGCGCCACGATGTCCTTGCTTTTGTTCTTATCCTTGACGTTCAGCCCCTCGCCGTTGAAAACGCCGAAGTTGTAGTTCAGGATACTGTACCCGTCGCGCTTGAAAAATCCTCCGAACAGCTGCGCGCCCATGTCGCGGCCAGTGGCCGAAAGCCCGCAGAGGTCGTTGAAACCCATCAGTTTGCGCAACGAAAGGGGGTATTCGATAAACTCATATCTGAGCGGCACATAGTCGGTATTCTCGATCGAAAAAGGCAGCTTGTATTCGCCCAGCTGGACGTTGAGCTCATCGAACGGTTTGTAACACAGGTAGGCGTCGACGATTTTCGGCGAAGCGAATTCGATCTGGACACGGTAATCCAGTTTCGGAGCGATGGCGCCCGCCAGGTTCAGACGTACGCGTTTGATAAAAAAGGTCGACGAATTGTCGCTCCATTCGTAACCGGTCTGGACATATCCCGAAATTTTCGGCAGGGCGGCCAGCACTTTGTCCCAGGTGGACGTTTTGGCTTTGAGCGCCGCGACTTCCGCCGAAAGTTCCTCAACCGAAGCTGTCGCGGATTGTGTGTCGGGTTGCTGTGCGCGGGCGGCTCCAATCATGCCGAGCAGCAGCAATACGGGCAAAATCATTCTCATAAACAAGGTCGTTTGGGTTCACAAAAGTCGTGATTCCGGCGCAAAAGGTCAATACGCGAAAATACCTAAAATGACCCGAAACGGCTCCGGGCGGCATCCGGGGGCGTATAATTACCGGCAATTATGTACTTCGACGTTCCGGAAGCCTATGTCCCGAATCTTTGCACCCTGCCGCTGTCACCCGCAACCCGTGGCTGCATCGACATGCCCGCCCTTCCCCGGAGCCCCTCCCCGGAAAGGTATTCGGGCCGCACAGTCCGGCACCGCCGCGTGCCGTCCGTACCCCGGAAACACAACAGGCTCCGCACGGGACACGAACAGGGACGGCACAAAAGAGGCCGGAATACTCCGGCCTCCCCGCTTATGGAATGAACTTTTTATCGGTCAGGGACAGGAATTACAGTTTGTTGGCGAGACCCTTGACCAGCTCGCCGTCGAACAGGTGCAGCACCCGGTGCGCGTAAGTCGAATCGTGCTGCGAGTGGGTCACCATGATGACGGTCGTACCCTCGCGGTTCAGCTCCGAAAGCAGTTCCATCACCTCGCGGCCATTCTTCGAGTCGAGGTTACCCGTGGGCTCGTCGGCCAGGATCAGCTTGGGGTTCGACACCACGGCACGGGCGATGGCCACACGTTGCTGCTGTCCGCCCGAGAGCTGCTGGGGGAAGTGTTCGGCGCGGTGCGAAATATTCATGCGGCTCAGGATCTCGTTGACACGACGCTTGCGCTCGGACGCCTTGACGCGCATGTAGATCAACGGCAGCTCGACGTTCTCGAAGACATTCAGTTCGTCGATCAGGTTGAACGACTGGAAGACAAACCCGATATTCCCCTTGCGGAATTTCGTGCGGTCTTTCTCCTTGAACCCGGCGACCTCGTGGTCGAGCAGCGTATAGCTGCCCGAGGTGGGATTGTCCAGAAGCCCCAGGATATTGAGCAGCGTGGACTTGCCGCAGCCCGAGGGACCCATGACGGCGACGAATTCACCCTCCTTCACTTCGAACGTCACGCCGTTCAGTGCGATGGTCTCGATCTCTTCGGTACGGAAAACCTTCTTGAGGTTCTCAACTTTCAGCATTGACATAACAAACAGGTTTTTATTGTTGATATTGATTTGATTTATTCGGATTTCACGGATTCGGCCGGGTTTTCGTTAACGGCATGCCACGAGCGGACGGTGACGGTGAGTGCCGTGACGGCCAGCACCCCCGCCAGTGCCAGGGCAAAGACCCACCAATACAGCGGCACGGCATAGGCGAAGCCTGCGAGCCAGTGCCTGACGGCCCAGATGCTTACCGGGACAGCCAGCACGAAACACACGGCGACCAGCATGACGTAGCGGCGGTTGAACATGGCGAGGATTTCGCCCCGCGAAGCCCCCATTACCCGGCGCACGGCGATTTCGCGGCGGCGGTGCTGTGTCTCGAACAGCACCAGCCCGAAGACGCCCATCAGGGCGATCACGACGGCCAACAGCGCGAACAGCCCGACGATGGCCGTCAGTTTGCGTTCGTTGTCGTACTCGAGGCCCAGCTCCTCGTCGAAAACACGGACGACGATATCGCCCGGCTCCGTGCGGGGATCGACCTCCGCGATACAGCGGCGGATATGGGCGGTAACAGCCGCAATATCGGCTCCGGGCGTCATCCGCACATAGACCACATGAGGCAGGTGCCAGTAATTTTCCTGCTGGATTTTCTTCGGAAGAAGATAGAAACAGAAGGGCGATACACCGTATTGCAGGGGCTTGAAGTTGAAATCAGCACAGAAACCTACAATTTGCTCGTCGGGCGACACGAAACCGTTGATACGGTCGCCGACCTGCATTTCAAATTCCCGCCGCGCCGCTTCGTTGAAAATCATCGTTCCGAGTTCCTTGTCGAAGTCGCTCTCCAGGAAATCGCGTCCGTCGGTAATCGGGATACCCATCACGCGCAAGAAATCAGGTTGTACGACATAACTCTGGAAAGCGACCTGACGGCCCTTGAACTCCCGGCCCCAGCCCATACGCCCGACCGACACCAAACGACTCGTAGCTCCCGTAACATCCTTTACCTGAGGGTCGGATAGAAGTTTCTGCCGAAGGGCGTCATAACTTACCGCCCCACGTTCGGAAAGCCGCACGGCGAGGAGGTTTTCCTTGTCGAAACCCATGTCATAGTGCATCATGTAGTCGTGTTGCAGGCGAATGAAACTGGTCGCGATGATCAGCCCGATGGAGATGAAGAACTGCACGCCCAGCAGCAGCGTACGCAGCCGGCGGCCGCTGCGGGTTCCGCCGAAGGATCCCTTGACGACCAGCGCCGGGGCGAACGACGTGATATACCACGCCGGGTAGAGGCTGGCGGCGAGCGCCATGACGAAAGCTACAACGGCTACCAGCCCCACGACTTCCAAATTCTGCGACAGCGCCAGCGATGCGGAAATGTAGCTGGCGAATTCGGTGCCCTGCAAGGCAAAGGAAACGTACCAGGCCGCCAGCAAAGCGATCAGGACGAGCCCGAACGCCTCGAAAACGAAATTGAAGCGCAGCGACGACGCGGGAGCGCCGAAGACCTTGAACGTATTGACGGTACGGATGCGCACCGGCACCAGCGCGAAGAAGAAGTTGACGAAATTGATGAAAGCCAGCACGATAACCAACACGGCAATACCCAGCAGGGTATAGGTCGTGACGACAGACCCCTGCCGGCAGGGTGCCTGTGAATCCGACTCGAAATAGAGTTCCGATACCGGAGAAAGGCGCACGCCGTAGATACCCGATTCGTCGTCGTCATCTGCGGCGTCCCCGGCCGCCGCACGTTTCTCGGCCGCCTCGCGCTGCATCTCCTGGTTCACGTTCGTCCACTGGCGCGCAAACTCGTCGGGATCGGCACCGGGCCTGAATTTGACGAAATAATTGAAACTCCGCTCCGAAGTGGTATAAAGGTTCGTTTCGCCCAGATTTTTCACCACCTCGCACTCTCCCAGCAACGAATTGTCCGGAAAGTCTTCGAAAACCGCCACGACTTCCATCGCCCCGTCGGGCTGGGGTTCGTCGGTGTCGACCCATATGAGGCTGCCCACGCCGACCCGCATCCGTTCGGCCGCCTCGCGGGAAACGATGACGCTCTTCGGTTTTCCGAGGTCATGCACATCGCCCTCGACCGAACGGAAAGCGAAAACATCGAGGAAAGGCAGCGATACCGAACCGCAGGAAGCAGAAAACTTATTATACCCGAACGAAGGCTCGTTGCTCGTCCAACAGGTTCCGGAGCCGAAACCGCCCCACATGCAGCCCCCGACTTCGACCCCCGCCGTCGAAGCGATGACACGCTCGGGCACCGGCCGGTTAAGCCACGACGACCATTTCCCGGGCTCGTACCAGTCCTCGTTCTCCACGAGATAAATACGGTCGGCTTCGTGCAGCGAGCGGTTGTAACCCAGCTCCCACCAGACCTGCGTCATGATGACGTAGAACGCGGTAAATGCCAGCGTCAGGCCTATGACGTTCAGCAGCGACGAGATTTTGTAGCGCCGCAGCGTAGTCAGAAAATTACGAAATGCGATCTTCATAACACACTATTCGGTTTTAATCATGTTAATCGGGTTGGCATTGGCGATGCGCCACGTGCGGACGAGCTGCACGGTGCAGACGATCAACAGCACCACTGCCCCGCACAGGGCGAAGAGCCACCAGCGGAGCGCCACACGCTCGACGAAGTTGCTGACCAGCAGGTCTGCACCCCAGCGGCTTACGGCGGCCCCGACGACCACGGACGGAACGGCGATCCACAGCACGTCGCGCGCCAACAGGCGCAGCACGTCGGCCGTCGAAGCCCCGTTGACCTTGCGCAGGGCGATCTCCTTGCTGCGGCGGCGCATCTCGTCGCCCAGATAGCCCACGAGCCCCATCAGGGCGATAAGCAGGGTGATGCCGCTCACGGTAAAGACGATATTGCGGAAACTGCGTATCTCGAAAAGGATGGGGCCCAGTTTGTTGTCGTAAACTTCGAGCGTATGATTGTTGCCCGAAGGGTATTCTCCGATCTTGCGCTGCACGGCCTCCAGCGACTCGGGCGACATCCCGCGCAGGCGGATCATCAAGAAATAGTCCAGCATATAATCGTCCGTGGCACCGAACTTCTGGAAATAGCTGAACGGATGGAACACGATCGGCTCGACCTCTCCCGTAGCCACGACCGTCCGGAAATCCTTTACGACGCCCACGATCGTATAAAGAGGAGCCCCGGGCGAGGAGTCGTCGGTAATCTGATGCCCCAATGCCTGTTCGGGCGTCCATCCGCGCATACGGACGTAGGTTTCGTTTACGATCGCCTCCAGGGGGTTGCTCGAAGGCGTAAAGTTCCGGCCGCCGACAAGGTGCATCCGCATCGCAGGTATAAAGCCCTCGTTGCAAAGCAGCCAGCGGCAGGAGAAAAGCAATTCCTTGGAGTTTTCGTCGATGCAGGGCATTCCCGAATATCCCCAAAGCGGCACCTCGAGCGAAGCTCCGGCAGCGTCGACTTCGGGTAGCGAAGCAACGGCGTTGCAGACCGAAGAAATGTTGCCCAAAGGCGTTTTGACATATGTATATACGATACGGTCATGTTCGAACCCGAAATCGCCGTTGCGGAGTTTATCGAACTGCAACACGGCCAATAACAGGAGCGTAAGCGTAAACGTACAACTGACGATCTCGGCCACCAGCAGCGTCTGTTTCCACCGGCGGCGGTTGTCGCTGACCCCGCGGAACGCCAATGTCACGGGAACCGAAGTGAAAATACGCGACGGGATAAGCGCGGCAAGGGCAAAGGCGGCAAGGATGACGAGCAACGGCACCCAAATGCGCTTCAGGGCGAAGAGTTCGGACATCGGCGTCCCGGTAATCTCCAGCACCTGATCCTGCAGGGCCCACAACAGGAATCCGGCCACGATGACCGAAGCGAAGGTCAGTATGGCGGTCTCGGAACAGAAAATGCGGAAGATGTCCGAAGGCCGGGCACCCCCGACCTTGAGCATGGCGATGGTCTTCGAGCGGCTTACCAACGTCGAAATCGAAATCAGCACATAGTTCATCGACGCAACGAAAAGCGTAAGGGCCGCAAGTGCCATCAACACCCATGCGATCAGCCCGGCGGAAGTATTTATGCGCGAAGACTCCGTGATCGGGAAAAACCGGTAGCTGCGGTTCCAGGCTTTCATATCCTCGGTGAATCCGTGGCGGTCGAAAAATGCGGGAAGCTGCGCTTCGACCTCGGCGACGGACGCCCCTTCGTGGAGTTTGACATAACTCGGGAACGAATCGCCGCCCTGCCACGACGTATTGAGGTCGCGCTTCACCATTTCGAACGAACAGAGCATATTGAAACCGCCGAGGTGCTGGTTGGGATTCGGGTCGCGGAAAAGCCCCATGACCGTCAGCGAATCGGTGCCGTTCAGCAATACCAACTGCCCCACGGGATCCTTACGACCGAAGATCGTGCGGGAAAAAGACTCCGCAAGCATCACCTGGTCGGCATGGAGCAGGATCTCTTTGGGGTTGCCGTTCATCGGTTCGAATCCCAGCACGTCGAAAAACATCGTATCGGCGTATATATACTTTGCCTGGAAAGCATTATCACCGCGCACGATGTCGGATGTGCGCGGCCCGAACAGGCGTGTGGCGGCTTCGACCTGCGGAACCTCTTCGGCCAGCGCCGGGGCGATGGGGGCATTGAGCTGCGGACTGTACCCGCTGTGCTGCGGATCGGCATAATGAGCCCACAGTTGGAATATCCGCTCCCGGTCGGGGAAACAACGGTCGGACGTGAGGTTGTAATTGGCATACGAAAAGACCAGCAGGCCGACGGCCAGCCCCAGCGAAAGCGACACCACGCGGGCAACGGTACCGCCTCGCAATTTGCGCAGGTAACGTAATGCGAAGAGAAAATTTTTCATACCGGGTATCTTTTTTAGTTTTTAATCGAGTCGATCGGGTTGGAATCGGACGCACGGCTGCTCTGCCAGAAGACGGCAACGAATGCCACCACGGTGGCAAAAGCCCCGGGAATCAGAAAAATGAGGGGAGAGAGCGAAATCCGGACGCTGTAATCCTGCAGCCAGCGTTCGAGCAGGTACCACGCCACGGGCACGGCGATGACGAATGCCGTGCCGACCAGCCGCATGAAGTTGCCCACCAGGCGCGCGAGCACCTCTCCGCGCGTCGAGCCGAAGACCTTGCGCACGGCGACCTCCTGCTCCTTCTGCTGGATGTAGTAAGTCGACATGGCCACCAGACCGAGCGCCGAGATCAGGATCGCCACGAGCGTGAAGATGCCGACGATGTGCAGGATCCGCCGCTGATCGGCATAGTCGGCTTCGATTTCCTGCTCGATATACTCCGCCCCGGTAAAGACCGCACCGTCGGAAATACGTTCGAATACCGATTTGACCGTATTGTAGGCCGCGGTTTTGTCCCCGCGGATTTTGACCAGGATATTCCACGGGTACATATCCGCAATGTCGTCCGTCTGCCACAGCATCGCCGATTGGGGCTTGTCGAGCGCCGACCCGATCTGGAAATCGCGGTAGATACCTGCGATTTGGTAGGGATAAGAGTAATCCATGCCTACCTTGAATTCTTCGGCGTCCTCCGCAATACCCAGTTCCCGCAGGGCGTGCTGGTTGATGAAGACCATATTGTCGTCGTTCATACGGGCGAGGTGGTTGTCGCGCAGCCGCTCCAGCCCCAGTATCCGGAAATAGGTCGAATCGCCGATGAATATCTGGAATCCGATCATCCGGTCGGGGCCATACTGCATCGTATTGTTGTTGCCCCGGTCGTGGGGCGTACCGCAGCCCAGGGCGACGGCCTCGACACACGGTTCGCGCAGCAACTCTTCGCGGAACTGCGCAATCTGTTTTTTCCCGAGGAAAATTTCGGTCGAGATATCGAGTATGTCGGCCGTATTGTACCCCATCGGCGCCGAAATCAGGTGGCGGATCTGCAGGCCGATGGTCAGCGAGGTGGCGATCAGGACAATGGTAATGACGTTCTGGATCGTGATAAGCACCTTGCTGTAAAACATCTTGGTGCGGTGGCGGAACGATCCCCGGACGATATCCACGGGTTTGTAGCGCGACACCATCATCGCCGGGATAAAGCCCGCAACGACGCCCAGCACCACGATAAACGCGGCATAGCAAGCCACGACGGCAGGCGTCATATCCTGCCAGACGCCGATTTTCGACCCCAGCAGCCGCGAAGCGCCGGGCTCCACCGCGGCTGCCAGGAAAAGCGCGATGACGAACGCCACAACACACAGGAATGTCGATTCGAGGATCAGTTTGAGGATGATTTCGCCGCGCGAGGCGCCCAGCAGCCGGCGGGCGGCCATCTCCTTGGCGCGAAACCCGGTCTGGGCAACCGTCAGGTTGATATAATTCATCACGGCGAAGAGCAGGATGACGGCGCCCACACCGAAAAGGATCATCACGAAGGGCCAACTGCCGTAGTTGAACCCCCCATCATTATTCTGGGATAAAAAATAGACATCGCGCAAAGGCGTAAGGGTCACATGCTGATAGACATTGCCCTTGTAGATCCAGTATATCTCTTTGAAATAATCAAGCATATCGGGTATCTTGGCCGTCAGGTCGGCACCGGGACGCGCCAGGATGAAAGTCGTCACGGCGCCGGAATTACTCATATGCTCGTCATTGGCCGAATTGATATCGCAGAGGCGCTCGGCCCGCATGATGATGTCCATATTGGGAATCACCGAGCGGTCGATATCCCGCACCACGCCGCTCACAACGTACGACTTCTCCTCGTCGGGGAAGCGGATCACCTGCCCCATCGGGTTGAACGTGCCGAAAACCTTGCGGACGAACGACTCGGAAAGCACCACGTTGTCGCGCGAGGCGAGCACCTGTTCGCGGTCGCCGTCCAGAAGCTGATAATCGAATATCCGGAAAAAAGTCGTATCGGCGAAGAGGATCGTCGCCGAATACTTCTGCAGACCGACTTCGACGGGCTGCGTGGCGTCGGTGGACTGTCCCGACACTGCGACGGCGCAGGTCGATTCGATCTCGGGATAACGGTCGCGCAGGTATTTCTGCAGGTAATAACCGCTCGTAATGCGCTCCTCGTTGCCGATGACATAAATGCGGTCGGCCTTGGCGTGGTAGTCGTCGCACGTAAGTTGCCGAAGGGTGTAGTCGGCGATCAGGATCACGAACATCAGCGAGACGGACAACCCGAAGATATTGATGGCCGCATAGAGCTTGTTGCGCCCCAGGAAGTTGAAAAACGAGCGGAAATTGAGTTGACGGAACATATTATTCGGTTTTGACGGGTGCGGAGAAATTTCAGCGGAAAATTATTTATTGAGGATCAGCACGTCGTTCGAGCCGTAATTCTCATAGCCCGAAACGATGACCCGCTCGCCCGGCTCCAGCCCGTCGAGCACCTCGTAATACTGCGGGTTCTGGCGGCCGATGCGGATGGGGCGTTTGTAAGCCTTGTCGCCCTCGGGTGCAAGGACATAGATCCATGCGCCGCCCGTAGTCTGGTAGAACGACCCGCGGGGGATGATGACCGCCTCGGTAGGTTGCCCCAGTTCGAGGTGCAGGTAGTAGGTCTGGCCGCTGCGTATGTTCTCGGGATGGTCGCCCAGGAAGGTGAAGTCGGCTCGGAACTGGCCGCTGCGCACCTCGGGATAGACTTTGCGCAGGCGCACCTTGTAGTCGGTGCCCTGACGGTCGAAGGTGGCTTCGAGACCGGCACGCACACGGTCGATGTAGCTCTCGTCGATCTGTGCCTCGACCTTGTAGTCCGACAAGTCGTTGATCTGCCCGATCTTCTGCCCCGTGGAGACCGACTGCCCGAGCACGATGTCCAGCAGGCCGACTTCGCCGTCGATCGGCGACTTGACGTTGAGGTTGCCGATGCGCTCGCGGATGAGCTGCATGTTGCGCTTCATGTTGTCGAGGTTCTCCTCCATCTGCTCGATCTGCACCGAACGGTAGAGCGAATCCTGCACCTGCCGCTCGATGTTCAGCTCGCGTTTCTTTTCGGCCAGTTCGTAGTCCTCCTTCGACTGCAACCACTCCTCGCGGGCGATCAGGGCGTTCCTGTAAAGCTCCTCGTTCTGCTGCCAGGCCCGCTTCTTGCGCGACACGTCGAGATCCAGCTGCGCCTTGTCCTGCCGCAGCGAGAGTTTCTCCTGCTCCATCGAGATCAGCGTATTGCGCAGGATGTTCTGCTTTTCGGCCAGCTCGGCCTCGCTGTTCAAGATTTCGAGCGTGAGCGACGTGTTGCTCAGCACGACCAGCACATCGCCCTTTTTGACGGAGGTACCCTCCTCGACCACAAGCCGCTCGACGATGCCCGCTTCGAGGGGACTGAGCTGCACGGTGGTGATGGGCTGTACCTGCCCGGTGACGCGGATATAGTCGTTGAATTCACCGCGCACGACCTGCCCGACGGAAATCGTACGGGCATCGACGCGCAGCGTCGAGGAGTTGTCGCGCAACAGGAGCCACAACACGAAGACGAGGAACAGCGCCCCGGCCAGATAGGGGATGCCTTTTTTGGTAAACAGGGCGCGGATGCCCTTTTTCTTTTCGATACGGATGTCCATGTTATTTTCTGTTTTTCGTTAGCGGATCAGGGGCGCACCGTTGTAATACTCGACCAGGCGCGTTTTGATAATGTATTGCAACCGTGCGCGCAACCGTTCGGAGCGGGCCTGCAACAGGTTGTTGGCGGCGGTCTGAAGGTCGAGCGCCGAAACCATGCCCCGGTCGTACTTGCCGGCGACGGCGTTGTAGGCCAGCTCGGAGGCCGCGCTTTTTTTTGCTGGCCTGCACGAACTCCTTGCCGTAGCCGAGCATCTGCTGGTAGTTTTGGGCGATTTCGCTTTGCAGGGCACGCAACGTCTGATCGCGCTGCTGCTCGGCGATCCGCCAGTTGTTGCGGGCGCGGTTCGTCCTCGTGCGGCGCGAAAGCCCCCCGAAAATGGGGATGTTGAGCTGGGCGGAAAAGTAGTAACCGCGGTTATCACGGAACTGGCTCCTGAACGGCTCGTACAACGAATGGTCGTCGAGGCTCATGAAAAAATTGGTCGAGTATCCGCCGCCGACATAGACCGACGGGAAAAAGCCGCCCCGGGCGACCGAATACTGGAGTTTCGACTGCCGCACGTTATAACCGGCGCTGCGGGCCTTGGGATTGTTGTCGAGGGCATAGGCGACCACATCGGAGAAGGGCGCCGTGCCGGCCGGGGTTTCGATGGCGAGATCCGTCTCGATCCCCAGGGGCGGTCGGGCGGATAATTCATCGTTTCGGCAAGCGTGATCCTGGCCAGTTCGAGGTTGTTTTCCTGCTGCGTGAGCAGGTAGTCGTCCGAAGCGCACTGCGCCTCCTGCTCGGCCACGTCGGCGGCGCTCTTGAGCCCCAGTTCGAGCAGCTTGCGGCTCTTGGCGAGGTTGCCGGTGCTGGTTTCCAGCTGTTCACGGGCAAGGCGCACGCTTTCGGTGTAATAGACGACGTCGAAATAGGCCTGCATGGTATTGAGCGCCACCTCGTCCTTGACCCGCTGCAACTCCTCGACGCCCATCAGGCGCATCACCTTCGCGGCACGGATGGTATTGATCCCCGTAAAGCCGGCGAAAACGGGCATTTGCCCCGAAACGCCGTAGTTGTTGGAAAGGTTCGAAACGTCGGTATAGGTATTGGTCTCGGGGTCGACCGAACGGCCGAAACTGGTCGTGGCGCTGACCGAGCCGCTGACCGAGGGCACGAGCGCCGCTACGGATTCGATATAGTCCTGGCGGTAGTTGCGGTTGGTGTAATCCTGCTGCCGCACGACGGGACTGTGTTCGACGGCATAGGCCATGCACTCGTCGAGGGTCATACGCACGACGGGCTCGGCCGCATTCGGGGCGGGGTCGGACAGAGAATCCACGGCAGGATCCGCGACGATGACGGTTTCCGTTGCCGCAATATCTGCGGCCGAAGCCCCCACGGGAGCAACGGGCGCAGCATCCGGCTGCACAGAGGCGGCGGGCAGGGATATCTGCGCCGCGGCGAGTGTCCAAAAAATTGACAGAATGAGGAGTAATAACAGTCGTTTCATCCTTGATTAGCGGGTATTGTTCGTTCGGGACATTTCGGAGCCAACCCCGTGCCAAATGAATTAAACAACTGTATTACAAACTATTAACATAAACAAAGATCAGACAAAGTGTAAAAAAAATTTACACCCCTGTAAATTTTGTGGACACAAAGGGGCGATTTCACGATTTTAACGCTAATTTTACCGCAAAACAATCCGGAATGACCATGGCAAAAGAGGGAACGTTACTGATCGTGGACGACAACCGCAGCATCCTGGCGGCATTGCGCCTGCTGCTGGAAAAATATTTCGCACGGGTGCTGACCCTCCCCACCCCCAACCGGCTGGCGACGACCCTGCGCGAGGAACAGATCGACGTGATCCTGCTCGACATGAATTTCACGGCGGGCATCAACACCGGTAACGAAGGCATCTACTGGCTGAGCGAGATCCACGCCCGCAGGCCGGATATCAAAGTCGTGCTTTTCACGGCATACGCCGATATCGACCTGGCCGTGAGGGCAATGCGCGACGGTGCGGTGGACTTCGTCGTCAAACCGTGGGACAACGACCGGTTGGTGGCTTCGCTGCGCAACGCATACAATCTGGCGCGGTCGGCTCGCGAGGTGAAGCAGCTCAAGGAGATCAAGCGCGAGCTGGCCTCGGAACAGCCGATGTTCTGGGGCGAAAGCCCCGCCATGGCGCGCATCCGCGAAATCGTGGAGAAGGTTGCGGCCACGGACGCCAACATCCTGATCACGGGGGAGAACGGCACCGGCAAGGAGATGCTGGCACGCGAGATACACAACCGCTCGGCGCGCAGCGGCGAACTGATGGTTTCGGTGGATATGGGAGCCGTACCCGAAACGCTCTTCGAGAGCGAACTGTTCGGCCATGTCAAGGGAGCCTTCACCGACGCCCGGGCCGACCGCGCCGGGAAATTCGAGGTCGCCGACCACGGCACGCTTTTCCTCGACGAGATCGGCAACCTGCCGCCCCACCTGCAATCGAAGCTGCTGACGGCCATCCAGGGCGGGCGTATCTTCCGCGTGGGCAGCAACACGCCCGTAGCGGTGGACATCCGCCTCATCTGCGCCACGAACCGCGACCTGTTCGGAATGGTAGCGCGGGGGGGGGAGTTTCGCGAAGATCTGCTCTACCGCATCAACACGATCCACATAGACCTGCCGCCCCTGCGGCAGCGCCGCGAAGACATCCTGCCGCTGGCGGAAATGTTCCTGAAACGCTACGCCACGAAGTACAACAAACCGATCGAGGGTTTCGACCAGGCAGCGGTGCGCGAAATGGACGAATACCCTTGGGCGGGTAACATCCGCGAATTGCAGCATACCGTCGAAAAAGCCGTCATCATGAGCGACGGGAGGCGAATCACCCCCGCGACACTGCTGCTGCGGCCGGCTCCGGCCGCAGTGCAGGCCCTGGCATTCTCGACGCTCGAAGAGATGGAGCGCGGCATGATCGGTCAGGCGATGGCGCGTTACGCAGGCAACCTTACCGAGGTGGCGCGGCAGCTGGGCATCACGCGCCAGACACTCTACAACAAGATCAAACGCTACGGGTTATGAAACGCGAAGGAATAGCCTACGGCCCCGTAATCGGGTACACGGCGTTGCTCATCGCCGCTTCGGGAGCACTCGGATGGGTGGTAACAGGGTCATGGTACCCGCTGGCGATCCTGCTCGTCCCGGTGATCGGGATCGCGGCATACCGCCTCATAGGGCTTTACAGCGATTCGATACGCCGTGTAACCTTCATGTTCAACGCCATCGACAACGACGACTTCACGTTCCGCTTCCATGAAGACCCGTCGAAAGTGGACAACGGCATGCTCAACGCCGCCCTGAACCGTATCAAGGAGATCCTGGTGCGCGCCAAGGTACGCGCCGAAGAGCGGGAACGCTACTACCAGCTGATCATGGAGTATGCACGCACGGGGCTAATCACCATCAACGACGCGGGAAGCGTCTACCAGGCCAACGGCGAGGCGCTGCGCATCTTCGGGCTGCCGCGCTTGACCCACATCCAGCAACTGGAACTGCCCGCTCCCGAAGCATACCGGGTACTGACGACGATCCGCCCGGGCGAAAAGCACCATGTGTCGTGCGTGACCGAAACGGGCGAAATGGGCCTGTCGCTGGGATGTTCGGAGATCGTACTCGAAAAACGCCGGCTGCGCGTGGTGGTCGTGAGCGACATCAACAGCGAGCTGAGCGAGCTGCAGATCGAATCGTGGAGCAAGCTGACGCGCATCCTGACGCATGAAATCATGAACTCGCTCGCGCCGATCACCTCCCTGAGCGATACGCTGCTGCATATCGACCGGACGATGAATGCCGATGTGGCGCACGGGCTGGATACGATCTCGGCCACGAGCCGGCGGCTGATGGCCTTCGTCGAGAATTTCCGCCGATTCACGAAGATCCCGGTGCCACAGAAGGCACCCTTCGAGGTGCGGGAACTGCTGGAGCACGCCATGACGCTGATCGCTGCGGAAGGCATCCGCATCCGGCTCGACGTCGAACCGGCCGACACGATGATCTATGCCGACCAGATGTTGGTCGGACAAGTGGTGGTGAACCTGCTCAAGAATGCCCGCGAAGCGGTAGGGACACGGCGGGACGCCTGCATCGAAATCACGTCGCGCATAGACCCGCAGGAAAACGTGGTCATCGAAATAAGCAACAACGGCGGGGCGATCCCCGCCGAAGTAACCGAAAATATCTTTACGCCTTTCTTCACGACCAAACCCGACGGATCGGGCATCGGCCTGAGCGTCTCGCGCCGCATCATGCAGCTGCACAACGGCTCGCTGCGCCTGACGGCCAACACGGACAACCGGGTGACCTTCACGCTCCTGTTCGGATAGACGCCCGTAATGCGCCGTATTCCGTCCCGGCGAACTTCCGGGTCACGGAATCCAGCGGGGACAGCCCCGCCAAAACAATGCCTGGCCGGGAACGGCACCCCACAGGAACGGGACAGCAATACCCTACCGCGGCAGTGGCACCGAGATCGTCCGCGCATCGAGGAACGCATCGGGGAAGGAACCGTTGTTCCAGGCCTGGCCGTTCGAGATGGTGAAATGCCGTCCCAGCCGCAATGTATTGTTGTCGATCACAGTGACACGTGAGGGCAGGTTCTCCTTATGGATCACCACCACCGAAGTCATCGTAACCGAGGGTTTGACCTTCATCCGGCCCTCGGCACGGTAATCGGGTTTCCAGGGCGACAAATGCGCCAGCGAGTCGGGAAGCTCGAACTTATTACGAAGCGAATCGGGAAGCTCATACTTCCCCGAACGGGGCGAATCGGGCTTTTTCAGCCCGAACTTATTGGGTTCCTGCGCCGAAATCGCAAGGGCCGCAAGCAGGGCGGCCGCCAGAATAAACATCCTTTTCATAACTATCCCTCCTATCTTTTTATTTGGTCTCTCCAAAATTACAATTCCCTCAGAACACTTCCCGCAGAATCCGCACCGACTGCACCGCGCTGATGGCGTCGAGATGGTAGCCGAAATAGACCAGCACGGCATTGAGGAACTCGACGCGCTGCGTACGGTTGAGACCGATTTCGGCCAGGCAACGTACGTCGCACTCCATCATATCGCGCAGGATACGTGTGCATTCCTGTGTCATAAAACTAACGTGCTGCGGCCGCGTTTTGGTATAAAGTCCCTCACGGATATCGAACCAATCGTCGGCCGAGTAGTCGTTGCCCGGGCAAAAACCCAGGAAACGGCTCAGGTTGGCCAGGAACCAGAGGTGGAAATTGGCCACCCCCTCGTCCATCGAGTCGAGCGCCCCGACGCAGTTCCATACAAAATCGAAAAGCGCCTGGTTGGGTTCGTCGTATTCCCTGACGAGGCGGTACAAAACCTCTGCCATGAAGAGCGCCATGGTCGATTTGCGCACGTCGAACGGCAGGCTTTGCAGTACGAAGCCGCCCTGCACCTCCTTGAAACGGTGCATCTGCTGACGCGACGATTCGAGCCCTTCGAACTCGACCGGGAACATCGGCTGGAAAAGTGCCAGCTTCGAGCCCCGCCCGTTGCGGCTGCGGACGCCCTGTACCATGTAGCTGCGGCGCCCCCGGTGTCGGTCAGCAGATAGACGACCATCGACGAGTCGCCGTATTTGAGCGTATGGAGAACGACTCCGCGCCCTTTGTACGTCTTCACCTACCCTTTGCGCACGTGAACCATCATCCACCCGTCCCTGGCAGCGGTCGCCACCGGGCGCAGGCCCAGTTCCCCGGCACAGGCGACAATCGCCGGGACGTCCTGTTCCAGGAAGCCGCTCATCACCAGGTCGCCGCCCGGCTCCAGCGCTGCGGCATAGGCCGGCATATCGGCCGTGAGGATATTGCGGTTGATATTGGCCAGGATAAAGCCGTAATGCCGTCCGGCGATGCGGCGCACGTCGCCCAGCATCGGTTCGATGCGGTCGGCGACGCCGTTCGAAGCGATGTTCTCGCGGCAGTTGGCGTCGGCCCAGTCGTCGATGTCGACCGCATCGACATGGGCGGCACCGCATTTGGCGGCGACGATCGACAGCACACCCGTACCGCTGCCCATATCGAGCCCGCGACGGCCTGCGACGCCCAGGTCGAGTACGGCACGCGACACGAGCCAGGTGGTCGCGTGGTGCCCCGTGCCGAACGACATCTTGGGCATGACGACCACCTCCATCACCCCTTCGGGGGCAGGCTCATGGAACGGCGCCCGGATCAGCAGGCGCCCTTCGACGTCCACCGCCGGGAAATTGCTCTCCCATAGCGCGTTCCAGTTCTGCGTCTCGATGGCGATATAGCGTCCCTGCACGCCGTAACGCGCCAGCAAGGCGTCGACCTCGCCCCCTTGCAGTCGGCCAGCTGCTCCTGCGGGATATAGGCCTTGAGCGTCCCCGCATCGGCCTCGAAGCTCTCGAAGGGATAGTCGGCCAGCTCGGCGGTCAGGATCTCGGCCTGCATGTCGTCCGAAAAGGCAATATTCAAGGATATATAGTTCATATTATGTAAAATTTACGTATCTTCGCCCGTACAAAGTTAACGATAATCTCGGAAATAAGGCAGGAAAAGGATGGCAGAAAACACGAAAAAGTGGGAAGAGACGGGACGACGTTACCGTACTTATATCAAACTCGAAAAACGCCTCTCGGAGAATACCGTCGAATCGTATATGCGCGACCTGCGCCAATTCGCCCATTTCATCCTGCGCCAATACGACGTGACGCCCCGCAAGGTCGAGCGGACGATGATCGAACGCTACATGGGCTGGCTTTTCGAGCGCGGCCGCGAAAAGACCTCGCAGGCCCGCTGCCTGTGCGGCATCCGCAGCTTCTTCAATTTCCTGCTCATAAGCGACCAGATCGAGGCGTCGCCCGCCGAATTCGTCGACACGCCGAAATTCGGGAGGCACCTGCCCGACGTCCTCACCACCGCAGAGATCGACCGCATCATCGCCACCGTGGACACGCGCTCGACCAAGGGGCTGCGCGACTGCGCCATGCTCGAAGTGCTCTATTCGTGCGGACTGCGCGTCTCGGAGCTCACGTCGCTGCGGCTCTCCGACCTCTTTTTCGGGGAGGGCTACATCCGTGTCATCGGCAAGGGCGACAAGCAGCGGCTGGTGCCGATCAGCACCGTCGCACGCGACAAGATACAGCGCTATCTCGAAGAGCGCCGCAGCGCACGTTCGGGCGAAGAGGTCGTATTCCTCAACAACCGGGGCGGGCAGCTTACGCGCGTGATGGTCTTCACGATCCTGAAGCAGGCCGCCCAACGCGCCGGCATCGACAAACACATCAGCCCGCATACGTTCCGCCACTCGTTCGCCACGCACCTGCTCGAAGGGGGCGCCAGTATCCGGCAGGTACAGGAGATGCTCGGACACGAAAGCATCCTCACCACCGAAATCTATACGCACCTCGACAGCGACCACCTGCGCCATACGCTCGAAGAGCACCTCGGGATATAGGGGAGCCGGGGCCCCGAGGACGAAGAAATGTGCCCCGCATGAAAAGTCCGTAAAAATGCAGTTCAAACCGCATTTCCAAGCATAAATATACTTTTTGTGCATATATGCGGACTGTTTTCCGGATAAGATGGCTTAATTTTGTACGGATTTGAAATACAATTTTAACCTAATAATAACCCGAAGTATGAAGAAAAACATTCTCCTGACCGCTGCCGCCCTGGTGACGACCCTTGCCGGCGTAGCGCAATGGCAACCCGCGGGCGACCGTATCCGCACCCAGTGGGGCGAAAAGCTCGATCCGCAGAACGTATTGCCCGAATACCCGCGTCCTCAGATGGTACGCGGCGACTGGCAAAAACCTCAACGGCCTGTGGGACTATGCGATCCTGCCGATGGGACAGACCCCCGACAAATTCCAGGGACAGATCCTCGTGCCGTTCGCTGTGGAGTCGAGCCTCTCGGGCGTAGGGAAAAGCCTGGGTAAGGATAACGAACTCTGGTACAACCACAGCTTCACGGTACCCGCGAAATGGAACGGCAAGCGCGTGCTGCTGCACTTCGGCGCCGTAGACTGGAAAGCCGACGTCTGGGTGAACGGCGTCAGCGTAGGCAGCCACACGGGCGGCTATACGCCGTTCGAGTTCGACATCACGTCGGCCCTGAAAAAGGGTGCCAACGACATCCGGGTTCGCGTATGGGATCCGACCGACGACGGCTACCAGCCGCGCGGCAAGCAGGTGAACCGCCCCGAGGGCATCTGGTACACCCCCGTGAGCGGCATCTGGCAGACGGTATGGCTCGAAGCAGTGCCCCAGCAATATATCAAGCAGGTGAAGACAACGCCCGACCTCGACCGCAAGTCGTTCCGCATCGAGGTTCCTGTTTGCGGCGCACAGCCCGAAGACCGCATCGAAGTGGCGCTTTTCGACGGCGACACGCAGGTCGCCAAGGGCAGCTCGCTCAACGGCGCCGCCGTGGAACTGTCCGTCGCCGAGCCCAAACTCTGGAGCCCCGAGTCACCGTTCCTCTACGACATGAAGGTAAGCCTGGTACGCAACGGCAAGAAAATAGACGAAGTGGAAAGTTACACGGCCATGCGTAAATTCTCGATCGGCCGCGATGCCGACGACATCGTCCGCCTGGAGCTGAACAACGAGCCGGTATTCCAGTTCGGCCCGCTGGATCAGGGCTGGTGGCCCGACGGCCTCTATACAGCCCCCTCGGACGAGGCGCTGGCATTCGACGTCATCAAGACCAAGGATCTGGGTTACAACATGATACGCAAACACGTAAAGGTCGAGCCCGCACGCTGGTACTACCACTGCGACAAACTCGGCATGATCGTATGGCAGGACATGCCCAGCGGCGACCGCGGCCCGCAGTGGCAGATGCACAACTATTTCACGGGCGAGGAGAAGCACCGGTCGGCAGAATCGGAGGCCAACTTCCGCAAGGAGTGGAAAGAGATCATCGACTACCTCTACTCGTCCCCCTCGATCGGCGTATGGGTTCCCTTCAACGAGTGCTGGGGACAGTTCAAGACCCAGGAAATCGTAGAGTGGACGAAGGCTTATGATCCTTCGCGCCTGGTCAACCCCGCCAGCGGCGGCAACCACTACCTCACGGGCGACATCCTCGACACGCACCACTACCCCAACCCGCGCCTGACGCTGCTCGATACCAACCGCGCAACGGTGCTGGGTGAGTACGGCGGCATCGGCTTCGTGATGAAGGGGCACCTCTGGGAGCCCGACCGCAACTGGGGCTATATCCGCCTCAACTCCCCCAAGGAGGTGACGGACGAATACGAAAAGTATGCGGAAATGCTCTACAAGCTGATCGGCCGCGGATTCTCGGCAGGCGTATACACGCAGACCACCGACGTCGAAATGGAGGTCAACGGACTGATGACCTACGACCGCAAGGAGATGAAGGTCGAGCCGGAACGTATCCGCAAGATCAACCAGAAACTCTGCAACGCACTGGGTAAATAGGCATCCGGCCTCAAAATACGAGGAGCTTCCCGACGGGGAAGCTCCTTTTTGTTTTCATCTACCGGCGGCAAGCATCCGTACGATAACCACGCATACGGGGAGGGAAAGTATCCCGGTCAGAGGATGCGGTGGATCTGCGACGCCGGGGTCAGGCACAGCGTGCCGTAATCCAACCCTGAAATGACCGTGAGGCCGCAACGACGGCCGGGAGCTATTTCGCCGAGTGCATCCTCCATACCCAATGCCTGTGCACCGCCCCCGGCAGCCCAGGCGAGCAGTTCGGGAAGCGGGATGCCGGGGAACATACGCATTTCTTCGAAAACCGAAAGCCGGTCGTTCGAAGCCAGCGAGTCGGTTCCGAGGCAAATATTGAGGCGATTGCGGCGTAACAGCTCCACAGGGGGTTCGAGGCCGGAGATATAGCGGTTTGAACGGGGGCACAGGCACCACCATACGGGCGCCGTAAAATGGCCCATAACGATGTCTATGTCGCGCTGCGTTATGCAGCAGTCATGCACCAGGATCACGCGGCGGTCGCGCGGCACGCAGGCCACGAGGCGTTCGGCCGGGGAGCCGTAATGCAGGAAATCGCAGGAGAAACCGGCCTTCGCGTACCACTCCCACAGCGGGCCGCGGTGTTCGAAGAGCGCCGCTTCGCCGGGAGATTCCATGAAATGGATCGAAAGCGGGGCATCGCCCCGGGCAGCGATCGCACGCAGGGGGGCATCCTGCACCGAATAGAGCGAATGGGGGGTCAGCGAAGTTTGCGGATGGCGGAGCAGAGGCAGCAGGTGCTCGGCCGACGCGGCGCGCAGACCGAAAAACTCGACGAAAGTATGGTAGGCGATGCGGCTGCGCGATTTTACGGCGAAAGTGGCATCCCCGTTCGAAATATCGCCTACGGCTTCGATCCCGGCCTGCCACATGGCGGCATCGGCAGCTTCGACGGCTTGTACTCGCTGTTCGGCGGAGAAGCGCTCCCGCACCTGCGACATGGCACCGGCAAACCCCGCAAAACCACACCGTTCGGGGATCGCCCCCAGCAAATAGGAGAGTTCGAGGTGGCAGTGGGCATTGACCAGCCCCGGAGCGAGCACCCCGGCATAGAACTCGGTGCCGGGACACCGGTCGGGCTCGGGACACGTCCCGACGGAGAGGATACGGCCGTCGGCCGCAACCCCGACCAGGGGATTGCGGAGCAGACCCTGCGGTGTCCAGAGCAGGTTAGAGGCTATCCGCCTGGATGGCTGCGCGGAGGAATTCATCGGCAAAGATTCGCAGGTCAAGTTGTTGCCGGTAAAGGCTGTCGACGGCAACGGACGTCGTGGGAATGTAGTCGATTTCGAGGCCGGTCACCGTCACCGAGGGGCGCAGGGGCTTCTCGCGGAAATCCAGAAAATCCAGGTGCAGGCGCCGGTGGGTGGTGTCGACCGTGAAACGGCGGGTGAAATTCTCCGTCCGGTTACGGCGCAGCGTCGTGGAATAGACGCTACTGCGCCCGCCGTCCCTGTTTTCGAGCCAGACGACGCCCCGCAACCCCTTCTCGTTCCGGTCGAGCGAGTCGACGAGGTATTTGAGCCGCAATTCGTACTCGCCGGGCTGCACATCGACGGCGATCCGCAGGCGCGCCGTATCGCGCAGCGACCCCACGCGGATCAGCGAATCGGCATAGACCGTACGCGTGAAAGTACGGCGGGCCACGTTGTCGATCGTATCGAGCACGGCAACCTCACGGTCGTAAAATTTACCCTCGGCTTCGAGTTTATCGATCGCCATCTCGACGACGTCGCCCAGGCGGGCGCTCTTGCGCTTCGAGAAGTTGCCGATCGTATAGTAGACATCACGGGTCGTATAGCCATAGCGGGCAAAGATCGGTTCGTAGATGTTCAGCGAGTCGATATTGACCCGCTCGTCGCCGATATAGGCGTTCGTGAGGAAGGCATCGTGGAAGATCTGCGCCAGCTTTTCATCGGGAATAATCTTGTGGCGGGTACAGGCGGCGCCTGCAAGCAGCAGGAACGCGCAGAGCGATATACGGAAAATGCGTTTCATAATCAGGCATTATGTTTCACCATGCTGCGCACGGTAATGTTCGAAATAACATAGGCGACAAGGCCGAAGGCCACCAGCACGGCCAGCAGGTCGCCCGGGCGGAATTCGACGGGATAGCTCTTGGCAAGAAGCGTTTCGGCCGGGATTTCGATCAGGCCGAAGTGCTGCTGCAAAAGACTCAGCCCGACGCCCAGCAACGCCCCGCACGCAGCGCCGAGGCCGCAGATGAGCAACCCTTCGCTGCGGAAAATAGCCCGCACGAGCGACGTGTCGGCTCCCAGCGCACGCAGGGTCACAATGTCGCGCCGCTTGTCGACGATCAGCATCGCCAACGCCCCGACGACCGAGAACGACGCGATGACCAGTACCAGCAGCGAAATGAAGAAAATACCCCATTTCTCATAGGTCATGATCCGGTAGAAGGAGGCCCGCAGTTCGTGGCGCGTGCGGACGCGGTAATCGTCACCCGACAGCCGCGCCAGAGCCTGACGCACCTGCTCCGCATCGGCGCCCTCGCGCAGGCGGACGACAAGCCCCGAGACACGGCCGGGATGGCTGAAAAGCTCCTGTGCCAGCCGCAGCGACGCCAGGACATACGTCCGCTCCGTCTCCAGATCGAGCGAATAAACCCCGCCGAGGGGCACCGTCCGCCGCGTATAGTTGTCGAAAGGCAGCAGCGAGGAGAACGAACCCCGGCGCACGGCGTAGAGCGTGACGTCGGCATCGGCAAGCGAGCGGATGCCCAGCATATAAGTCATCGACTGCCCCATGACGAGTCGTTCAATATCCCCCAGGCGCACCCGGTATTCACCCGCTGAAACGACACTGTCGAGCGGAAACACCGCGGCATACGCATCGTCGACACCCCGCACCGTCGCCGTAGCCTGGCGTCCGGCATGTTCCAGCAGGGCGCTCTGTTCGAGGACGAACGAAAACGCTTCGACCCCGGGAATCCGTGCCACGGCGGCCGTGTCTATCGCGTCGGCAGGAAAAGTCTGCCCCAGCCGCGCAGAGACGGTAAGGTCGGCGTCGAAAGCCGAATACATCGACTTGACGAGCGATTCGAAACCGTTGAAGACCGACAGCAGGATGATCATGGCCGCAACGGGCATCGCCACGGCCGCGACGCTCAGCCCCGAGATCAGGTTGACGACCGAACGGGATTTGGGCGAGAAAAGGTAGCGGCGGGCGAAAAACTGCGGCAACATGACGTCGGGAAGCGGGAGCTATTCGGGCTTGTCGTGCTTGAGCGCTTCTTCGATATGCTCGATATATTCGAGCGAGTCGTCGAGGAAGAACTGCAGCTCGGGGACGTTCTTCAGCTGGTTGCGGATCCGCTGCCCCAGGGCGCGGCGGATGAACCAGTTCTGATGCTCGATCTCCTTCATCGTCGCGGCGCTCCGCTCGAAGGGGAAGATGCTGACGTAGATCTTGGCGTAGCCGAAGTCGGGCGAGACGCGCACGGCCGTAACCGTTACGAGCGGCCCGCGGACGATGCCCGCACCCCTCCTTCTGGAAGATCTCGGCCACGTCCTTCTGTATCTGTTTGGCGATTTTTTGCTGTCGTGTGGTTTCCATGGCTTGAATATTTATAATCCGTATTTGAAGACTTCGCGGTTCTTTTCGCGTTTGGGACGCGGTTTCCAGGTCGAGAAGCCCTCCTTGTTGAAGCGGTAGCTCAACCCCACCGAAATAGTGAGGTTGTCCAGCGGCGAGCGCATAGGCGTCGTCCAAAACGGGTTTTCGGAACCGTCGATGCCGTTGTCCGCATACTTGTTGCGGTTGCGGACGACGTCCGAAAGCCCGAAGTAATAACGGGCGCGGACATTGATCTCGAAGCGGCGTATCAGAAAGGCGATACCGCCGCCGCCCGCAAGCCCGTAGCCCCAGCGGCTGTCGCGGGCCGTCTTGTAGTTGTAATCCCCCTTCCAGTCGGCCATTCCCGATGCCTTGGCGCTCTCATCCTCGTAGTCGGACGAAAGCTGGTAGGAAAAGGTGGCCGCAGCTTCGAGGTAAACGCGCACACGGTGGCGCAGCATATATATATGGGGCTGCCAGACGATGGGCAGCATGACCGAATTGATATGGCGCGTATAGTAACGGAAATCCTTCGGCTCCTCGACCAGCGAGGCATTGGTTGCAAAGGAGAAACCCTGTTGCAGGAATTCGAGGTCGATACCGAAACCGCCCACGAAGCGTTGCGTACCATAGTAGCGCCAAGTAAGGCCGGCGGTATAGATACCCCACATCCCCTTCATCTCCTGTTTGGGGTCGAAGCGGGCGCTGGCCATGCCGTAACCGGCCGTAAAACCGAGCGTATGTTGCGCCGAAGCACCATGCCAGCAGCATACGGCAGCCGCGAACAACAACAGGTTTTTGAATCGTCTCTTCATCATCGCGCTATCGGAAATTATTGAACATGCCGCCCGTGGAGTTCATGCTGTTGTTCATGCGGTTATTATTCTGGTTGTTATCGTGGCTGTGGCCCTTCTTCTTGGGTTCCTTGGCGCGTTTCTCGGCCTCGCGGCGCAGGCGCTGGGCCTCACGTTCCTCAAGCGTGCGCGAAAGCGACTCCATCGTCACGGGAGCGAACAGGGTGTTCATGTCGATCGAGAACTCGACCTCCCAGTTGGCTTTCGTGGCAAAGGTGTCTTCGCCTTCGTCGTTGGCATAGATTTCGGCGCGTTCGGGCTGGCGCCGCTCGACCACGTTGCCCGTATCCCACTTGCCGTTGCCGTTCATGTCCTCGATGATGCGGAATTTGATCTCCCCCGCAGGAACGTAATTGAACTGCCAGTCGCCCGTGGTAACGTCGCGCTTCTCCTGTTTAAGGGCGTTGTTGCCGTCGAGCAGCTGGAGTATGTACTTCGAACTGTCGTCCTTGCCCGTGACATGGATCTTCACCGTGGCGAACTTCTCGGGGTCGAGCACCGTATACTTGCCGATGATCGAGTCGTTGGAAAATCCCGCCACATCGGTAATGGCCCCTTCGGGGATGGTGAGGGTATATTGCCCGCCGGTTTTCCAGGGCGCACGAATGTAATAGCGGCGCAGTTGCGCCGTATCGCGCACCAAACGCACGGGAATATCCTCGATGCTGTTGTCGGGATGCGTAAGCGTGAGGAGCATGGCGGCCGAATCGAGCTTCGTAAGCGGATAGTCGAAATCCATCGTCAGATGGTTCTCGGGGTTCACCTCGCCCGACAGCGGGAGTTTGTAGGCAAAGGGGTTCTCCTTCTTCGGCTCGACCCACTCCTCGCCCGCGGCCTCGGCCTTGCGGCGGTCGCGTTCGAGCTTCTCGCGCTCCTTCTCCTGCTCTTTGGTTTCGATGAACCTCCAGGCCAGCTTCAAGGGCTCGGTGACCGATTGCAAGACATTGACCGTATCGTGCTTGAAATAGGTGATCTCGCCCTTGATCGTATCGGGAAGTGCCGACGAAGGCATGTTGAACCACAGGGCGATGGTGTCGCGCCCGACGGTCTGCGGGTCGAAAATGACCCGGTCTTCGGGGATGCTGTCGAAACGGATACGCTCGATCTGCGGGTGTGCGGCCGCGAAATAGAGCATCGCCTTGTGTTGCAGGGGCCGTTCGGACTGCGAAAGCACCTGGCGCCGGAACGCCTTGTCGGTAAACATGCGCAGGTAGAGCTGCGGTTCGGCCACGACATATTGGCGGATCGAATCGTACCACATGGCGAAATCGGGTTGCTCGCGGGGGTTGTAGGTACCTTCGAGGAAGCCTACCTGGTCGGAACCGGGTTCATAAATCTGGTTGTCGTTCTTGTCCTGGACGGCATAGACGCGGTAAGCGATCGGCTTGAGGTTCTGGGCGATGAAGATACCGTTGTTCTCGGCACGGGCGATTACGGCGGGCTTGTACTTGAAGATCGTCGAGTCGTATTCGGCGACGTTTTCCACCGAATCGGCGGGGAAGAACCAGATGAAGCTCTTCGACACGGAGTCGGCCTTATAGCTGTCGGCCGTATAACCCGACATGACCATCGAGTCGATCTCGGGCCCCGTCGAGAAGACATAACGCATCGAGTAGAGCGGGTTGCCCTCGTTGTTGTCTCGGATGGCGCTGCCGAAGTTGAGCGCATAGGTCGTATTCGCCTCGAGCGTATCGCGCAACTGGATGACGACGCCTCGGCCACGCAGCGAAACGAGCGGTTTCTTCTTCATCTGCGGCGAGGTGAAGAACTCCTTTTGCTGATCCTTGAGCTGCACGAACTCGTCGAACTCGATGTAAATCTTCTCATGGTTCACGAGCGGCCGGTTGGTCGAAAAGTTGTCGGGCGTCATGTTCACGATGACCGGGGGCAGCGAGTCGCGGGGACCTCCCGTGGGGGTCATCATGCTCGCGCAACGGCTCAGGAAGGCCGAAACGAAAAGCAGCAGCACGGCGGCACGCAGCGTGCGGACGATATGTCTTTGCGGATATCCATCGTTATCATTTAGTTGTATCCGAACCCTCCTGTTCTGGGTCGGCGTTCTTTTCATTGACCACGCGCCAGCCCTCCTCGACATAGAGGTATTCCGGGCGCCATGTGCGGAAGACGATCGGGAAGGTCACGGGCTCGCCGTCGAGGTCGACCTCCTGTTTCGAATAGGCGTAAACCTCGTTGGTCTGGTCGACCACGACCACCATCAGCGTCGGACTGCTCACTTCCATGCCGTAAGCGCCCGACTCCTCTTTCGAGGCAGTGAAATTGGGGTTGGAACGGGTTTGCGACGGGTCGTTCTTCGAGGTGATGACTCCGGCCGCCGCGGCGTCGATGTACGAGGCGATCCTCCACGCCGTCGTATCGACGGCATAGGCATAGGCCTTGAGTTTCGAAGGCTCGGTCGTTTCGCCGCCCTCCTCGGCCTGCACCGAAGGTGCGATGTAACAATCGAGATAGGTCGGAGGCACATAGAACTGGTTGCGGAAAATCCAGTTGCCGTCCTTGTATTCCGTCCCCTCCTTCCACGGCTTGAAGACGACGGAAACGTAGAGCTTGGGGAAATTCTCGGCGATCTCCTGCTGGGTATAGCCGTAAATCCTGTGCTCGGTATCGACCGCGACGACCATCACCGACGGTTTGTCGATCCGCATCGACAGCCATCCGGCAATTCCTTCCTGATCATAAGGTTCGGCCGTCACAAGCGGCACGGTCTGCTTTTCGGACGGGTTGTCCCGCCGCGTAATGATCCCGGCCAGGGCGTCTTCGTAAGAAGCGACCTCCCAAAAGACCGTGTCGGCAGCATGGGCAAAAGCCTGCGCCTTCCCCTCGGGAAGCAATTGGGCGACATCGCCCGAGTTCTCCTGCACAAGCGGCTTGAGCACATAGTCCGTCCTGTACGAAACCTCCTTGAAACATCCCGCGAACAGCACGACGGCCGTGAACAACGCTATTAATCGTCCCCTTTTCAATGTTCTCTCTTTTTTAATTTTCGTTCGGGCGCAGGGCCTCGTACATCTCCTCCATAGTCTGCCCCGTGACCGGGTGGCGGCGCTGGCGCATGATTTCGCACAGCGGAGCCAGGGCGAATTCCCGCTCGGAGAGAAGCGGGTGGGGAATGGTGAGCCGCTCGCTTGCGATCACCTCGTCGTCGTAGAAGAGGATGTCGATATCGATCGACCGCGAGGTGTAGGCCACGCCCGTACGGGCTTTCTCGACCGCTTCGGCCGCGCGGTTGCGGCCCAGTTCCTGCTCGATGGCCTGCACGGCCTCAAGCACCTCGAGCGGTTGCAGGTCGGTGGATACCTCTAGCGCCTGGTTCGAGAAATGCTGTTCGGCATCGAAGCCCCACGGCTTGCTCTCGTAACGGTGCGAACAACGCAGCACGGCGCCCACGCGGGCGTTGATGAGTTGTTGCGCAGCCTGGAGCGTCCGTTTCACGTCGCCGGTATTGCCGCCGGTAAGAAGTACTACACGTGCCATAAGTCAGAGTCGTTTTATCATTTTGCTCACCGCAAGGGCAAAATGGGTGAATACGATCGTCGGATTGCCATTCTGCGAAATCTGCGCCAAAGCGCTTTCGATCTCGCCGATGAGCGGTTCGATGTTCTGCGATCCGACGAAAGGGGCGAATTTGGAACAGAAGGCCAGCTCCTCGCCCCAGAGGTAGCTGATTTCGTTGATGCCCGCATGGAGCATGTAACTCTCGCGCAGCAGGCGCGCGGCATCCCGCAGGAAGGCACGCTGCTGTTCGCGCGAAAGCTGCGCGGCCTCTTCGGCCCAGGCGACGAGTTCCAGATGCTTGTCGTTGTAGCTTAGCCGCATAAGCCCGCAGAAGAGGTCGAAATTCTCTTTCCGCAAGGCATCGCTCTCGCCGGCCACGAGGTGTTTCAGTTCCAGCAGGTCGCCCCCTGCAAGACGGGCCATGTTACGGGCTTTCACCGGATCGGCGATCCCCCGCTCGCGGGCCACACGTTCCAGGACGTCGGGTGCGATGCGCGGCACGGCGACCTCCTGCGTACGCGAAATGATCGTCGGCAACAGGCGGTCGGGCTGCTCGGAAACCAGCAGGAAAAGCGTCTTTTCCCAAGGCTCCTCCAAGATCTTGAGGATCTTGTTAGCCGCCTCCTCGTTCATCGCTTCCGGGAGCCAGATCAGCATCGTCTTATAGTCGGCCTCAAAACTCTTGAACGAGAGTTTGCGGATGATTTCGTCGGCCTCACGGGCTGCGATCATGCCTTTGAGCGTCTTGCCCAGGTCGAGGCGTTCGTACCAGTCCTGCGCCGAGAAATAGCCGCCGTTTTCGGAGAAAACCGCGCGGAACAGCGGCAGGAATTCATCGCTGCGCATCACCTCGCCGGATTTCTTCCCCTGCTTGTTGACCGGGAAAACCAGGTGCAGGTCGGGGTGCGCCAACGCAGCGATCTGCCTGCAGTCGGGACACTCGCCGCACGAATCGCCGTCATGGCGATGGTGGCAGCAAAGGTATTGCACATAGGCCACGGCAAGGGCGAGGGCACCCGCACCCGCCTGCCCTGTGAAGAGTTGGGCATGGCTCACCCGCCCTGCATCGACACTCTGCACCAGATGCCGTTTCAGATCCTCCTGTCCCGTTATATCTGCAAAACGCATATCTTTTACTCCTTTTTCTTCTTCAAACTCCGTATCGTCTGCCGGGCGGCGATAGCCAGCAGCGCCAGCACAACGAATACCAGGACGATCGTACGGCCGTTGCCGCGATCCATCGAAAGCGCAAATACACCTCCCATGAAGAGCACGAAACTCATCGCCAGCACCACGGCCTTCTCTTACCTTCCGTTTCATCGCCATATCATTTCCCCACCGGGTTCACACTCGCCCCGGCAAGCACGGTTCGGATATACAGGTGTCTCGGCATCGTCTATTTCCGTTTCAGCGCCGCTCTCAGCATCGCCCCGACATCGATCCGCTCGCGGCGGACGAGGTAGACGGCATAAGCCGCAAACAGCACTATATTAAACGCATAGGTTATCAATTTATTGCCGTCGAAGGCCGTTACTGCTTCGCAGGCCGCAAAGACCGCAAGCGCCACGGCCACATACTCGCCGATGCGCCGCCAGTCGTAGGGCGTCGGGTAAAACCGGCGGTTGAGCCACCAGCTCACCCCCACCATCGCCGACTCGCTCGCCAGCCGGGCCCAGGCAGCCCCCGTAGTATCCCCACAGCGGGATGAACCAGAAACCGAAGGCCATCATGGCGACGAGCCCGGCACCCGTAACGACGATCGCCAGCGAGGTTTTCTCCTCGCGTTTGTACCAGAACGAGAGGTTGAGCCACACGCCCGTCAGCACGTTGGCCCCGAGCACCACCGGGAGGATGAAGATCCCCTCGCGGAAATCGCGCCCCACGATCAGCGCGAACAGGTCGCGGAACAGGGCGATGCCCAGGAAGATCAGCATCGAGGCCATGACGTAGTATTTCAGCGCCGCGGCGTTCATCGCCACGAAGTCGATTTCTTGAAGTTCGACAGGAAGAACGGCTCCGCAGCCAGCCGGTACATCTGGTAGAAGAGCATCATCACCACGGCGATCTTGGTGATAGCGCCGTAAACCCCAGCTCCGCCATCGCCCCTTCGGGAACGAGGTACTTGATCAGCTGCCGGTCGATGAACTCGTTGGCCGTACCCGCCAGCCCGCCGATGAGCAGCGGCAGCGAATAGGCGAAAACGGCGGCCAGCAGGGCCCAGTTGATCTTGGGCACGGTACGATCGACGGTGGCGAGGATTACCAGCCACGTCAGGGCACTGGCGACAAGGTTGGCGACGAAGACCCACCCCACGCCAAACCCGGTGGAAAAAAGCCCGGCGAGGCCGAATGCCACGGCCAGGACGACATTGAGCACGACGCCCAACGCCTTGAGCCCGACGAACAGCATCGCCCGTCCCTGTTCGCGCAGCCGCGAGAAGGGGATGCAGGCCCAGACGTCGAACAGGATGATGAGCCCTACCCAGACGATGTATTCGGGGTGTGCCACATAAGCCTCGCCCATCAGGTGCGAAATCCCGTCGCGAAAAAAGGCGACGACGACAAAGAAAACGGCCGCGGCAAGCGAGGTGACGCCCCATGTCGTGGCGAAAAGCCTGCGTTTGGCGGCCTTCACATCGCCGCCCGCCTCCTCGGCCTTGGCCGAAAAGCGGAAATAGCTCGACTCCATGCCCATCGTCAGCAGCGTGAGCGCCAGCGGGATAAGGGCATAGATATCGGTGACGACGCCATAGGTCTCCTGCCCGAAAATACGGGTATAGTAAGGCGTGAGCAGGTAGCTCAGGAACCTTACGACGATGGTGCTGATGCCGTAGACGGCAGTCTGTTTTGCAAGTTTTTCGAGCATGGACACAGCTTATAGCTTGCAAATATACGAAATTTGCGGGGAAAAGGCTACATTCTCTTTCTTTCTTAAGAAAGAAGAGAAAACCCGAGCAGGAAAGCGTGGAACGGGGAGCGCCGGAAAACGGATGCGCGAGGAGGAAAACGGGAGGGGCGAAAAGGACAGAAAAAGCGTGCCCCCGGAAACGGAAAAGGGAACCGGAGCCGAGGGGAAAGGCCGGATACCGGGATGGAACACCAGGCACGGAACGCCGGAAGCGCTACCGCATGAAGCCGCCGGGAAAGCGGCCACACCGATTACGGGGACAGCGCTCCGGCCGGACACCGAAAATCCCGCCCCCGACAAGGGCGGGATAAATCCGCAAATCCGCGGGGTGCGGAGATTCCGCATACGGAACGGCGTGCCGTGTCGCAAACAGCCGCAGGACACGGGCCGCGCATGAAGGACGCTCCGCATGGCGGGGGAGGGCTGTCAGCCGCAGAACGTCGATTCGGCCAGTTGCATTACAGCCACTTTTTGTATTTGAAATACCAGATGGTCAGCGCCGAGCAGAAGATCATCAGGCCGATGGCAAAGATATAGCCCAGGGGGATGTTCCAGCCGTTTCCGAGCGTCAGCGTCCAGTCCAACTCGGGCATGAATTTGAAGTTCATGCCATAGATCGACGCGATGAGCGTCGCGGGCATGAAGATCACGGCCGCCACCGAGAAGATCTTGACGATGCCGTTCTGCTCGATGTTGATCAGACCCAGCGCGGCGTCCTGGATGTAGTCGAGTCGCTGGAAGCTGAAGTCGGCGTGGTTGATCAGCGAATTGACGTCCTTGATCATCAGCTGCAGACGCGGGTAGATGTCGTTCGGGAAGCGCTCCGAACGCAGGATGCCCGACAGCACGCGCTGGCGGTCGAAGATGTTCTCGCGCAGCGACATCGTGCTCTCCTGCAGGGCGCTGATGCGGTGCAGCACCTCCTTGTCGATCGAGTCCTCGAATTGACATCCTTCGAGAGCGCCGCGACCTGCTTGGCGATCAGCTCCACGAGGTCGGCGTCGAAGTCGATGCGCACCTCCAGCAGCGAGATGAAGAGGTGGTAACCCGTCGAATAGCTGCGGTAGTTCATCTGGAGGCGTTTTTCCGTCTCGCGGAAGGTCCGGAACTCGGCGTTGCGCACCGAGACCAGCACGCCCTCGTTCGAGATGATGAACGACACGGGCTCGACGATGAACGAGTCGCCCGTGGGGATGAAGAAGTTCGAGTTGGAGATGATCGCATTCTCGTTCTCGGAGTATTTCGAGGTCGATTCGATCTCCTCGACCTGCTGTTTGGTCTGGAGGCTGATCTCCATGAAGTTCTCGACGGCTTTCTGCTCCTTGATCGTCGGCGAGAGCATGTCGATCCACAGAATGTCGTCGTAGCCCAGCTCGTCGAAGAGCTTCGTGTCGGCATTCCGGATAATCTTGTTGTATTGCTTGAGGTAAATTGTAATCATAAAACGCTCTCCTTCTTAAAGTTCAAAATCCTGTTCGGCAGAGAGGCGGACGACCGTCCGCTAAGCTCTTCAGCCGGGATTGGCCCTCGGAGACACCTTGATGCCGGAGTTCCAGAACTTTTGCAGCGCTTTATGCTTCTGATTGTCGAAAATATAGTCGATATTCTGCGTAAGGTAGGCATACGCATCGTACGGTTTGTTGTCGAAACCATGTTCGAGAATTGCTTCGTAGGTGTGCTCGATACCGAAAGTCAGCGCATGCTGCAACCCCTCCGTGAGGTCGGGGGCGGTACCCTTGCGGGCGACCCAGACGGCGAACGCAAAAGGCAGCCGCGTGGCCTTTTTCCACTCGGCGGCCAGGTCGTACGAGTATGCGAAACGTCCTTCGTGGTCGAAGACCTTGTCGCCGATCAGCAGGAAGGCGTCGCCCGGCAGGGCGCGGTCCAGCTGCGCATAATCTTCGAGCGTATAGTATTCGGGGGTGACTTTCCAGTGCTTCGCCAGCAGGTAGCCGGCCAGTTGCACCGAAGTGAGCGAATGAGCATCGAGAAATACGCGGCGCGCCTTTTCGATCGGCTCATTGCTCAGGAGCACCACCGTCCGCACGGGGCCGGCGGCTCCGATGCAGTATTCGGTCACTACCTGCGCATCCGCCAGCGACGGCACGGCTGCGGCCGGCACCAGTGCGATGTCGGCTTTGTGTTCGGCGAAATTCTTTGCACAGAGGGAAGGCGGAGACAACAGCAGTTCGGCACGGAGGTTACCTTCGTGCTCGATACCATAGATGAACGGTATCGTATTGAGATACGACACGGCCGCTATACGTGGAACTATGACCATCATCCATAAGGGTATAAAACTGTTGGTTCGATGTTGCAAAGGTAATCAAAATTCGGGAGTTTTTCCACAAATTTTAGAAAAAGTGCTTCCGCCTCTTGACAAGGGGGTATACGCCGTCGTATATTTGCCACACAATTCACACCGCACGGTGCACAGTGCACAAGTTATCGACATCAGGACAGAACTCACTGCCAGTCGTTTACGAATTGTTATTCTCGTTTTTCAACAACCTTTCAACCTGTTTATCAACAATGAATCGCACCCACCTCGAGGGTGCGGCGGAAAAGCTCACGGCACAACGGGGTTACACCTTCTACACCGGGCCGGAGGGCGACATGGGCCACACCGTGCGGAATTACCCCGCGGCATGGCTGGCACCCCCGGAACTGCACGCCGTCGAAGGGCGTACTCACGGACGGGCGACCTATGACATGACGCTGCACCTGCTCCGCCCCGGAGCACGCATCTCCCCTGCGGAGCGGCGCACGGCACTGGCCGAAATGGAGACGCAGATGCTCGAAATCTTCGCGGAGCTCTCGCTCTACGAACGCATCCTCGCCGTCGAAGGGCTCTCCGTCCGCCCGCGCTCGTTCTCGCTCACCCCGCACGGCGAAATTTCGCAAACCGCAACCGCCCGCATCGTAACGTGGTTTTAGCACGGCGTACCGTCGCCGTCCGCACGGCCGCAACCCGGCCCGGGTTACGGGCACGCAACAGAAACGCCGGCACGCTGCAGCCGGCGACGGACACCCTCCTGCAATCCGCCGCAACAACACCCCAAACATCCATCCAAATGACATTCACACAAATTCCGCCGGAGTACGCCCCGCTCAGCGGGGAACTCCGTTACACCGTCACCACGCAGGAAACCGCCACCCTCGACCTGCGCATCGCGGATGCGGGGAACGGCACGCTGATCGGCGCCAAACGCTTCGCCGGAGTCACGTCCGCCTCGTTCGATGCCGCCCCCTACCTGCGGCGCACCGTCGCGTTCGTCCCGACGACCGGAAGCACGGGATTCCGCATGGCAGACGGGCGTACCGTGACGGCCTACATCGAGGCCCAAGCGGCACAGGCAACCGGAACGGCCCCGACCGTCCACTCCCCGCTGCGGACGTTCCTCCCCTGCCGGACAAACGTAACGGCATTCGCCCTGCTGACCTCAATGCCGCTCGTCCGCCTGATCTCGCACGGCGAGAGCGACGAACTGACGCTCTTCTCGGACGAAGCCGTCACGGTAACCGTCACGGCACAATCGGGGACGACCACGACCGCCGAAAGCTACCGCACGGCCACGGGAGGATTGCATGTCTTCCGGCTCGACACGCGCGACTTCCCCGAAGCCGAAACACTGACCGTAGACGCCGGAGCCTGCGGCTCGGTAGCCTACACGGTCATCTCCGCCCCCACCGGAGCCCGGCGGCTGGCCTGGCGCAGCAGCGCGGGAGGGATCGAACATTACACCTTCCCGGTCGAAAAGTCGGAGTCCGTCGAAACAATCAGGCAACGGGCATACGGAGCCGAAGGGCATCTGGTCGCCCGAACCCGTACCGAACGGCGGACGGTGCTCGTGTCGGCCTACGAACCCCGGGCGACCCTCGAAGGGCTTTCCGAAGTCCTCTCCTCGCCCGACGTCTGGCTGGCGGAGGACGACGGCTACACGGCGGTCGACGTCGTTACGGAAAAGAGCGTCCTGCACCGGCATGGCGCCGTGACCTGCCTCGAAATCGAAATCCGTCCCAAACGTAAAACCGGGATGCCATGGAACTGACGATCGACTCGAAGCCCTGCGACCTGGCCGGGGAGCCCATCGCCGTCGGGGGTTACGCCGCCGCGGAACTCGCGGACGTGGAGGCCGCACGGGAAGGCCGGTCGCAGGAGTTCACGCTCCCCGCGACGCCCCGTAACGAGGCGCTTCTGGGATTCGCCCGCGACCCGCATACCTCAGGGCGGTTCAACGCCTCGCTCCACAGGGCTGTGCTCTCGGCCGAAGGGGCAAAGTTACTGGCCGGGACGGTACGGCTGCTCGAAGCTTCGGGCGAGGGGTACCGGATCGAAATCCGCGAAGGCGGTGCCCGCTGGGCGAAAAAAATGCCGCCCGGCAGATGTTCAGCGCCCTGGGCATCGATTATCATGCGCGCCTGCTCCCGTCGACCGTCTCGGCCAGCTGGACGGACGATTCGCCCGTAAAGTTTTTCCCGATCCGCCGCGACGAATACCCGCAACAGAACAGCCCGTCGGATCTGCTGCCGGCCGAAAGGATCCTCTCGGTGGACGACTACCATCCCTTCCTGCACGTGGCGACGCTCGTCGAGACGATCTTCGCAGAAGCCGGCTACCGCATCGAAAGCAATTTCACGAGCAGTCCGGAGTTCCGCTCGCTTTACATGAGCGGTGCCTACCCGTCGCGCGACACGGCGGCGCTTGCTGCGCGGATGGGCTTCTACGCCCGCAGGCTGGCTCCGGCCACCGCACAGGGCAACCACCTGGGGCGGGTGTCGGCCAACCCGAGCACAACGGCCAACAGCGTGGGCAACATCGTCGAAACGGCTACGCCGCAGACGCTCGACACCGACGGGGAGCCGATTCCCGAACTTTGCAACAACGGCAACTGCTTCGGGTTCGACAAGGGGCGCATCGTCTTCACCCCCACGACCGAAGTGAGTGCGGGCTTCGAATACTACCTGAAATACACCACCGACCACCGTATCCTGACGCGTGAGCGGCTCCGGGGATTCGACTCGGTTTACCTCGGGACGGGCGCCGACATGCCCTTCACGCTGGCGAACCGATATGAAGACCGCCGGCCGGACATCTCTCCCGGGCACCGTTACCTGGCTATCGTGTTCGACCACACCGACGGGGCGCAGTACCGCCTGGCCTACACGAAGGATGGAGTGGCAGAGGCTCTCTGGACGGAGTTTTCGGCGCGCACGGCGCAGGTCACGACCCCGGCCTCGGGCACCGTCGCCGACCCCGTGTTGCTCATCCGCAGCGGCACCCGCTGGGTACGCTATGCGGGCGACTGGGCGCTGTACGACGGATACGTCACCGAATCGGGACGGACGACCGTCGAGCTGCGGGTACGAACCGCCCCGGAACGCATCGCCCCCGCATCGCCCAAATTCTTCGACCGGATTTATTTCTACGGCGCAGAGGAGGGAATGTCGCTCACGCTCCACAAGGAGTGTTCACTCCGACCGCGGTTCTCGTCGGCACCGGGCTACGGCTCCGCAATCACTTTCGCCGACGTCGCCCGGCATCCTATCCGGCAGTCGGCACTGCTCGAAGCGCTGCAACACCTCTTCAACCTGAGGTTCCACACCGAGGAGGAGACCAAGACCGTCCGCATCGAACCCGCCGACGAATTTTTCGGCAGCGGAACCACGGCCGACTGGCGCGACAGGAGCGATTTCTCGCAGCCTGTGGTGCTGGCCGACATCGCCCCCGAAATACACGAAAGCCGCACATGGGGCTACCAGGAAAGCGACGGCGCCGTGAACCGTTTCAATGCCGGAGCCGGGAGCCCCTTCGGGGAGTGGAGCGTCCGCACCGATTCCTATGCCGCACGAGAGGGCGACCAAGTATTGCGCAACCCCCTCTTCCGGCCCACGCTCAGCGAGGCTGGGCACTATGCCAACGCCCCCTCGGCGCAGATCATGCAGGTCGGCGACCGGGATGACGTGCAGGAGGACGGCACCAACTTCACGCCCCGTATCGTGCGCTTCGCCGGGCTGCACCCGCTGCCCGCGGGCGAACGCTGGGGGTATCCGTCGGGGCTGGCGGAATACCCGCTCGCGGCATTCCACTTCACGGGGGACGCAGCGACGGAGGGCTTCACGCTCTGTTTCGAAGACCGCGACGGCATCCGCGGCCTGCACCATCGCTACGACCGCCAGGCAGCACAGGAAGCCACCTGCCAGCGCATCACCCTCTCGCTGCGGCTCGCGCCGCACGAATTCGAAAGCCTCTTCACGCCCGGCACCGGGATGCCCGACCTGCGTTCGGTATTCCGGCTCGACACCGGGGGCGAGGAAATCCGCGCCACGCTCCATGCCATCGAAAGCTACGACCCGCAGGCGGCATCGGCCAGATGCACCTTCACACGCCTGAGCGAAGGATGATGACACGGCACGAAAAACGGCTCGCCGAAGTGTTGCTCGACGCAATAGGCGGCCTGGAAGGGGAACAGGCCGTCGAACGGCTGTTCGGATTGGGACTGGTCAACCTGCGGGCCTGCGAACAGCGGGCCGTACGGGCACGGATCGACCGGCTGGCAGAGGAAGGCGTACCCCGCTGCGAGGCCATGCACGTCACGGCCGACGAATTCTGCTGCTCCTACGAAAAGGTGCGCAGCTACTATTACAACACGTACAAATCCTGAAACATGAAATCGGAAATCCAAATCAAAAACAGCGCCGGCGTCTGCCGCATCGAGATCGAAGGTACCATCGGCGTACCGGAAGAGTGGCAGTTCGACCAGCCCGAAGCGCGCGTCGCAACCTACGAGAAGTTCCGCGACACGGTGCGGCGCATCGCCGGGATCGACGCCCCGCAGATCGTGGTCGACATCCGCTCGACGGGCGGCGACGTCAACGACGCACTCCTGATTCACGACGCACTATGCTCGCTCGATGCGCACATCACCACCCGCTGTTACGGTTACACGGCCTCGGCGGCGACGATCATCGCACAGGCCGCATCGCCCGGCTGCCGCGAAATCTCGGCCAACGCCCTCTACCTGATCCACACGGCCATCTGTGCCGCCGAAGGCAACGCCGCAGAGATAGCGGGAAAACTCGACCTGCTCCGCCAGACCGACACGCGCATCGCCGCGGTCTATGCCGCCCGTTCCGGGCGCCCGGCCGCGGAGTTCGAGGCGCTGATGGCCGAAAACAACGGCAACGGCCGCTGGCTGTCGCCCGAAGAGGCCGTCGCAGCAGGGCTCGCCGACACGGTGACCGACAACGGGGAGCGCACGGCACCCTCGCTGGCAGGGAATATCGCCCGCGGCTGGGAGCGGCTGCTCGCAGGCATCGGGCTCAACCGCCGCGAGGAGCTTCCCGCCGACCGCAATGTACTGCTCACCGCGGGAGAACGGCAGGAGTTGCTGCGCCGCTCGGCCACGGCCATACGGCAGGCGCAGCAGAACGCCTCGCCCACCTGCACCAAACCGCGCGAAGACCCGTCGTACGGCGATACGGTACGGACGGCGAACCAACGCGCCTACGCCGAAGACGTCAAACGCTTCAAAGGCATCTGACATTCACACACGACATAACCCAACACCAAAAACAAATCAGCCATGAGTTTCTTAGAAAGTGCAAAACAGTACACCGGTTCCGACCTCGAAACCATCTTTTTCCGCCCGATCCTGAGCGGCGACTCCGCCCGCGAACTGGGCGTACGGGTACTCTATAACATGCCCGTACCCACGACCATCCAGCTCTGGGACGGACAGCGCAACGTCCTCCAGAAATACTCCGCCGCCGGATGGACGGGCGGTAACGCGGCGACCAAGCTGCAGAAAACCATCAGCCTGGGCCGCGTGAAGGCCGAATTGGGATTTTCGGCCGCCGACTATTTCTCGCTGGTCTATGAAAAGATCGCCGCACGCGCCGACGTCAACATGGACGACCTGACGGGCACGGAACTCGAACAGGCCGAGACCGCACTCTTCAAACAGGCCGTCGCCGAAAGCATCCGCGCCACGATGTGGGTGGGCGACACCTCGGCGGCATCGGGTTACAACACCTTCGACGGGTTCCTCAAAACCGTGAAGGCCGGAGCCATGCAGGAGAAGTTCTACAACTCGATCTGCCAGGCTGAGGATTTCTCCGATCCCGGGAAGGTAGTCGCCGTCCTCGACGACCTCTGGATGAACGCCGACGAGCGTGTCAAGGACATGAAGGCCGACGGGCAGCTCGCCTTCTTCGTCACGTCCGACATCTACTACGCTTTCGAGAAATACCTCGACGGCAAGAGTGCCGATGCCGCCTACATGGCGACCACCGAAGGCCGTCCGAGCCTCGCCTACCACGGCATACCGCTCGTGGACGTGCGTCTGGGCTCCTACCTCACCGGCACGTCGCTGCACAAGTCGTTCTGCCTGCTGACCGACCGCCGCAACCTGGTACTGGCGGTCAACACGGCCGATTTCCCCGGCAACGAAGTGCGCATGTGGTACAACCCCGACCTGATGGAAAACCGCCAGCGTGCCGTCTTCATGGCCGGGTGCGACGTACTCGACGAGACGCTGATGACCTACGCCTACAACCCGGCATAACGATGGCAGACTCCACACCCCGCAAACCGGCTGGGGGCGTCGCAGCCGTCACGGTCACCCCCGCAGGAAACCTCCTGCGGGCGGCGGTGGCGGCGGACGGGCGCGCCGAAGCGATTTTCCGTGACGCGACGCAGCTCACCGCCCTGCCGCTCGCCGAACAACGCTCGTCCTATGCCGAACGGCTCGACACCGACGCCGGGCCGCAGCGCATGCGCCACACGCTCACACTGGTCGTGGGCCGCGAGACGTTCCGCAAGGCTTTCACCCCGGCACTCCGCCGTGCGGCCGAGACCGAAGGGCTCATAGCCCTGGTCACGATGGCCTCGGGCGAGCGGCTGCTGGCGGGATGGTCGGCACGCTTCGGCACCTCGCAACCCCTGCGCCCGGACTCCTTCGCCATGGAGTCGGGCATCAAACCCCTCGACGGCACGCCGGCCGTCCTGACGCTTACGAGCGAGGACACCGACCCGGCCGCCGAGCTCAAAGAACAAGAAGCATGAGCAGAAAACAGAAATTCAAGCCGGCCGTAGCGGTCGCCAACCGTGCGGACGACCCATATATCACATCGGGTGCGGGGAGCGTCCAAAGCGACAAGTTCTGGCGCTGGGGCGACGACAATCTCTTCCCCAATGCCCTGGCGCTGATGGCCCGGCGTTCGGTCACGCACCGCCGCATCATCAACGACAAGGCCGACTACATCTCGGGCAAGGGGTTTTCCTGCGACGAGGGGCATGAACCCCTGCTCGCAGCCTTCATCCGACGTGTGAACGGCGACGGGGAGAGCCTGCGGCAGGTGCTCAACAAGCTGGCCTTCGACAAGGCCCTCTTCGGCAACGCCTTCCTCGAAATAGTGACCGACGCGGAACACTCGTTCCTCGCGTTCCACCACCAGGACGCTTCGCGCTGCCGCGTGGCCCGCGATTCGGCGCACATCCTCCTGCACCACGACTGGGCGGCTTTCAACGCCGCCGAGGCACGGACGCTGCCCCTCTACCCGGCCTTCGAACGGCAGGAGGACGGCACGCTGCGGGCCATGATCCACTACAAGGACTACGAACCGATGTTCGAGCACTACGGCGTACCGCCCTATATCGCCGGGTTCAACGTCTCGGCCATCGCCTACAAGACCGACAAATGGAACATCTCGCGGCTCGACAACTCGTTCCAGCTCTCGGGCGTGATGATGCTCGACAGCACCGTGGACAACGAAGCCGAAGCCGAACGCATCGTACGGCTGGCCGAACAGAAATTCGCGGGCAACCCCGGGCAGGTGATGTTCGTCATCCGCGACGGCGGCGAGAGCGACAATTCGCGCTTCATCCCCATCGCGTCGCAGAACGAAGGCGACTGGCAGGCGCTGCACGAACAGGCCGTGTCGGACATCGTCGTGGCACACTCATGGTTCCGGACGCTGAGCGGACTGGACTACGCCTCGGGATTCAGCGCCGAGCGTATCCTGCACGAGTACGAAGTGGCGCTCAACACGGTCATCCTCGGCGAGCAGGCCGAACTGACGGAGCCCGTGCGCGAGGCGATCACGTCCATCCTGGGGATAGACGCCTCGTCGTTACAGGTCATCAACCGTCCGCCGACGCGCTCCAAGCCCATCTACATGAAGGTCTGGGAAGCCCGCAAGGCCGACGGGCTGGAGTATGACCCCGATGACGAGCGCCAACAGGCGTTCCTGTCGGAGATCACGAAATACAACATACGAAGCATAGAATAAGGCCGGTTCTTCGGGCCTTTCGAAACTTGCCGTTCGCCGCCTCCGGCGGCACTCGAACACTCATTTCAACCACGACAATCATGAACACACTGATCACCCCTGCACAAGCCGTCGCATCGGCCTTTACGGACGGGGAGTACCTTGCGCCGGAAGCCATCGGCGAAGGCGATATCGCGGCGGCCGAACAACGCTACATCGTGCCCGTCATCGGACGGGCATTCCACGAAAAACTGCTCGCAGGCCTCCATGCCGGCTTCACGGCCGAATACCTCGCAGCCCCGGTAGCGCTCTTCACCCGCATCGCCGTACAGCCGCGGCTCGACATCCGCACCGGACAGTGCGGCACCGTAGCCCCCAAATCGGGTTCCTACCAGCCGGCGGATGCCCAGTCGCTGCGCGAACTGCAACGCAGCCTGCGCCGCCAGGCCCGCACGCTCCTGCGCCGCGCTGCGGAATACCTCGAAGCACATGCCGCGGAATTTCCCGAATACGATCCCGATAACAACATCCTCAAACGCTGCACGACCGATGGAAACCTTATACAGACTCGTTAGCGGGCTCACGGCAGGCTTCATCGCCCTGTTCGCCCCCATAGGCCCGCTGGTGGCATGTGCCATGGCATTCATCGGCATCGACTTCCTCTCGGGCGTAGCCGCCAGCCGCGCCGCTGCCCGCCGCAAGGGGCACACCTGGTATTTCGAAAGCTGCGAGGCCTGGCGCACGGTGCTCAAACTGGGACTTACGGTCACGGCCATCGCCATGGCCTGGCTGATAGACAGCTGTGTCTTGGACTTCATGCAGCTGAACGTGGCACGGCTCTTCACGGGTTTTACATGCGGCGTGGAGTTGTGGTCGTTCCTCGAAAATGCCGCACAGCTCTCCGATGCACCGCTGTTCCATTGGCTGCGCCGGTATGTCCGCCGCCGTATCCGAAAGGAGGCGGGCGATGAGTAGGGGGCTGCAAAACTGCAACCCGGGCAATATCCGCCAGTCGAAGGTGCGCTACAAAGGCGAAGTGCGCCCCTCGCGCGACTCGGCGTTCAAACAGTTCGAGTCCCTTGCATGGGGCTACCGCGCGATATTCGTACTGCTTGACACCTACCGGATACGCTACGGGCTCGACACGATCCGGGGCATGATTTCGCGGTGGGCGCCGCCTTCGGAAAACCACACCGAAACCTACATCCGCGCCGTGGCCGACGCCGTCGGAATCCCGGACGGGCAACCGCTCGACACCCGCGACCGCACGACGATGCTACGCATGGCTGCGGCTGTATCGCGTGTGGAAAACGGCGCCGCGGCCGATATGGGCGAGGTGGAACTGGGGTGGGAACTGTTCGTCCGCGACAAGCCCGCATCCGGCTGACCCGCCCGGCGGGCGACGAAAGGAAACGGTAAACGGAGGCGGGTTGCGAGGATCCGCAAAGAACCGGCAGCAGACCAAAACCGAGACACCCCACCCGAATATCACACAAAACAATCCGAATTTACTATCTTTGCAGAGATGAAAGCCGCCTCCCTGTCCGCACGACTCGACCGTATGCCGATGGTAAAAGCCGTCGCACCGTTCGCCGCGGGGATTCTCGCCGCGGACTGCTTCACGCTGCCCCTGTGGTTCCTCGCAGGGGCTTTTTTGCTGTCCGGGACACTGGCGCTGTTGCTGCACTCACAGTCCGGCGCACTCGTAATGCTGCTCACGGCCGGGTTCGCCGCCTCACAGCTCCGCGACACAGCGCACACGCTGCCCCGCGGTATATACACAACTTACGAACTCACGGTCGAGGGTATCCCCGCCGAACGCGGACGCTACACCTCGGCCGAAGCGACGGCCGTAGCGTGGCGCGACCCTTCGGACGGAACCTGGCACGCCTCGGGAGACCGTATAATGCTCTATGCCGACAGCCTTACGGCCCTCTACCCCGGCGAGAGAATCCGCTGCCGGGGTTCGGTGCGGCCGTTTCGCGGCGGAGCGGAAAGTTACCGCCGGCTGATGGCACGCCGGGGGTTCGCCGGAACGTTGTGGCTGTCGGAGCGCACCCTCATCGAGCGCCTGCCCGGACGAAGCAGCGCCCTGCACCTGCACGCTGTCGAGCGGATGCAACGGATCGGGATGCGGGACGATGCGGGCGCCGTCTGCCGCGCCATGGTCACGGGCGACCGGAGCGGCATCACGCAGGAGCTGCGCACGGTCTATTCGCGCAGCGGGCTGTCGCACCTGCTGGCCGTCTCGGGACTGCACACGGGCATCGTCTTCGCACTGGTCAACCTCATGCTGTGGTGGCTGCCGCTGCTGCACCGCGGGCACTTGGTGCGCAACCTGCTCGCAACGGTCTGCATCTGGCTGTTCGTCGCGGCGGCCGGATTCTCGCCCAGCGCCGTGCGGGCGGCCGTGATGTGCACGATGCTCCAGTTCGCACTGGCCTCGGCGTCGGAGTACGTCGCACTCAACGCACTGGCGGCCGCCGGCTTCGGGATGCTGCTGTGGAACCCCGCCTGGCTGGGCGACATCAGTTTCCAGCTCTCGTTCATCGCCGTCGCGGCCATCCTCGCCTGGGGCGTGCCGCTCTGCCGACTGCTCCATACCCGCCGGCGGGCGCTCAACCTGCTCACGGACGCCCTCGTCATCAGCCTCGTGGCGGGCATCGCCACGGCACCCCTCGTATCGCACACCTTCGGCACAGTCCCGCTGGCGGGGCTGCTCGTCAATCCCGTGGCGATCCTCGTGGGAAGTATCGTCGTACTGGGCGGCACCGTCTGGATGATCCTTCCCGTAAACTGGCTCGCCCCGGCCTTCGACGCCGTGCTTTCGGGCACGGCCGGCCTGCTCAACACGCTGGCCCGAGCTGCCGCGGCGCTCCCGGGCGGATATGCCGAATACACCCTCGGCGGCGGGGCGACGGCGGGCATCTACCTGTTTTTTTCTGCTCACCACCCTGGCTGCATGGTCTTTCGAGCCGAAAAAAAGCGTACATTTGCCGGCATGATAACCCCCGGGGAATATACGCTGCTGCTGACGGACGAAGTGCAGCGGGCCATCGCCGCCAACCGCGGCCGCGACCCGCTGAAGGTGGCCTTAGACCGCAACACACCCCACGCCCGGCTGGTCGCCACGCAGGTCAAGTACCTCGCGCGGGCAGAGGCGAAACTCCCCTCGTACGCCGCCGCACAGTGCATCCTGCCGCCGCTGGCGTTCGAACAGGCATCGAGCGAAGCCTGCGCCGCCCACAAGCGGATCGCGGGCGGGGCCGTCCTCGATCTCACCTGCGGGCTGGGCGCCGACGCCTTTTTCTTGGCGCGTCGTTTCCGCCGCGTGGTGACGCTCGAACGCGACCAGACGCTCGCCCGCATCGCCGCGGAGAACTTCCGGCGGCTCGGCGCCACGAACATCGAGGTCGTCAACACCTCCGCCGAAGCATACCTCGCACAGCCCGGACTGCATTTCGACTGGGTCTATGCCGACCCCGACCGCCGTTCGGGCGACGGACGCAAACTGGTACGGCTCGAGGATTGTTCGCCCGACATACTCTCCCTGATGCCGCTCATCGGCAGGACTTCGGGACGACTGTGCGTCAAAAACTCCCCGCTGTTCGACATCGGCGAGGCGCTGCGGCTCTTCCCCGGCGCCCGCGTAGAGGCCGTATCGCTGGGCGACGAATGCAAGGAGGTCGTCATCTATGCCGACGGCACGGGCCCCGGCATTACCGCGACCGCCCTCGGACGCGGCTCGTTCACGGCAACGCCCGCCCAAGCCGGCGCACCCCCGCACCCGGGGGCGTTCGAACCGGATCGTTACCGGTGGCTCGTGGTACCCGATGTGGCGTTGCAGAAAGCGCGGCTGGCACGGCTGCACCTGCGCGGCAAAGCCGACATATGGAGCGAAAACGGGTATGGTTTCGCCACGGAGCGGCCAGAGGGGATAATTGGCAAAGTATTCGCAATCGAACGTATCGAGCCCTACGACCCCCGGCGGCTGAAACGCGCGTTCAAAGGCCGCGGCGCGGAGTTGATGAAACGGGATTTCCCGTTCGCCGCAGAAGAGCTGGGACGGCGGCTGGGCGTACATGCCGGCAACGACGTTCGGCTGGCCTTCACGAAAATCGGGAGCGGTTTTTGGGTTGTACGGCTGGAATAGCTATATTTGCACGACTGGGACAGCGTCCGCCCCGACGGCACACGGGCCTCGGCACGGCGCCTCCGGGTTACGGGAACGGAAACGGCTTATGAAAATCAGCGAAATATTCACCTATTTTACGGACACGATCTTCCGGCGCGACATCCGCGAATGGCGCAACCCGGTGATCCGCTGGCTCGTGCAGCAATACCGGCTGCTGTTCTATACGGCGCGGGGCCTGCTCGAACACGGCACCATCGTCCGCAGCGCGGCACTCACGTTCTACACGCTGATGTCGCTGGTACCGATCGTCGCGGTGGTCTTCGCCGTTGTCAAGGGCTTCGGGCTGGCCGACGGGCTGGTGGAAAACCTCTACGCCCTCTTCCCGCAGAACCCCGAGATCGTAGACTACATCGTCACGTTCGCCGAAAAGGCGCTCGCCCGCACGCAGGGCGGCGTGGTGGCCGCCGTGGCGCTGGTCATGCTCTTCTGGGCGGTGATCCGGGTCTTCGGCTCGATCGAAAGCGCCTTCAACAACATCTGGGAGGTCAAGGTCGAACGCAGCCTCACCCGCCAGTATACCGACTACATCGCCGTGGTGATGATCGTCCCTGTGTTGTGGATCGTCGCCAATGCCGTCGGCAGCTACGCCCAGCAGATGCTGGGCTTCGACGGCAGTTGGTATTTCACCCTGCTCTCGCACCTGGCGTCGATGGTCATCATCTGGGTCATGTTCACCATCCTGTATATCATCATCCCCAATACGAAGGTCAAATTCAGGAGCGCCCTGATGGCGGGCATCGTCGCCGGCACGCTTTTCCTGCTTTTCCAGTGGGGTTATCTCTATATCCAGCGGTGGATGACCTCCTACAACGCCATCTACGGCAGTTTCGCAGCGCTGCCGCTGTTGCTCATCTGGCTCCAGACCTCGTGGCAGATCCTGCTGTTCGGCGGCGAATTGTCGTTCGCCTACCAGAACATCGCCCGTTTCGGCGAAGAGCGCGAATCGCTCCTCATCAGCTACGACCAGCGGCGCAAGATCCTGCTGGCCGTGATGCTCACGGTCGTGCGGCACTTCCGCGGCCAGGGCGGCGCCACCCCGGCCGACGAGATCCGGGCACAACTGGATCTGCCCACGCGCATCGTCAACGACATCCTTTACCAGCTCGTGCAGGCCGGACAACTGATCGCCGTGCCCTCGGGCGACGGCGAGCGCGAAGTGGCCTTCGCCCCGGCGCACGACCCCAGTCAATGACCGTTTACGGCATACTCGAAGCGGTCGAAAAATCGGGGCAAACGACCGTCGACCTGACCCAGAGCGACGAACTGACCCGCATCGACCAGGAACTGGAAACGCTCAAAGAGACCGCCCGCAAATCGCAGGACAACGTCCGGCTGGTGGATTTACTGTAAAACGATATGGAGAGACCTTTGGAACGCGTAGTGATCGTCGGCAGCGGAAACCTTGCCGAAGCATTGGCACAGGCCGTCGCCCGAAGCGGCCTGCAACTGGTACAGTTGTTCGCCCGCAACGCCGCACGGGGGGAGGCTGTCGCCGCACTCGCCGGAACGCAGTGGACGGCAGACCCGGCACGGCTGGCCGACGCGGACATATACCTGATCTCGGTGAGCGACAAGGCCGTCGGGGGAGGTAGCCACGGCGCTGCCCCTGCCAGCAGGAGCCGTCGTCGCCCACACCGCGGGGAGCGTGCCGCTCGATGCGCTTCCCGCCCATGCACGCCGCGCAGTCTTCTATCCGCTGCAAACCTTCACCAAGGGGCGCAGCGTGGATTTTTCGCAAATCCCCCTCTTCCTCGAAACCGATGACTCCCCCCTGCGTCCCGCACTCGAAGCCTTCGCCCGCCGTCTTTCGCACACGGTGGTGTGGGCCGACTCGGCCTGCCGCGCCAAGGTGCACCTCGCGGCGGTTTTCGCCTGCAACTTCGTCAACCACATGTACGCCGTCGGCGAAGGCATCGTCCGCAGCGCGGGCCTGCCCTTCGACGTTCTCAAACCGCTCCTGGCCGAGACCGCCGCCAAGGCACTCGACGCCGCCTCCCCGGCCGACGTGCAGACAGGCCCCGCCGTGCGCAACGACCTGCCCACGATGGCACGCCACCGTGCACTGCTCGCCGCCGCCCCCCGACTCGAAAACATCTACTCGATAATAAGTAACAACATATGGGAAATTTCAAAGAAGATATAGCCCGCACCGAGGCGTTTATCTTCGACGTGGACGGCGTGATGACCGACGGCGGCATCATCCCCACGCTCGACGGCGATTTCATCCGCCGCTACAATGCCAAGGACGGCTATGCGCTGGGCTACGCCGTCAAGATGGGCTACAAGGTCTGCATCATCACCGGCGGACGCGGCAAGACGCTCGAAAACCGCCTGCGGATGCTGGGTATCAACCGCTACTACACCGACTGCATGGACAAAATCACG
>VOFC01004911.1_pt1 | contig 55115 bp, 87 predicted proteins | sample 5384161 | NCBI WGS metagenome assembly VOFC01 (sample SAMN12384722, study PRJNA508395) | human gut metagenome | isolation source: healthy gut B | host: Homo sapiens | reverse complement strand
TCTTCGTCAAATTCTACTTTTTGATGTCCGTTGCACGCTTTCCAATAGAATGCAATCGTATAATTTTTAAGCAAATCGGTATATGGTCGATCATACTGATTTCCTCATTACCTATGCGTGGCACCCTGCCAAAATGCAAGAGATCTTCTCGAATATGCAAGAAAAAAAAGAGGGCAGGGGATTAATCCATGTGACAGCCTTGCCCCATAACGATTTATAAGAAAAATCATTACTTTTATATAGTTTTTATCTTGCGAAAAGTAATGACTTTGTGTTAAAATTAAATCGACATATTTTTGCCGAAAGAGGTGGTTTTGTGGCGAAAAAGAGGTCAGCTTCTGCCGTGACGCCGGATTACGAAGCAATTACATCATTTCAAAAGGCCAGGCTTCACGCATTTTTAAAGGAAGTGAACGAGCAGGACAAAGTTTTGATTGTCAGCAAGCAAAACAAGCCGCAGAACGTCGTTATCTCCCTACGAACGGTATAAGAGACTCAGGGAAGAGGAGCAATATATGAACATCAATGAACAGGCCAATTTTATATGGAGCATAGCCGATTTGCTGCGTGGCGATTTCAAACAGAGCGAATACGGCAAGGTGATTCTGCCCTTTACTGTGCTGCGTCGCTTTGACTGTGTACTTGCACCTTCCAAGGCAAAAATTTTTGGAGGCCAATAAGACTTTGACGGTCAGCAACAAGCGTCCTATCTTTAAGCGCATGACTGGTCATGATTACTATAATGTCAGCCAGTTTGATTTCGAAAAGCTGATGGATGACAGCAACGCTATCGAAGCCAATCTGCGGGATTACATCAATGGCTTTTCCGAAGATGTCCGTGAAATCATGGACAACTTTGAAATTTTCGGGGTAATAGATCGTCTATCAAGGGCAAATCTGCTTTATCTGGTTGTGCAGCGTTTTGCGGAGATTGATATGAGCGACACCCAGATTGACAATCTGGAAATGGGATATATGTTCGAGGAATTGATCCGGCGATTTTCTGAGCAGTCCAACGAAACCGCTGGTGAGCACTTCACGCCCGTGAGGTAATCGAACTGATGGTAGAAGTGCTGCTCGATCCCGATATGGACGAAATTGCAAATACTGATGGAAAGGTCATCACCATTCTGGACCCGGCCTGCGGCACGGGTGGAATGCTGTCCGTTGCCCAGAACAAAATGGAGTCTCTGAACAGCACGACCCAGGTAATCCCCTTTGGGCAGGAATTAAACCCCGAAACATACGCAACGTGCCGTTCCGATATGATTTTGAAAGGTAATACCAACAGCCGTATCGTTTTGGGAAACAGCTTTAATGAGGACGGATTCAAGTCCCAGACATTTGACTATATGCTGAGCAACCCTCCTTTTGGTGTGGAATGGAAAAAGGTAGAGAAGTTCATTAAGGACGAAGCGGCTTCTCAGGGGTATCGTGGCAGATTTGGCGCTGGTCTGCCCCGTATTTCGGACGGCTCTTTCCTGTTTCTACAGCATCTGATTTCCAAAATGAATCCGCCGGAAAAAGGTGGAAGCCGCATCGGTATTGTATTTAACGGTTCGCCCATGTTCTCCGGTGATGCCGGAAGCGGAGAAAGTGAAATCCGCCGCTGGATTATTGAAAATGATCTGCTGGAGGCCATTATTGGCCTTCCGGATCAGCTGTTCTACAACACTGGCATTACCACTTATATCTGGATTTTGACCAACCGCAAAGAGAACCGTAGAAAAAGCAAAGTGCGTCTGATCAACGGAGCCGGTTTCTATGAAAAGATGCGCAAGGGTCTCGGCAACAAGCGCAACATGATCAGCCCGGAAAATCGTGCGGAACTGGTGCGCCTGTACAGCACCTACGAACCGGATGAGAACTATATGGATCTGGATAATGAAGATTTCGGATACCGGAAAATTGTTATAGAACGTCCCTTGCTTAACGAAGACGGCACACCGGTAATCGACCGCAAAGGCAATAGAAAAGCAGATGCCTCCCTTCGTGACTACGAAATGGTGCCGTTGAAGGAGGACATCCACGAATATTTCAATCGTGAGGTTTTTGCCGTTTGTGCCGGATGCCTGGATTGACGAGAGCAAGACCAAAATCGGCTATGAGATTCCGTTTACCCGCTATTTCTACAAGTTCACCCCACTGCGTGACAGTTCTGTGATTATGGAAGAAATTAAGGCTTTGGAGGAACGCATCCAAGCAAACCTAACGGGGGTGTTTGCCGAATGAAGCCATATGAAAAATATAAAAAAGCCGTATTCCCTGGGTCGATGAATTGCCAGTTTCATGGGAAGAATTTCGTCTGCGCTATTTAGGAGCTTTGGACGCTGGTGGAGTGGATAAAAAAATTAACGAGGGCGAATTTTTATATAAGTCAGTCCACTACATGGATGTCTATAGAGGATCTCTGCGTAACATTTTTGATAGTCCTAATTACTTAATTGTATCAGCTACTCCGCAAAAGCGTGACAAATGCATTTTAAGAAAGGGAGATGTTTTATTTACCACATCTTCTGAAACACCAAATGACATTGGACATTCGTGTGTTATTGGCGAGGATCTAAATGATACATTATTTGGCTATCACTTACTACGATTGAGGGTAACCGACAAAATTGATTTTCAATTCAGAAAATATCTCTTTGGAGCGAATTACTTACGCACCTGGTTTTCATACAGAGCCGTTGGAATGACCCGTTATGGAATATCTAATATTGATTTTGCCGATGCTCGCATTATGATTCCGCCAATTGATGAGCAGAAAAAAGATTTCTAACTATTTGGATCAAAAAAGTGTCCCAAATAGATGACCTAATCCAAAACAAGCAAGAACTTATTAATTTGCTAAGAGAACAACGTATTTCTGTAATATGCTCTGCTGTTACCAAAGGGAATCGACTCTACTGCCGAAATGAAAGACAGCGGCAACGAGTGGCTTGGATATATCCCCTCTCATTGGAGAGTTGTACCTGCGAAAGCATTGTTTGCACAGAGCAAAGAAACCCGCCATGAAACGGATGTTCAGCTGACCGCCAGCCAAAAGTACGGCATTATCTCCCAAGAAGATTACATGGAGCGGCAGAACTACAAAATTGTTTTGGCCGATAAAGGACTGAAAAACTGGAAGCACGTCGAGCCCAACGATTTCATCAAATCAGTATGCGTAGCTTTCAAGGCGGGCTGGAGATCAGCTATATTCCAGGGTGCATCACATGGCATTACATCGTTCTGAAGCATAAAGCGGGTGTAGAACCAGAGTATTTCAAGTGGTTGTTTAAGTCTCCCCGATATATTCAGGCATTGCAGCGCACGGCAAACTTTATCCGTGATGGTCAAGATTTGAGATTTTCAAACTTTGTGCAGGTTCCTCTCCCTTGATTCCAATGGATGAGCAAAAAAGACATTGCCGAATATTTGAATAAGGAAACCGCACGAATTGACAGCATCATTGCTGATGTTACCGAGCAGATTGAAAAACTAAAGGAATACCGGCAGAGCATTATCTCCGAGGTGGTAACCGGAAAGGTGGCAGTAGAATGAACTATCAAGAATTGTCACCGCAAGGCGAAACTTTGCTGAAAGAAATTATCAACCTCCAAGCCAGCGGTCAGGACAATGCGGCTTATTGGAGTAAGCGGTTTGATGGATTATCCATGCAGCAGGATACCCTGCTCCGGGATACGTTTCGGGAATTGAGAGAATGTGGTTATGTAAAAACACAGTGGGCTGACAACATTCCATACTATCTGTCCCTCACAGTGGATGGTCATAACTATTTCACTAACAAAAAGGCTGCAAAAAAGCCGAGAGAAAACTCTCCCGGCGGGAATGGCGGATTGCTGTCATATCGGCCATCATTGGCGGTATGGTGGGGCTGATCCCTTGGATTTGTACTTTGATAGGAGGTGGTCAATAATGGCAATCGAAACCAAAGAAATTACATTTGAACAAGAGATTGAATACAGCCTGATTGACCACGGCGGATACATCAAAGGGAATCCCCGTGACTATAATCGTGAATTTGCCATAGACACCAAGCAGCTCTTTCAGTTTCTTCAAGACAGCCAGCCCGTTGAATGGGAAAAGCTGTGCAGAAAACACGGAGAGAATGTGGAAACGGGTTTTCTGAAGAAGCTGTATCGTGATCTTGATACATACGGAACATTATATGTGCTACGGCATGGCGTTGTAGATGCTCCCGCCAAATTATCTCTGTGCTATTTCAAGCCTGCCAGCGGCATGAACCAAACCAGTCAGGCACTCTATGAGAAGAACATTCTCTCCATCACCCGGCAGGTGCATTATAGCCTGAAAAATGAGAACTCCATAGATGTTGTGCTGTTCATCAATGGATTGCCTGTTGCGACGGTGGAACTGAAAAATCCAATCACCGGTCAGACTGTCGAAAATGCAAAGCGTCAGTACATGAAAGACCGTGATCCCAGAGAACTTCTGCTTTCGTTCAAAGCTCGATGCCTGGTTCACTTTGCCGTGGATACCGAAGAAGTGTGGATGACCACAAAGCTCAATGGCATCAATACCTATTTTTTGCCGTTCAATAAGGGAAACAACGGCGGCAAGGGAAACCCTGTTGGGAACAGCACCTACCGGACTTCGTATCTGTGGGAAGAAGTCCTGCAAAAAGACAGCCTGCTGGACATTGTACAGCGATTTATCCATTTGCAGGAAGATAAAAAAAGAATCCTAAAAAGTCTGTTATGATCTTCCCACGTTACCACCAGCTGGATGTGGTCCGCAAGCTCGTTGCCGATGTTTACGCAAACGGAACCGGACATAATTATCTGATTCAGCACAGTGCGGGAAGCGGAAAATCCAACTCTATTTCTTGGCTGGCACATCACCTGTCTAACCTGCACGATAAAAATGACAAGGTTGTATTCAACAGCATCATTGTGATTACAGATCGCCTCGTATTGGATAAACAGCTTCAGGATACCATCTACCAGTTTGAGCACGTGGAAGGCGTTGTGACTAAAATCGACAACAACGCCGCACAGCTGGCAGATGCTTTGAACACAGGTAAAAAATCATTATTACCACACTTCAGAAGTTCCCGTTTGTCCTTGAAAAGGTAGATGATTTAAGCGGCAAGCGGTTTGCGGTCATTGTGGATGAGGCCCATTCTTCCCAGACCGGAGAAGCCAGCAAAAAAATGAAGGCGATCCTGGGAAATGCTGAGGGGCTAACGGAGGAAGAACAGCTCCAAAAGGTTGCGGATGAGGAGGCCAAGGAAGAGCGCAAGCAATCCGACAGCGAGGATGAAATCGCAAAAGAAATGGCTACACATGGTCGGTTGCCTAACCTGTCCTTCTTTGCCTTTACCGCAACACCCAAAGGCGAAAACACTGGAAATGTTTGGAACCCCGGATGCAAGCGGTATTCCTCATGCTTTTCATATTTACTCGATGAAGCAGGCCATTCAGGAAGGTTTTATTCTGGATGTTCTGAAAAACTATGTAACCTACGATACCTATTTCAAAATCGGCAAGAAAATTGCCGATGATCCCCGCTATGAAAAAAGCAAGGCAAATAAGGCGCTTGGCAAATTCTTAAGTCTGCATCCGCACAATCTGGCCCAGAAAACCCAGATCATCGTAGAACACTTCCGCACTGTCACCAAAGACAAGATTGGCGGCACGGCCAAAGCAATGGTAGTGACTGGCTCACGCCTGCACGCAGTCCGGTATTATCAGGAGTTTCAGCGTTACATCAAAAAGATGGGATACGAAAATGCGCTGGGTATCCTGATCGCATTTTCTGGGACTGTCCATGATGGCGGAGAGGAATACACCGAAGTCAGTCTAAATGGGATAAAAGAAAGCGAACTGCCGGAAAAAATTTCACAGCGGCGAGTACCAGGTGCTTTTGGTTGCGGAAAAATACCAAACTGGGTTTGATGAGCCGTTGCTGCACACCATGTTTGTAGACAAAAAGCTCAGTGGGGTAAAAGCTGTCCAAACACTTTCCAGATTGAACAGAACCTGCTTCGGAAAAGATGATACATTTGTTTTGGACTTTGTAAACTCTGCCGAGGATATACGAGCCGCTTTTGCCCCGTATTATGAAGAAACCAGTATTGAGGAGACAACAGACGCCAACATCGTATATGAACTGAAATCCAAATTGGATGAATTTCGTGTGTATTGGCAGAGTGAGATTGAGGCTTTCTCCAAAGCATTTTTCAAGCCTACCAAAAACAGGGAAATATGGATTTTGGCGTACTCAACAGTTTCCTTTGACCCGGCAGTGGATCGGTATAACGGTTTGGATGAGAACGAGCAGGAAGAATTCAAGTCTACCCTCGCAAAGTTTGTTCGTACCTACACGTTCCTCACCAACATCATCCGATTAGATGATGCCGACCTGCATAAGTTCCATGCTTATGCAAAATTTCTTCAGAAGAAACTGCCAAAGCGAGAGGGCGGCGGTCCAATTTTTCTGGATGATGAAGTATCGCTGCAATATTACCGGGTTCAGAAGATTTTTGAAGGGTCTATTGCGCTGGAGCAGAGTGAGCCGTTGCCCAATAAACTTCATCCCGGAAAACCGAAGCCAGAGGAAGAAAAGGCTCCTCTGTCTGAACTGATCGATAAAATCAACGAAAAGTTTGGTACAGAGTTTACTAACATCGACAAGGTCTTGGAGCAAATTGTTTCTGATATGGATGCCAACGAGGAATTGCGTGTCCAGGCTCGCAACAATTCACAAGAACATTTCCGGTTTCCCCTTTAATGATGCGTTCATGGACGTGGTTATCGGGCGCATGGCGCAGAATCAGCAGTTCTGCGAAAGGGTTCTGGATGACGCCAAGTTCGGAGATACCGTTCGTGATTTGTTGGTAGGTGTTGTCTATGAACGATTGCGGAGCACAACAGGAAGTGGAATCCATCCATAGCTGTTGACAATTATTCATATATTAGAGTGGTTTCTTTACATAATTTAGCATTACAGGTCAGAATGTATTGAATCGCTTTTTGTGCAAATTTCTTACTTACCGTCGTATCCCACTCTGCCAACCGAATGATCTCCGCTGTTCCAGCTTCAAAATCAAACGAAATCTCGCCCCACTCGCCGTCGTTGTCCACCTGATACAGGTAGACAGCGGCGGCGATTTTCTTTTTGCGTTTGGTCTGGGATTTGCGTTTTAGGCGAATTATGTGAAGCACTCCGGCTTCTGTCAGCAAACAGGCTAAGTGCTCCACAGCTTTGCGGTAGGCCCGTTCTGCGCCGCTGGCTGTGCTGCCCTCAAAAGAGTACCGCCAGTTCTTCAAAGGTCAGCCGGGTGCTGATGGGCTGACCCTACCACAGGTCATACAGATGGCGTTTCTCTTCTCCAAAAGGGTCTGTTCCCGGTAATTTAGCTCTTCAAATGCTTCTCCGGACAGCTTCAGCCTGGATGCCGTTCCAAAGAATCTCCGCATAGGCCCAATGGTCATCCCGGCTGACATCCTCGCCGGTTTCTTCGCTGTCCTCATCCTGTATGGTCTGATAAAACGGAACACGGCTGCGATTTTGCTTGGCCAATGCCAAAAACTTTGCTGCGGTTTTCTCGGCACAGCTATTTTTCTGGGCATATTCTTGGATCGCCGCCTGTTCAGACTGACCGGATTGATTATAGAGCCAAGCAATCCCACGCACAGCTTTGTACTCATCCACATTTTCAAAGGAACCAGCCTCCTCTTGCATCCGGCAGGTCAAAAGGGCGTTCCCGATAAAATGGTGGGCATAGGTCAGAAAATCTGCTCCTTGTGCGGGATCGTATTCCCGGAGGCAATCCAGCATGGCAAGCACACAGCCCATTTTGTAGTCTAAAAAGCGTTCCGGGTCATAGCGATCCAGTCCCTCCCGCAGCAGGAAACAGCGAACACGGCCATTAAGCCGATTTTCATAGCAGTGCAGGAAAAAGGAAAACCAGCGCAATTCACGGCTCCGCACAGCCTCAATGATGTAGTCGTTCATATTTTCCAGAGCAGGCGGTTCCGGGTCAAGCTGAAAGATGCGTTCCGCTTCCCGCATGGTCAAGCCCTTGGTTTCAGTCAAAAAGCCGTATTTGGCACAGTAGCCGGACAGCTCCCATGTCCACGCTGTATCCATTTTCCCTCACCACCTTTCGGATGTTTCGCTGCTTATTTCTTTTGTACGGCCTTCAAAAGTGCATCTTGGGTCATTTCCTGCTCATAGACAGTGCTGGCATAGCGCTGATCTGAAAGCGCACGGAGCATCTTATCTTTTGCCAGCTTTTTCATAGCTGCTGCCGTTCCTTCATCCAGCTTTCCTCGGCGGGTATTTTGCAGGATGGTGTTCATCCGGCGGGTATAAATCGCCTTGATGGGATGATCGTCTGCAAGCTCCCGCTGCTCCCGACCTCTCAGATTGCCGATTTGTCGGCACGTCCGTCCCCGCTGGTCGCCGGGGGCCAGACCGCCGCAGTATTTGGTATGTCGTGCATCAATGGTAAGAAACCATCTACCGCAGATGGGGCATTTCTTGGGGGCATGGCCCACACAAAGTCCCTCAAACAGATCGGAACGGAACATCCCCACAAAGGAGACATAGTGCATCCGCTTGACCAGTTGCGGCTCTGTCTTTCCGGGCCGAGTGGCGGCTACATACTGCACCGAAGCATTGGTCAGGGTCATCCAAGCCGGGTTATCCAGCGACAGAGTTGGCTCACTTTTGAAGAACTGCCCGAACATTGCCGCATAACCGTCCGAGGTACGGTCATGGCCGGGTTCATTCAACCGCTCTGCAAATTTCGTCAGGGCCTCCTTGTATTGTCCCAGAGAATAACTCAAATGCCCCAGCACCTGCACGATTCGCACGAGCATGGTCGCCTTGCCATGCTGACCAGTCAAGGCACAGATCAGCTGCTCCTGCTGGGTAAGCTGCAAATAAGCTTTGGCGTCCTCCATATATTCTTCGGAAAAGATGGCTGCAAGTTTTTGCTCAAAATAGCTTCGATTCAATCGGGAGAAGGGTGGTGTGACCTGCAAAAAGGAGATGATCTCGCCAGCGGCCTGCTGCACCTGCGGTAGAAGCTTCATATCCACCGAGCCGGTGTTCATCCCCTGAAGCAGCTGGTTCAGCACATTGCAGGGAGTATCCAGCTTTTCGATGGTACTGTCCGGGATGTTCAGCACCTCGCAGCCAATGGTTCCTGCGGGCATGGTACTCCCCTCATAGGTCACGGTGTCCTGCCAGAAATCCAGCGACAAAACCGCATGGTTGATGATCTGATCCATCTTCTCCCTCCTGTCATGTTTTTCTATTTTTATAATAGCACACAATCAAATTCTTGTCATGTTTTTTGAAAACGGCTTGTCATGCCATTAGCCTGTTTTTTTCGATTTTCCCCATAACCTATACAAAGGGGTGAGAAAACTGCCCCATCAAAAAGGAAATGGAGGGAATCTGTATGAATTTGTTTGAAGTGGTGAAAGCCAGTATCAACACACAGGAAGCAGCGCAGGCGTATGGAATCGACGTCAACCACCATGGCATGGCACTGTGTCCGTTCCACAATGACCGTCATCCGAGCTTGTATGTATCGGATGACCACTACCACTGTTTCGCCTGCGGGGAGCATGGGGATGTGATCGATTTGACCGCCAAACTGTTTGACCTTCGGCTGTATGATGCGGCCCGAAAACTGGCGTCCGACTTTCACCTTGCGCCGGACAAGCCCTTGCCGGAATCCATTCGTCAAAAAATGGAAGCAGAAAACCAAAGCACAGCAGCTTCGTGAGAACGAGCAGCTGTGCTTTTCTGTTTTGAACGAATACCGGCGGCTGCTCCTGGATTGGAAAAACGGTATGCGCCGCAAGCGCCGGAAGATTCGCTGGATAAGCGATTTGTGGAAGCCTGTCACCGGCTGCCCTGGGCAGAGTATCAGCTGGACATCCTGCTGCAAGGCGATTCCTATGAACGAGGCGAAGTCGTAAGCGAACTAACGGCAGACGGATACATCCGCAAATTACAGGCCCGCCTGAGGAAGGAGCAATACCATGAATAACCCTGTTTGGATCGATGACAAGGGGAAAAAATTGTAGAGCCGGAATACTGCCGGGATTTTCTGTCCCGGCATCCCATGCGCTGCATCAACGACCGATTTTATACTGTGGATGGACAGCTGCCGGATGAGAACAAATTGAAGCGGACGATTTATGAGGAAATCTCGCCCTGGCTTCATGCCAAGGTTGCACAGACGGTGGAGCAGATAATCAAAGCGTTGAAGCTGGCGGCATATGCAGACCCTCTGCCCCCTGCAATGTGACCGTATCCATGTGGCTAATGGCACTTATTTTCTGGACGGTACATTCACAGAGGAAAAAAGAGTATTGCAGCAACCGCCTGCCGGTGTCCTATCAGACAGAGGCTCCTGCACCGGAACAATGGCTGTGTTTTCTCTCGGAGCTGTTGGAGCCGGAGGATATTCCCGCCTTGCAGGAATATCTGGGCTACTGTCTAATCCCCTCCACCAAGGGCCAGAAAATGCTCATGCTGGTCGGCAAGGGAGGCGAGGGCAAAAGCCGGATCGGTGTGGTGATGAACGCCATTTTCGGGCTAAATATGAACACCACTTCCATTCAGAAAGTAGAGAACAGCCGTTTCGCCAGAGCCGATCTGGAGGGCAAGCTGCTCATGCTGGACGATGATTTGGACATGAATGCCTTGACCAAGACCAACTATGTAAAATCCATCGTGACAGCAGAACTGCGGATGGATTTGGAACGGAAACGAGAGCAGAGCTACCAGGGGCTGCTTTATGTGCGTTTTCTCTGCTTCGGAAACGGGGCATTGACTGCACTTCACGACCGCAGCGACGGCTTCTTTCGCCGCCAAATCATTCTGACCACCAGGGACAAGCCTGCGGACCGGTTCGATGATCCGTTTCTTGCCGAAAAGCTGATTGCCGAGAAAGAGGGAATCTTCCTCTGATGCTGGATGGGCTGCGGCGGCTGATTGCCAACCACTACCACTTTACCATCAGCCAGAGAGCCAAGGACAATATCTCTTCCGCTGTCCGGGATGCCAATAACATTCTGGACTTTCTCGATTCTGAGGGGTATGTGGCATTCAAGGCCGATTATGAATCCAGCACCAAAAATCTGTATGCAGCCTATAAGCGGTGGTGTGAGGACAACGCAGAAAACCCACTGTCCCCAAAGAGCTTCGCCAACCAGCTCAGCCAAAACGCAGAGCGCTATCATTTGGAGCCGGTCAGCAATCTGCACATCGGCGGCGGAAAGCGGTGCCGGGGATATATGGGTATTTATGTCCTGCTCTCGCCTATGGAATTGTAATAAAACTTCAAAACCTCCTGTTCGTGCGTTCATGCGTTCCGGATTGGGTGCAGCTTTTGGAACAGAGGAACACACGAACGCAAAAAATCAAAGTTCATTTTTTATTGTTCGGCTCAGATGGCGCTCTAAAATCCGCACTTCATATGAATGGTTGTGCAAACAGTGAAAAACACTACCGTAAACAGAACACAAATCATCATTCAGTGATTTACAGAACGGTGATGGTGGTATGCGGAAAGGTGGTTGTTTTTACGGCTTTACTTGCAAGCCCACCTAATCGCAAAGTCGATAGGGTACTGTTGCGGACAGTTCTTCATGGACACAATCCTGAGTGATTTTTTGAATCTTATCTGTGTTTGCTGAGCCGTGCAGCGAATATGCTCCACAGCAAACCAGCTTTTACGAAAGAATGAGGTGTTTTCTATGAAATCCAATTTGAGAAATGAAATCAAGTCGTACATCGTGCGTTCCGGCTACACGATGCAGGAAGTCGTTGACCTGCTTTCTGAGGATTACGGTTGGAGTGACAGCGTTTCCAACCTGTCAAACAAGCTCCAGCGGGAGTCTCTGCGGTATGTGGAGGCGGTTCAGCTTGCTGATGCTCTCGGCTATGACCTTGTATGGCAGAAGCGGAGGGACAAATGATTCCTGTCGTTCCTGCGGCCACTCTCTTGTCCCCATAGTAATACCACAGTATTGCTATGGACAGGCGGCGAAAACATTCGATTTTTCGCTGCCGCCGGATTGCCGGTGTTTCGCAAAACATCGGCTGTCCGGACTGAACAACAGAAAACGATGCAGACGGTTTTCGGGCGGTTCAGCAGCGGTCATCGCAATGACCGCAATTCCCCCTCGGAGAGCCCACGGCACTTTGCAGCCCTTCGGGATGAAAGTGTCATAGTGGGTTATTACACTTCCCGCAGGAAGTGCATCCCCATCCCCCCCAGCCGTCTGCCGCATAACAGAAAGGAGCTGATTTTTTATGGCCAGAAACGATGGAATCGACCGTACCAGTGCCAGAAATGTGGATGTCCCGGACAAGGACATCGACAACACCCAAAAAGCACAATGAACGGGAAAAGACAGCTATCGCAACCCGGATATTATCCCGGAACGTCTCAGCTATAACGTCCACTTCAAAAGCCCAGCCGCCAGCTATACGGAACTGTTTGCTCAGATGGAATCCTCCAGTATGATCTCCACCCGTGGACTGAAACCGGATGCCATTCACTATGGAGAACTGATTTTCGATGTGAACTCCGCCTATTTCCACAATCACGGCGGCTATGAGTTTGCTAAACAGTTTTATGCCGAAGCCTACCAAGCCGCTGTGAAGATTGTGGGCGGCGAACAGTATATCCTCTCTGCCGTCATGCACGCCGATGAGATCAACCGGGCCATGTCGGAAGCTCTGGGGCAGGATGTGTATCATTACCACCTTCATGTAGTGTATGTCCCAGTGGTGGAAAAAGCAGATTCTTTGGTCGAAGCGGTGCAAGGATAAGGCTTTGGTGGGGACGGTCAAGGAGACCATTATGCAGGTCAGCCGCAGCAAAAGTGGCTGTCCCAACCGGCACTGGACGAAGCCGGGAATCCCGTTTTGCAGAAAATGGAAAGCCGGTTCTAAAGAAATCCTACTCCATTTTGCAGGATGATTTTTACCAGCACATGAGAGCTGCCGGATATACCGATGTGGAGCGTGGAGAGCGTGGCAGCACTGAAGAACATCTGACTGTGACCCAGTTCAAAGTGGCACAGGAGCAGCAGCGGCTGGAAGATGTGACCGCTCAAATCGCTCAGACAGAGCAGGCGCTGGATACCGCACAGGCTGCCGTTGAGAAAAAGCACAAGGAGCTGCAATCCCTGCAAAAGCAGGCCAAAGAACAGCGTACTGCCGCCCTGACGGTACAGGAAATCCGCTCCATGGGGAAAAAGACGATCACCGGCAACATCACTCTGACCCCATCCGAGTGTAACACGCTCAAGGATTATGCGGTCAATGGGATTCTTGCCAAGGCGGAAAACAGCCGTTTGGAGGAAAAACTGCAACAAGCGCAAAAAGCGTCGCTGTCTGGAAACAGCGATATAAGTCGCTGAAAGAACAGGCACGGCCTTATCTGGAAGCTGTCAAGCTCGCACCCCAAAAAGTGCGGGCTTTTCTTGATGCTATTTTGACCCGGACCCGGCAAACAAGGCGGCACGATCAGCCTGTTCACCGCAAGTCGCAGGATATGGAACTTTAATTGATGGAGGAAACTGCATGAGAAAACACAGAGATTTTATGAGCGAACCCGACTATGGTTATATCGACCTTGAAGCCTGCTTTGACCCAATTTTTGAGCCGCCGATTGACTTTCTTGAAGAATGCCGGAAACGCTGGGAAAACCGGATGAATCCGTTCACCGGTATGGTGGAACGGAAAATCGGAAATACCTGGTATCTGCTGGAGACTGTATGTGACGGAAATGAGCCGCTTACCCACAAGGTAAAACGGCTCATTTTTTCGGATAAGGAGGTGCTTTGTTCATGACACAGACTCAAATTCATGCTACAATATCACCATGCACACCGATTCTGTCAGCTGACCAAACCGTAAAGGAGGACGCTATGTTGGATCAGCAGAAAATCACCATCCTGTACTGTCGCCTTAGCAATGAGGATGCGCTGGATGGAGAATCAAATTCGATACAGAATCAAAAAGAGTTTTTAACCCGGTACGCAGCCGAGCATGGCTACACCAACCTGAAAATTCTGGTGGATGACGGATATACGGGAACTAATTTTGACCGCCCCGGCGTGCAGGAAGGCTTTGCACTGGTTAAGCAGCTTGTCGGTTGCTGGCTGGTCAAAGATCTCAGCAGGTTTGGCCGAGATTACCTGACCGTTGGGCAGTACACGGACATCATTTTCCCCAGCTACGACGTGCGCTTTATCGCCGTCAATGATGGTGTGGACAGTGAACGGGGCGACAGCGATGGTTTTGCCGCTATCCGTAATTTGTTCAACGAATGGTATCCACGGATACCAGCAAAAAGTACGGGTCGTATTCCGTCAGAAAGGCACCAGCGGAAAGCATCTGGGAAAACCGCCCTATGGCTATCGCACTGATCCCGCCGATAAAGACCATTGGATCATTGACGAGGATGCCGCCCCAGTAGTCAAGCGCATCTTTGACTTGGCTATTGACGGCAAGGGCCGGAACAGATTGCCCGTATACTGGAGCAGGATAAGGTGTTGACTACCAAGGCGCTGTATGCCAAACAGTCGGAAAACCATCCTGACCCGAAAAAGCGGAAGAAGATGCCGGAGCGCCCTTATCATTGGATTGGTCAATCGGTTGTGGGTATTCTGGAACGGATGGAGTACACCGGCTGTACCTGCAATTTCAAGACCTATTCCAAGTCCTATAAGCTGAAGAAGCGGATTCCCAATGCCATCGAAGATATGTGCATCTTTCCTGATACGCAGAAAGCAATCGTTTCTCAGGCTCAGTGGGGCAGAGTGCAGGAGCTGCGAAAAAACAAACGCCGTCCCACAAAGGCGGAGCGGCAGGGATTATTCTCCGGGCTTCTGTTCTGTCCCGATTGTGGGAATAAGCTGCACTTTGCTACCTGCAAAAGCTTTGACGGCAAGCAAGACCACTATGTATGCTCCAGCTACAAAAGCGGTCGAGGCACCTGTTCTGCCCACTATATCCGGGAAGATGTACTGCGGGAACTGGTGATGGAGCGCATCCGTGCGGTCAATGCCTATATTCGGCAGGACGTGGAGGGTTTTCAAGAGGAATGGCTGCAATGCCGCCGCTCCGATCAGGAACGCAACATCCGAGAAGATCGGAAGCGAGTGGAGCAGGCCAAGAAACGGCTGGCTGACCTGGATGTTCTTCTGTCCCGACTTTATGAGGATTTTGTCCTGGGTGATCTGAGCAAGGAGCGGTACAAGAAAATGACCGCCGATTACGAGGCAGAACAGGAACGGTTAAAACTCGAAATTGAAGTGACGGAAGAATGGCTGGAAACGCAGGAAACTATGAGTGCTGATGTAGACGCCTTTGTCGCCCTGACCCAGAAGTATGTGGATGTACCGGAATTGACACCTACGATAGTCAATGAATATATCAAGAAGATTGAGGTGTTTGCGCCGGACAAATCCAGTGGCAAGCGGGTACAGAAGGTGAAAATCTACTTCAACTTCGTGGATGACGTAGAGATTCCTGTGGTTTCCGAGCTTGTTGTTGCGAAATCTACCCTTGGACGCAGAAAAACGGCGTGACCTTTACGGTCACACCGTTTCACTATTAAGCCTTGTTATTGCGGTTCTTTCTGCCTATGTGGTCTGTTTTCTGATGCTTGAAATTTTGCGACGAGTATATAAACATCAGCGGGAGAAACTGGATGATGTTGAGGAAGAAGGGAAGGGATGATTATGTACTGTGAAAAATGGGGTGCAGAAACATGAAGTTGATTTGGAAAGGCAAAATGACCACGGATAACCTTTTCATTCCCGATAACATACCGGATAGTGCAAAATGCTTTCAAGTGAAAAATACGCATGGCTTGCATATCTTTTGGTTGTACCGATCTTAGCGATTGCTTATGCCGGAATAGTGATCCGAAGGCCGTATGTCGTAGGTATTGCCTTTAATAAAATTGCATTTTTCATTGGTGTAGGATTGTCGATCGTTTTTCTTGTTGTGCATGAATTGATACACGCATTATGCTGTCCCAGAGACACTACAGTTTTTGTTTATCTTACTTCTTCTGGGATTGGTTGTGTGCCGGCGTGCGGTTTGAAGAAAAACCGCTATCTTCTGGTTGCCTTAATGCCAACGATTGTGTTAGGCGTTATTCCTTTTTATTATGTGGATATGCTTTCCCGGCATGAATGTCATAATAAGCTCTATTTTTGTTTGCGTTTTCTATTGGCAGTCTATCAATGTGTGTCGGCGATATTTATAATGCCTTTCTTGCTGCCCTTAAAATGAATAGGCACTCCGTTCTTGTTACTTCAAAAACGGACATCTATTACTATAACGAATAACCATTGAGATAGTTTGTCCGAATTGACTTTGAGCAGTTCAGCGCTGGGCTGGACATTTCGGTAATCGCCGTATAAGAAAAGCACCGAAATCAAGCGATTTCGGTGCTTTTGGTGGAGATAAGCGGGATCGAACCGCTGACCTCTTGAATGCCATTCAAGCGCTCTCCCAGCTGAGCTATACCCCCCACAGGAACACGGTTTTCCAACCGGCGAGAGTTATAATAGCAAATGCACGGGAGAATGTCAACCCTAAATGCAAAAACTCCGCTTTTTGCGATTTCCTCCGAGGGCGCCCGCCGTCAGGCAAAAAGGCAGAGTAGCAGCCCGTAAACCACGCTTGCGCCGGTGCCGTAAACGATCACGGGCCCGGCGATCGTGAACATCTTGGCGCAGGTACCGGGGATGAGACCCTCACGCTTGAATTCCAACGCGGGCGCGACGATGGAGTTGGCAAAGCCCGTGATCGGCACGAGTGTGCCGGCCCCGGCAAAGCGCGCGATATCGTCGTACAGACCGAGCCCCGTGAGCAGCGCGCCGAGAAACACGAGCGAGATCGAAACCGCCGTCCCGGCGCTTTCCGTGTCCAGCCCGAGGGAGATATAGAGCGCGCGCAGCCCTCGCCCCGGCACAGATGAGCCCGCCGACGAGAAAGGCGCGCAGCATGTCCATGCCGAGCGGCGAGCGCGGCTGCTTCTTTTTATATTCATTGTATTCTTCGTTCGTCATATTCATAAAAATCGCCTCCCGTGGGAGTATTCCCGCGGGAGGCGACCGTATGCGTTTAGATTATTATATAATCAAATGTTTTCCTGCCGGATGATCTTGCGGCCCATGAGCACGCCCATGACGGACGCTGTCATCCGCCAGCGCGTCCAGCCGGACGAGTCGCCGGGGCAGTGGAGACGGCGGATGTTCGTGTTGAGATCGGCGTCCGTCTTTACACGGTTGAAGCAGAACTTCCGCTCGGGGGAGCAGAGCAGCGTTTCGTACGAGGCAAAGCCCGGCACGACCGGATCGCGTTTCAACGAAAGAGGCTTTTTCTGCAAGCTATGCGCTCGATCAGCGGCCGGAACGGAACGCTCCCGCCGCCGATAAAGGCTGCAGGGACAGCGCACAGGAAGGAGAAAAAGGACGGTACAGCCGAAGCAGAACCGTCCTTTCGATCGGAGATAGGGCAGGCCTGCTGCTATCCTGTTTTCCGGGCAATCACTTCCGCGATTTCTGCTGCGTCCCGGGGCGCTCCGTTTCCGCCGTCTTTGGTACTCCTCCAGATACCGATCCAGATAGACCTTGTTGACGGTGGCAGAGATCGTGTTGCGAAGCAGATCCTTTGCGTCGGACTGCGTTTCACCAAGACCTTCCCCGCGCAGGAGCTATCCCGAACGCTGCGCCGAGCATATTCTCAAACTCATCGCAAAAGTAGTCATATGCGGTCTGAAGGGCATAGCTGTCCTCCTGTATGCCAAACATCAGTCGAAGCCCATCAAGCGGAACAACAGGCTTGACCACAGCGATAAACAAAAGCCGCGCAAGGTGTTCCGATGGGTATGTCTTTTTTATTGGCGCGGGGATCAGGCTCTGCTTCACGTAATTGCTCACCATTGAACTTGTCAGCTCCGGCTCCCCCAACGGCGCAAGGTGTGTGTTGACATAGCGTACCACCTGCTCCAGATACAGCCCGACATTCGGAATCTGTGCATAGCGCGGCAGACGGAAACTTTCCATATCCTCGATCATTCTCTTCACTTCCTGTTCCATGCTGCCATTATATACGTTTCGCACGGAAAGCACAACGGTTTTGCGAAAATTCTTTAACGGTTTTTTAAAAGACCGTTGACGGAATGATAAAAACCTGATAGAATCCACCCGATCGGCTTTTCAAAACCGGATAAAACGCTTTCTGCGATTCGGAGGATACACAATGAACCAGTTTCGTATTGCGGCAGATTCCAGCTGCAATCTTCTTACGCTGAACGGAGCGGACTTCGTCAGCGTTCCGCTTACTATACGCACCGAAACCGAAGAGTTCCGGGATGATGCTTCTCTGGATGTTGACGCGATGGTCAGCACGCTCCGCAGCACAAAGGGGCCGATCCTACAGCGCATGTCCGAATGTCGCGGACTGGGAAAGCGCTTTCGGCGAGAGCGGCGACGTGATCGCGTTTACCATTACAAGCAGTCTGTCGGCAGCTATAACGCCGCCTGCGCGGCGGGGAAAAACTGCACGGAGCGCAACCCTGCCCGGCGTATCCATGTGGTGGATACCCTTTCCGCTGGACCGGAGATCACCCTCCTCCTTGAAAAGCGCTTTCCGAGCAAAGCTCCGGCGCCGGCTTTGACGAGGGTATGCGAAAATCTGAAGGCATATCAAAGACGCACCCACCTGCTTTTCGCTCTGGAATCCATGCATAACCTGGCGCAGAACGGCCGGATCAGCAGGCTCACGGCAACGATGGCGGGCGTCCTTGGGATCCGCGCCGTCGGACAGGCCAGCGCCGAGGGAACGCTGGAGATGCTCGGAAAATGCCGGGGGAGGGCGAAAGACGCAGCATTTCATGCTATGCGAGATGGAGCGGCTCGGCTACGGGGGAGGAAGCGTCCGGATCGGTCATTGCCAGAACGAGGCGTTCGCGCAGGAGCTTTGTACCGAGATCCGGCGGCGATTCCCGGAGGCAGACGTGAGAAGCTATCCGCTACGGGGACTGTGCAGCTATTACGCCGAGCGCGGCGGGATTATGCTGGGCTTTGAGACCTGAAAAACGAGTGGAATAAACAAGTGCCGCACCGTTGTCGAAACGGTGCGGCACATTCATTATATATGTAATAATATGGCTCCGACGGCGCGGGCGCGGCTAACACGCGCCTGCCGCGGCCGTGCCGGAAAAATGCAACGCGGGACAAGCCATGCGGCAAACGCCGTTACTCCTCCGACAGATCGGCGACCAGCTTGGTGTTGCTGACTGCCAGCGCAAGCTGAAGCTTGTTTTCCAGCCCGGTTTTCTGCAGCATATTCGCCACATGGAATTTGACCGTTGACATCTCGCAGCCCATCTCTGCTGCGATGCGCGTATAGGAGAGGCCGCGCAGCAGATGCCGCAGCACCTTCATCTCCGTTTTGGTAAATTCCGTGCTTTTTGCCATGCCGATCTCCACCGTAGGCGGTGCGTCCGAAAGACACGCTCGCCGGCCATCGTCCGGCGGACGACCTCCATCAGGCGTTTTTTGCGGAATCCCTTATACCACAGGCTATCCGCCCCCGCCGACTTTGCTTCCTCCAAAACCGCGCCGTCAAGCAGCGAGGTCACAACAACAATTTTTATCTGCGGACGCTCGGCTTTGATCTGACGGACGGCAACCAATCCGTTTTCCCGGTGCTCCGTCTGCACGTCCATCAAAACGAGATCGACGGGGCTTGCTCTGCACACCTCAACGGCCTGCTTCGCGCCGGGAATGGACGCGACGATCTGATTCCCCGTCCTCCGCAAGGAAATAGCTTTCCAGCAAGCTTCGGACCATGGTCTGGTCTTCAACGATCACCGCTCTCATGCGCTGTTTCCTCCTTTTCCGGCAGAGTGAGCATAAGCGAGAAGCGGGGCAAGCTCTGTATCTCCATTCTGCCGCCAGCCTCTTCCACATGGTGACGCAGCATGGACAGACCGCCGCCCTCCGTGATTTTTTCCTTCGGTGCAGCGCCGTTGTTGGTAAGAAAAACGTCGGTGCGGCCGCACATCGGCTGAAAGCGTACATATAGCTCCGTGCCGCCGGCATGACGGGCGCAGTTGGCCGCGCATTCCCGAATTGCCAGCGAGACCGTCTCGCAGAAACTCCGCGATTCCGGCGGCTTTCCCTCCGTCAAAACCCGGACGCCCATCTCCGCAGCGCGCCGGACAGCCACCTTCATCGGTTCGGGCGAAGCAGTTATCCGGTTGGAGCGGTAAAGCACCGCGATGGACTGTTCCCACAACGCCGCGCTTGCGCGAAGCTCTTCCATCCCGGCCCGCCGGATCAGCGCGCGGCGCACGGCAAGGATGCTGTGACCGATATCGTCATGCACACGCAGCTTCATGGCAAGGGTCTCTTCCTGCCGAATAATCTCCGGCATCTGCTCAAACAGCCTTCGCATCCGCTCATTCGCTTCCGCCAGCTTTGCGCTTTCCTCCTGCAGATGCTTCTGCCGCCACATAAGCTCCGTGACATCCGCGGCGGTGACCTGCGTATAAGTAAGCCCCGCCGCTGTTTTGATGCGCTCCTCCGCAAAGCGCAGCTCCGTGCCGTCGGAAAACCGGAAAATATAAAGCTGCGGATCCAGACAGCGGACGGTTGGCGGCGGTGAGCGCAGGGCGTCATGCAGCTCCGCAAGCGTCTGAATGCCGCCTTTGCGCAGCTGGCTTGCTATGGCAAGCATTCGGTGGTTAATAAGCCGCACCACGCCGTTTTTATCAAAAAGCAGACCGCAATGGGCAGACTGTCAAAGCTCTCTTTGATCCTGTCCATATGCTTTTATTTCCCTCCCGATTTCTCCACCCGGAGCATGACATATTGCAGGCCGTCCTCATCCTCTTCCCATTCGAGCGCGGGGAATGGATCTTTCAGATGGCGGAGGGGAGCCTCGCCGGAAATACAGAGATTCATATGCAGCGCTTCGCCGACCTCTATGGAAACCAGCAGCGAGCGCAGCGATTCAAGCTCTGCTTCCACAACCGCTTCAAAAAGGGAATAGGCCGCCGTTGCCTGCTCAATGGAAAGCTGCCCGTCCCCCTTGATGAGCGCCGAGCACTCCGCGCCGTACAGGCAGAGATTTTCCGCAGACTCGTTCAGGCAGAGCCGCAGCTCCTGCACGGAAATTGACCCGCGCTGTACGCCGACAAAAATCAGGTTGTTTCTCCGCTTAATATAGGTTCCGATGACGATGATCTGTCCGAGCAGACGTTCTGCCCGCGCCGGGTCATCCGTTTTTTTTCAGCTCAGTCAGCCGCTCCTGCAGCATGGCGATCTGCCGGGCAGTCTGCGCCTCCATCATGTCATAGAGACGGTTTTCTTCCGTCAGCTTTAAAGTCTTGCGTGCTGCGCGTTCTCCGCCGCCAAAACGTCGCCTACATCGCGAAGCTCGTCGCACGTCAGCTCCAGCTCCTGCCGGAGCTGATTCAGCTCCGAAACGTCTTCCTTCCAGAACGCCCAGCCGCGGCGCAGCTTATGGCGCTTCAAAAGCGTATCATCGTCGAGCTGCACGGTATCCTGCGTTATCTGCCGCAGCTCACTTTGCGGAAGCGGCGGCCGCATCGTAGCGGATGCGTGCTTCGTGCAAAAAGTTTCATCCGTGATCTGCACAGGCAGCGTTGTCGCTTCCAGAAGCTCATCGTATCCGCGGTTGGACTGGATGAGTCCGCATTGGATGCAGCTTTCAAAAATGCCGGTAAACATCAGGCACTGGGCGACTGTCATGTCTCCCGCCAGCACCCAGACCCAATGGATCTTTTCGACATACGCATAAACATATGCCAGCGAAAGCGCAAACGGCACCAGCGGCAGCCAGCGGACTCTCTTCGTGTGCGGGATACGGCATTTTGTCACGATCATAAAAAGCGAGAGCGCCGCACAAAAGAGCTCCCAGCCGAGCACGAAGAAATATCCTCTCTCATAACGGTACGCGGCGTCCGACAAAATGCCGGACGGAAAGGAAAACACCCGCTGATGCAGATCGTTTGTGAAAACGAGCAGCAGGAGCAGCACCGTCGGCACATACAACAGTTTTGTCCACCGCGGCAAATGAAAGTCCTCCGGCTTTCCCAGCGACTGGGAGACAAATACCGAGAGCATGGGGATAAAGAGGATCGGGACATAGTAAAAATACCAGAGCCAGCGCTCCGCATCTGTATTGGCAATGGAAAACTTGATCGAGCGCAGGAGAAGCCACAGCACCATCAGCATCGAAATCGCCAGCAAATAGCGCTGCACCTGCGTCTGCACAATGCGGACCCGGACAGAGTGGCACCATGCGCACAGCAGGAAGATATAAATTCCGCTGCGCAAATGGTTATAAACCGGAGAATGGAGCACCGTTCGGCTGGCATAACGAAGCCACATGGCAAGCGCGATAAGCCCCAGCGCGCGGCAAGCGCATACAAAAAGGCTCTTTTTTTGTCGCTTTACTCATTCCGTGCTCCTTTCGGCTCCACGCATTCAAATGCAGTATATCATGCAGACAGGAAAAGAGCAATGCGGTTTTGGACGCTTTGCGGAGAGCGGGAAGGGATATGGCCCGGAACAGAAAATAAATGCAAACCCTATCCAATCGGCGGGTGCGCGAGAGAAGACGATCGGCTAATATATAGCTGAAGCACTCTAAAAAGGGAAAGGCGGTGGAGAAGCACAGATGCGAAGAATCGTGCTGGATTTGCAGGGCGGCCTTTTTGGCAGAGGCAGTCATGCAGGTGCTTGCGGGATACGATCCGGACTTCATCGTCTATCGCTCTTCAAAACCGGAGGATACGCTTGCGCTTTGCCGAAGCTGTCATGCCAATGTGCTGGTGATGGAGGTCATCCGACAGGGCATCTGGAAGCTGAGCGAGCGGATCAGACTCTGCAGCGCGGTAAAAACCTCGGGTGGGACTGCAAGGTTCTCCTTCTGGTGGATGAGAACGCGGACGAACAGCTTGCCGCCGAGGTGCGGCAGACGGTGAAGGATCAGCTGGCCGATGATTTTATCTATGCGTCGGTGTCGCCAACGTATCTCGCGGGCGTGATCGACATACTTTGAAAGGAACGGTGAAAGATGAAAAAGCTCCTGCGATTTATTCCGGCGCTGCTCACGGTCACGGCATTTGCATGCTCGCCGGACGACAATAATCCGGAACATCATGAAAACGTTATACAGACCGATGAGAAAAAGCCAACCTGCCTGCAGGGAGGATACTACGAACTGAAATGTACCGTCTGCGGGTGGAGCCGCGTCTTTTCCATCGGCGACATCGTGCCCCACGAATTCGGGCCGTGGGAGATCGTTAAAGAGCCCACCTGCACAAAAAGCCGGCGAGAAGCGAGCCTATTGCAGTACATGCAACAAGTGGTATCCAGAGCTCGTGCCGGCAACGGGCCACAGCTGGTATAAGTACTATACAAAAAGAGCCTACCTGCACCACGGCAGGAGAATACTACACCTACTGCCGGAATTGCCCTGCGAGCCAGGGGCGCTCCACAGAACCTGCCACGGGTCACTTCTGGGTCGTCTGGAAGCGAGTATTTGCTACATGCACCACGCCGGGATATACCGAATTTGTCTGCGACGACTGCGGCGCGGATGGGGGGACCACCACGACGCCCGCCAAGGGGCACAGCTTCGGCGCGTGGTTTACCACAACGCAGGCCACCTGCGCGGAGGAAGGCATGCAGAAGCGGGAGTGTGCAACCTGCGGCGCGACGGAGAGCCGCGGCATCCCCAAGACGGGACATAAATTCGGCGCGTGGTTTACCACAACGCAGGCCACCTGCATGGAGGAAGGCATGCAGAAGCGGGAGTGCGCAACCTGCGGCGCGACGGAGAGCCGCGGCATCCCAAGACGGAACACGCCTGGAACAGAAGGGACGATCGTCCTGGCGCCGACGACGGAGCAGGAGGGCGTTAAGGAATGGGTGTGCACGGCGTGCGGCATGGTGCGTACAAGACCGATCCCCAAGCTTACTTCGGGAGGGACGACCGCCGCGCCGGCTGCCTCGCCCACGGCCGCGCCGACGCCACGCCCGCGGCCGCACCGACGGACACGCCCGCGGCATCGACCGACGCGCCCGCCGCCGAAACGGCGGATAAGAACGGCAAGGGCGAGAAGCCCGGCGGCAAGGGGAGAAGACCGGCACCGGCGAAACTCCCGCCGGGCCGGACGACGCGCAGAAAAACCAAAGGGCGATGCGCCCGAAAAAGGCGGAAAAAAGCGGCTCCTCCGTGGGGAGAGTCCTCCTGCTCACGCTTCTGCCGCTGCTTTTGATCGCCGCCGCCGTCGTGCTCCTGCTCGTCCGGAAAAAGAAGGCTCGGCAGGACTGACCGGCGCTCCGCCCCGGGGCGGATAAAAACAGCATTATCATTATGAAAAGCAAACATAAAGGAGATCAAAACATATGGGACTGTTTGACAAGAAATATTGCAGCATCTGCGGCGAAAAGATCGGCTTTCTCGGCAACCGTAAGCTGGAGGACGGCAACCTCTGCAAAAAATTGCTCCGCGAAGCTCTCACCCTGGTTTTCCGACCGGCGCAGCAGCACCGTGGAGGAGATCCGCGAGCAGCTTGCCTACCGTGAGGAAAAACCGCAATGCCGTTGCGGCGCTCCATGTGACGCGCAGCTACGGTGAGGATACGAAGGTGCTTATCGACGAGGACGCCGGAAAATTCATCGTCACGCGCGCGCGGAACTATACCGACGCCAACCCCCGACGTGATCGATTTCTCGCAGGTGACCGGCGTCGATCTCGACATCGACGAGGAGCGCAGCGAGGAATACACCACCGACAAGGAGAACAAGCGCGTAAGCTATAATCCCCCGCGATATACGTTCAGCTATGACTTTTATGTTGTGATCCGCGTGAACCACAGGTATTTTTTTGACGAAATGCGTTCCAAGCTGAACAGCTCCAGCGTTGAGACGACGCCCTCCGGCGGCGTGCCGCTTGTGCGCAAGCCGAACCCGATCCTAACCACGATTACAAAGAGTATACGGCGATGGGTCAGGAGATCAAAAGCACTCTCACCGAGGCGCGGCAGCGTGTCCGCGACGAGGCCGCGGCAGCTGCCGCGCCCAAAATGGCGGTCACCTGCCCCTTCTGCGGAGCGACGACCATGCCGGACGCCAACGGCTGCTGCGAATACTGCGGCGGCGCGTTAAACGGCTGAGCCGCCCGCGGGTAAACCGCAAAAGGAACAAAAGCAAGAAGAACGGCCCACACCCCAAACGTCGATTTTCAGAAAGGAGAAAATTATGGCAGACTTTGCAGGCACCATGAAAGAGGCAGCATTCGCAACCAGTCCCCGTGAATTTGATCTCTCCTATTCCACCACGCTTGAGGAGATCTTCGACAAACTCAATGCCCGCAGAACCGCGTTCCAGATGCCGTTTCAGATCAAGGGCGGCGTCGCCGGGCAGCGCATCGTGTTTGAAAAAGAGCCGAATCTGGATGTCACTCTCTGGCTTTATCTCTCTAACGGCACGCACATCCGTATCCAGCCGGTCATTTCGGAGGCCAAGGCGTCGGTCGGCGGCGTGCGCGTTGACAAGAACAGCGCTCTGCGCAAGGGGCGTGAAGGGCGCAACGATCGGTCTCGCCACAGATCGCGGCGGCTACATTGACGCCGTAGCCGACGCGGTACAGAAGATCCTCAGCGGCGAGCCGGTCGCGGATTACATTCCGCCCGCAGTTCCCGTCGGTGCGGAGCCGCCGAAGAGCTGGCTTACCACGCTGCTTCTCTGCATCTTCTGCGGCGGGCTCGGCATCCACCGCTTCTATGTCGGCAAGATCGGCACCGGCATACTGTTCCTGCTTACCGCCGGGGTTTTTCGGCATCGGAGTGATCGTCGATCTTATCAAGATCGCCACAGGAAAGTTCACGGACAAATACGGAAATGTCATTGTGAAGGATACGTAAAGGAGATTGACATGAGCAAAACCATGACCCGCTTTTTGAGCCTGCTGCTCATCGCTGTGCTGGCAATAAGTCTCTGCGGCTGCGGCGGCGAGGGAAAAAAGACAGAGTCCAACCAAATCAAGCTGGAAGACTATGAGCTCCTCTATAAGGACGCGTGCATCATGACCGATTCCGACGGGAACGATGCCGTTGTTCTGACGCTGGACTTTACAAACAACAGCAAGGAATCGGCGTCGTACATCTGGAGCATCAATGAAACGCTTGTGCAGAACGGCGAGGAGCTGGAGGTCGCTGCCGTCATCACCGATTACGCCTCCTTTTCGCTACGGCGGTTGACAAACAGTTTGAGGATGTCGCGCCGGGCGAAACGCTTGAGGTACAAACGGCCTATGTGCTGAAGGATGCGGCGGCACCGATAAAAGTGACGTTTGAGCAGCTGTTCGGCAAGAAAAAACGGCACGATCACCATTGACCCTGCTACGCTCAGCCGGGAAGCGTCCGCCGATTCGACGGGCAGCACAGACACCACCCTTCCTGTTCCGACGGGTGATGCGCTGCTTGACTGGTGGAACGGCGCGTGGTATGGCTGGTGGACGATGACCGGCTGCTCGGGCGCTTACGAGAGCATGGCGGGAAAGTGGTGGGACGCCTGCGCTGTCATCGATATCGGCCTGACTATACGGGCACCGTCACGATCTGGGACGAGGACTACTCGAGAGCGGATCCGATGTCGCAGGCGACGGTCACGCTGAACAGCGCCGGTGTCGGAGAGCACGGTACCGTGATGTCGGAGAGCGGCTACTTCACGAATCTGCCCTTGGAGCATGCCGACTGGATCGTTGATCCCGCGATCAACAGCCGCTTCCCCGATGTTGAAAACATGATCTGCATTGAGGGCTGGTACGAAGACGGCGAGGACGAGTTTTACTACGAGGTTTATCTGCGCCCGTGGGGGCAGCTCTGGGATGACTTTTGCTGCCGACTATCCCGACGACATCCCCTATTACTATGACGACTGGTATCTCCCGCTCGTGGAGGCCGGCAGCGCTATGCCTGATGCAATCGGCGGCGAGGCCGCCTCTTCCACCTCCGGCGGAACGGATGCGATGACCCAGACGCCCAACTGGCGGACGCGCCCGCTGCGCCCACCACCGCGAACGTATCCGGCGGAGACGGCATCGTGACGGAAGAGCAGGTGCAGAAGGGCTACGTCTGGATGAACGAGGTCAATAATAATATTTTTGACGCAACCTATGATGATATCGTTGCCTACTTCGGCGTGGAAGGTCAGTTCGTCAAGGAAGAGTACAGCGACCACATGAAGGCAAACTACCGCTACTACAAATGGATCTCTGCGGATGATGACTCTCATTTCATCTACGTCAATTTCAAGGAAGAGAGTCCGGGCATTTATGAGGTGAGCGGATACAATACGAGCGGCTTCTCCGGCGAGGAGGCCATAGCGAAGTATCTGGACATCGTGAAGGCCGAGGCCGCGGAGGCGAACAAGGCAGCGTCTGCGAACGCCGAGATGAAGGACTTCTCCGTGGAGATCTCCCAGTTTGCAAAAAAGACGATGTGAAGGTCAAGATCATGACGAAGATCCCGGTATCCGGCTGGTCGTTCGATGATAGGGGGCGCTGCCTGGTGGAAAACGACGATCCCACAGCGTTCGGCGCGGGCGCCATCAGATTCGAGGTAAGAACCAATGTGGAGGACTTCGACTACTACAAGGACAACTTTGAAAACTATCAGGATATCGAAGACCGCGTGATCGGCGGCATCACCTTCAAAGGCCGCACCTACAAGCACATCGGCTACAATTGATCCAGTATGTCGCGCAGATCGACGACGGCCGCGCACTGTCCATCGGACTGACGAAATTGGATTGCGTCCCGGGAACGATGCCCGACATCATTCTCAGCAACATGACGTTTCAATAATTCCGTACACCGCAGACCGCGGGACAAAGCACTATGCCGCCGCCCCTCATATCTCATATCAAGGGGATGGCTGACGCCAAGCAAAACAGGCTCCCGCCCCATTTGGGGCGGGAGCTATACGGCTATTCATGAAAAACGGGGCCGAAAAATGAACTGGACATTCGCCGCAATACGTCTCCCGTCTGAGCCTTCTCGCTCTTTTGCCGCCTGCGGTCGGGGCGGCGGGTGCGCCGCAGCTCCCTTGGCCGGCGGAGCGAGGGCGAAAAAAGCATTATAGCGTGGAGAAACGGAAGATTGCTTTCCGCCGGAGCGGAATTAACGGAAGGGAGCGGCTATGAGAATTGCCTGCAAGCAAACGATCGCCCTGATGCTGACACTGGTTTCGCTGCTGACTCTCTGCGCATGCGCGCAGGAGCGGCAAACCGAACCGAGAAAGCCATAAACAACGCCGCCGGCGACGTGCCGCAAACAAAGACCGGCGCAAGAACGCCGGATAAGCTGCCGGAGGAGCCTGCGCCGCGCGGCGAGGATTGAGCGCGCAGCCGGTCCGGCAGACCTTTTCGCCGGAGGCGGAGACCGCGCTTGGATTTCTGCGCGACAGGATCGACTTTCCGGCAACGATGTTCGGCGCTGCGTACCTCGGCTGCGTCGGAGGACTCTTTGAAGAGAGCTTTGCGGCGGGCTTTCCGCGTGGCTCCGGGAAACGAACGAGGCGATGCTGAGCCGATACCCCTTTATTGCGGAGATCGACGAAAACCACATCGCAGGCGGCGCGGGACATCTTTACTGCATCGTTCCGGTCGATGAAAACGCAACGGTTTCGATCAACCGTATGCTGTGGAACGATGAAAAACAGATCAACGAGATCTCCGAGGTTTTGTACCGCTCGGAGACAGGCGAGCCGGTGCTGCTCTTTGCCAATCTTGACGGCATGGCATATGTGTCCGACACACAGGTCCTTATCACCGACAACAGCGGAAATACCTGTGAATGGTATCCGGCGGTGGATGCGGCGAGCTATGACGGCGCGATAAGCTGCGGTCAGATCCGGCCGTGCCTATCGGAAGCCGGAGACAATGTATTGTTTGACTTTACGGAATATGCCTGGCAGAACGCTCCGCAGTATTTAGCCCCGTGGCTCGCCGACGGCTGGTCGGGCATAACGGCGCTTGGTCTGGCGGGATCACAGAGCACAGGCACGGGATGGTATACGCATACGATGGCGGGGGAGACCGGCGCTTACGCCGATTTCTCGCTGCGCTTCTATCCCGGGGTGAAACGGGCGGCGCGGTTGAGCTGAACTGGACGTATGAGGCGGCGGATGATTTTGAAGAGATGTGGAGCGGCTTCTGGACGATAGAAACGGTTCTCGATGGGCCGAGCTATGTGACGGTCAGCATGTCTCTCGTCGGCGGCGTCAGCTACGGCGTCACGGACGGACCGTACTATCTGTGCGAAACCTATCCGCTCCTGATCAGCCCGAGCGGCGAGGAGCTGCTGATCGGCGCCGGTGAAAACGGCCTCTGTCTGCCGTTTATGTCGCAAAGCACGACGGCGTGTGTGCTGATGCAGGCCGCAGGATAGAAAGCGGGCAGGAGCCCGTCGCCCGGCGGCAAGCCGGAAAAAAAAAGCGCAGCCCAGACCCTTCGCAGATGCAAACCGCGGAGGATCTGGGCTGCACTTTGCTGCGTTTGGGAAAAGCTTTCCACCGCAAACGCATGTCCATCGACGCTTCACAGGAGCGAGATCACGCATTGGATAATCTTTTCCGTATCAGCGGAGGAGGTGTTGATGCAAAGATCGTAGTTTTCCTTCGCGCCCCACTTCTGGCCGCTGAGGAACTCATAGTAGCGCGAACGGTTTTTGTCCGTCTGCGTGATTATCTTGCGGAGCACGTCATGGTTCAAGGACTTCTGCTCCTCGTTTCTTTTTTCCGGCAGCGCTCCATCCGGTCGGCGATGTCGGCGTAAAAGAACAGCCGGAGGGGATTCCGGTGCCGCAGAACATAGTCGGCGCAGCGGCCGACGATCACGCAGGGGGCCTTGTCGGCCATGTCGCGGATGACCTCACTTTCCTTCAGAAAAACCTCAAGATGCTGATCCAGCATCGGGTTCGGCGGCGCCCACATGCGGACGGTGGGAACGGGGAGCACGGGATACGGGCGCTTTTCCTGGATGCTCAGGATATACTCCTCAGCGAAGGCGGTTCGTTTCGCCAGCTCCGTTACGATCTGGTAGTCAAAAAAGGCGAACTGCAGCTTTTCCGCAAGCCGCTGCCGTATTCGCGGCCGATGGTTATGATACGCTCCATGGAAACTCTCCTTTCGTCCGTTTGATTGCATTCCTGAATGGAAACCGTCTTTTTATATAAAAATCATATCAAAATCGGGCGGAAATTTCTACCCCTGCACAGCGAAAAAACAGAGAAAAATCTAAAAACTTGTATTGCGTAAAGAGTTGCCAGATGTTATGCTATACGTACAGAAATCCGATGAAAGGGAGGGAGAAACGATGGAAAATGACTCGCTTCCCCAATATATGCAGATCGCGCTCTCCATTGCCGGGCGGATCGCGGGCGGAGACGTTCCGGAGGGGGCAAAATTTCCGGGCGCTCAAAGCTGTCCTCCGAATACAACGTTTCGCCGGAGACAATTCGGAAGGCCGTGCGGCTGCTGAGCGATATGCGCGTTGTAGACGTGCGGGAGAAGAGCGGCGTGTATGTGCTTTCTGCGGACAATGCCAGACGCTATCTGCACAATGCCGGGGCTAAAATCGACGTTTTTCGCCAAGCGTCAGCAGATGAAGGAGCTTCTGGAGCAGCAGGAGCGCGTTTCAAGGCAGCTTGCGGGCTGTGCCGCAGCATCCTTGACTATGCCTCGTTCCCGGTACAGGCGGACGATACCCTGCCCAACTATGTCTGCCGCATTCCGAAGAACTGGAGCGGCATCGGCAAAAATCTCAGCAATCTTCATTTCTGGCAGGCGACCGGCGCGACGATCGTCGCCATCCGGCGCGGCACCTCCGTATCGTGTCCCCCGGCCCCGACGCGGAGCTGTACGGCGGCGACGAGGTCATTTTGTCGGCACGGACAACGCGCGGGAAGCAGTTTCCCGCTTCTTCCGCAGCACAGAATAAAAAAGCCGGCGCGAGCGCCGGTCAGGAAAGGAGTACGCAGAATGAACCATAGCCAACTGCACGCAATCGACCTTGCCATTATCGGCGCATATCTTATTGCAATGATCGTGATCGGCCTTGTTGTCGTCAAAAAAATCAAGAACACGGATGACTATTATCTCGGCGGACGCTCTTTCGGCCCACTGGTGCTCATGGCGACCGTCTGCGCCACCATCATCGGCGGCAGCGGTCTGATGGGACGGGCGGGCGTCGCCTATTCCAGCGGCTTCAAGGCCATTATGACGGCGGTTCCCTATCTTCTGGGGATGCTGATTTTTTCCGGCTTTGCCGGACGTATATCCGCCGTCGGCACGAGCTTTAACATCACCTCCATCCCCGACCTTTTTGAACGGCGCTTCGGCAAAGCCACCAAGGTCACGCTCGGCGCGCTGATCGCCTTCACCATGATGGGGACCGTCGCGGCCCAGGTCACGGCGACGGCGACCATCATCAACATGCTCGGCGGGGAGATCGGCGTCTCCTATGAGATGGGCGCTTTAATCGCCTGCGCGGTATTCATCATTTACACCGCCACCTCCGGTCTGTTCGGCGTGATCTACACGGACGTGTTTCAGTTCGTCATGCTGATTTTGTTCGTGTACATCCTCATCCCCGGCGCCTCCCTTGTAAAGCTCGGCGGGCCGGCCGCCTTTTTCCGCAATCTTGCGCCGGAGCTGGCGACGCCCTATGTCGACGGCACGATCATAGGGGATATCATCACCTACTTTGTGTTCACGCTCGCGGGCGCGGAGATGTGGCAGCGCGCCTTTGCGGCGAAAAAGCCAGAAGGCGGCAAAGAACGGGCTGTTTCTCGGGACCGTGGCATACGGGCTTACGATCCCTCTCGTGTGGTTCATGGGCGTGGTCGCGCACCAGCTCATCGGCGCGGAAAAGATCGCCATGTACGGAACCACCGACGCCGTCGTTCCGGCGCTTGCCATTGAGATCCTGCCTGTAGGTCTCACGGGGCTCGCTCGCCGGCATCCTCTCCGTCATCATGTCCACGGCGGACAGCTATCTCATCGTGTCCGTGCAAAGCTGCGTGCACGATGTCTATAAACGTTCGATCCGGACATGTCCGAGAAAAAAAGGAACTGATTTTGACCCGCGTCTTTGCCGTCGTCATGCCGCTGGGCGCGCTGGCAATCGCGCTGTACATGAAGAACGCCTATCAGATACTCATGTTTGCCTGAGCTTCTACGCCGCGGCGGCGGGGGGCTTCCCGCGTTCGCTGCGCTCTACTGGAAGAAGGCGACTACGGCGGGGATCCTCTCCGGCATGATCGCGGGCTTTACGGTCTGCATCGGCTGGAAGCTCGCCGGGCTGCCCTTCGGTCTCGGCGCGACGGTACCGGGCGCCATCGCCTGCGCTGCGGCGCTGGTCATCGTGAGCCTTGCCACATATAAGAAATCCCCGTCGCCGTTTCTGGATCCCTATACGGCAAAAACCTGATGCGGGAAAGCGTGCGGAGCTTTCCGGCAGAATGTTGCGCTCGTCTGTTTTGTGAGAAAGGAGACTTGCGTCGATTGACAAGGGCACACGCGGTTCTGCCGGGCGGAAATGCCCTCATACTGCGTCAAAGCCCTTGAGAATACACAAAGTATTCTCTGCGGTCTTTTCCTTTGTCTGCGAGCATTTCTGCTCCGGCAGAACTGCTTCGCATCGGACAGCCTTGATTTTTCGAGGGATTTTTGTTCTTTTGACGCAGGCGGGCTGTCGCCCGCCAAGGAGAAAAGGGCAAAAAGCACCGAAAAGACTGGCTGTCCGACGTGTGGGCCCTTGTTAATCGACGCTTGTTTATCCCAAAAAAGAAAAAAGGAGTGTGTGATAGCCATGACAAGCGGTAAAAAGCCCGTTTTGCGGGGCATCCTGTTGATCGTCATCGTCTGCGGAATTGCTGCGGTCTGCCTCCTGACAAGGACGAAGCCGGAACGATATACGTTCCGAATCATTATTCCGGCGGGAACCCAGGAGAGGTTCGTATACCCGAGGAAGAGTTTCGTGCGACAAAATATACGGTCAGAATATGGCTCAACGGCGGGCTGGAGGACACGGAAGTCCTTTTAACCCCCTGTGGAGGAAACCATGGAGACCGGCTATACGGCGGCTTATCTCACCCAAGGAATGCCCGCGGAATTTGACGCGGATAAGAGAATCTGGTTCAGAGTGGGCGTGAAAGCGCAGAACACGACCGACGAGGACATTACCGCATATTTGACAGTGGAAAATGCGGAGATTCGCGGCCGTAGTTCCGACGAAAATTCCCCGGACAGCATCACCTTTGAAGCGGAGATCCTTGAGATCCGCGACGGGTATTTCCTTGTAAAACCGGAAGCCGGCTGGGCGATCAACAGCGCGGCGCTGCTGGAGGTTCCCATGGAGAACATGGAGCCGTCCCCCGCGCTGCAGGTGGGAGACATGATCGAGATCACATACGACGGCAGGATCCTTGAAACCGATCCGGGGCGGATCCATACGGTCTATCGCATCCGTATTGCGCAAGAGCCGGTCAATCCCCGCGCCTATGAGAGTGGCGGAAACGTCAGAGAGCGGGAAAACGCTCCGGACGATATGGAATGGCAGGACGGCATTTCGTTTTACGATCTTGCCCCGGGCGGGGGAGATCGTATCCCCGTTTGAGATCGTTATGGAGGAAAACGACTCGTCCTTATGGCTCTCCATCACATGGGCGAGAAACGGGCAGGCATTGAATACGGTATCCGTTCCGAGGACGGCACGGCGTATTTTCAGGAGAAGCAAGGGGGCTCATCCCTGCTGCTGATTGAGGAAATTCCGGCGGGAACGTATCGCTTGTATGTAAAAAACCCCGAGACATTCAACGCCCTGTCGGCAGACGAAAGCGCCGAGAGCGTTAACGTGACCGGCGCGCTGGTGTATTCCCTCGTTTCGAGGTGAGAGACCGTGCATCCGGTATCGGCAGTCTTCCCGTGATTTTTCCGCATCGGCGCAGACGCATAGCTCAGCGCAAAAAAGATAGCCCCTGACTGCGTTACAGAAGATTCGCAGTCAAGGGCTATCTTTCACTCTTAATATCTAACATCCTGGTTACCTCCTTTCTTCAAATTCATGACACCGCTGCTTCCCCGTGCAAATCTTCTCCCTTCTTCGCTTTTCTGCCCCGCTTCGCCGGGGCTTTCCGCATACGGCGGATGCTGTCGGAGATCCTTTCACGCGTTTTCGGTGTCATTTTCCCCAGACTCCAGCGGTCCGGGGGCATCATTTAGCCTCCTTTTTGTACTTTTATGATACCAGAGACCGCCGATGGAAACAAGTGACGGGATCGGAGAAAAAGCGGAACCCGCGTTGTGCATCGCAATGAAATTGCCGGCGATCACGCAATTTCTCTTGACTGTTGCCGCCGGGCACTATATAGTTAAATTGTTGGGGAACGAGCCGCCGCGTCATACAAAGCATGACGCGGCGGCTCATTTTTTCAAAAAAAGCCTCGCAGAGCCCGCGCCCGCCGGCAGAAGATCCGGGCTCGGTCAGCCGCACGCTTTTTTTTTTCATGGCGGAATATCCGATGAGAACCGTCCACACATAGGCGCAGGTCTTGGGGATCATCAGCATGCCGATCATGGGCATCACATCCGCCCACAGCACCACCGGGATATAAAAGCCAAAGCTCAGCACGATGGTGAGCCACATCCAGCGGGACGGTATAGCTTTCAAAAGCGGAAGAATCAGAATCTGCTGTACAGCACCCGGCAGAGAAAACGCGGCAAAAAAGATCGGGCGGCTCCCGCTCCTCCTTGTTCAGCCAGACGCACACCATGCGGAAAGCGCCGAAGGTCAGAAAGTTATAGACATACGCAAGCTCCGTTTCACTGTTGCTGCCGGAGAGCATTTTGCGCGCGCTTTCCTTCAGGCTGTCCATGGCAAACAGCTTGTGAGCGAATGCCGGGTCAACGTTGTTGTTGATGATCAGGCGGGCAAATTCCAGATTCTCCTCCAGATACCGGCAGGCGGCGGTGATGATTTTCTCCGGTTCGGTTTCATGGCGCTCGATGGCTTTTGCGATAAAGTCCAGCATATCCTTTTCCATATCGGTCAGCAGATCGAACTGACTTCCGTAATACTTATAGAATGTCGTTCGGTTCACGTCGGCTCTTTCACAAAGCTCTCGAATGGAAATGTGGTATATGTCCTGTTCCTTCAGCAGCTCGATCAGCGCGGCCTTCAGCAGGCGCTTTGTCATCGCAATGCGGCGATCCTCTTTTTTCCATGGCGGCCTCCTAAAAAATGAATTTTTTTGAACCCTCAACATTTCCCAACGGTGTGTTGATTTTTATTCCATACCGAAAGAACTGTCGGTTGAATAATCAACATGTGTTCATCATAATGAAACAAACGGAAAAAAGTCAAGAAGGGTAATGCGCCATGAAAAAGCTTGCAGAGTTTTCTTATAAACCGCCGCCGCGTTCTCACTGCCGTCATGCTTGCGCTGACGGCAGTTTGTGCCGTTCTCGCGCTGCGCGTTCCGATCAACCGGGATCGGACAAAATATCTTGCGGACAGCTCCGAAATGAAGCAGGGGCTTTCCATTATGGAGGACGTCTTCCCCGAGTCCGACGAGACGGCGTCGATCCGCGTGATGTTCGATGATCTGACCGCCGATCAGATATCCGAAATCAAAGCGCAGCTGGAAGCTATACCGAACGTAAGCGGCGTCGCGTACGAAGCCGGCAGCGAGGAATACAATAAGGACAATCACACGCTCTTCGTCGTGAACAGCCGGTACGATTACGACACCGACGAGGAGCACGCGATCGAAGCCGCTATCGAAGAGGGCTTCACCGACTATACGATGGCGTATGAGAATAACGATGTCCCGGCAACGGAGCTTCCGCTCTGGGTCGTCGTTCTTGCGCTGACGCTTGCCGTTATCATTTTGCTGGTCATGTCCGATTCATGGCTGGACCCCGTGCTGTTTCTCGTCACCATCGGCGTCGCCGTCGTGCTCAACATGGGAACGAACATCCTGTTTCCGTACGTCGATGAGATGACCGCAACGGTCGGACCCATTTTGCAGCTCGTGCTCTCCATGGACTATTCCATCATTTTGATGAATCGCTACCGGCAGGAAAAGGTCACGCACAGCGACAAGGTTTCTGCCATGAAAACGGCGCTCGCCGGTTCGGTTTCCTCCATCGCCTCCAGCTCGCTTACCACGGTCGTGGGATTGCTGGCGCTCGTGTTTTTGAGCTTCAAGCTCGGGCCGGAGCTCGGCATCGTGCTTGCCAAGGGCGTATTCATCAGCATGCTCTGCGCCTTCACCGTCCTCCCCGCGATGATCCTTGCAATGGACCCGCTGCTGGAAAAGACGAGAAAAAAATCGCCGCATGTTCCGATGGCGCGCTTCTCAAGGCTCAGCTATAAGACGAGATACGCTATGCCCCGCCGTTTTTGCCGCGCTTTTTATCGCTTCCTTTATTTTTGCAGGGCTATACGCAGATCGTCTTCACGGAGGAAAACGACGACCCGCTGGCGAATGTGTTCCCGAAGAAGAACACCGTTGCGGTGGTTTACCGCAACGAGGACGAAGCGAAAATCGACAGCGTCATCTCCGAACTGGAAAAGGACGAGCGGGTTTCCGATATTCTCGGCTATGCCAACACGCTCGGCAAGGAGATGACCGCCGAGGACATGGGCAAGGCCGTCGCCGAATTGAGCGACGATGCGGAGCCCATCGGCGATAACCTCCTCCGTATGCTCTATTTCATCGCAGAGGACGGGAAAATGCCCGTGATAACGGCGTCTGACTTTATTAATTTTATAACCGACACCGTTCTTCCGGACAAAACCATCGGCAAGCACCTTGACGCCGCGCTGCGGGACAACGCGGAGCAGTTCCGAACGCTTGCCGACCGCACGCGCCTGACCACCGCGATTTCCGTTGACGAAATGGCGGAGCTCTTCGGCATAGACCGGGAGCGTGTCGAGAAGCTCTATCTCTACTATACGATCCAAAACGGCGTTGCGGACAGCGGCACAATGACGCTGCCGGTCTTTGTGGATTATGTGCTCAATTCCGTGGCGGCAAACGAAACCTACGGCTCGATGGTGAGCGCCTCGGCAATTGCTTCCTCCGGCAGCTGCAAACATATACGAATACCAATACCGTTCTGGCGGCGCGCAGCGCGGCCGATCTGGCCGCGCTGATCGGGGCGGACGAGAGCACGGTGAATACCGTGTTTATTCTCGATAACGCGGGCGACGTCAGCGCGCAAACTATGAGTCTGCCCGAATTCAGTTCGTTTTTGTGCGGGAGTCTGCTGCAGGACGCGCTGTTCAGCTCATATTTTGACGATGCCGCCAAGGCGCAGGCGCAGACGATGGACGCGCTGGTGCAGCTTGCCGTGTCCGGGCAGGGGCTGCCCCCCGACCAGATGGCGCAGACGCTGGGGATGGACGCGGAAAGCGTTTCCAAGCTGTACAGCCTCTACTTTTCCACCGATCCCGCGTTCCAGCAGGAGGCGGCCGCCATGACGATGACGCTTACCGACTTTCTCCCGCTGCTGAAGGCCAACGCCCCCGCCGAGCAGCAGGCGCAGCTCGCCCAAACGGAGCAGCTTGTGAATCTTGCCGTTTCCGGGCAGGCGTTGGACGCGGAAACCATGGCGGGCGTAACGGGGATGACCACGGAGAATGTCGCGGGGCTTTATCTGATGAGCGGCACGGAGGCAATGACGCTTCCGGACTTTCTTTCCGCCGCGCTGACACAGGCGCCCGACAACGCCGACTTGCAGCAGATGAACCAGCTCGTACAGCTCGCTGTTTCCGGGCAGGCGCTGGACGCTTCTTCCCTTGCCTCCGTGTTCGATGGATACCGCGCAGGTCTGCCAAATATTCGCTCTTGTGCTGGCAGGGCAGAAAACGGTGGCTCTTGCCGATTTCTCCGCATTTCTCGTCAACTCCGTGCTGACGAACGCGGCCTACGCCGGAGCTTTTTTCCGAGGAGCAGGCGGTACAGCTTCGCCGGCTGGATTCCATCGCGCAGCTCGCGGTTTCCGGCACACCGCTTGACGCCGGGACGCTGGCACAGCTGTTCGACACGGACACGGATACGATCACGATGGCATTCCGCCTGTACTTCGGCAGGGATATCAGCCAAAAAACAATGTCGCTGAAGGCGTTTACCGACTTTGCTCTGTCCGATCCTCTTGTGAGCGGAATGATGGACGCCTCTACGCTCGGCCGCATTCAGTTTTTGCAGGCGATTCTGAACGCCTCGATAAACGGAACGGCGTTCACCTCCGCAAGACTTGCCTCGTTCCTGGGCATGGATCCGGCGCAGACGGAACAGCTGTATATCCTCCGTATGGGGAAAACGGCGGTACGGACTCGTGGACGATCTCCCGCGCTCATTTGTAGCCTTTGCCGCGACGGACGTGCTCGGCGACGCAGAGCTTGCAAAGCAGATCGATGAAAAAACCGCGGAGGAGCTTCGGAGGGGTCATACGCTGATTGAGGCCGTCGTTTCGGAAAAAGCTTACACCGCCAGCGAAATGACCGCGCTCCTTTCCTCTCTGACGGACGAGGTGACCGAAAACGAGACGGAGATCCTTTATCTCCTTTACGGAGGCGTGAATGACGCCGATCCCACGGAAAAAATGACGATTGTGGAGCTCTTTGATCTGCTCTGCGACAAAATGATGAACGACGGGCGCTTTGCGGAGTATTTCGACGGAGAAACAAAAAGGAGATCCTCGACAGCAAGGCGGAGCTGGAGGACGCCGTCGCGCAGATGAGAGGCAAAGCCTACGCAAGAATGGTCGTCACCTCCGATTACCCGGACGAGTCTCCGGAAACGTCGGACTATGTAACCCGTATCGATACGCTCTGCCGGGAAAATCTCAGTGAATACTATCTGGTGGGCAACTCCGTTATGGTAAGTGAGATGGACCGCGCCTTTGACAGCGAATACCGGATGATCTCCCTGATCACCGCGATCTCCGTATTTTTGTTGTGCTCATCGCGTTCCGCCATCCGATTCTTCCGCTGATCCTCACGCTTCTCGTGCAGTGCGGCGTCTTTATCACCGTAACGGTCATCGGAGCCTACAGCGGCTCGATCTATTACCTTGCGCTGCTGATCGTACAGAGTATTCTCATGGGAGCAACGATCGACTACGGCATTGTGTTCTGTAATTTCTATATGGACAGTCGAAAACCATGGACGTGACCGACGCGCTGCGCGCGGCGTACGAAGGTTCCATCCACACCATCATGACCTCCGGTCTCCATCCTTGTGCTGGTGCTTGCCGCGCTCGGGATCCTTGTATCCTCACCGATGATCCCGATGTGAGCACCACGCTGTCCATTGGCGCGCTTGTCGCCATGCTGCTGATCCTTCTGGTTCTGCCCGGCATGACGGTTTGCTGCGACAGACTCATAAACAGAAAAAAGACCGAAGAAAAGACAAAAACGCCGTAAACCGCGGCAAAAAAGAAAACCGGCGGCGGGAGAACGAACTCTCCTCGCCGTCGGTTTGCGTTTTTTTATTGTGCCGGAAGCTCCACGGCAAAGACGGTGCCGCGCCCGAGCTTTCCTCCACCCGAACGGAGCCGCCGTGCAGACCGGCAATTTCCCACACCAGCGAAAGCCCGAGACCCACGCCGCCGTATTCACGGCTACGGGATTTGTCCACGCGGAAGAAGGGCTGGAAGATGCTCCGCCGGAATTCCTCCGGGATGCCGCTGCCGGTATCCGCCACGCGGATGTGCAGCATTTTGTCCTCCTGTGCCACGGAAATGCGCACCGACCCATCGGGGCGGTTGTACTTGACGGCGTTTTCCGCCAGATTGAAAAGCATTCGGTAGATCAGCGCGTCGCTTCCGATCATAACGCCGTCGCCCTCCCGTTCGAGCGCGATGCCGTTCTTCTCCGCCAGCGGCGCGAGATCCGTGAAGATCTCCTCGATCATCGGCGCGAGCTGGATCTTCTCGTTCCGCGCCACCTGCTGCAAATTGCTCATCTCCAGCAGCGTTTTGGTCATCTGCGTCAGCCGCTCCGTCTGCTCCCGCAGCAGAGCGAGAGAAACTCCGCCGTCTCCGGCAGCACATCGGGGTGCTCTGCGGAAAACAGCTCCAGCTGCGCCTGCATCAGCGCCAGCGGCGTGCGCAGCTCGTGGGCGGCGTTGCCGGTAAACTGCCGCTGGGCGGCAAAGGCATTGTTCAACCGCTCCAGCATCTGGTTGAAGGAGTGGCTGAGCTGCCGGAATTCCGGCAGCACATCCTCATCGATCCTCACATCCGCCAGATTGTTCAGCTGCACCTTCTCCACCTGCGAGGCAAAGCTGCGCAGAGGCTTGAGCGCGCGGCCGCTGACGAAATACGCCAAAACGCCGCTCAGCACCGTCACCGCCGCCGTGATATACCAGTTTGTTGTGCAGAAGGACGTCTTCGCGCCGTGTATGACAATGGTCACATCCTCGTTCATTCCGGCAAGCTCCGGATCGAAAAACGCCGGATCGCCTCCCACGGCGGCGCTGCCGTAATCCTGAATGAAGCTGCCGATGGAGTCCATATAGTGCAGCCCGGAGGCGCAGAGCAGCAGCTTCATGGAAACGCAGGCCGCGCCGATGAGCAGCACGGTCAGCAGCGTGATGCGCCACTGCAAAGAAAGCCGCTTCATGCGTCCTCCCCTCCCATCAGATACCCCTCGCCGATGCGGTTGCGGATGGGATCGTAGCCGAGGGCGGCGCGCAGTTTTTTTCGCAGGGACGAAATGTGCACGCGTATCGAGTTGCTGAAATTGTCCACGCTGTTGTCCCAGACGTGATCCATCAGCTCCTCCTGACTCACCGGGCGGCCCTGATGCACCATCAGATATTCCAAAATTCCCGTCTCCTTGCGGGTCAGCGTCAGGGGCTGCCCGTTGACGGCGGCGGTGCGCGAGCGCGTATCAAAGGTCAGCGCCCCGCAGGTCAATATCACATCCCGCTGCGTAAACTGCCGCAGCGTAAGACTGCGGATACGCGCCTCAAGCTCCGCCAGATGAAACGGCTTTGCCAGATAGTCGTTCGCCCCCGCGTCCAGCCCCCTCGACCTTATCCTCCACCTCTCCGCGGGCGGAGGGATCAGCACCTTCGTCTCCCGGTCTGCCTGCCGCAGGGTGCGCAGCACCGTCATGCCGTCCTTTTTCGGCAGGTTCAGATCCAGCAGCACCAGATCGTACCGCTCCGTTTCCAGCAGCTCCAGCGCCTTCTCGCCGTCATAGCAGCAATCCACGCTGTAGGCCGACCGCCGCAGGCTGCGCACAATGGTTTCGCACAGCGCGCGCTCATCCTCAATTACCAAAAGGTGCATCAAAGGCCTCCTGTTTCTTTTTCGTTTGATCTAATAATATCAGGAATGGATAAGATTTGTGTTAAGTTTTGATTCTTAACGGGGAATTTAACTGCCCTGCGCTATGATAGTGGCAGAAAACACGGAAGGAAGGAGAGTTGTTCATGAGCCACAGAGAAAAAGCGGCCTTGCAGGTTTTCCTGCTGCTTGCCGGCGTTGCCATGGTGTGCTTCGGCGTCTGGCGGGGCGAATCGGCGGCGGTGCTGAGCAAAGCAATCAAACTATGTCTGGAGTGTGTAGGTATTGGGTAAAAAACGAATTTGAGCGTCTCGCAGCTTCTGGCCCGCTTCCGGGGCTGGATACAGGCGGGGGCAACGCTGCTGACCAATCTGCACCTGCCCAACTTCCTCAAAAGGGCAGCCTGTATCAGGGCGCGGGGAAAACCGTCTGCGTCCCCGGGCTGAATTGCTACTCCTGTCCGGCCGCCTCCGGTGCGTGCCCCGTCGGGGCGTTTCAGGCGGTGGTGGGGTCGTCAAAGTTCGGCTTCTCTTATTATATCACAGGAATCCTCATCCTGCTCGGCGTTTTGCTCGGCAGATTGATCTGCGGCTTTTTGTGTCCCTTCGGATGGTTTCAGGAGCTGCTGCACAAGATCCCGACGAAAAAGCTCTCCACAAAAAGCTCAAGCCGCTGACATATCTCAAATACGCCGTTTTGCTGGTCATGGTCGTTCTGCTGCCGGCGTTCCTTGTGAACGACGTGGGACATGGGCGATCCCTTCTTCTGCAAATATCTCTGCCCGCAGGGCGTGCTGGAGGGGCGATCCGCTGTCTCTTGCCAACGCCGGCATTCCGGGCGGCACTGGGGAAGCTGTTCACATGGAAGCTCTGCGTGCTGATTTCGGTAGTCGTGCTGAGCGTGCTCTTTTTACCGCCCGTTCTGCAAATGGCTCTGCCCGCTGGGCGCGTTCTACGCCTTGCTGAACAAGGTATCGCTTTTCCAGATGAAGGTAGATGGGAACAAATGCGTCTCCTGCGGGAAATGCGCCAGAGCCTGCAAGATGGATGTGGATGTGACGAAAACGCCCAACCATACCGAGTGCATCCGCTGTGGGATGTGTCCGCGCCTGTCCCACAAACGCCGTGAGCTTCCGCTTCGGCTTCGGAACGGGCGAGCAGAATATACCGGGTACAATAAATCAAATAAAACAAAAAACGGAGGAAACAAAATGAACGTCAAGAAAAGTATTGCGCTGCTGCTGGCAGTGATGATGGTGCTGTCTCTGGCCGCGTGCGGCGCAAAGGGTGAGACAGGCAGCGGCGACGCCATGACCGAAGAGCCCAAAAACGCCGAGGAAGCTGTCGCCATGTACAAGGAACTGATGGAGGAGGAAACCGCGATTTTCTCGGAGAATACCGCGCTTTGGGAAAAGGTCTTCATGGAAGCCGACAAGGGCATGACCATGCAGGAGGACGGCAAAAACTACGGCGATTTCCTGCTGGACACCATCGAATCCGCCAAGGATCAGTTTACGGCGGACGAGCTGAAGCTGATCCGCGGCGAGGCGGAAAAAGATCCGCGACATTGAAAGCAAGCTCACCATGATCGAGAAAAAAGTACCCCGAGGCGGCGCAGGAATCCCTTGACGGCGCCATGAGCGTGCCCGCGGACGGCGGCATGAACATCTCCGGCGACACCAGCATGCTCCCCGATAACGGCAGTATGCAGAAATTCCCTCCTTTGTGGGCAAGGATCTGGACGGGAACGATGTGACGAGCGACGAGCTTTTTCCGGCAGCGCCGTTACGGTTGTCAACTTCTGGTTCACCACCTGCGGCCCGTGCGTGGGTGAGTTGGGCGAACTGGAAGCGCTGAGCAAGGAGCTCGCCGAAAAGGGCGTCGCTCTCATCGGCATCAACTCTTTCACACTGGATGGCGACGAAACGGCGATCTCTGATGCAAAGGATGTGCTGATGAAGAAGGGCGCAACCTATCAGAATGTATACTTCGCCTCCGACAGTGAGGCCGGCATGTTCACCGCAAACATCTTCGCTTACCCCACCACCTATGTGGTTGACCGCAGCGGCAACATCGTGGGCGATCCCATCGTGGGCGCCGTCACCAGCAAGGCGCAGATGGAAACGCTGCAGAAGCTCATCGACCAGGCTCTTGCCGCCGATATGGGCTGACAAACGAATTTATCATCTCAGAATGGAGGGAAACACCATGTATCGGAGAGTATTGCCCTTCTGCTCACTGCGCTACTGCTGCTGAGCGGTTGCACTGCCGGGCAGAAAAATATGTCGCAGAAAACGGACGAGAAGGAAAGGACCGGACAGCCCTCTGATATGTTCGGTGAAGGAAGCATGTATATGGATACCACGGAAAATGTCATATATCTGGCGGGCGGCTGCTTCTGGGGCATGGAACAGCTGATGCAGTCCATCCCCGGCGTCATCGATGCCGAGAGCGGCTATGCCAACGGCACCTGCGAGGCGGACGCCGATTACAAGACCGTCTGCAAAGGGAACACCGGCTTCCGGGAGACCGTGCGGGTGGAGTATGACCCTGAGCAGGTGAGCCTGGATGCCCTGCTGCTGGCTTACTTCTACGTCATCGACCCCACGGTGCAGAACCGGCAGGGCAACGACCGGGGCAGTCAGTATCAGACCGGCGTCTACTACACCAACGAAAGCGCGAAGGAGACGGTGGAGCGCATCGCGGAGATTGAGCGGGGACGCAGCGAAAAGTTCTTCGTGGAGATCGGCCCGCTCAAGAACTACTATCCCGCCGAGGAGTACCACCAGGACTATCTGGAGAAGAATCCGAAAGGCTACTGCCATATCCCCAAGGCCGAGATGGAGCTGTTCTCCAGGCTGCGTATCGATCCGGGCGACTACAAAAAGCCCGCTGCGGAGTCCATCCGGGACAAGCTGACGGCGGAGCAGTACCGCGTCACTCAGGAGAACGGCACCGAGCGCGCCTTTACCGGTGAGTTCTGGAACCAGTTCGAGAAAGGCATCTATGTGGACGTGGTCACCGGCGAGCCGCTGTTCTCCTCTACGGATAAGTTTGAAAGCGGCTGCGGCTGGCCTGCCTTCACAAAGCCCATCGAGAGTCCTGCTGTGGTGGAACGGGAGGACTTGAGCCACGGCATGCGCCGCACGGAGGTTCGCAGCCGTGCCGGAGATTCACACCTTGGCCACGTGTTCACCGGCGACCCGGAATCCCCCAACGGCGTGCGCTACTGCATCAACAGCGCCGCCCTCCGCTTCGTGCCCCTATGCGAAGATGGAAGCCGAGGGCTACGGATACCTGCTGGATCTGTTTGAGAAATGATTTCAGGTGCATACACATCAAGCGAAAAGCTCAGACGGCTGATCTTCAAAAGAACAGCCGTCTGAGCCTGTCGAATAACCCGGCTGTGCATTAAGCGGCAGCCGGGTTTCTCGACAGCTGCGTCAAGACCACCGGCACAGCCGGTGGTCTTGACTGTTAAATGCGGGAATTCCGGCGGTTTTTACAATTTTTCATATTGCATGCGTTTCAGACGCTGTGATATACTGACAATGGAGGAAAACAAAAACGGGAACAGAAAACGGGGAGGAAAAACGAAATGAAGTTCAAAAAGCCGCTCTCTCTGCTGCTCGCCGCAGTTCTGCTCTGCGCGTTCGCCGTGCCGCTGCTGGAAACCCCTGCGCTCGCTGCCGATAAAGAAATACACGAGGTCGCTACCGCTGGAGTATACAAATGGATCACGATCACAGCCGGGGAGGGCGGTGCGGTCACGGAGGTCGTGCAGACCGGCGGTGTGCTGCCGCCCGGTATGTCGCTGGGCAAGAATGAGGATGTGTCCAGCCTTTTCGGCACGCCGACAACTCCCGGCACTTACATATTGACCGGCGAGACACACTACGCAGATGACGCAGCCTCTTGAGGTGCTCCGTTGGAAGGTGCGGCTGTTTGTCGATTTCGCAGCTACCCCGACGCCAACGCCGACGACGGCTCCCACAACGGCTCCGACAACAGCTCCGACGACGGCCCCAACGACCGGCACAACGACCGCGCCGACGAATACTCCGGCGCCGACTGCCGGAGCGCCGATCATTACAAAGCAGCCGACGAAGGAGACCGTGGAGGTCGGCGGCAGCGCAACGTTTGTGGCAAACGCCACCGGCTGGGCGTGGTGCGCGTGGCGCTCTGAGTCCCGACGGCAAGACCGAGGTCATTTTTCGACGTGACCGCCGATAAATTCCCGGTCTTACGATCACCGGCGGTAACAGCACGACGATGTATCTTACGAATATTCCCATGGAGCTGAACGGCTGGAAGGCGGTCTGCCTCTTCAGCAGCGCAACGAATCTCTGGACCTATACCGACGGCACGGCGGTCATCACCGTGAATGCTGCCGCAACGCCCACGCCGTCTCCGACCCCGGAGCCGACGGCAACGCCGGAGCCGACAGCGACGCCCACGCCGACGGAAGCCCCCACGCCCACACCGACCGCCGTTCCGGCGGCCGTCGTTGAAACACCGACTCCGTCGCCCGAGCCGACCCCGGAGCCGAAAAAAGGGCGGCCTGCTGTCCGGCGGCAAAGCACTCCCGATCGTCCTTGCTGCGGTTGCCGTGCTGCTCCTCGGCGGAGGCATCACGGCGGGAGTACTGCTTGTGCGGAAAAAGAAACAGCGCGAGGAATACGAACGTCAGGAGCGCCGGAGACAGCGCGCTTCTGCGGCGGCTGCCGGAACGGCGGCCTCCCGACGCTCCGCGCCCGCGGCTGAATGGGTCTGCCCGATCTGCGGTACTGTGAACAAAGGAAAGTTCTGCAGTGAGTGCGGCGGAGGAGAGCCCAAGAATCACGTCTGAGTCTCGCACGGCAGACTGCTATGCGGACGGCTTCGGCCGAAAGCCTTGCGGCGCGCAGAAGAGACCGGAAAAGTCAGACATTTAATTCAAGCTGCCGAAAGGGCTTGCTGCCTTGAAGAACAGACGGCAAACCCTTTCGCGCTGCCCGGATTCTGCGGCTGCTGCCGTGACCCGCTTCCGGTTTGGCGAGCCGTTGCTGCCATGCACGGCAGCAAATTAAATATTAATTTCAGACAAATGACCCGCATAGAAAAAGATAGGGAGAGGATGCCGCCTTGAAGAAGAAAATTCTTACTCTGTTTGCTGTGCTGCTCTGCGCGCTCGTCGTGCTGAACGTCACGGCTCTCGCCGATTTCGGTGATTTTTCCGGCAGCTCGGACTATGATTTCAGCTACGATTACAGCGATAACGACAGCAGCTGGTCATCCTCAAGCAGCAGCTCCGGAAGCAGTTACTACGATGATGACGGATATGTATCCGGCGACGCCAACCCTACGCGGATCCTTATAATGGCGCTGATCGTAGTGGTGGCGATCGTGTATTTTATGAGGACGAAAATGAAAAACAACAGCACGTCTAAGAAAGCGACCGCCCAGCGCGCCGAGCGTGCCGAGAGCCGCGCCAACCGCGCTGCGCTCACGCCCATCGGCGAATATACGAAGATCGATCCGAACTTTAACGCGGCGGCGCTGTGCGAAAAGGCGTCGAATCTCTATGTGCAGATGCAGAACGGCTGGACGGCGAAGAACATCGGATCGCTGCGGCCGTACTTCACCGACGCGCTCTTCACGCAGATGGAGCGCTCGCTGCAGGGGGTATGCGCAGCGCGGCGAGACGAACGTCGTCGAGCGCATCGCGGTGCTGGATGTGACGCCGCTCGGCTTCCACCAGACCGGCGGCGAGGACCATATCCTTCTCCGGCTGCGCACGCGCATCACGGATTACACCGTGAACGACGGCACGCAGCAGATCGTCCGCGGCAGCCGCGACCAGGAAAAGTTCATGACCTACGAATGGGATCTGCTGCGCCCGACCGGCACGCAGACGAACGCCGAGAGCGGCGAAACGAAGCGCATCACCTGCCCGGGCTGCGGCGCGCCGCTCGACGTGAACGCGAGCGCGCGGTGCCCGTACTGCGGCACGGTGATCCAGCAGCAGGCACAGGACTGGGTCATCAGCGCCATTCGAGGGATCAAGCAGCAGACGCTGTAAAAACCGGATCAAAGGAGCCGCGGCGAACGGGATGCGCTGTGTGATCGCGCCCCGGGTTCGGTCGGATCCGGCCGCTCTGCCCGGTCATCAAAAAATACTCCCTGCCGCATGGGCGGCCTCCTGTGTATATAGTATTGGAAAAAGATGAGCCAGACGGATGAGTTTCATCCGTCTGGCTCTGCGGCATTCTGGAGTTATGCGGGATATTTCATCAAATGTTTTCCTGCCGGATGATCTCACGGCCCATGAGCACGCCCATGACGGAGGCCATCATCAGCCCGCGCGTCCAGCCGGACGAGTCGCCGAGGCAGTGGAGACGGCGGATGTTCGTGTTGAGATCGGCGTCCATCTTCACGCGGTTGGAGTAGAACTTCAGCTCGGGGGAGTAGAGCAGCGTTTCGTACGAGGCAAAGCCCGGCACGACCTGATCGACGGCCTTGATGAAGTTGATGATGTTCGTCATGCTGCGGTAGGGCATTGCGGCGGTGATGTCGCCGGCGACGGCGTCGGGCAGCGTCGGGCGGACGTTCGACTGCGCGAGCTCCTTTTCCCAGGTGCGCTTGCCGTCGAGAATGTCGCCGTAGCGCTGCACGAGGATGTGGCCGTTGGCGAGCATGTTCGTGAGCTCGCCGACCTTCTGCGCGTAGCTGATGGGCTGGTTGAACGGCACGGAGAAGTTGTGCGAGCAGAGAATGGAGAGGTTCGTGTTCGGGCTCTTCACTTCCTTGAACGAGTGGCCGTTCACGACGGCGAGACCGTTGTCGTAATTCTCCTGCGAAACAAAGCCGCCGGGATTCTGGCAGAATGTGCGGACCTTGTTCTTGAACGGCTTGGGATAGCCTATGAGCTTCGACTCATAGAGAACCTCGTTGACCAGCTCCATGACCTCGCTGCGCACCTCGACGCGCACGCCGATGTCCACGGTGCCGGGCTGATGGGCTATGCCGTGCTCGGCGCAGAGCGTTTCAAGCCAGTCCGCACCGCGGCGGCCCGTGGCGACGATCGTGCGCCCGGCTTCGATCTCGCGCTCCTCTTTGCCGTTGGAGATGACGCCGCCGAGACAGGTCTCGTCTTTGAGACGGAGATCAAGACACTCCCAGCCGAAGATCAGCTCCACGCCGTTCTCGGCGAGATAGCGCTCAATGGCAAGGTAAATGCCCTGGGCCTTCTCGGTACCCATGTGGCGGATCGGGCAGTCCACAAGCTTGAGACCGGCCTTGAATGGCGCGGCGGCGGATGTCCTTCACCTTGTCGGGATCGCTGATGCCCTCAATGTGGTGTCCGCGCCGAATTCCAGATAGATGGAGTCGGCGTAGTCGATGGTCTCCTGCGCGAGCCTTTCGCCGACGAGCGTCGGCAGATCGCCGCCGACCTCGTGGGAGAGGAGAGCTTGCCGTCGGAGAAAGCGCCCGCGCCGGAAAAGCCGGTCGTGATGTGGGCAGTAGGGCTTGCAGTTCATGCACCGGCCGGTCTCGGCCTTGGGGCAGTGGCGCTTCTCGACACTCTGGCCTTTTTCCACGAGCGTGATGTGGCCCTTGTAGCCCTTGCGGATGAGCTCCAGGGCGGTGAATATGCCGGCAGGGACCGGCGCCGATGATCAGAACATCTGTTTTCATGCTTCAACCTTCATTCTCTATGCCGTGCTTCTCAAACTCGGCAAAGTATTCTTCCATGCGCGCGTTCAGCTCCTCCGCGTCGTCCTGGCTGATCTGCTCGGCGCTCATGTCGCGCCGCGAGCTCCTCGGCCAGAATGTCGTAGAAAACGGCGTCCTCATAGTCGGCGATCGCCTCGTGGATGCCGCCTTCCTCGTACGCGCGGGAGGGATACGAGTGGCCGCGCCAGCGCTGAACGAGCGCGCGCATCCCGTGCTCCGGGCAGAGGGAAAAGAGCTTTTCCTCGAGATTGTCATAGTCCTCAAACCGGTCATCATCCCGGCAGGAATTGAGAATCCAGTTCCCGATGTACACCATGTCCAGAAGCCGCCGGAATTCCTTTTCCGTCAGTTCAAGCTGCATTACGATCCACTCCTCTCTGTGAACATACATTGACATCATATTATAACAATAAATCCGGGAAATTGCTATACAATTTTTCACTTGTCATCGAAGACGTTTTCGCATATAATCTATAAACCAAATGCCGGGGAGACCGGTGTGTCGGGAGTGAATGTCATGCGAATGAAAGACGTTATCATATCGGTCACCGGCGTGCAGCAGGGCGTGAACGGCCCCGATGCCATGGAGCTCGTCACGGCCGGACAGTACGGCCAGGACGAGAAGGAAACGCTGCTCACCTGGCAGGAGAGCGAGCTCACCGGCATGGAGGGGACGAAAACGTCGCTTTGCGTGCAGCCGCGCAGCGTTGTGCTCTCGCGCGAAGGACGCTCAACACCCGCATGGAGTTTGAGGAGGGGCGCAAGCGCTATTTCCTGTACGAAACGCCGTTCGGCTCGGCGACGATGGGGCTGAACACCCGGCGCATCGTCAACCGTCTCGGCGCGCACGGCGGCGAGATCGAGATCGATTACAGCGTGGATATGGACGATACGATCGTCGGCCGCAACCGGTTTTTCATCCGCGTGCAGGAGCCGCGTCCGAGCCATATCAGCGATGTCACTTACCCCAATTGAGTGATCCTTATGAAGCCTCCCTTGTGCAAAGGGAGGTGGCAAACCCGAAGGGTTTGACGGAGGGATTGCCGTTTTCCGAAGACTGCAATCCCCAGTCTCGCCTTCGGCGAGCCAGCCCCTTTACACAAGGGGGCCTTTTCATTTTTACAGATGCAGCACGTTGACGCAGAACGCCGCGGCGAGGAACCCCGCGAGATCGGCGCACAGCGCCGCGGGGACGGCGTGGCGTGTTTTGCGCACGCCCGCCGCGCCGAAGTAGACGGAGAGAACGTAAAACGTCGTCTCCGTTGAGCCGAGCATGACCGCCGCGGTGCGTCCGGCGGGGAGTCTGCGCCGCACGCGGTGAAAATATCCCCGGCCACGGCAAGCGCGCCGCTGCCGCTCATCGGGCGCAGCAGCATGAGCGGCACGGTCTCCGGCGGAATGCCGAGAAAGGAGAGCGCGGGCCGCAGCAGCGCCGTGAATGCGTCGATCGCGCCCGAAGCGCGCAGCGCGCCGACCGCCGGAAGCAGACACACGAGCACCGGCGCAATGCGCCCCACGGTGCGAAGCCCTTGGAGAGCGCCGTCGGTGAGAGCGGAAAAAACGTCCGTTCCGCGAAAGAGCGCGTATCCCCCAACGCCCACGGCGAGCAGCGCGGGGAGAAGCTGAAAAAGCATTTTCATGGCGCTCTCCGGAAAAGCCGCTCGGCGAGCAGCCCCGCGGCCACGCCCGCCGCAGACGATATCCACACCGCGGGCAGAATATCGAACGCGTTTTTCCGCGCCGCAGGCCGAGCGCAGCGCCGCGGCGGTCGTCGGGAGGAGCTGAATGGACGCGGTGTTGAGTACGGCGAGCCGGCACAGCTCGTCGGACGCCGCCTCTCCGCCGGAGAGCGCGTGCAGCCGCTGCGCGGCGCGGATGCCGGCAGGCGTGGCGGCATTGCCGAGCCCGAGCAGATTTGCGCTCATGTTGCAGGAGAGCTCCCCGGCCAGCTCCGGATCGCTCGGGACGAGGGGAACAGCCATCCCAGCACCGGGCGCAGCGCGCGGGAGAGCTTTTTCGGTCAGCCCCGAGCGCTCCATGACCTCGAGAAGGGCACTGTAGAAGATCATCGGCCCGGCGAGCGTGAGCGTGAGCTCCACGGCGCTCTCCGCGCCCTGCACCGCCGCCGCGCCGACCGCGCCCGCCGAGCCGGTGAGCGCGCCGAAAACGACCGACACAAAAAGAAGAATGACCCAGACGTACGACATAGCCATGGCGATACCTCGACCGGAAAAAAATTACCAATAAAAAACGGGGCAGCTGCATCTTGCAATTTCGTATCGGCCAGTATAGAATTTTGTCGAAAAGAGTATTTAGGTAAGGGGGGTGTACGGATCTATGAAATCAACGGGGATCGTCCGTCGGATCGACGATCTGGGACGAGTGGTACTGCCGATCGAGCTGCGCCGGACGCTGGCTCTGGAGGTGCGCGATCCGGTGGAGATTTTTATCGAGGGCGACGCCATCGTCCTTCGGAAGTACGACGCTGCGTGCCTGTTCTGCGGCGCGACGCGCGAGCTTCTCTCCTACCGGGGAAAGCAGATCTGCCGGAGCTGTCTTCGCCGGCTTCGGGAGGAAACAAACGAATAAATAAGGCTGCCGCATACAAAGCATATGCGGCAGCCCTTTTTGTATACCTATACCCGAAAACCACGCGTCTGACGCGCGGTTTCGGGTATAAAAGAGGCTGCCCCGTGTGGGACAGCCTCTGAAGTATGTATCCGGGTATCTTCGGCCAGATGGCTTAATAAAGCGAGGCGATCACATCCACGCATTTCTCGATGCCGAGCGAGCCGGAATCGAGAATGATGTGGTAGTGGTTCATGTTGCCCCATTCGAGATCGGTGTAGAACTGATAATAGAGCGCGCGGCGCTTGTCCTTGTCGCGCAGACGCTTTTCGGTCGGCTCCTCGGTCTCGCCGTATTTTTCTTCACGATGCGCTTGGCGCGCTTTTCAAAGTCGGCATGGACGAACACCTTGAGAAGATCGGCGGTGCCTTCGAGAATGGCGTCGGCGCAGCGGCCGACGATCACGCAGTTTTCCTTCTGGCCGAGCTCAAGAATGATGCGGCGCTGGATCGCCCAGAGATAGTCCTGGTTGGACGGCACGCCGAAAGAGCGCACCGAGGAGAACGCCGCCGCCGTCCAGCTGCTGTGGGAGGCGTATTCGCTCGTTGGTGATGTATTCCTTGGAAAGACCGCTCTCTTCGGCCAGCCGGTCGATCAGCTCATGGTCGTAGCAGGGGATACCGAGCCGATCGGCGACTTCCTTTGCCGATGGTGCGCCCGCCGCTGCCAAACTCACGTCCGATGGTGATGATGCGTTTCTTTTCCATAAAAAACAGCCTCCTTATAACCGGTAGGTGGTGAATTTCTGTATTCGTATTATAGCACGTTTCTTTCCCGGGGAAAAGCGAAAATTACTCTTCCGCGCCGGTTTCTTTTTCGCGCACGAGCGCGGCGTGGTAAAGATCGTTTCGGCTCTGTCCCGTCTCGGCGGCGGCGCGCTTGGCTGCGTCCTTGAGCTTCATGCCTCCGGCGCGGTATTCCTCCACGAGCGCGAGCGCATCCTCGAGCGGGAGGCGCGGCCCCTTTTTCGACCGGCGCGCCGCGGATGACGAGAACAAATTCCCCGCGAGGCCGCTCGGCGCGGTATTTTTCAAGCGCTGCGCCGATCGTCGTGCGGACGATCTCCTCGTGCAGCTTCGTGAGCTCGCGCCCGAGCGCGATGTCCCGGTCGCCGAGCACATCGTAAAGATCGCCGAGCGTTTCCGCGAGCTTGTGCGGCGCTTCGTAGAGGACGATCGTCCTGTGCTCGTGCCGCAGCGTTTCGAGATGCTCCTTCCTTGACTTGTTCGATGTGGAGAGAAAGCCTTCAAACGTGAACCGCTGCGTCGGCAGGCCGGACATGGCGAGCGCCGTGATGACCGCGCTCGGCCCCGGGGCCGCCGATACCGTGATGCCGTGCTCCCCGCACAGCCGCACCAGCTCCTCGCCGGGGTCGGAGATCGCGGGCATACCCGCGTCGGAGACAAGAGCGCAGCTCTCCCCTCCGAGCAGCCGGGGGAGAATGACGGCGGCGCTTTCCACCTTGTTGTGCTCATAATAGCTGATGAGCGGGCGGCGGATGCCGAAGTGGTTGAGGAGCTTTAATGTGACGCGCGTATCCTCCGCGGCGATGAAGTCCACATTTTTTGAGCGTTTCGATCGCGCGGGGGAGAGATCGTTCAGATTGCCGATGGGCGTTCCCACCAGATACAATGTTCCGGCCATAAAGATTATGCCTCCCAGTGGCAGATTTTCCGGTATTCTTCTGTTTCGCGGCCGTCCGCGCCGCCGCGCAGCAGAACATTTTCGCAGCGCATGGCGCTTACCGGCGCGCCTTTCACGGCTTCCATGAGAAAAATGGGCGCGCGCTTTCCCGGCGCGGAGAAAACGTCCCGCCGGCGCACCGGCGTGAGATGGGCGTTGTGCAGCGCCGCGAGAATGTCGCTCTCGCGCTTTCGCTGGTGGACGAGAAAAAATTGCCCGCCGGGCTTGAGATACCGCGCGGAGGCGGAGCAGAGCTCCGAAACGGTCGCGCTTTCGGTGCGCTGCGCGGCGCGCTCCGCGTTGGGCGATACGGCGCCGCGTCCCGCCGGAAAGTACGGCGGATTGGATACGATAAAATCGAGACTTTCACTCTCAAACGGCGCGCTCCGGTAATCGGCGCAGACGGCCTCGCCGCGCTCTTCAAGCGCAAAGGCGCGCAGATTCTCCCGCGCGCTTGCCGCGGCGCTCTCCCGGATATCCACGCCGGTCATGCGGCGGCTTTCATCGCCCAGCAGGAGAAGCAATAAGAGTATCCCGCTGCCGCAGCCGAGGTCTGCGCCGTAGGTCCCATGCGCGTCTTTGGCAAAGTCCGCGAGCAGCAGCGCGTCCGTTCCGGCTCTCTCGCCGGTAAAAAGATTCCAGTCCATGCAATCATTATAAAATAAATACGGCGGCATGACAAGCCCGAAAGGGCAGGCATACCGCCGTTGTGAGCCGCGGGAGTGGCACCTCCCGCAGCCGAAGAAGATTACTGCTCCTCGATGGCCTCGATGGGGCAGTTGCTGGCGCAGGAACCGCACTGGGCGCAGACGTCCTGGTTGATCTCGTAATGATCAGCGCCTTCGGAAATCGCGTCGCAGGGGCACACGCTCGCGCAGGTGCCGCAGGAAAATGCAGCTGTCGGTAATGACGTACATTGGTATGTACCTCCTCTTTTTGGGATACCCGCATTGTAACATATATCCCTTAAAATGCAACCCAAAAAATTTTTCCCTGCCGGAAAAAATTTTAAAAAGCGAGAAAATACGAGAAAAACGAAGAAATAATGCGAATGAGCGAGATGGGAAAAAGACAAAACGCCGAATTTCCCGCTTTCGGCGCAAAGCGGGCGTTTCAGGGAGTTGAGAATTTGACGTTTCTTGACTATTATACAGTCAAAAGAAAAGGTTAAAGAAAGTCAAAGTCAAAGATAACCTGATGAAAGAAGGGATGCCGCTATGGGGACAAGTGATCGGATCGCGCGGTTCATTCTGGACGCGCTGGAAAGCGCGGACGGAACGGCGGAGCTGCAGCGAAGCTCTCTGGCCGACCGTTTCGGCTGTGTGCCGAGCCAGATCAACTATGTGATCGCCACGCGGTTCAGCCCAGAGCGCGGGTACATGGTCGAGTCGCGGCGCGGCGGCGGCGGATACATCCGCATCACGCGCGTGCAGCCGGACGCCTCCCAGTTCATCATGCACACGGTAAACGCCGTGGGCCGGGAGCTGGATAAGCCGACGGCGGACGCGCTGCTCCACAACGCCGTGAACGCCGGTGCGCTCGAGGTTCCCTTTGCCCGGCTGATCGCCGCGGCGCTTCAGCGAGGGCGCTCCACGCCGTTCCGGTCGAGATCCGGAAGACGGTGCGCTCATCCATATTCAAACAAATGCT
>VOFC01005025.1_pt1 | contig 55122 bp, 78 predicted proteins | sample 5384161 | NCBI WGS metagenome assembly VOFC01 (sample SAMN12384722, study PRJNA508395) | human gut metagenome | isolation source: healthy gut B | host: Homo sapiens | reverse complement strand
TTTGCAGTATGCCAGGGAGCATCACTTCCCCAACCCAACCTTTTTCGTGGATGACGGTGTAAGCGGTGTGACCTATGACCGTCCCGGCTTTCAGGCCATGCTGGCCGAAATCGAGGCGGGACGGGTGGCCGTGGCGATCGCCAAAGACCTTTCCAGACTGGGCCGCAACTCCGCGCTGACCGGGCTTTACACCAACTTCACCTTTCCGCAGAACGGTGTTCGTTTCATCGCCATCAACGACAACTACGACACCATTGACCCTAACCGTGTGGACAACGATTTTGCGGGCATCAAAAACTGGTTCAACGAGTTCTATGCCCGGGACACCAGCCGCAAGATCAGAGCCGTCCAGAAAGCCAAGGGTGAGCGAGGCGTACCCCTGACCACCAATGTGCCCTATGGCTATGTAAAAGACCTGGAGAACCCCCGCCGCTGGGTGGTTGACCCGGTAGCCGCTGATGTGGTGAAACGCATCTTCGACCTGTGTATGAAGGGCCGTGGTCCCATGCAGATCGCCAACCAACTGAAAGCGGACAAGGTGCTAACGCCCAGCGCATACAGGGCCTTGCAGGACATCAAGACCCCAAACAAGAAACCGGAGGACCCCTGCGACTGGCACAGCAGTACCGTTGTGGCGATTCTGGAACGGCGGGAGTACACGGGCTGTACGGTGAACTTCAAGACCTATACCAACTCCATCTGGGACAAGAAGCAGCGGGACAATCCCCTTGAGAAGCAAGCCATCTTCCCCAATACACATGAGGTCATCATCGAGGAAGCCGTGTTTGAGAAGGTACAGCAGGTGCGCCAGCAGCGGCATCGCAAGACCCGTACAGGCCGAAGCAGCATCTTTTCCGGGCTGGTGTACTGTGCCGACTGCGGTGAGAAGCTGTATTAAGGGGCGACGAACAATTACCGACCGGAGGGCGCGTTCTTTGACTGTTCTCTCCATTAGAAGCACAAGGACAAGTGCGGTACTCATTACATCCGGGAAACCGTACTCAGCCACATAGTCCTGAAACACATTCAGGCTGTGACGGGCTACATTCTGCGGCATGAGGCACATTTCCGTGCAGTGATGGAGGAACAACTCCGGCTGGAAAGCAGTGAGCAGATCCGCATCCGAAGGAAACGGCTGGAACGGAACGAAAACCGCATCGCTGAACTGAAACGGCTGTTCATCCGGATTTACGAGGACAACGCCTGCGGACGGCTGAGTGATGAGCGCTTCGATATGCTGAGCCTGACCTATGAAACGGAGCAGAAGCAGTTGGAGACCGAGTGCGTAACTTTGCGACAGGAAATTGAAGTACAGGAACGACAGAACGAAAACGTTGAGAAGTTCATTCAGACGGCGCACAAGTATGTGGGCATCGATAAGCTGGACGGCTACGCTCTGCGGGAACTGGTGTCCGCCATCTATGTGGACGCACCGGACAAATCCAGCGGGAAGCGTGTGCAGCACATTCACATCCAGTACGATGGGCTGGGCTTCATCCCGCTGAATGAGCTGATGAAAGAGGAAACGGCGTGACCGAAGTCACGCCGCACCCTTTGAAAACTCAAGGTTTTCACCATTTTTTCATTTTACCGTTTTACGACCACCCGGCCAATGATGTGACCATTATGAAAGAGGGGCACCCAGAAGCGGGTACCCCTCTATTTTGGTGGGTCAGGTTGGAATTGAACCAACGATGTTTCAGATGTCACGGTTTTACAGACCGCTGCGATCGCCAACTACGCGCACTGACCCATATGGCGGAGAGCGCAGAACTCGAATCTGATATCACTTCTGATACGATCCGCTTAGCGGGCGGTCCCCGGGCCTTCCGGGTTCACTCTCCAAATATGGCTGGGGTGGCTGGACTTGAACCAACAAATGCCGGTGTCAGAGACCGGTGCCTTGACCATTTGGCGACACCCCAGTATATTGGCAGGGATAGGGCGACTCGAACACCCACGGGCGGTTTTGGGGACCGCTGTTCTTCCGGTTAAACTATACCCCTGTATGATGATGGTGATGCCTGCGGGATTTGAACCCAGCATTACAAGCTTGAGAGGCTTGCGTCCTAACCAATTAGACGAAGGCACCAGATGGAGATACGGGTCGGATTCGAACCGACGATTAACAGCTTTGCAGGCTGTCCTCTTCAACCTCTTGAGTACCGTATCATGGCTGGGATAGTTGGATTCAAACCAACAGTGGCCGGCATCAAAGGCCGGTGCCTTAGCCGCTTAGCAATATCCCAGCATTATGGAGATCCGCGCCGGACTCGAACCGGTCATTGCAGCCGTGAAAGGGCTGTGTCCTAACCATTTAGACGAGCGGACCGTATGGCAGGGAGAAGTTCTCCCTGCATATTAAGCAACCGAGTGATCGGTAATGATAATGTCATCCATACGCACATGCAGCAGTGCAGCAAGGGCGATAAGATTATCTACAGTCGGCAGCGCAGTGCCGTTTTGCCACTTGTAAATGGCCTGCGGGGAATTGAAGCCGAATGCCATTTGTAGGTCATGCACCGTCAGCCCCGCTGCTTTGCGAAGCATCACAATATTGGTGCCTGTGCGAGCAAGGTTGATCGTTGGAATGTTCATTCTCAAATACACCTCCTATCTGAATTATTTGGCCTCATGGGCATGAAAAAAGCCGCTTGTCTGCACTCAAGACAAGCGGCTTCAATAATTCAGAGAAGGAGATCCTGATAGACCGATTCTTTCAGGTCAACAGGTACTCAATCCGATCATATTCTTCTGCTTATCTTGATATGGGCGTGCTTCGCAAAAGCTATATTCCTCGCACTGGAAGATAGCCTGCCATTCGCTCATATAGAAGATAGCGGAAGAAATAGTCTTCATAGTTCTGCGTCCTTTCTGTAGAGATTTGTTCTTGGTTTCTGACTGTACTATACCACAACTCTTTCGGTTTGTCATTCAACTTGTGGTTAAATATCGCTGTTTTCTGGAGAGATGACACCATTCTCAACATAGTATCGGTAGCTGCCGTCGATATTGACCTTGCCCCAGTGCTTAATATCATCATTCTCTTCAAGCTCATCTGGATGGATACAAAAGTCGTCGATCTGGTCGCCATAATCCTCGTCGGCATATACCTGACAATAGTATCCGCCTTCATTAGGCTCACAATCTGGTGTTGCAGAAACATAAAGGCCCCTGTACTCCATGGTCATCGACTCCTTGTACAAAAAAATGCGGTCCCAATATGTCAGAATGCACAAACCGTTTCAAGTGCAGTTTTCACCCATTACACCAGGCTACAGCCTCTTTTTGAATTGCTCCCATGTAATAGCTGTACCGTATTCATCATAGATGCTGAACTCGGGATTGTCGCGGAGCCACTGCTCTACGGAGAAAATGTCTCGAAACCCGTTCTCGACTCTCCAGGAAAAATGGCCGGCTCTTGCTGTGCCGATCACGACGGACGCACTTTCCGGTTCCTCAATCTGAAAGAGGAACTGATTTGAGATTTTATTAAGCAGTTCATCCATGGTGTCCTCCAGGTCAGAAGTGACGGGGATTTCTTTGATCCGGTTGATGCAATCCGCCTGGATTGCGATTAGCTTTTCCTGAAGAGCAGCCACTTCTTCAACGACCTGTCGTTTCATAAATTCATATTGCGTACTCATTGTGTTTCCTCCCATGAGTCATGACTGCCGTGCACTGCCTTCAAGGCATCTCTATGCGCAACCTCTTCAACAAGATAGTCAGCCTGTGCGACCGTGGATTTTTGTTGTTAAGCTTTACATCCAGAACCGTCGGACAGACACCCGAACGCGATGGAAACCACGCCCTGGATCATCAGGAACAGCCCCGCCAGAACGGACAGCGTCACCGCCGCAGCCAAGGGGTCCATAAAGGAGAGGAATCCAGCCGCCGCCATCAGCAGGCCGAAGGCTGTCACCCAGCCCCATCCCCGCACTCCAAACCGGCGCAGATCAAAGGAGTTTACAAATTTCGTGATGCCGGAGAACAACAGCCACATACCCAGAATATAGGGCAGGGTCATCATGGTGAACATCTGGTTGCACAGCAGGAAGATGGACAGCAGCACCGTAAGGATGCCATCCACCAAAAAAACCATCCGGAACCGTAAATACTGCTGCCCGCCGTGGCAAAAATTATAATATCTACCACACCGGAAAATAACATGGCCATTCCTAACAGGAAGGACAGCCCGCTCAGGGCAGCGCCGGGATGGAGCATACACGCACCACCCGCCACGATCAGCAGCACACCTGACACGATCCACAGCACGCGGGAAACGGTTTTATTCATACATCATGCCTCCTAAGGAAAAAGAGGGGGGATCCAACTTTCCTCCCGTCGATCTATTCGATCTTGTTTCGTATCCCCGCCCGAACCCGACGGAAATACGACGCAGGACCGCCGTTAAAAAAAACCGGCCGGGCCCCGTCCTTTGTGGGGCCCCGGCCATTTGGTCACTCAATGGCGATAGCGGTCTGAGCAGGCACCTGCTTGACCTCGGCCTTGGGGACGAACAGCTTCAGAACGCCGTTCTCATACTTGGCCTTCACATCCTGAGGCTCCACATCCTCGCCCACATAGAAGCTGCGGGCTGAGAGAACCGGCGTAACGCTCCTGGCGGATATAACGGCCCTTCTTATCCTCCTCGTCCTTGTCCAGTCCCTTGGCGGCGCTGACGGTCAGGCAGCCGTCCTGCAGCTGGATCTCTACCTCGTCCTTCTTAAAACCGGGCAGGTTCATGTCGATCTCGTAACCGTTCTCGACCTCCCGCACATCGGTGTTCATCAGGTTCTTCGCATGCTTGCCGTACAGCTCATGTTCGGCCTTCGGGAACATTGCGCTATTAAAGAAATCATCAAACAGGTTCTCACTAAAAATACTGGGTAACATAAATTGTTCCTCCATTCAATTCCCGCTCTCGGTTCCGGGAGAAGCTCCCGGTCCGGAGCTTGAGTATTTATAATTTGATTTGATCTCTTGGGGGGGATCTCTTTATCCCTCTCCTAAGATCGTGTTCATTATAACCCCGTTTTTAGCAATGTCAATATACGAGTGCCAACGTTTACAAAATCAGCGATCTTTGTTCACACTTTCCTGCTATTTTTGAGTATTCGTTTTGTTATATTCTATTTTTCTTTGGTTTCGATTTAAATTATCGTCATTTTGTTTATAAATTAAAAACTCGCATCCCGACTTCTTTACATAGAGGGCGCCGGCCTCAGTCAAATCAACAGAGACTTCCTTTGCCGGCTTCTTCCCAGGATACGGTGTAACCGGCATCCGGCGCTTCGTATAACCACCAGCCGATATTGTCATACTGGTCTTGCATAGTGTACTTCAGCAAATCGCGCAGTGCGAGCAGGTAGAGATTGTCCTTGTCGAAGGCAGGAAAAACCATCGCACATTTTACTGAGGGCCTTATCGAACTCATCAATACGAGCCTCCTGCTGGCGTATCTTCTCAATCGTGCTCAAAAACAGTGCTTTTGGCAGCACAGGCAGCACTCCTTTCTTATTCATGCGCGGATAGGATTTCTTTTCAGCGTTCTCGGCTCGTAGCCCATGTAAGGCATCATGCAGCCGACATTGATGGCGCGAATGGGCTTTCCTTGTTGAACATTCAGTTTCTTGTTCTCATTGAGCTCTTTGACGCATTTCTGGAAGAATGCCTCTTCCACAGTATTATGAGTATGGGCGTAGAGAAGAATCGATCCGCGATGCTGGCCGTTCCACATCAGGATGGGATAGTGCATCAAGCAGAGCTTGTATGTCTTTCCATCAAAGGAATCGGCAATCTCCCGGTAGTCAGTGATTTCCTCAAAGAGCCGCTGATAGCGATAGTCGGACAGGTCATCGTGGTTACCGCGAAACAAAATCTTCTTGCCCTTCAACTGGGCAACCAGCGCGAGTAGTGCATTGTTCTTACCCCGCATGGCCATATCGCCCAGGATATAGACGGTATCACCGTTGTTGATCTTGGCGTTCCAGCGCTCGAGGATGTACTGGTTCATCTCTTCTACCGTAGCGAACGGGCGTCCGTCGTAGTTTCTGCCTTCATCTGTCTGGTTGCGGTTGAATAGGTGCAAATCTCCAATGTAATAATTCATCCGATCCCTCCTCAGGTGATACGGTAGATCACACGAATCTGAGAGGCAGCCCGATCGCCGTAGGACTGATCCGTCCGGTAAGGGAGCGCATCATTGAAGCACTCAACCTGATACTTCAGGCGCTCCACCATGGCCCGATGTTCTCTGTGTTTGCAAAGGTATCGTTCCAGCGATAGAGCACATACTCGCTTCGGGCAGCCTGAGGCAATTCGAGCAACTCGTGAGCGGTCAGGTATTCGTAGATTTCGTCAATCTTTTGCTCTTCATAAGCTGCGATCTGGTTGCGGGTGACATAGTATTCCATCTGGTACGGGCCGTTAAGCAGCCGTTCAAAATCATCGAGATTCCCGGCAACATAGAAGCGCTCCAGTCGAAGACTATCCTCTCGGCCTTCAAAAGTGCTTGCAAGCAAAAGCTGCTGCGTGCTCTCAGCCAAGTCATCAAAGCTAATGGCCCATGCTCCGTTCACCCGATCCTCCAGCAGTCCAATAAAACTGCGTGAAATGGTGGCGAGATATTGATGCCGCAATTTGCCGTCAATATCCTTGGTATGAAAGTCGATGTTGTACCACTTACCCTCGTACTTGGCCTCGACCATGAAATCATAATAGGTGCTCATGAGATATCATCTCCATTCTTTTGGTTTGGTGCATCGTCCAGAAGTCCCAGCGCTTCTGCAATCTCCGCCTGACGATGCATGCGGCGAATCATGTCCTTTTCTGCCGCAACGGAGGCTTCGTGAGGGATCATAGTGTAGTCATTATGCATGATCCGAATCTTGCCCACTTCTTTCTCGGTGTGGTAGTGGGCGAAATACCAGCGCTCATAATCGAGCTTCGCCTCGATCTGCTCCAGCCATACTTCGGTAGACTTGTCCACGGTACTCTGATCGATCATGGGCAGAAAGACTTCGGTCGGCTCATACTTCAGCGGGCCGGTATGAGACAACACAATATCAATATTCCAGTTGCGCTCGGCGAGGACGCGCTCCACCTTGGCTTTGATTTCTTCGGAAGGCTGTTCATCTGGGAACCAGCTCCAACCACGGGCCAGACGATAGTATTTATCCACGCTGTAGGCGCCGCCGATGACAATGCAGGAATTGCCATTGAAGTCATAGACCTCGCCGTCAATGGCGAACAGGATATTAGGATAAGCCGGCTGCATCCATACCTTGCCACCGTGATATTCAGCGACCTCATAACCGAGCTCTTCGGACGGGCGCATCTCGTGATTGCCGTGTAGGCAGAAGAATGTGATGGGTACCTGGGCAAATTGGTCTTTCTTCTTTCGGTCCCTGCGGTCATTGTAGTAGTTCAGCCCTGCGTCGCCCAAGATCACAAAGGTGTTTTCCGGTTCAACCTCTCTGCGTGCGCAGAACTCGATCACGCGCTCAAATTGCCCATGGGTGTCGCCAGTCATATATACTTGGTTGCGAGGGGCCAGGATTTCCAGCAGATGGGCTCGCACTTCTTCCTCAGAATAGTATGGGCCCTCTTGTGCTTCTTCGAGCATGGCCATCAACTCTTTTTGCTGCTTCTTCTCTGTCCATTTTTATTCACTCCTTTTCGTTGGCAGGAGTTTGGATACTCCCAATACCACTTACGGATGACAGGATTGCTTAACAACAGAATCAAACGAAATTGGCGCGACGATGGAGCTACCCATTGCCGCGCCTTTCTTACTTAACCCATTGCCAGCTCCTGGCTCTGGTTGTCCTTGGCGACAATCTCTTCAATCAACTTGCTGTCATGGCGCATGATGTAATCAAAGGTGTCTTTGAGGGAGAGGAAGAGACGGGGCTGTGTATGGAACTTCTTTGTGCTCCCGCGCTCGGTGACGAGATTGATATGCTCCAGCCGAACAGGCCGCAAACTCATGTCGATACGCCACTTGCCGGCTATGGTCTGCAGCGTGAAATATCGCATGTCATATTCGAAGGGGCAGACAGTGCTGCGTACAGAGCTGAATCAGTGTGTCCGTAGTCTCGCCGTGTCGCTCCTTATTGGTGATAGGAATTGAGAATTTTACATCCAGCTTGGGACTGGGTCTGCAATGGCGGCAAGGAGAATAGCCGGCTCGCACAGCGTCCTGATACCGCGCAAAACCCCTGAGTTGGTTGAGCCCAGTAATCTTTGAGCAGTTTCTTGTGTGGAAGGTGCTATACCCCTTGCTTGCCCAGAAAGCAAGACCGGGTTGCGAAAGGGCCATGACGGTATTGCGCTCAGCCTCCGTCAAATCGCCGCGCTTGAAAGCTGTTTCGCGTTCTTCCTTAGCTCGCTTGAACCGACCTAGGGCCTTTCGTTCTTCGCCGTTCAGATTGCGGTTTTCCGCTTTCTGCGGCTTGTTTTGCTTTATCGGCAAAGAAATACGCTTGCGCTCTATCGGCACGGGCTTACAATGTTTACAGGGCCGGCGTCCGCTCTTCAAGCAGGTCTCATAGGATACGGTACCCTGAATGTCAAAGGATAGCAGCACATGGGAGCAGTTTCGTGTATGAAACACCTTGGACTGCTTGGAATACACATAATTGTAATCAGAGCGGGTGATGGAGTCCTGGTTACGATCCCAAAGCGCATCCAGAAATTCATCATGGCAGCAGGCGCAGGGTTTATACCTCTTCCGGATCGGTGCCTTAAACGAAGTGTATGCCGGCAGGTAACGGTTATCCGGAAGCAGCTCGCAATCAGAGTGGTGCAGCAGCTGGGTTGAGGTATCGTAGAGAAGCGGAAACACCGGTGATCCTTTCAGAGCAGTGGTGTCCTTTACCCACTTCTTGGGTGGCGCCTGCAGATTTTCTTTGCTGGAAATCGATGCTTTGAACGAGAGCCTGTATCGCCAAAACATCATTGATGGAACAGTGTGCAGGCTCTGGCGTCGTGATATCTCTTGCCGCACAAATCTTATAGGGGCTTCCTACGGCACCTTTCTGACCGGCCAGGAACCCGTAGATGTAGTCAGAGAGGAATACTACCTTAGAGGCCCGATCACGGATCTGTGCTACCTTGGTGAACATGGTATAGAGGGCATAGGCCTCCTGGTGCCACCAGCAGAGAATGTCCTCGGGCTGTAGCCAGTGCTCAAAGGCGTCAAGTGCCGGATAGAGCGAATCTGCATTCAGAAAGTTGTCACGAGTCCAACCGGAGAAGGCCATGTGATCCCACTTCTGGAAGGTGATATCCTTGGGCCGAAAGAGTACAGAGAAGGAATCCACCGTCTGCCATTCTTCATCTACACGGATTGCCGCAAGCTGTGTTGGCCAGTGGTTTCCATGGCGATTTGTAACCCACTCCATATCGATCAGAACATACATCTCTGTCACCTCTCCTTTGTGAGACCTATCGGATTATGGCCATAGCATACAATAGAGGGTGTCCAAAAGAACGGACAGCACATATGTACCCTGCGGGGAGGTAGTAATTACAGTACAACGCCGTGGTTTTTTCAAAAACTATGTTGCACTTTCTCTGTTTTGGTGTCTCATATATGGGGGATCAAAATGAACATATTGCAAAAGACTGTTTCAAGGAAAATGCATTCCTGTTTCAGGCATGGCGGGAACTCATCTTGTGAATATGAGGTAGCCGTGGAAAAACTTTGTAAGATTGCAGAAAACCTGCGACAATATGGCGTGCCGGAAGAGCTGATTTCTGCGCTTGATAAAGCGGAGAACGAGATCCTTGCATTGGAAGAGAAGCGGATGTTCCGTTTTGCGATTCGATATCGAGCAGAATTACAGCGAAAGCTTATGCGAAAGGGACAGGCCATTGCGGCCTGCCCCTTTCGCTATTATGCGGTTTTCTTCTTCCGTTCCTGCTCCCGTTCAACCTGTTCATAGGAGCCGATGTACCCAAGTCTGTATTCCAGAAGAAGCGTGTGGTCGATCATACTCATGCTCTCAAGCCCTCCGACTGCGTCAATAACCCTCAGCGCCGCACGATAGCCACAATAGAAAGCGTGGCAGGCAAAGGAGTGAATGCGTTGGCCCCAAGCGCATTCCAACGAGACAACATGCTCCTTGTTTTCATCCGTCAGCTCCTCGCCCAGCTCCTTCCCCAGGCGGAGAATCTCGTCGTTGCGGGCGTAGTAGTCTACATGGCGCTGCATACCGGGCATCTCCATAAGGCTTTTCATGAGGTAGCGATCGAAGCCATCCTCTGTTATCCCATTCCCACTGAAGAACAACTGGAAGCCAGAGAACAGGCCCGCTTCAAACCCATAGTGGGAGCGTATTTGCGATTCTGCTGATAGCGCTCTTCCATCGTCTTCAACTTCTCCATTTGCTCGGAACTGAGCACTTTGGGCAACTCAATCTTGCCGCATCATACTCGCCCTCTTCCGTTGCAGAATGACTCTACTGCCCATGCATCGTACTCCTCGCAGATATATGCGTCGTAAGTGGAGTCGAGGGCACGCCTTTTTTCATGTTTTCCAGCATACTTGCTACGCTCATTTTACTATCTCCTTTGTACTATATTGATACTAATCGTACCAGATAAGTACATAATAAGGGGAAGTAAGCGCAAAACCTGTCGAATCATGGGGAGTGCGCAAAAAAAGATATGCACCTACCGAAAACCGGCAGGTGCATGGCTTAGCAGATTCGTTTTATGACAGGTATCGCATTGAGTGCGATCTCCACACAAGCGTCCTCTTGGGCTTTTGTCAGGCCCATATTCTCAAGTTCCCGGCGTACTCTGCGCTCGAGGGGAAGTTCAGTTTTACCGGCGAGGTAATCCAGGGACACATCGAGTATATCCGAAATGTTGTCTAACAGAGCGTAACTGGGTCGTCTGGTACCATTTTCGATATGGCGCAGAGACTCCGTGGCAATGCCAAGCTGCTCAGAGAGTTGTTCCGCAGTCAGTTTCCTGAATTGCCTCGCAGTCCGTATTCGGTTGCCCATTACATGTAAATTGGTGCTCATTGAACATCTCCTACCTATCATTATCTTTCTTTAAGTATAGGAGATTAACGGCGACTCAAAAATGAGCAGAACAGTACGGATAATACCAAATTAGTACGATTGCAGGAATTATCGTTGACAAGAAAAAGGACGCCTTCTACCAGTATAAGCAGAAGGCATCCTCATGTTGATTGGTTATTAGATGTAGAATTCTTTCAGATCGTCCAGTCGAAGGCAGGCGAGGCGCCGCAGCTCTGTCTTATTCCCGCACCCACAATCGATATCGATCAGCCCGGTTCCATGCCAGACGGCGAAGGGACTTTCCATATCGCCACTCATGTAGCAGGTGGGCGTATGGCCGACGACTGCGATGCGATCCTCGAAGTACGGAGGATCATCCGGTTTAGGCCTCCTCCAAATTCGATCATCCGGGTCATCTGACGGCATGGCATGAACCAGATGGAATTTGCGGTCGCCAACCTCAACATCAAAATGATCCGGCAGCGTACTCAGGAAATGTATGATCCTGCTTCGCTCAGCGAGCGAACATACATAGAGCAGCTCTCGATATGTATTACTTCCACCATTCTCTAGCCATAACCGTCTGCTTCCATACACACTGTTGGGGCCAAGGGTATCCAGACACATTTGCTCGTGGTTGCCTAGTAGCATGAACATGTTCGGTGTGTCCTTGATGATTTTGAGGATCTCCACGCCTCCTGGATGGCGATCTATCACATCGCCTATGATGTATAGCGTATCGTCTGAAGAGAAATTGATCAGGTCGAGCATCGCCTTGAAGCGATCCAACTCGCCATGGATGTCGGACATACAATATATCACTTGCGATGCCTCCTTCTGACAAAAGTCAAGACTTGATTTGTTTTGAAATCCCTCTATAATCGCCTGTAAAGAACACGAAAGAGGAGTAGAAGATGAACCAATCCGTATTGCCCGGTTTCGAGTTCCTGCTGATGGTGACAAAGGAAATTATGCAGGAGTATCCGAAAGCACAGACTGTTGGCGAACTGGATGAAATGCTCCTGAAAGGTCTGTCATGAGGCAAATAACGAGTCGATATCGGATTCTGAATTCCGTGGCATGATCTACGACCTGATGCTCAGGAAAGTAGAGCTCATGGAGGATCGGATGCCAAAGGTCCAGCTTACCTAAAGATATCGCACTCGCTGTCCAATAGAACGGACATACCCTACAATACCATTTTTCCTCTTCACTATCAAGGGTTGAAGGCCCCCGACATCGTTATGGATGCCGGGGACTTCTTGTTAGCTCACTTGCACATACTGAGTTTCGATGACTTCACTGGGAGGCACGGAAGCAAAGGGCTGTCGGGACCATGCGGGGGCCATAACAGGAAGCAGAGAGCCGGACTCGGCCAGTTCATAGGCACGCAGCATATCTTCCGCAGACAGGTTCGGGGTCCGGGTACGAGGCGGTGCAATCTTGGTCAGATCAAAGATGATCGCGCCCTGCTCAGGCCAGGGCACGCCATAGAACCGGCGCGGCGTCTTCGCGGTTTCCCAGCCCAGCTTGCTCCGGATGATGTGGGTGAGCATCCGGTTACTCACAGTCGTCCACTTTTTGACCTTTCAGCTCAGCGGCAGTGGGACCGGCCATAAAAGGGCACGGCGCACTTGTCCTTCGGATCACAGGCCTGAATGGCCAGCGTGCAGCCATCCGAGCTGATCAGCAGACGAATATGCTCCGGATAGCCCAACTCAGCGGCACTCAGATTATTGAACCGGATGCTCGAGTGGGCGATGCGCGCCTCAGCGGCGCTGAAGGTGCGAAGGGTCGGGTTGACAATGCGGAATTCAGACATGCAGGCATTCATACATCAATGTCCTCCTTGAATAGTATCGGATGTAGTGAGGAGAGAATTCCCTCTCCAGTAATTTCTTCGAGAATAACAGCTTCGCGATCGGGCATAGAGATCCGATTCTTTGCCTCACGCCACTCCTCCTTGGAGATCAGAGGCGGGTGAACATCACGCATCCGGTACCGTTCCACCTGGCCCAGATTGCGAACGCGCTTGTGAGCGAACAGGTCTACATAGGCTCTTTGCATAATCACATCTCCACAGTATCGGTCGTTGCCGAGAATGTAGGTGACGGAAGAGATCGTCCAGCACGGCTTCTTTCCGGTGGGAGTGGGGATACCTTCGTGCGTCAGTATCTTTGCGATCTCATATGGGGTTTTACCTCCGAGATAGAAGGCGAAGATCCGAATAACTACACCGGCTTCCTCCTCATCCACGACAAGCTTGCCATCAACATTCTGATATCCGTAGGGCTTGACCAGTTTGGGAATTCCCTTTGCAAAGCGCTGGCGGATGCCCCATGCTACGCTGATGGACTTATTGACGCTCTCGTCCTGCGCAAATGCCGCAAGAACGGTGAGGAGCAATTCGCCATTTTGAGAGAGCGTGTTGATGTTCTCTGTTTCAAAGTAGATGCCGACGGGTGGCGATAGGGCTCTCAGGTCACGGGCGTACTTGATGCAGTCAACGACATTACGAGCAAATCGAGAGACAGACTTCGTGATGATCATGTCGATCTTGCCAGCTTGGCAATCTTCAATCATCTGATTGAATTCCTTGCGGTTTTTCACCGAAGTTGCTGAGATGCCTTCATCGGCATAGATGCGAACCAGCGTCCAATTCGGGTGCTTGGCAATGTACTCGTTGTAGTACTGTTGCTGGATTTCAAAACTCTCCGCCTGCATTTCGGACATCGTACTGACTCGGCAGTACGGAGCAACCGCTAGATAACATCGTCGGAATGCTGAGGATGCCATGTCCTCTCGGGCAGGCATTCGCTCTACCTTGTTTCCCATCATGGAACGCCTCGCGGATCCTTTGCTTGCGATTCTCGTTTTTACTTTCCTGGGCCAAAATCGTTTTCTCCTTCCTTATGGTATCTGGAATAGAAGAAGGCGTGAGGCGGGGGCCAGCTGGATCTTTCCCTGGAGGGGTATAGACCCTGATCCCATGCCGGTTCAGCTTCTGTCCAATCAAGGTGTAGCCATCAGCGCTCCTTGATAATCTAGATGGATCAACAATCAGCACGCAATCATAGGCGCCGTGCTTTCCATCTCGGATCAGCGTTTTGATGCTCTGACGCTGCGGGTCAGTGCCACTTTCAAAAACAGTCACTTCTGCCACGACGGTAAGGCCGAGATCCTCAGCAGCCTTTCGCAGCATCTCAAGCTGGCTGTTCATGGCTATTTGGTTGGGTTCATTTGCGGTGCCGCCAATGCGGCAATATATGCAACAACGACTCATTCGCTTTCGTCCTCCAATTCATATTTCCGTACAAGACGGTAGAATGTAGATGCGCTGATCCCGAGCTGTTTATGGCACTGGACAGCGGTGATTTGGCCCTGCTTCCACTGGGGGTAGTAGGTATCCCAGCCTTCGACGGTGCATCGTGGCCGGCCAAACTTGACGCCTTTTAGGTGTGCAGCGGCAAGGCCCTCTGCCTGTGCCTTAGACTTGGTATCGACCTCGAGCTGTGCTCCAAAAGAGAGCACAGCGAGGACGATATCGGTGATGACGCTGCCAAGCAGGTCCTTATATTGGGTGGTGTCGAGGATGGGGTGTCCAGAACAACGATATCAACACCAAGAGTCTTTGTGAGAAACTCCCATTCCGCGCGGATGGCAGAGTAGTTGCGACCGAAGCGGTCGATGCTTTTGACAACTAACACATCTCCTTTTCGCAAGATGGTGTTGCGCAGGGGCCAAATAGTTTGTTCGCTCAAAACTACGGCCGCTCTGCTTGTCCACATAGATATCACGCTCTTCGATCCCAGACTCCAGGAGTTCCAGAACCTGTCGGTCCTCATTCTGATCCGTGGTGGACACGCGAGCGTAACCAAAGCGTTTGTTACTCATATGCTCACCCCTTGGTCCGGAACATTCCCATAACGCCACCGAGCTCGGCGAGGTCATCTGCAGCAAGGCTTGATCCATTTGTCTCCGGAGCCGGGTTTGCGCCGAGATCTGCAACTCGCCGCTGGAGATCATTTCGGTAATGATCTTCTTCACAGTGCTTGCAATCCACTCCCTTGCTATGCTCATCAGCAACCTCATTGGGCAGCTGGTGTAGCTGTGTGTAGTATGGCGCTTACAACCAGTTCAGACATACTGCGTGGTCGCTGGCGAAGGATTTCCAGAGCACGCCGGTGCCGGAAGTCCATCTCATTGAACTGAAGGACCACACGGGCCTTTTTATTGCTGCCCATTCGACGCTACCTCACTCTGATAGAGGAGCTCATAGCCGTGTGCATTGGCATGAATATCCTCGACGAAAATGGGGAAAGCTACTTTGTTACCGCGTTCGATCATTCCACGCAGGAGAAGGAACCGCCACCAGCAAAGACGCATTTACTGGTGGAGACATCAACGCCTCGCTCACGCAGGAAGTTGTAGAACTCCGTGAGGAAGTCGCTGGTCATGGTACGGATCAACTGCTGTACCTCGCCGGGAAGGACAGTGGGTTGGTTTCGGATGACCTCGTCAATATCGCAGTCTTCCAGGATCCGGGCATAGAGCGCATTGCATTTGCTTGTAATGCTGTTGTAGAGGGTGATGACCCCTTTTCAAAACTTTCGACCACCGCCAGGTCAGGACGTCCGTTACGCAGCTTGAGAACGTCAATGGTAAAGCCGCCAATGTCGATGATGTAGGCAACAGAATAGGTCTTGAGCGTACTGTACTGTGTTACAGCAGCCGCAAATGCCTGAGGATAGCTGAGGACTTTGCTAATGCGGATCGAGTAGTATTTTCCATTGTACTCGAAGTCAATGGCCTCACGGCGCCGCAGAAAGTACTGCTCAAAGCGACTGTGGAGCTGTTCATAGTGCGCCGGGGGCAATCCAATCAGTAGTGTGATGTCAATCGGATCCAGCGTTTCAGCTGCCTTGCGGCGCTCCAGTTCCTTAGCGATAGCGAAGAGGGTCAGGACATAGAACCGCTCGTCTTCGGTTTTGTCGCGCAGATAAGAAATGCGCTGTTCTGTCAGCGTATAGTAGCGCCCGTTCCAGCAGATATAGTCCGTTTTGAATCCTTGCAGCCCCTCGGATACAATCAGGCCGGAGGTAAAAAGCGTGTTCGGGGTCTTGATCGATTTATTGCCGTGATCGACAGAGATAATCATGGAAATTTAACCTCCTCTTATCCGGTGAAACAAGGCGAGGCGAGAAGCCCCGCTTGATGTGTCTGTTAGTATTTACGCATAGTGTTCTCATAGAACAACAACTACACTAAATGTTTTCCGTGTAGTTTAGTGGTCTTGCAGAAGACCCCGGGAGCTTCTTGAGCGCACCGTTGACAGATTTCAATGCAGCGTTCATATGGCAGCCTTCCTGCCGGCAATCTCACGGATCGTCATATCCTCCATCAGCATACGGATGCTGCGCTGCTGGATGGGCGTCAACTGAGAAATCGCCGCATAGAGCTCTACGACCTGCTCGTCCCAGATCAGCGTCCTTCAAGCTCGTTAAGCGTAAAGTGCTGCGGCATTTCCTCCAGATCGTCCATCGGTGTCCAGTCGCGGTGATATACTTCCTTTGCGATGGACGCGCTGCGTTTCGTTCTGAAGAGCGCGCCATTCTTCGTACAGCTCATCGCTGACGGGAATTTCCTGATAAATGCCATAGTAGTCCTTGATTTTGATAGTCTTCATGTGTTACCTCCAAGTCGTTTCGTTAGCGGATGCGGACGAACGACTTGAAGGCGGGCCACGAGCCCGATTGCCAGCGGCCGGACATGGATCATGCTCCCAGTCAAGGCAACAAAAAAAGCCGGCCACTCTCATGTTCGAGAATGGTCGGCTCTTTGTTCCGGTATTGGCTGGCGCACAAGGGTATGAAAAAAAGCCCCTCGGATCATAGACCCGAGAGGCTATAGGTGCTCCAGCATAATCCATTATACCTGCTGAGTCTCTACACTACAATTTCGTTTGGCTCTCAATTTCCTCCCGATTTTCTATCATGTTTTCTCTCATCTGACTGCCACATTGTCTCTCATTTGTCTCTCACGAGACTTCCACCTGAGCGGTGACGCTACCGCTTTGCTGCAGGTACTCCCTGATGATCAGATCAGGGATTACGACACACCAGAGGCTTGCCGCATAGGCACGGATAGCGGGCTTGATGTGCCGATAGTATGTAGATGAGGAGATTCCGAGGTTGAGATACGCTTCCTCATTTGAGGTGCAGTAGACATCAAAGTACCTTGCCTGGAGAATGTTGAAATAGGTGCCTCCATTGGGCGGTGTGTCCTTCACGAGTACCAGGGCATCCTCCATGACGGACAGAAGCTGCATGGAGTGGCCCATCTCGGCAAGGCGATCGGCGATGCGTTTCCGGTCAGTGTCACGGTCATAGTCGATGGCCAGATTGATGAAGTCGGAGATGCTTTGCCGTCTACCTTCATAGCACTCTTCTTCCATCTCACCGATGCGAGAGGCAGTCCTTCGAACGGTGGGGCCGTAAATCTGGAGCAGCGCCAAGGTCTTATCAATATCTTCCTCGGTCAGCGTACTGGTAATGTCAAAGGTTTTCAGGTAGTTCTGGAATTTACTCATTATTCGTCCTTTCTGCCAGGCCTCTTTAATGGTAAAAGTTGAACGAGCCAATCACTTTGGCGTAGGCCTTGGACTTGCTATGGAGAATGCGCTTATCGCCGTCCGCCTTGATTTTGCGATCTTTCAGGTAGAGATAAATTGCGAAGGCTCCGTCTTCTTTCACGACGATCAGATCACCGTCATTAATGGCGGCTGCCCTCTGACAGAACAAGACGCTGCCGGTGGAGATGCCGTGCTCCTGATAGCGATGTCCGTCTGCCATGATGCAGAAGCACTTCTTGGGAATCAGACCAGAAAATCCATCGATCTGGATGGAGCCATAGCCATTGCTCAAAACGGGGTGTCTGGCTTGAGTTCGTTTCAACTGTGCGTTTATAGTCAATACCTCCTCAGTGATACATAACAGAGGGCATCTTGTATTCAACCTCCCGATGGGTAGGCATCTTCAGCCCCGTGGTGAGTGCGGCGAAATTGATGGAATGGAGGCCATAGCGGCGACGGATGTCTTCCATGGTGCGCTCCAGGATGAGGCGCTTGTTGTGCTTGGTAAAGTCTGACCAGAGATCGAGCTGGATCGGCGTGTCAGACGGGATAAGGTCGATTGCGCTGATGGTCAGAGACCGGATATTGTTGTTCCAGGTATGCTTCTTGCAGAACAGTTCAAAGCCTGCCGCTGCAATTTCCGTGTAGCTTTGCGTTGGAAATGTCAGTTTTCCTTGGTATTCCCGATGCGAGAGGGTGTTGTCGCGGACGCTGATGCGGACCCGTGTGGCAGCCAGCTTATTCTTCCGGAGCTTCAGCCCAACTTCCTGAGAAAGCTCCATGAAAACATGGCGCACTTCATCTTTCGAGAGCAAGTCATCCGTGCAGGTAATGCCGTGACCAACGCTTTTGATGGGGATTTCGTAGTCGCATGGCATAACGCGCGATTGATCCAGTCCATTGGCAAACACCCACAGCTTTTCACCATTGACGCCAAGCCTGTGAATTAGCATCGCCCGATCCGCTTGGGCCAGATCTCCGATGGTGTGGATCCCGTAGAGCCGAAGCTTTTCCGTCGTTGCTCGCCCCACATAGAGCAGGTCTGAAACGGGGAGCGGCCAGATTTGATCTTTGAAGGATTCCCACGTTATGACAGTTACGGCATCTGGCTTTTCATGTCTGAGCCAAGTTTCGCAAAAATCTTATTGAAGCTGACGCCAATGGAAACGGTGAGTCCGACTTCTTCTTTCTACAGTAGTCCGAATCTCGTTGGCGATTTCAAGCGGAGTTTTCTGCTGGAGAAGCGGAGACCCAGTCAGTTCAATCCAGCTCTCATCAATGCCAAATGACTCGACTTCCGGAGAGTATCGCAAATAGATAGAGCGGACAATTTTGGAGAATTTCAGATATTGTTCCATATGCGGTTCTACAATCGTCAGTTGCGGACATTTTTGCTTTGCCTCCCAAATCACTTCACCTGTCTTCACCCCACATTGCTTTGCCAACTGATTCTTTGCAAGAACAATTCCATGACGATCCTCCGTGCTGCCGCAAACCGCAATGAACTTTCCACGCAATTCCGGATGCAGCATACATTCAATACTCGCATAGCAGTTATTGAGGTCGCTATGCAATACAACTCGGCCTTCCATATTCGGCATACCTCCTGTCCATAGCCTTCAAGAAATAGTTCCATCAAGTTCCTAAAAGTTCCTATTGACAAGTTCCACTTCGCAGAATATAATGAGGCTAAAGTTCCAACCGAGTTCTATTAAGTTCCAATAAGTTCTAATAACAAAATAGCAGGTCAGAAAATGGTTTGTCAATAGAACTTTCAAAAACTTTCCAAACCTGCGAGAGGAGACGGTTATGAAGACGACTGGTGAAAAGATTCGAGAGAGCCGCACGCATCTGGGCCTTACGCAAACAGAGCTGGCCGATAAGATTGGTGTCACGCTACGCACGATTACCAAATACGAAAAACAAGGTGTAATGCCTCGCGGTGTAAATCTTCAGAGGTTGGCAGAGGTGCTGGGTGTTTCCACGGCATATCTAAGCAACGATGAGATCGTAGATCCCAACTATGGACTTGAAGAGGCACCATACATCGAGAGCGCAAGAGCAGCCTATGGACGTAAAGGAGCAACTGATGTAGAGCAGCTGCTGACACAAACGCGTGCTCTCTTTGCTGGTGGAGATGTCCCTGAGCAGGATAAGGAGCTTTTCTTCCAAGCAGTCACTGAGGCGTATTTTGCCAATAAGCAGCGAGCCAGCGAGAAGTTCACCCGTAAGGACTACAAAAAGTAAGCAGGAATATTCTGAGTGTACGGATTTTTGGACAACCCTTGTGGTACTGTCAGGCTGTATAATAGAAAACTACTTTCTGAAGTGAGGCGAGTGGATTGCTGACGATGACGATTAGGCAGGAAGTAAGTCGATTGAAAATGAAATATCAGACAGATGACCCGTATGAGATCTGCGAGTATTTGGATATCCAGGTGATGGAACGTCCAATGGGAAAGAGTCCCCGTTCCTGCAAGGGTTTTTTCCTGGTTTCTTCTCGGTGCAAACTGATTGTAATCAACAGTGATTTGCCCGACAGCATTCAACGGATCATCATTGCGCACGAGCTGGGGCATGCAGTCCTCCACAGCGATTCTGCCATTAACACCTTCCATGAGTTTGCGATGTTTGAGGATACAAATCGAATGGAGTATGAGGCAAATGTGTTTGCTGCGGAGTTCATGCTCAGCGATGACACCGTCTTAGAAGCGCTGGAGATGCAAATGGACTTTTATCAGACAGCGAAGTGTTTGTATGTGCCACCTGAGTTACTGGACTTCAAGCTCCGGATTCTACAATGCCAAGGTGTAAGAATCATAGCTCCGTATATCGCGCATGGGGATTTCCTCAAGCGAGATCTGGAGCAGCCGTTGAGTTAAGTATGCTGCCAGGTGAGGCTTATAAGGTCTATGTGAGCGTTTTTGTAGAGCATCGTTCGGATGGGACAATGCTGCCTAGGGAAATCATCTGGGAGGATGGCCAGAAATATGAAATAGACCGCGTGATCGATATTCGCCCAGCCTATGCTGCAAAAAAGCCGGCGGGCAAGGCGATCGTTACACCATCCAAGTCAATGGTGCAAGAACATATCTCTATTTTGAACGATCCACCAATCTAACGGGTAATACGATAGGCCGTTGGTTTGTGGAACGAAAGGTGCCATTGAGGGATCTACTTTAGAGCCCATGACATTTGAGAAACTTGTGAGGAGGGAAAAAATGTATAGCGCTGCATTACAGAGGTACTATAACGAGCACGAGCATTTGCCATACACCTTTTATGCTCAGCCAAAACGCTTCACTCAGTATGCGATAGAAAAGAGAGGCGAGCTTTTGGCAACAGCGTATAACTATATCGAGCCGGATGCGAAAGGCACAAGAGACTTCGTTGAATATTCTTCTGCCGACTTTACTGTAACGGATTTCCATTCTGCTGACCGAGTCTGCGTGGTTATGAGGCTTCCGGAACCTACAATGCCATTGCACTGTAAGATGATCGGCTGCTCCATTAAGTTCGATGGCAGTTGCCCCGTATGGCGTACAGTCGAGTTGACGGAGCGGGGTAGCTTTCTCCTATGTGGATGGAATGCGGATCATACGCATATGGTAATTAGTGAGGTAGCTTCAGAGATGGAGGAATGTACTCGCCATATGGAGGCCGAGCTTGCTTCCCCAATAGTGGTTGACTTGAAACTATTTAAGTTCAAATAATGTGATTTAGGCGCTAATCCAAATGGATTAGCGCCTTTTGTCCAGAAAGCAGAAATGGGTATTCTGGCGAATGGATGGATCTAATGGTATTCTGACTCTGTACTTATTAGATTTCATCTCTGTTATGGAGCTTCATAAGCTGTGAGCCAACACATTCTGGCATTTCTGGGCGGACAATTTGTTTCGCCTCTCATTTTGCGCTTTGATTTGAATTTCAGATCAAGGTGCTCTTTTTTTGTCCAAATACCGCTTTAGCGGGTTTGAGAAATATTTATTTGAAAGGTGGAACAAGCAAATGATGGAAAGCAAAGTATTCGCGGACAACTTCAGTCGTAGCTTTACGGAGCCTGGGGATTTTTTTCAATTCCTGAGTGACCGGAAAGCCCGCAGCAAATGGATGACAGCTCCGTCCAAGGAACTCCGGTTTGAGCCGGTGGAACGGGGATCCACGCTCGGAAATCTGTATATGCAGATCTACGACCACAACGGCGACGCAGATGTTCTGGAGGACACGATGGAGAATACCAGTCTCCTGTTGAAGGTGGATGGTAAGGACTATCCGGTTCGTTCCTGCGCGATCAAAACAGTTCTCGAGCGAGCCCGCATCTCTGGGCATGCACTCAACAAAGTTTCCAAGACGGTATTCGCTGAGATTCTCAACTACTGCATGGGCGTTGCCTCCGGCGACAGCCTGATCAAAGTCGCAGATGAGAAGGTATCGGCAGTACATGGTGGCGATCCGAAAGACTACACGGTCATGGAGATGCTGCCACTATTCAAAGCAACGAGCGACTTTCTCAACCGTGAGTATCCCGGAAACACTTTCATGACAGCCCACTTCGATCACTCCATTGCGACAGCAATCTGGCGTCTGGATGGGCAGGCAGACAAGCTCCTTGATACATATCATAGGGAGATTGCTGCCAAAGGCTTGCAAACCGAGAAAATGGTTCCTGCGCTGCGCTTTTCCACCTCCGATGTGGGTATGAGCGGCGCAAATCTCTATCCGATTTTTCTGGTTGGTGCCGAGAGCCGTATTGTTCCATTGGGGTACTCCATTCGCACCGAACACAAGAATGGTGTGGATATGCAGTATTTTGAGGAACAGCTCAGATTGGTCTATGCGCAATTTGAAAAGGCGCTGGACAAGCAAGTGCAGCTCATGAACATCGAGATCCGCTATCCCGTCACTACACTCATGCGTGTCCTGAAAAGAATCAAGGCCCCGAAGAAAGCCTCCTATGAAGCTATGGACTATTTCGTAGCAATTCATGGAGACAGTCCTTGCACGGCCTATGAACTCTTCATGCAGATGAGCGATGTGATCTTCTCTGCGCAGTGTGACGGTGCCTCTGGGCTGAGGATTGCTCAGTTGGAGGAGATTGTATCTCGTGCCTTGAATGTGAATTGGCATGAGTATGATCATCCCGGTGACTTTAAGTGGTAAGAGGTGGTGATCTCACATGAAGAATATAACCTTCGAAGGCATCAGCACCTTACAACGTCTACACCTTTGCTGGCAGATCAGAAAGCAGATTGGAAAGATACATCAACCTATCAAAGTTGAATTCCATCAGCCGATTTGCCGCAAGCAGTATTCTTCCCTCTGGTACGGCGGCCTGGTGGTATCTATCAAGGTGCGCGGGTGTGTTTTTGCCATTCACGCCTGCGGAGATATCTACGCCACACTTTACGATAAGAGTGATGGTACAGAATTACTCTATGTCAAAGATAAGAGTAACTCTGGACGTTTTGGCGTTGATGTTTTGCCATATCTGCAGACGGACCATGCCTTATATGCTGCCATGGGTGATACGCATAAACGGTATCGACTCGATATGGAACACAACAACTGGTGGGAGTGCTTTGTCTATACGCCAGAGGGGCGAATTCCATGACATGATGTGGGCATTAGATAGTGACCACATCTTCGAGGGAGTTGAGATAGTACTCTCCGCTATGGATTCAGTCATGAAAGATATCACCGAAAACAAGGAGCGGATTGAATATGGAAAAGACTCGGCATTTTATTGTTGATACGCCAGTAGGACAACTCGCGATTTACGCTAAGCACGATAAGACTGACTGTGCAGCAGACTATCCAGGCGTTTTCATCGACTATGTACGCAAGGATGGCGCTACAGCGATCCTGGCTTGCGTAGAATACGATCCAAACAAGGAAGCACTTCAGACTGTTGTCTACGGCAACTGTGCATCTGACGAGCCGACTGAGATCGTCGAGCACTACAATACTGATTTTGAAGAGTAAGGAGGATAGATTATGCCTAATTGGGCGTTTGGGTATGTAAATGTCACCGGTACACGGGATGGCATTAAGTCGTTCATTGAACGGTTTGTCAGCGAAGACGATCCTTCAACCATTCCAGGCAAGCGTTTCTTTGCACGGAGCTTCATCCAGTCGAAAAGACAGGCATTCATTGATGAGGCTATGAAAGAATTCTCCGAGCCTGCCGTCGATGCCAAAGCAAGTTACTCGTTTGTCGCGTCGTTCGCATGGTCAGCATACAGTTGCTTGATCGGTGGATATCCTCAGAATTCTCCTAGTGAGTGCCTGACTCTCTCAGAGGCCTGCGCAGAAGATGGCGTTTCTGTCATGATCCAGACCTCAGAGCCGGGAATATGTTTTGAGGAACACATTACCTGCGATGACACAGGGACGGTAGAGCACACCGAAAAAGATCTACTTGCTTATAAGTGTCGGCATTGCGGGGAGATAACAAGCTTTGCCTCGTTCGAGGATCCTGATGATCAGGAATGCCCAGAATGCGGCAATTGTGGGTTTGATTGCTGCGAGGAGGTGTAGGCTATGGGGCTGAACCTGAACTACACGCCAAACAGATTGGTGGACATCACAACTCTAACAGAGGATCAATGGCTCAGTTGGAGGCGAAAAGGAATTGGCGGCAGCGATGTAGCTGTCGCCCTTAATTCCTCCCCATATCGCACGGCACGAGACCTTTATTATGACAAAATTCGGGGTCGTCATGTCAGATGATGGGCCGGACAGAAGCATCACATTCCAGATTGGGCATTTGCTCGAAGATGTGGTAGCTCAAATCTTCGCAAAGAAGACCGGACTATCTGTGTATGAAGACCACTGGATGTACCAACACCCGTTTTTCCCCTTCCTGATTGCCGATGTGGATCGTTTTGTAACCCTGCCGGATGGACGTAAGGCCATCTTAGAGTGCAAAACGGCGCACTATGACATGCAATTCAAGTGGGCGAACGGCGCAGTCCCTCGCCACTATGAATTGCAGGTGCGGCACTACATGTCGGTGATGAATATCGATGTTGCATTCATTGCCTGCCTGTTCTCAAATAATGAGAATGACTTTGTATGGCAAAAGATTGAGCGTGACCTCGAGGAAGAAGAGAACACGATCATGGAGCTGTCGGCATTCTGGAATAATCACGTCATGGCTCGTGTGGAGCCGCCTCTGGTCGAAAAGCCAGATGCGGTTCTGGAGTCTCTTCGTCGCTATTTCGGCCCTGCTGACAAGTCTGAACCGACTGTAGATCTTGACCTGCAAGTTTGTGGTGAACCTCAAAGAGATTCTGACCCTCAAAGAGGAAAAGAGAGCTTTAGATGCTCAGGTAAAAGCACTTGAGACTCGCATCAAATCCCTCTATGCTCCCATCGTCGAAGAGATGGGTACTGCGTGCAAAGGAACCTGTGAACAGGGCGGCGAGTGCTTCAAAGTTTCCTACAACCCTCTGTATCGGGAAGGTATATCGAAGGATCGTTTATCCGCTCTACGAGCTCAGTATCCTGATATCTATGATGAGTTTGTGGATCAGACGGAATCAAGAATCTTTAAGGTGGTCAAATCGGCCATCGCATAAGGAGTGATCAAATGCTATGTCGATATGAAAGAACCATCTTTAAGTCCGATAAGGGCTTCTGCATTTTTGCCTACAGTACTTCTGATGAGTCTGTTCCAAAGGAAGCCCGTAATCGGTCTTACTACCATGACGACAAGATTCATTTCACGGCAATTGGCTATCATCTGATTGCTACAGATGCCGTGGAAGTGGAACTGGATGGAGCGTGGGAGAATTCCAAACACGGTTTACAGCTGTCGGTTTCAATGTGTAAGGAAGTCGTGCCGAGAGATCAAGCCGGCATCCTTGCTTACCTGAGCAGCGGTATCATCAAGGGAATTGGCCCTGAGACCGCAAAGGCCATTGTCGCTCGCTTTGGCGATAAGACGATGGAGGTTTTGGAGAAAGAGCCGGACAAGCTGCTTAGCGTCAAGGGATTGCCCAGAAAAAACTCAAGGCTATCATCAAATCCTACGGGGAAACGAAAGCCTTGAGTGATCTCATGATATACTTGGCGCCTTTCGGTGTTTCGATGAAAAAGGTTGCGATGATCCGAGAAGAGTTCGGAGATAGCAGTCTGAGAATCGTGAAGACGGATCCATTCCAACTCTGTAAGATCAAAGGCTTTGGCTTCATGACAGTCGATTCCGTTGCCCGTAAAACAAAAGTCAGCTTAAAGCACCCTTTACGATACTCCGGTGCGATCAACTATGTGCTGGATGAGGCACGCGTATCTGGGCATCTTTTTTTTTCTATCCGTTGATGAGACGGTTGGCCAGTGCTATGAGCTTCTCAATATGGGCTGCGATGATGAAGTGGTTTCCGAAGAGGAAATCCGCCAAGCGATCTCAAATGAACGTGTGGAATCCCGTATCTATGTTGAGGGAAGCCGTGTATACCTGAGTTACGAGCGCATGTGCGAAGTTAAGTCAGCTAAGCGCATTGTGTCCATGATACTCCAAGAGGGCTTTACAAAGATCGACGATCTGGACAGCAAAATCGACAATGCGGAGAGGACCTTGCATCAAAGACTGGCTCCTTCGCAACGTAATGCTGTGAAGCTGTGCCTCTCGCATCCGATCTCCATCATGACCGGAGGCCCCGGCAGCGGAAAAGACCACAACACTACGATTCATACTGGATATCTATAAAGCTGCGTTCCCTGCGAATGAAGTCCTACTGGCTGCACCTACTGGCCGTGCCAGTCGGCGCATGGCAGAACAGACGGGAATGTACGCCTCTACACTTCACTCGGCGCTTGGCCTTGTGACGGATGAAGACAGCCCGCTGAACGACAAAGAGTTACTATCAGCAGACTTGGTAGTCGTTGATGAGTTTTCAATGGTGGACATGCGCCTTGCGTATATCCTCCTTGATCGTATCAAGTCGGGCGCTCAGCTGATTATTGTCGGTGACGCTGATCAGCTCCCCTCGGTTGGCGCAGGAAATGTGCTGAGAGAGATGATTCGGAGTGAGAAGGTGCCAACGGCAGTCTTAGAGACTGTTTTCCGCCAGGCATCTAATAGCCGTATCATCACCAACGCCTATGCGATCAACCACAACGACACCCATCTTCAGTTTGGGGATGACTTTCAGTTTTTGGAAGTCCAGAACTCGGAAGAGGCTGCGCAGTTGGTCATCAAGAACTATCTGCGGGAAGTTTCTTTGCATGGTATTGAGGATGTGCAGATTCTCTCACCTCTCCGCAAGCGAGGTGCGGTTGCGGCAAATGCGTTGAATGAGACCATTCGAGACCTTGTCAACCCGCCAAACAACCTGAAGAAAGAGGTTAAGTGTGGCAGTCGAGTATTTCGTGTTGGTGACCGCATTATGCAGACGGCAAATCGAATCAATGTGTCAAATGGCGATGTCGGCGTCATAACCGACATGAAGAAAGAGGATGATGAGACGATCACATGCGTGAGGCTTTTGGATGGAAGGACACTACAGTACACGCAGGAAATGCTGGAGGATTTGGAGTTCTCCTACTGTACGACCATTCATAAGAGCCAAGGGCAAGAGTATCCTGTCATCATTGTTCCTCTTTTGAAAGAGCACTATATCATGCTGCGGCGGAATTTGCTCTATACTGCTGTGACCAGAGCCAAGGCGAAGGTCATCCTGATTGGGCAAAAGCAGGCAGTCTTTGTTGCGATCCATAAATGTGATGTGGGTCAAAGAAATACGGTACTCGCGGATCGAATCGTGGCTTATTATAACCGCGAGCTGAGTCGGCGAGTAGCGTGATTATTTGGGAAACGGGGTGGTCAAAAGCTGCCTCGTTTCTACATTTATTGTGAAAGGACAATTACCATGAGTGAATCGAACTCTAATGTGATCCCTGCCATCAACGCTGTCGATGGTTTTAACCCCGCTGATTTCGTGCGTACTACCGTGGGTGAGGAAGGCGAAAACGATCTCTACCTTGATGTCAAATATCGCCTTCTTTGGTTCCGCCTGCACCATCCGAATGGAAAGATCGACCCGGAGCTTATCCGAGTTGATGAGAAGAATGCAATCGTATGCTGCAGGATCTATGCCGATAAGGCTGACCCAGCTGACCAGTTCATTGGGAAGGCGTATTCTCAGCGTTTCTCAACGGAAGACCGCTTTGGCGATCGCTTCTTGGAGATCGCCGAAACAGTCGCAAAGGGCCGCGCTTTGGCGGATGCAGGTTATGGTACGCAGTTCTGTATGAATGGTGATGCGCTGGCCGGTATTATCGCGGATGCCCCAATCAAGATGCCACCTGATGAAGATGCAGGACACCCTGGTAGTGTCGTGGCGAGTTTTACCGCTCAACCGACAACGGATCCTCCAGTCTTCTCTCAGACGGCGACAGCGCCTAAATCTACCCAGCCTACTCAGCAGCAGGTTCAGCCTCCTGTGCAGCAGTCTCATGCTCCTGCTCCGGAGCCCCCCAAAACGCTGGATGAGTACTTGCGTGTCATGACCATTGAACAGGCGAAAGCCGTCAAGGTTGATTTTGGCCGCTTTAGTGGCTGGTCTCTTGGCGAAATCGCTATGAAGAGCCCAGGTGACCTCGCGTGGTATGTGAAGAACTATTCTGGCCATAACCTTGCACTGAAAGCAGGGGCTACAAAGCTTTTGAAACGGTAGGCCAGATGGCCAGCTGATTCTTCCCCTAGCTAAGGGAGGTGGTTTAGATGGGCAGAAAACCAGATCTGCCATGTGATATTGAGCAAGTGGTTGATCTTCTTGGCATTGAAGTCATACGAGATACCGGCACGCAACTACATTGTAGGTGTCCATTCTGTGCAGATCGAAAAGCTCATATGAATGTGAAGATCCGAGACAATGTGTTTCGGTGCAACCGCTGCGGCAAAGGTGGGGGTATCCTCCATCTTTATGCGGAGTACTGTGATGTCAATCTCCATACGGCTTACGAAGAACTCTGCAAAATATTCGGGCCAGATGGAGGTGAACCGGTGCGCAAATGCAAGCGGAAGCCTCGCTCCATAGAAACGGTAGAACTCCCAATTGCCTCAGCTGAGGTGCGGGATAATACTTATTCCAATCTTCTCTCATTATTGACTCTATGCCCAACACATCAATCCGCTTTGAAAGAGCGCGGGCTAAAATCAGAGGAGATGGAGCGGCTATGCTATCGAACGACACCCACAACACGTTTGAAACGGATTGTTACAGAGCTGTTGGAGCGTGGCTGCATTCTTGATGGGGTTCCCGGATTTTATTGCCAGAAGGACTCTGGCCAATGGGTGTTGGATATCCGAGGCTCGGGAATCATGCTACCCGACCGAAACCTGCTCGGCCAAATTGAAGCCATTCAGGTTCGGCTTGATAAGGTCTATAACCAGAAATTCTATAACCTGACGAGTGTTGACCAGTACTACGGAACACAGTCGAAGTGCTGCCCGCATTATGTCGGCGTTCATGAAGGCGATGAAGTGGTTTGCCTTACAGAGGGAGTTATGAAGTCCGACCTTGCCTACAGCTTTGCGCAGGGTTCACCTTATGAGTGTGGTTTCGTGGGCCTTACAGGCATACCGAGCTATTCTCAGTACGAACGAGTCCTTGAAGAACTAGACTCCATTGGCGTGAAGAGGATCAACGTAATGGTTGATTCTGATTATCAGGTCAAAGAGGAAGTTCGGAAAGCGCGTGATCGTTATATTGAGATGGGTGCGGCCGCTGGTTTTGAAATGGCACCGATTACCTGGACGCAAAAGCAAAAGGGCGTGGATGACCTTTACAAGCACCTTTTCCGAGACAAATGATTTGAGAGCTGCAGCGGGTTGCTGCAGCTCTCTCCATTAATTTGCAAAATCTTATATGGAGGACGACACATGCGCGTTGAAATATATATTTGTGATCTTAAACCTGAGGTTCAGGAGCAGGTTCTATCTGAGCTCAATTTGAGTTCTGATAAGGATGGAAACTATGACCTATTCCCGCTTTTCGTTGTTGAAAAGCCGGAGCCGTAAAACACTCGGAGATTTGAGGATAACGAACGAGAGCTACAGCAATTTGCTACAGCTCACACATAATTTGCTGAAAGGAACAATAGATATGGAAGTATTTTTGATTATGCCGACCACGCCGGAAGGAAAGGCAAAACTCAGCAAGGAACTGGCCAAGTTCCATGCGGAACAAGCACTAAAGATAGTGCAGAAGTTGCCCTGTTCCACGGAACAAAAGTTGGAGCTTATCGATGCAGTAGTTGAACATTTACGTTCTAAGCAATAGTGTCAACTTGTTTATCCGATTTGCTATAAACAAGTTTAAGCTGCCGCCCTGAATGAAATCAGGGTGGTGGCTTTTTGCATTATAGCTTGACGTATGACAAGTAATGAAGTACGATAATGGGGAGTGAGAATGTACATATGCAGCTTATGAAGGAAAAACAGGAGTTGCCCCATTTGTCATGGTCTGTCCACCGTAATTCTATCGAAACTGGTGGGCCTTTTCTGAAGGCGTATGGGAAATGATCTGGAAAAGGTGGTGCGCATATGAAGATTTTTGCCATTCGAGATGAATCGGCGCAGGAGCAGAAGGATCTGGCGTACCTCCTGTACTACGAGCAGGAAAAGCGGTTCTATATTGAGCTGCCGGAGAACGCGGACGCATGGGAGACACCGCTGCTGCTGGACTCCTTTGTGAAGCGCGGAGAAACCACGGTCAATTCCTATTGGAGCAAAATCTGGGTTCAGCAGCGGATCGTTCCGACCGACCGCCAGAACATTGGCGAGATTTTGCGCGACAATCATCTGAAGGAATACGATGAGTACGAGCTATTGATGCTGGCAATGGGGCGATGCGCACAGGATGATTACTACCTCGTTCCCATTGATGAGAAGGAACTTCCGGAAGAAATTACAAAGCGCTTCTCCAAGAGAATTGAAGATGTGCTGCCGCTGGAGGATCATTGCCTGCTGGTGTTTTTCCGGGATGGCGCGGTGAAGAAGTGCGATTTGCAGAAGCACTTTGAAAAGACGAAGGCGTTTCAGATCCTTCTCAAGAAGCCGGACTATTTTCAGCATGTGCAGATGCAGACGGGCGGATACGGCGTTGCGTGGGATGTGAACATGACCGTTTCGGATGCGATGCTCTACCGATCGGCAAAAGTGTTCCTCTGACGGCGGCAGATTTCCGGAACTTTGCCGCGCACAGAATCATCAACGCATCGGAAGCGGCGGAGATCTTGGGCTGCTCCCGGCAGAACATCATTGACCTTACAAAACGCGGAAAGCTCCATCCGATCAAGACGTCGGAAAAGAGTACGCTGTATCTCAAAAGTGAGATTCTGAAACGGAATTGGCAGTGAGAATACGTTATACCCCTTTATACCCTTAACGTTCTTTGGAGAACTTTTCAAAAAATTTATTTGCACCTTTTCAAATGGGTTCCAATCCGTTACAATATATCTAACAATCTAACAATGTAATGCGAGGTGTTGCTATGAAAACAACAGACCAGCCGCAGGTGAAGCAATACGTCATCTATTCCCGCAAATCCAAATTTACCGGGAAAGGCGAAAGTATTGAGAACCAGATTGAGCTGTGCCGCCAATATATTGCAATGCACTTTGGCGAAGACGAGGCGGAGCATGCGCTTGTATATGAGGACGAGGGGTTTTCCGGCGGCAATCTGGAGCGTCCGCAGTTCAAGCAGATGATGAAGGATTCCCAGAAGATTGAGTTCGCTGCTATTGTCGTCTATCGCCTTGACCGTATCAGCCGCAATATTGGTGACTTCGCAAAGCTCATCGAGGATCTGGGTGACCGGCACATTGATTTCATTTCCATCCGGGAACAGTTCGACACGTCCTCTCCAATGGGGCGTGCAATGATGTATATCGCGTCAGTGTTCTCCCAGCTGGAGCGAGAAACCATAGCCGAGCGTATCCGCGACAACATGCATGAGCTGTCCAAGACCGGACGCTGGCTGGGTGGGACGACACCAACTGGCTACGCTTCGGAAAGCTTGTCCAGCGTAACAGTAGATGGCAAGGTTAAAAAAGCTTGTAAGCTCAAACCTATTCCGGAGGAGATTCAGCTGGTAAAGACAATTTTTTCTGTGTTCACGGAAAGTGGCTCCCTCAGTAAAACTGACCAGTACTTATTAGAGCACCGCTGTGTCACAAAGCGCGGCAAGCAGTTCACGCGCTTTGCCATCCGGGGTATTCTGACAAATCCGGTTTATATGATTGCTGACGATACGGCGTATCAGTATCTCAAGGAGAACAACGTAGACCTTTTTGCTGAGCCATCGGAGTTTGACGGTGAGCACGGTATTATGGCCTACAACCGCACACTCCAACGCCCTGGCAAGGCTACTCAGATTCGCCCGATGGAAGATTGGATTGTGGCAGTGGGGAAACATCCCGGCATTATCTCCGGTGCAAACTGGGTACGAGTACAGTCTATGCTGGACGTGAACAAATCCAAGAGCTATCGCAAACCGCGCAGCAATGTGGCGCTTTTGTCCGGCCTTCTGCGTTGTGGCGAGTGCGGTGACTATATGCGCCCGAAACTGACTGGTCGCACTAATGCTAATGGGGAGTTGATTTACACCTATATGTGCTCCACCAAAGAGCGCAGTCATGGTACTGTCTGTAGTATGAAAAACTGCAACGGCAACACTCTAGATGCTAAGATTGTTGAGGAAATACGTAAGGTTGCCACCGACAAAAAAGACTTTGGCCAGTTACTGTCAAAAACCAAGAAAGTAATCAATGACAACAAAGCAAGTTATGAAGCTGAGTTGACTTTATTAGTGAAGAACCATGCTGAAACAGAAGCCCGCATCAAACGACTGGTGGAATCTCTGTCCGTTGCCAGCGAGACCTCGGCCAAATACGTCATGGAGCAGATCGATGAGCTGCACCGGCAGAGCGAACAGGAGCAGACAAGAATTGCTGAATTGGAAAAGCTTGCTAGGCAGAGTAATGCTCTGAGCCAAAATCTATTTTTCTATAGAGATATGATTGAGTCATTCGCCGACACGGTGGATTCGACTACTATTGAAGAACGGCGTCGCCTGCTGCGTACTATCGTCAAAAAAGTGGTTTGGGACGGCAAAAACGTCTATGTATACCTCTTTGCGGAGGATGGAGAGCTGAATTTGCCGCCCATAGGGCAGCTTATGTGTCCGTCAGGAGAGGATAGCGAATGAGATCCTGATGCACTTCCGCAGCCAAAAGAAGCTGCAAGGAGAGGTTTCCCTTTCGGAGTCCATTGAATCCGACCGGGACGGCAACTCTTTGCAGCTCATGGACGTCATTGGCGTAGACGACACCATGCTGGAGGATCTCTACGACCGGGACAGTGCCTTGCGCCTGCGGCAGCTGGTGTATCAGTGCCTCACCCGGCGGGAGGCGGAAGTCATTCGTCTGCGGTACGGCCTTGGCGGAACGATTCCGCTGACGCAGCGGGAAATCGCGTCCACCTTCGGCATCAGCAGGAGCTACGTTTCCCGAATTGAAAAGCGGGCGCTGGAAAAGCTCCGCGCAGAATTGGAAAAGCCGGTAGGCGGCGCAAAATAAAAGATGTCTCCGTCGCAAAGCCGGAGACATCTTTTTAACAGCCATACAAATGCCGGGGAGAAAGGGCTTCCTTACACCAGTTTTTCAAAGTAAAAGAATGTGTCATCCTCTCCGCTGCGGCGCATACAGGAGGAGAGCATTTTGTAGGAGGCCTCGTTCTCCCTATAGCACTTGGCCACCACCCGGCTGAGGTTCACCTGATACAGTCCCCATTCCGCCGCAGCCCGGAAAGCCTCGGTGCCGTAGCCGTTTCCGGCATAAGCTTTATCGATCCGGCAGCCAAGCTCCGCACCGCCCCGGTAATCGAAATTGTAAAGCACTGCTTCCCCGATGAGTTTCCCATCCAGACGGACGGCAAAATTCACCGCCAGACGTTTTTCAAAATCATGCTCTGCCACATCGTAAAAGCTGCGCTCCGTCACAGGCGCGCCCAGACCGCCCACATCGTCATAGCCCCACCAGCGGTTCCGGTCGCCGTCCAGCACCAGCACGTTGTAGGCGGGGATATCCGCCTCCGTGATAGCAGAAAGCGTCAGCCGCTCCGTTTTCAGTTCCGGGATCTCCGCCACGTGCCGCAACAGCTCGTTCTGGGGCAGGAAATGGTATTTGGCCGCCAGCTTGGCCGGGCCATATTGCAGCTTGGATGTCCGCAGTCCCCGGTCGCCGGCGTCGTCTTCCCGGTTGACCCATGTGCAGCCGTCCCCAAAGGCTTCCACTTCCGCCTGCACCATGGCGGGATAAACGCCGGTATAGGAGTAGAGCGCCTTTTTCAATATGGATGATGAGCGTTTCCCCACACTTTTCGCAGAAGGACAGAGCAATCAGCTTGTCTCCGTCAAACATACCGCCACGGAGGATCCACGGCTTATCCGGCATGGACATCATCTTTTTGGACAGCGCCAGCTCCGTCATTGCCTTGCCACTGCTGTCCTTGGGAAATTCTGCTTCAAAATCTGCCCAGAACTGCTGAATGGCAGCAGCGTCCGCCTTGGCGCTGATGGGACGGAATTCCGCGTCCGGCCACTGTTTTCGGAATTTCTTGATATGATTCCGCTGGCCGGAATAGCGCCGCCCGGCAAACAGCTGAAGATCTTCTTTGTAGTAGAGATAGTCCTGCCATGTGCGGATGTTGCTCACCCGCACATAGGGATAGCGCGCCAGCAAAATGGGCGCTTTTTTTTCGGGGACGATCGAAATTTCCGGCTGGATGCCGTGTTCGATACAGTAGGACTCAATGGCGGACAGGGCGGCTTCTTCATCCCCCTCCGGCCCGGCCACCGGGTAATCGAAAGACACTCACCCCTCGCTTTCGCAGCGGACGATCAGGCAGCCTGCCGCTTCCGTCCATGTATAGTGCAGCGAATTCCGCCACATGAATTTCACGCCGGCGGAATATTCGCACAGCGCGTAGTCGCAGTTCTCATAGTAGCGCCGCAGCGTTGCCGCGTCCCGCGCCGTGATGCTTTTAAATGTCAGCATAAACCCTCACATTGTGTTTTTTCTATCATATGCCCGAATTCAGGCAGCCGCGCAGTCGCTTTTGCAACAATGCAGCTTATTTTCTTCCTTTTTTGACGAACTATCCCCCGGCAAGCCGGGGGATAGTCTTATGGATCTACATATTCCTACTCAGGTCATCTGCTTGCGGCGGCTCAGGTTCATGGTGCCGTCCTGCATGCTGTTCAGGGAGTCCAGGCTCTTGCCTGTACCCAGCACCACGCAGGAAATGGCGTCCTCCGCCACCGTGGTGTGGATGCCGGTGCGGGCAGAAACCAGCTTGTCAAAGCCGTATACAAGGCTGCCACCGCCGGTCATGATGATGCCGTTGGTGGACACGTCCGCCACCAGCTCCGGGGGCGTCCGCTCCAGCACGGAATGAATGGCTTCCATGATCCGCTCCACAGGCTCCTCAAAGGCGTCCATCATCTCCGTGGAGCTGACCGTTACCACCTTGGGAAGTCCTGTCAGCAGGCACCGGCCCTTCACGTCCATGGTCTCCTCTTCGTCCTTGGGGAAGACGCAGCCGATCTGCTTTTTCATTTCCTCGGCGGTGCGCTCGCCCACCAGCAGATTGTGCTTGCGGCGCATATACTTCACCACAGCCTCGTTCAGCTGGTCGCCTGCGATCTTGATGGACGCGGATTCCACCACGCCGCTGAGGGAGATCACGGCAATATCCGCCGTGCCGCCGCCGATATCCACCACCATGTGTCCGTCGGGCTGGGTAATGTCGATGCCCGCGCCAATGGCGGCGGCCACAGGCTCCTCAATGAGATACACCTTCCGGGCGCCGGCCTGAATGCCCGCGTCAATGACGGCACGCTCCTCGACTTCCGTGATGCCGGAGGGAACGCAGATGATCACCCGCGGCTTAAAGAAAGAGAAGCCTGCCACCTTGTGGATAAACTCCTTGAGCATCCGCTCCGTCATATCATAGTCGGAGATCACGCCTTCCCGCAGGGGACGGATGGCAATGATGTTGCCGGGTGTACGACCCAGCATGGCCTGCGCGTCCGTACCTACCTTCAGGAGCTTGCCGGTGGTTTTATCCATTGCCACCACAGAAGGCTCGTTGAGGACAACGCCCTTTCCCTTTACATATACCAGAACAGAAGCAGTACCCAGATCGATACCGATATCTTTTGCAATCGCCATAGTTTGACACCTCGCTGCACTTTCTGCAAACATATTATAAGCGGTTTTTCAACACACAATCATACATTTTTTATTATACTTGTGTGTTTCCCTGATTGCAAGACGCTATCTGTGAATTTTTTTCCTTTTTCTCGTTGTTTTGCGTTTTTGCCACCGTCAGGCAGAGGACAGCTGCGGCTCCGTTATCCCGCAGGACACGGACACATTCCCGCAGGGTCGCGCCGGTGGTGCAAATATCGTCGATCAGCAAAATCCGGCGGCCGCGGATCGTCTCCGACTCTGCCGGGTCATAAACGCCCAGCACATTGACCCGCCGGGCGGCTTCATTCCGCAGCCCGGACTCGGCCGGATTGTCCTGTATCTTTGGTCAGCAGGCGAACTGGCCTTGTGTCCCAGCGGCGGCAGGCCGCCTCTGCCAGCAGACGGGACTGGTCATAGCCCCGCCTTTTCAGCCGCTTCCGGCTCACTGGCACCCAGGTCACCGTGTCAAATTCCCCGCCGAATTGCTCCGCCGCACATTGGGCCAACAGCTCGCCAAAGGCTCCGCCAAAGCGGAGCCGCCCCGGAATTTCAGGCGCAGCAGGGCTTCCCGCACGTTCCCCTCATACCAGAGAGGCGCGGCGCAGGTCAGATCCCCCTCCGAAAGCACCGCCTGTTCCTCCGGGATCCACGGCAGCGCCTTTTCGCACGGCGGGCAGACGCCCACAGCGTCAGAACTTTGCCGCAGAACGGGCATTTCGGCGGGAAAACAAGGTTCAGGATGGTTTCCGTCAGCTTTTTCATGGCAATCACCCGGATTTTTGCAAAATAGGACACGATACGCTTTTATTAAACGCGGGATTCCGCCTGCTGTCAAGCGTTTTCAGGACGCGGCGCACATACGGGACCTGCCTGCCGCCCGAAAAATTTCCGGGCGGCAGGCAGGTTTCAATCAGCGGTGTCAGAATTGCGAGTGCGCCGTCACCGGGGCAGGAAGGTGCTGTCAAAGCCGTAGGGCAGCAGATCGCGGAGAGTCAGCTCCAGCGCGTCCCCTTTGCCGTTCAGGCAGATCACCTGCATATCCGGGGCAAATTCTTTCATGAACTGGCGGCACATACCGCAGGGATAGCAATAATCCTCGCTGCGGCCAGCGATCACGATGCGGACAAAATCGGTGTGTCCCTCGCTGACGGCCTTGCTCATGGCGGTGCGCTCGGCGCAGGTACCAACGGGATACACGGCGTTTTCAATGTTGCAGCCGGTGAACACCGTGCCGTCGGCACATTCCAGCGCCGCCCCTACCGGGAAATGGGAATAGGGGCAGTAGGCCCGGTCCAACATGGCCACCGCTGCGGCCTTCAGTTCGTCAAGACTCATGGAAAAACCTCCCTTTTCGCTGTCAGGACGCGGATTTTGGCGTCCATTTCACACCCCGGTCCGGGCGCACGTCCAGATTGATGATATCCCGCGCATCGTAGAACTGGCTGTACCAGCCGATGACCTTATCGCTGCCCCGGAGGGTGGTTCCGTCGGGATGGAGCCGGTCGCAGATCACCGCACAGATGTCGGTTTTGATTTTGGAGTAGGAGCTGATGCCCACAGAGGCGAATACACGGAAGCCCTGCTCCTGCAAATATTTGAAGATGGGGCCAGTCTGCTGAACGTCGTCGCCGTCCGGCCGGGCACCGTGGGGATAATAGAGAATGGTGGTGGGGCCAACCAGACTGCCCACCTCATCCATCCAGCGCTTGGTGTCCGCCTGCACCCGTTCCAAAGAGGAGGAAGAGAGGTTGATATGGCCCCAGGTGTGACTGCCGAAGGTCCAGCCGGTACGCTTGAGCTCGGCGATGATGGGCTTCACCGCCTCCCGCTCCTTCTGGCGGTTGGCCTCCAATTCATCATTCCAGACCTTGGTGTCCGTGTTGGTGCGGTAGCCCAGAATCCCCTGATAGCCGGTAAGACTCAGGCTGCCCTTGGCTCCGAAGGGGAGAAGTCCGGGTGTTCCCGAACGAACTTGTCCAGAATGGTGATGGCGTCCAGATCCTGAGAGATCACCTCGTTGCCCTGCGGATCCAGGCCGTAGCTCCAGATCAGGCCGTCGTCCCCGATGATGAGCTTATAGGTAAACCCATCCTCGATCATGTAATCGTAATAGTTCACATCGTCGTAGGAGATAATGAGGGGCTTTTGCCCTCCGGGATGTAAAGGGTGTTCCGCACCATCACCGGCTGGCCATTGGCGTCGGTGCTTTCGCTCCAGACGTCGTTGATATCCACCAGCACATAGTCGTGGTCGTAGACGCTTTGGAGGATCTTGTCGTACTCATCCACCGTCACCATCCAGTCGTCAATGCCGTCGGACTGCGCGTCGCCGTCAAAAGCCAGCTCCGGATAGGCCACGATGGGGTGGAAGAACAGATGCTCCACAATGCCGTCCCACGGCACATAGGTCACGCCGTCCACCGTTCCCCGGTCAATGGTGGGCGAGGAGATGGTATAAGGCTCCGGCTGGGGTTCCTCCAGCTGTGCGGAGGTGTCCGCAGGTTCTGTCTGTTCGGAATCGCCGTCCTGAGCCGGGGCATCGGTGCCGGGATCCTTCTGGCCGCAGGCCGCCAAAGAACAGGTCATTAGAAGCGCCAAAAAAAGCGCGGTGTTACGCCGCATGAAAACAGATCCTTTCTGTCGAATAATAGATAAATACAGTATAGCAAACCCGCAGGCAGAAAAGAAGAACAAAACGGTGACAATTTGCGAAAAACGGGAGTGGGTTTCCACTCCCGCCGGTTTATCGCTTATCCCCCGGTTTGAAAATCAGCGCCACAAGAACGGCGGAGACCACCGCCGCGGCGATGCCGCCTGCCGTGGCGGTCAGGCCGCCGGTGAGGACACCCAGCCAGCCCTGCTCCGCCACCGCTGTTTTCACACCCCTGGCCAGCGCATGGCCGAAGCCCGTCAAAGGGACGGTGGCTCCTGCGCCGCCCCAGTCGGCAAGGGGCTGATACAGCCCCACGGCGCTGAGAAGCACCCCGGCCACCACATAGCCCGTGAGGATCCGGGCCGGGGTCAGCCGGGTGCGGTCGATAAGGATCTGCCCGATGGCACAGAGGATACCCCCGCAGAGGAACGCATTCAGATAGTCCATGGCTTCCCTACCTTTCCGTGCTGACGCACACCAGATGGCAGATGCCGGGAATGGATTCCCCCTGAAAGCTGGAGGTGGGGGAAAGCAGCGCCCCGGTAGGGGCGAAGAGAATCCGCCGCCACCGCCCCTGCTTCAGTCCCGTGAGCAGGTAGCCGTTGAACACGGCGGCAGAGCAGCCGCAGCCGGAGCCGCCGGCGTGCATATCCTGCTCTTCCCGGTCATAGAGGAGCATCCCGCAGTCAAAATAGTTTTTCGTCATGTCGATGCCGTCCTGTCGGAAAAAAATCCGTCACGATCTCATGCCCCAGTTCCCCCAGATCCCCGGTGAAAATGGCGTCATAATCTGCCGGGCCGGTTTTGGTATCGGTGAAAAAGGCGCGGATGGTATCATAGGCGGCGGGGGCCATGGCAGCGCCCATGTTATTGGCGTCCGTAATCCCCTTGTCCACGATTTTGCCGCAGGTCACATGGGTGAGATACGGCCCCGGCCCCTGGGCGGAGAGAATCGTGCATCCGGCGGCAGTGGCCGTCCACTGGGCGGTAGGCGTCCGCTGGCTGCCGTAGGGAACCGGCATCCGATACTGCCGCTCGGCGGTGCAGAAATGGGAGCTGGCCTGTGCGGCGGCCAGCCGGGCGAAGCCGCCGTCGATCAGCAGGGCGGCCAGCATCAGGGACTCCCCCATGGTGGAGCAGGCGCCGTACAGCCCGAAAAAGGGAATACCGAAATCCCGCAGGCCAAAGGAGGAGCCGATGCACTGGTTCAGCAGATCCCCGGCCAGCACGCAGTCCAGATCGCCGGGCTTCAGCCCCGCCTGATCCAGCGCCCGCTGCAAGACCTTCCTCTGCATGGTGGACTCCGCCTTTTCCCATGTTTTCTCCCCGAAAAAGGAGTCGCTGCACAGCTCGTCAAAATATCTGGCCAGCGGCCCCTGCCCCTCCATCCGTCCGCCGATGTTGGCGAAGGACAGCACTGACGGCGGCGTTTGTAAAACCGCCGTCCGCCGCCCGATCCGTTTGCTCATGGAACCCATCATCCTTCCGTTGGGTCATACCCCATAGAGCCAGTATGCCCAAGGAGGGACGAAATATGAAAAATCAGCGGATCAACCGAAACAGTGCGGCGAATATTTTCACCGCGCTGTTCATTCTATTGCAGGCCGCCTTCCAGTGCCGCAAGAAAGCGCCCCAGCGCCGGATTGGCGTTGCCGCTTTGCCACGCGGCGATGATCTCTTCCTCTTCTCCCGCGCCGACCAGCGGCACGAAGGCCAGATTGTCCGCGTTGTAGAGCTTGTCGGTGCAGTAATCCGGCAGAATGGAGATTCCCTCCTCCGCCGCCACCATCATGAGAATGCTCTCCGTGTCGGCGGAGCGGAAAAGAATGTTGGGCCTGTAACCCGCCTCCTGATAAAGATGCATGAACAGGGCGTCACCATAGGAATCGTCGGCAGCGTCAGGGGACATATAGAGGATATTTTTCTCCCCGCAGCTCCTGCCGGCGGAGCTGCCGCCGCTGTGCCAGCGGATGCCCGGCATACATGGCCACTACCAGACCGGCCTTTTCCACCGTCCGATAGGAGATGTCCTCCTGTGTTTTCAGATTGGTACTGTCCCATGTGAAAATGATGTCGTACTTCTGGTGCATCAGACCGGCAGCCAGCGTGTCGGAGGAGCAGCGGTAAAATGTGATGAGCACATTGCCGTTCTGCTGGTGAAAGCGGCGCATCAGCACCGACAGGTCGCTGCGCTCGTATCCCCGCACATAGCCCACCCGCAGGGTGCCGGTGAGGCCGGTGGAGGCGTCGTGTACCCGTTCCGCCGCCCGGCTCATCCGTTCCAGAATGGCGCGGGCGTCCAGCAGAAACGTTTTCCCCGCCGGGGTCAGGCTGACGGGCCGGGTGCTGCGGTCGAACAGGGCGCAGCCCAGAGATTCCTCCAGCAGACGGATCTGCTGGGTCACAGCGGTCTGAGAGATGTAGTACTGCTCGGCGGCTTTGGTGAAGCTGCGGGTCTCTGCCGCCGCCACAAAGTATTTCAGCTGATTTCGGTTCATCGAGGTGCGCCTCCACGATAAAATAAGTTTTTCTTATTTTAACATCTGGAATATGCCGTTGTAAAGGGAAGATATTGCTGTAAGATAAGCTTACTGCCGGTTGACCTGTGGAAACCGGCGGGATTTGTGTGAATAAAGAGGTATACGACCATGAAACGAGAATCCTTTGGTTCCCGGCTGGGCTTTCTGCTGGTGAGCGCAGGCTGCGCCATCGGCATCGGCAACGTCTGGCGCTTTCCCTACATCACCGGTAAGAACGGCGGCGGTTATTTCGTTCTGTTTTATCTGATCTGTCTGTTGGTCATGGGCGTCCCCGTGCTGACCATGGAGCTGGCAGTGGGCCGCGCCAGCCGCAAGAGTGCCGTGCTGGGTTACAGAGCGCTGGAAAAGCCCGGCTCCAAATGGCACATCCACGGCTGGTTCTGCCTGATCGGCTGCTACCTGCTGATGATGTACTATACCACCGTCACCGGCTGGATGGTGAATTACTTCTGCAAATTCCTTACCGGCAGTTTCCACGCCGGTATGAGCACGGAGGAGATCTCCGGAATGTTTTCGGAACCATGCTCAGCAGCCCCGGCTCCATGGCGCTGTTTACGGAGATCGTGGTGGTGGCCGGACTGATCGTGTGCAGCTTCGGTCTGCAAAAAGGTCTGGAGCGGGTCACGAAGGTGATGATGCTGGCGCTGCTGTGCCTGATTCTGGTGCTAGCAGTCCACAGCCTGACCCTCTCCGGCGCGGCGGAAGGCTTGAAGTTCTACCTGCTGCCCTCTGTGGATTCCATTCGTGCAAACGGTCTGGGCAGCCTGATTACCGACGCCATGAATCAGGCCTTCTTCACCCTGAGTCTGGGCATTGCCGCCATGGAGATCTTCGGCAGCTACATGAGCGAGGAGCACACCCTCCCCGGCGAAGCCGTCCGTATCTGCGCGCTGGACACCTTTGTGGCCCTCATGGCCGGCACCATTATTTTCCCCGCCTGCTTCACCTTCGGCGTCACGCCGGACAACGGACCCTCCCTGATTTTCCAGACCCTGCCGCCCCTGTTTGTCAATATGTCCGGCGGCCGGTTCTGGGGCACGCTGTTCTTCCTGTTCATGGTGTTTGCCAGCTTCTCCACGGTGCTGGCGGTCTTCGAGAACATCATCGCCATCTGCATGGACACCTTCGGCTGGGAGCGCAGAAAAGGCCGTGGTCATCAACGGCCTGCTGCTGGCGGTTCTGAGCCTGCCCTGCGTGTTCGGCTACAACATCTGGAGCAGCTTCCATCCCCTGCCGGGCAAGGACGTGCTGGACAGCGAGGATTTCCTTGTCAGCAGCCTGCTGCTGCCCATCGGCTCTCTGGTATACCTGCTGTTCTGCGTCACCCGTTGGGGCTGGGGCTTTGACAAGTATCTGGCCGAGGCCAACCGGGGACAGGGGCTGAAGTTCTCCCCCAAGCTGAAGCCCTACTTCCAGTGGGTGCTGCCGATCCTGATCGTCATCATTCTGGTGCAGGGGCTGTTCTGAAATAGAAAACGCCCGCTGATGCATACTGCATCAGCGGGCGTTTTTCCAGCTTTTCCGGCTCCGGCGCAGGATCGTCCGGCTGCCTGCTCAAACATCCAGCTCCAGCACCACGGGGCAGTGGTCGCTGCCCAACACCTCGCTCCAGATATCGGCAGAGCGGATCCTGTCCCGCAGCCGGTCAGAGACGATGAAATAGTCGATCCGCCAGCCTGCGTTGTTCTTCCGGGCATTGAAGCGGTAGCTCCACCAGGAGTAGGCCCCGGTCTTGTCGGGGTAGAGGTAGCGGAAGGTATCCGTAAAGCCGCTGGAAAGCAGCTGGGTCATTTTTGCCCGCTCCTCGTCGGAGAAGCCGGGGTTCATGCGGTTGGTTTTTGGATTCTTGATATCGATCTCCTCATGGGCCACATTGAGATCGCCGCAGTACACCACCGGCTTTACGGGCGTCCAGCTCGCAGAGATACGCCCGATATCGTCCTCCCACTCCATGCGGTAATCCAGCCGGGCCAGCTGATCCTTGGAATCGGGAGTATAGCAGCATACCAGATAGAACTCCGGGTACTCCGCCGTGATGACCCGGCCCTCATGCCGGTGGATCTCTTTCCCGAAGTCACAGGTAACGGAGAGAGGCGTCCGCCGGGTAAAGACGGCGGTGCCGGAGTAACCTGCCTTGTCGGCGCTGTTCCAGTAGCGCTCATAGCCCGGCAGCTCAAACGACGCCTGCTCCGGCCGCATTTTCGTCTCCTGAAGGCAGATCACGTCGGCGTCCGCAAAGGTGCAGAAATCCAGAAAGCCCTTGCCGAGACACGCCCGCAGGCCGTTGACATTCCACGATACCAGTTTCATAAATCCTCCCGCCGCCATAAAATGTTCCCAAAAGTTAACTGTCCAGTTTGCCAAAAGGGCTTGCTGCCTGTTGGATGAAGTTCGCTGCGGCTGTTTTCTTATTTGCTTTCCTGCATACAGACCTTCACACCGGCGATTGCCATAGCAAAGGTAAACCAGAAGATGCACATGACCCGCGGATAATTCCACAGGAAGTCTGCAATACCGCAGATCATTGCGCCGCACATGGCAGAGGCGGCAGCGACCGCCACCGTCCGTCCCACCGAGGGACCGGTGTGCCGCGCGGCACGGGCGGCATTCTTGATATTCCACAGCATGGAGCCGACAAATCCAACCACGCCCAGAATCCCCATCTGGATCCAGACCTCCAGATAAAAATCGTGGGAATGGACAAAGGGCGCTTTGCCGTGATAGAGATTGAGGCTCCGAATATAGGCCTGCGTAGCGGCAGTACCCAGTCCCGCGCCGGTAATGGGCGAGCGGCGAATTACCGCCAGCGCCGCCTGATAGAGCGGCACGCGGCTGGAGGTGGAGGAGTCCGCCGTATTGGTAATGGTCAGGATCCGATTCAGCACCGTAGTGGGCAGGAATGGAACCGCCAGCACACACAGCACGATGAACGCCGGGATCAGTTTCGGTTTCCAGAGGAATACGAACACCGCCATGGTGCAGGCCAGCCCCACCCAGCTGGCGCGGGAATAGGTCATGGCCATGGCCATGCCGCCCACGCAGAAGATCCCGGCGCAGACCACCTTCCATTGCCAGCGTCTGGCCGTGATCATCAGCGCCAGCACCAGCGGCAGCAGGAGCAGCAGCACCTGAGCAAAGGTGTTGGGATTGTCAAAAATGGAATAGACCCGTCCGGGCATACCGGCGTTGACCTTCAGATCCACATAGGAGGGGTTCACCTTGACCCCCTGAATCCGCTGCACAATGCCGTAAATCCCCGTGCCGCCTACGCAGACGGCAGCTCCGGCGCACAGCCGCTTCAGATCCTCTGCACTCCGCACGGCGCTGACGGTGACGACCACCAGCAAAGCCGCAGATACATGGTAGATCAGGAAGCGGGCGGAAAGACCCGGCGCGTAGGAAAACACCACCGCCAGCACCACGGACAGGAACATCACCGCCGGGTAAAATCCGATCCGGGCAATATCCAGACGGCGGCCCGACCGCATGGAACCGGCGTAGAACAGCAGCAGGAGCAGGATGCCGGTCATGAAGCTGTAGGCATTGTTCCAGCGCTCGTAGGGGATACACCACAGCGCCGCAATACACCAGAACTGAGCAACAGGGGCGCTATCCCCCAGATCGAATACCAGACGGGCAAAGAAGCTGTCCTCAAAGGTCAGGTTCCACGCCCTGTACCACGCGTGGAGCAGCGTTCCCGGCAGGTTCACCAGAGCGGTCAGTGCGCGGCACGGCAGGCTGCTCTCCCACGCCCGCGCCGCAGCGCCCCCTCCCGGCACAGCGGTCGCAGGATGCGGCTGGTCTCGATTTGTTCGCTGCACCAGCGTCCCGCCGCTGCCAGCAGGCGGTGCAGATTGCTGTCCTTATAAACATCGCAGAGCAAGACCCATATCTGACAGGTCAGGCTGGTTTGCCAAAGTGTCATACTCTCTCCTTACATCCGATTTTTCAGGCGGTACAGAGCCGTCAGGGTTCCGAAGCGGCCGCTGCCGATCAGGTCGGCCACCACCTGCTTGTTGCGTCCCAGCCCTCTGGGGCAAAGCTCCCGGATCGCTCTGGCAAATTCCGGCTGGGCGCAGATCGCCTCCACCGTTTTCTGCTTTTCCCGGGGGGATTTTGGGTTGCTTTTTGCGTATTCATTGCCCACGGCAATGAGCAATCCCGCCCACACCGTATCGGCCCGCCACTGGGGCCGGGCGGCGGACAGGCCGTACTTTTCCACGATGGCCGCCTTCCGCTCCAGAAAGCGCTGGAACACCTGAAGGTAGTCCGGCATATAGCGGTGCGTCGCGGAAGCGGGATTTTCCAGATAGCGGTACAGCGGCCGATCCGTCACCGCCAGCCGGCGGGCATTGGAAAAATACTCCATCAGGAACAGCTCGTCCTCCAGATACGCGCCCTCAAAGGTGATGGCGTTGTCCCGGAGGATCGCCGCGTCAAAGAGGAAGCGCCAGATAAAGCCGTTGAACAGCGGGGGACGGAGCCGATCGCCTGTCAGGGGCCAGAGGATCTTCTCACGGATGGCGGCCGCTTCGTAGATCCCTGCTGGGAGCAGCAGCTCCGTCTGCTGCTGGCCGTTGGCCTGCACCTTGAAATGGGCGCATCCCGCGCTGTCCGCTCCGGCCTTTTCCCGCAGATACCACAAGGTTTCCAGCGCCGCAGGTTCAAAGGCGTCGTCCGCGTCCAAAAAGGCAATGCACTGTCCTGCCGCCTGTTCAAGCCCCAGATTCCGTGCGCTGGACACGCCGCCGTTGGGCTTATGGAACGCCCGAATACGTGGCTCCCTTGCAGCATAGCTGTCGCACAGAGCGGGAGAGCCGTCCCGGCTGCCGTCGTCAATCAGCAGCAGCTCCCAGTCGGAAAAGGTCTGGGCCAAAACGCTCTCTACGCACTGGGGCAGCAGCGCTTCCGCCTGATAGACCGGCACAATCACAGAAATGGCAGGCATAGGCCGCCTCCTTTCAATAATACGGGGTGATTATAGCATATCCGGCGAAATTGGTCAACAAAGGGAACGGGAGACGGCTTACGCCGTCTCCCGAAGTCTGCAACGTATTTAAAGGACAGCCGCCTTCAGAGCCTCGACCCGATCGGTTTTCTCCCAGCTCACGCCCAGATCCTCACGGCCCATATGACCGTAAGCCGCCAGCTGGCGGTAGATCGGCTTACGCAGATCCAGATCCCGGATAATGGCGGTGGGACGCAGGTCAAAGACCTTCTTCACAGCCTCTTCCAGCTTGTCGTCGCCTACCGTGCCGGTGCCGAAGGTATCCACCAGGACGCTGACAGGCTGTGCCACGCCGATGGCGTAAGCCAGCTGCACCTGACACTTCCGGGCAAGACCGGCGGCCACAATGTTCTTGGCTACCCAGCGGGCTGCGTATGCGGCGGAACGGTCCACCTTGGTGGGATCCTTGCCGGAGAAGCAGCCGCCGCCGTGAGGGGCGCTGCCGCCGTAGGTATCCACAATGATCTTCCGGCCCGTCAGGCCGCTGTCGCCCTGCGGGCCGCCGATGACGAACCGGCCGGTGGGGTTGACATAAAACTTGGTGTTCTCATCCAGCAGCGCAGCGGGAACGGTGGGCTTGATAACCATGTCGATCATGTCCTTGCGGATCTGCTCCAGCGTCACTTCAGGGCTGTGCTGGGTGGAAACCACCACCGTGTCCACCCGGACGGGCTTCTCGCCGTCATACTCCACCGTGACCTGCGTCTTGCCGTCGGGACGGAGATAGTTCACAAGGCCGGTCTTACGAACCTCAGTGAGTTTCCGGGCCATCTTATGCGCCAGAGAAATGGGCAGGGGCATCAGCTCCGGGGTCTCGTCGCAGGCGTAGCCGAACATCATGCCCTGATCGCCGGCGCCGTTGTCCAGACCGTCGTCCGCCTCGCCCTCCTTCACCTCCAGGCACTTGTCCACGCCCATGGCGATGTCGCCGGACTGCTCGTCAATGGAGGTGATGACGGCGCAGGTATCGCAGTCAAAGCCGTACTTGGCGCGGTCGTAGCCGATGTCGCGGATGACCTCCCGCGCGACCTTGGGGATATCCACATAGCAGTTGGTGGTGATCTCGCCCATGATATGCACCAGACCAGTGGACGCCGTGGTTTCGCAGGCTACGCGGCCATTGGGATCCTTGGCCAGAATGGCGTCCAGTACGGCATCGGAGATCTGATCGCAGATCTTGTCGGGATGACCCTCGGTCACGGATTCAGAGGTAAATAAGTAGTGTCTTGCCATGTTCTTCTCCTTTTTGTCCCTTGTCGGACGAAACGTAAAAACACGCGCTCCGACACAGGAGCGCGCGAAAGCTTCGTTTCCGCTCCTCATCTGTCGTTTCCGTCGGATTTGGCACCTTGATTCAACAGGTTGCCGTGGTTTCATCGGGCCGTTCCCTCCGCCACTCTTGATAAGGGACTATTCATTTATATGTGTACTCTATTTTAGCAAGGATTCCGTGCTTGTCAAGGGTGTTCGACATATTTCCCTGAAATTCCCGGCGGCGAATTCCGCCGGCTGCCGCGCTTCTTCGCTGAAAGCGATAAAAATCGTCTCCCCGTTTGGCAGTTTCGGGAAAAAATAGCGCGGGGCCTCCGTTGGTCATTGATTTTGTCTGGAATGGTGCTATTTTTAAGGAGACGAAGTGTATGCGTCATTTTGTTTTTATTTTTCACCCTGTTAACGAACACAGAAAATTCACCCGTGCTTTTCCCCAACTTTTTATCAGAAGAAGCAGCTTTGATTTGTATACGCTAAATAAGGAGGACACATTCGATGTTTGACCCGAAATTCGTTTCTTTAGGCATTGCTCCCATCGGCTGGTGCAACGACGATATGCCGGAGCTGGGCGCGGAGAACACCTTCCAGCAGACTGTCAGCGAAATGGCGCTGGCCGGCTTCACCGGCTGCGAGATCGGAAACAAGTATCCCACCGATCCCGTTGTGCTGAAAAAGGCGCTGGATCTGCGGGGAATGCGGATCGCCAGCCGCTGGTATTCTTCCTTCATTCTGACCCGCCCCATGGAGGAGGAAGAAAAGGATTTCATTGCCAATCTGGACTTTCTGGAGGCTGTGGGCGCCAACCGCATCAATGTCTCCGAGCAGAGTTACTCCATTCAGGGAAAAGTTGACGTGCCTATCCTCACCGGCGGTCATAAGCACGTGATGGACGACGCGGAGTGGGATCGTCTCTGCAAGGGGCTGAACCGTCTGGGGCAGATCGCCGCCCAGCGGGGCTTCAAGCTGTGCTTCCACCACCACATGGGTACCGTGGTGCAGACCAGCGAGGAAACGGACCGCATGATGGCCAACACGGATCCCCGCTATGTATTCCTGTGCTATGATACCGGCCACTTTACCTTCGCCGGCGAGGATCCGCTGGCCATGCTGAAAAAGTATGTGGATCGCGTGGGTCATGTTCATCTGAAGGATATGCGCCTGCCTGTGGTGGAGGAGGCCCGGAAGAACAACTGGTCTTTCCTTCAGGCCGTCCGCAACGGCGCTTTCACCGTCCCCGGCGATGGTGACGTGGACTTTGACCCCGTGTTCAAGGTGCTTGCCGACGCCGGTTATCAGGGCTGGCTGCTGGTGGAGGCCGAGCAGGATCCCGCCAGGGCCAATCCTCTGGAATATGCCATCAAGGGCCGGAAGTATATCCGGGAGCATACGGGGCTTTGATCCCGCGCTCCCTTTCTGCACACTTTGAAAACAGGAGATGTTCCCCATGACCTATTTCAACAAGAACAAGGAACTCAAGCCGGGCTACAACGCCTACATTGATGCGTCCACCAATTACATGGGCACCCAGATGAACGTGGGCCTGCTGGTATTGGAGGACGGCGATACCTACACCTATGAAAGCGCCGACCGCGAGGTTGCCATCCTGCTTTTCGAGGGCAAGGTCACCTATGAATACGCCGGCAAGACCGTTGATGCCGACCGCCCCAACTGCTTCCATTACGAGGCCTACTGCCTGCTGGCTCCCAGAGGAACCAAGATCACCCTGACGGCTCATGCCCACAGTGAGCTTTATATAGGATACCTTGAATGAGAAGGATTACGAGCCGGTCATGTACACGCCCGATACCGTCCAGACCCAGCACGCCGGTTCCAAGGGCGAGCTGATGGGCGCTATGGAGCGGGAGATCAAGACCTTCTTCGACTATGACAACGCCCCCTTCTCCAACATGGTGCTGGGTGAGGTGCTGAACCGTCCCGGCAAGTGGTCCTCCTATCCTCCTCATCACCATCCCCAGCCGGAGGTCTATTTCTACCGTTTCGACTATCCTCACGGCTTCGGCGCCGGTTTCGCCAACGGCGACGTCTACAAGACCGAGCAAAACGGCTGCGCCGTCATCAACCACGGTTTCCATTCTCAGGTGGTGGCTCCCGGCTACGCCATGTGCTACGCATGGGGCATCCGGCATCTGGACGGCGATCCGTGGCTGAAGACCCGCATCGACGACAAGGAGCACGAGTGGCTGTGGAAGCCCGATGCCAATGACCACATCTATCCCAATCATTGATCGGAGGTAACAAAAGCATGAAAACTGTCCGTTTGACCATGGCGCAGGCTTTGGTCCGTTTTCTGGAAAATCAGTACATGGAGGTTGACGGTGCCCAGCACCGCTTCGTCCGCGGCGTGTTCATCATTCCCGGCCACGGCAACGTGGTGGGTCTCGGCCAGGCGCTGAGCCAGGAGGCCAGGCACCTGGAGATCTATCAGGGCAAGAACGAGCAGGGCATGGCCCAGGCCGCCGTTGCTTTCGCCAAGCAGATGAAGCGTAAGCAGATCTGCGTTGCCACCTCCTCCGTTGGCCCCGGCGCCGCCAACATGGTCACCGCCTGCGGCACCGCCACCGCCAACAACATCCCCCTGCTGGTGCTGCCCGGCGATACCTACGCCTGCCGCCAGCCGGATCCCGTGCTTCAGCAAGTGGAGCACACCAACTCCCTCGCTACCACCACCAACGATGCATTCAAGGCAGTCTGCCGGTACTGGGATCGCATCGTCCGTCCCGAACAGCTGATGAGCGCCATGATCAACGCCTTCCGGGTGCTGACCGACCCCGCCAACACCGGCGCTGTCTGCGTGGCCATGCCGCAGGATGTGGAGGGTGAGGCCTATGATTATCCCGTGAGCTTCTTCGCCAAGCGCGTCTGGCGTCTGGAGCGCCGCCCCGCCACCGAGGCCGCTCTGGCTGACGCTGCCGAGGCCATCCGCAAGGCGAAGCGTCCCATGATGATCTGCGGCGGTGGCGTCCGCTATTCCGAGGCCCACGCCGAGTTCCTGCACTTTGCCGAAACCTTCGGCATCCCCTATGGCGAGACCCAGGCGGGCAAATCCGCCACTGACTGGCAGCATCCTCTGAATCTGGGCGGCGTAGGCACCACCGGCTGCTCCGCAGCCAACGAGATCGCCCGGAAGGCCGATCTGGTCATCGGCGTGGGCACCCGCTACACCGACTTCACCACCGCCTCCAAGTGGCTGTTCAAGGACACCTGCAAATTCGTCAACATCAATGTTTCCGAATTCCAGAGCCTGAAAATGGACGCTGTTCCCGTGGTGGCGGACGCCAAAGAGGCGCTGCCCCGTCTGGAAAAGCTGCTGGAGGGGTATCAGCCCGCCTACAAAAAATGAGATCAGCACGGCGAAGGAGAAGTGGATCGACGAGCTTCAGCGGCTGGATCACATCACTTTCTCCGATAAGAAGTCCTGGAAGCCGGAGATCAATGACGCCAACGCCGATTCCGCCAAGCGCTTCGCGCAGGACGTCAACGCCCAGCTGACCCAGACCGCCGCTCTGGGCGCCCTCAACGCCATGATGAGCGAGGGCGATGTGGCCATCGGCGCAGCCGGTTCCCTGCCCGGCGATATGCAGCGGATGTGGCGTCCCACCGGCATCGACACCTACAACATGGAGTACGGCTATTCCACCATGGGCTATGAGGTGGCCGGTGCGCTGGGCGTGAAGCTGGCCATCGGCGACAAGCATGAGGTCTACGCCTTCTGCGGCGACGGCAGCTTCAATATGCTCCACGGCGAGCTGATCACCGCCTGTCAGGAACACAAAAAGGTGAATATCTGCCTGTTTGACAACGCCTCCTTCGGCTGCATCAACAATTTGCAGGTGGGCCACGGCAACGTCACCCTCTGCACGGAGCTGCGCTATCGGAATAAGGACGGCCTGTTCGGCGATTTCATGGACATCGACTATGCCAAGGTGGCGGAGGCTTACGGCTGCAAGAGCTACACCGTCCGTACCATGGAGGAGCTGGTTGCCGCCTTTGAGGATTCCAGAAAGGTGAAGAATATCCCTGTACTCTTCGACATCAAGGTTCTGCCCAAGACCATGACCGACGGCTACTCCTCCTGGTGGCGCGTAGGCGATACCGAGGTTTCCGAGTGCAAGGAAAACCTGACGGCCTATGCCGATTTGCAGGCGCACCTGAAGGAAGTTCGGAAATATTGAGAGTATTCCTCCAATTTACAATACGAAAGAAAGGTAATTCATTATGGAAAACGTTCTGAGAATTGGCATCATCGGCTGCGGCGCCATCGGCAAGGATCACTGCCGCCGAATCATTGAAACCGTCCCCGGCGCGACCGTGGTGGCCGTGTCCGACTATGTGGCCGCCGCTGCGGATGACACTGCCGCCAAGTACGGCATCAAGTCCTACGGCAATGATTGCGACGGCATGATCAAGGCTCCTGAGGTGGACGCCGTGGTTATCACCTCCATCGATCCTACTCATCACGACTATGTGATGAAAACGCTGGCCGAGGAGAAGTGGTGCTTCTGCGAAAAGCCCCTGAGCCAGAACGCCAGGGACTGCGAGGACATCATCAAGCGCGAGCAGGAGATCGGCAAGCGTCTGGTGCAGGTGGGCTTCATGCGTCACTATGACCGCGGCTACGCCGAAATGAAGCGGATCATTTCCTCCGGCGAGCTGGGCGCTCCCCTGCTGATCAAGGCCTGCCACCGCAACGTGGCGCAGGGGCCGGGCTTCAAAACCGAAAACGGCGTCACCAACGTGGCCATTCATGAACTGGACATCTGCCGCTGGCTGCTGGACGACGAATATGAGGACGTTCAGTGTGTAAAGGTGCGCCAGAGCGCCAATTCCAACAAAGGGATATGACAATCCGCAGGTCATGCTGATGCGTACCAAAAAGGGCTGCTTTATCGACGTGGAGGTTCAGGTTGCTGACGGCTACGGCTATGACATCCAGTGCGAGGTGGTCTGCGAAAACGGCACTGTGAAGCTTCCTGACCCCTATGCTGTGGTGCGCCGCTCCCGTCCCGCCGGCTGGGACAGCGTGAAGCCCGCCGAGTCCATGCCCATCATGACCGACTGGAAAGAGCGCTTCATCGAAGCCTATGATATTGAGTTCTGCAAGTGGGTGGAGTCCATCCACAACGGCAAGCTCACCGGCCCCTCCGCATGGGACGGCTACATCGCCTGCGTTGCCGGCGATGCGCTGAACGCCTCCCGCGGCACCTCTCAGTTCCTGAAGGTGGAGACCATGGAAAAGCCGGAGATGTACAAATAATCTCCCCGTGTGATCCGGCACTCTGATTCGGTATGTAATTGATGAGACAGGCGGACATTCCTGAGGAATGTCCGCCTGCTTTTGTATGTTAAACAGGTATAAAACGCCCCCGCTCCTTTCGGAGCGGGGGCGGGCAGTGATGCCAGAGTATCTAAATGAAATTCAAATTACTTGGCCCCAACAACCTCAACAGTCACTTCGGCTCCGCCGAAAACTGCAATATAGGTTGCTTTAGAGCCTTCGCTAGTCGTGGTTGCTTTCAGGCTGTCAAGCTCCAGGCCATGCTCAGCCTCAACATAGTTCTTGACCAGAGAGGTCATCTTCAGAGTGCTGGGAACAGCTGCACCCCTTTTCCAGGGTGTAGGTGATTACGTTCTGTCCGCCGTCATTTTCTACGGGAACATAGTAGGTGCGTAATAAAGTGACTGGTAGAGGTATCTATGTAGTAGCCTGACAGACCGAACAGATTTTCAAAACTTCCTCTGGATTCCTGCGGCATAGATTCATACTGCGTAACTGGCTTACCGTCCACATATTCTGTGATGTCACGCTGATACAAAACCAGATTGTGGCCGTCGTTGACCGCATAATGATCCTGATAATAGGTCTGCCCATCCCGATAATTTACAACGCATTCTTTCGTTTCAGCAATAGGTTCCAGCGGGCAAATATAGTCTCCATGATACAGAAATTCTCCAGCGTCCGGCACATAGAACCAGTAAACATAAGGTTGATTGTAGGCAGTTTGCTGTGCTTGAGTCCAAGCAGTATACCACAAGCCTGGCAGAAAATGAAGTGAGAATTTATAATCCACCCCATTCTTAGCGGTCAAAAAACGCACCGCTGTAACTAAAGAGCAAGCCCGCTCCATCTCTTCATAGGCAAAAAGCCATAGCTTTCGCTACTCACGCATAAGGGCAACATTTAAAAGAGTCGTTTAGAGCAAGGCAAAAGCGCAAGCGGCGCACCAGATTTGGTGCGCCGCCGGCTGGAGCTGGGCTTTTCTGATAGATATGGTAGAATGGACAAGGGTGATGAAAGATACTGGAACGCGGGAAAATGGATCGAGATCTGGTAGAGTTCGTAGTCATAGACCAACTGGTGCCGAAGGAGCATTTGCTGCGAAAGATAGATGCAGCGGTGGACTTCACACAGCTGTATGAAATGGTGGAGCCTCTCTATTGTGAGGATAATGGGCGCCCCAGCATCGACCCTGTGGTGTTGTTCAAGATGGTGCTGATCCAGCATCTGTACGGCCTTCCCCCGCTGCGGCGGACAGCGGACGAAGTCAGCGCAAATATCTGTTACCGCTGGTTTCTGGGATACACACTGCAGGAGGAAACGCCGCATTTTTCCACGGTGAGCTATAACTTCCGGCATCGGTTCACCGAAGAGACCGTGGATCGGGTATTTGCGTGGATTTTGGATGAGGTAGCCAAGGCAGGCTATCTGTCTCCCAAGGCCGTCTTCATTGACGGTACTCACATCAAGGCCAACGCCAACATGAAGAAGCAGATGAAGGAACAGATTCCAGCAGCTGCCAGGCACTATGCAAAAGAATTGATGGAAGAGGTCAACGCAGATAGAGAAGCGCATGACAAGAAGCCCTTTGATGATGACAACGATCCTCCGGCGTCTCCCAGGAAGCACAAAGACAACACTTCTAAGAAGAAGCTGGCCCGCAGGAAGAAGCAAGGCTTTCGTACCGTAACCAAAAGCACGGCAGATCCGGACTGCGGCTTATTCGTAAAGGGCGAACATAAGCGACAGTTCGCCTATGAGGCGCATACCGCCTGCGACAAGAACGGTTTTGTGCTTGAGACAGTGGTAACTCCCGGCAATGTTCATGACAGCGTGGCCTTTGATGAAGTTTACGACAAAGTAACGGAAAATTTCCCACAGGTGGAGGCCGTTGTGGCCGATGCCGCATACAAAACGCCACATATCTGCAAGAAAGTGTTCGGCGCTGGCAGAGTCCTTTCCACAGCCTACAAGCGCCCGCAGACCATGAAGGATGGACACGAGTGGTGGAAGTATGTCTATGATGAATTCTACAACTGCGTGATATGTCCCGAATACCAGCCCTTGAAATATAGCACGACGAACCGTGATGGATATAGGGAATACAAGAGTAATCCAAATATCTGCGCCGCCTGTCCGACCAGAGAACGGTGTACGCATTCCAAGGACTGTATCAAAACGGTGCAGCGGCATATCTGGAAGGACTATGAGGAATTGGCGGACGATGCCAGATATACGCCTGCGTACGCGCAGCTCTACAAGTGCCGAAAGGAAACCATTGAACGGGTCTTCGCGGACGCCAAGGAAAAACACGCGATGCGTTATACGCAATACAGAGGCTTGGCTCAGGTGACGAACTGGGTGAAGCTTAAGTTTGCTGCCATGAACTTGAAAAAATTGGCCACATGGAAATGGAGGAATCT
>VOFC01001501.1_pt1 | contig 55217 bp, 63 predicted proteins | sample 5384161 | NCBI WGS metagenome assembly VOFC01 (sample SAMN12384722, study PRJNA508395) | human gut metagenome | isolation source: healthy gut B | host: Homo sapiens | reverse complement strand
AAAATGAACGCAAGACCACCGCGCGCATCCTCTGGGTCTGCACGCCCCCGCTTTTTAACTACTATTCTATAAAATTGTGAGGATATCGGAAATGGCCAGAAAAGAAAAGATCATTCAATTCAAGAACATCGTCAAGAGCTTTTGAGGACGGACAGTGTCGTTCTCCAAGTGGGCGTCTCTCTTTGGAGCATTTACGAAAACCAGTTCGTCACGCTGCTTCAGGCCCTCTGGCTGCGGCAAAGACGACACTGCGCGCATCACTCGGCGACTTTTGCCAGGTGCACGGTCAAGTCTCAGCTCTTTCAAGGCATGCACTATGAAACCGTGGCCGAACGCGCGTCGGTACGTCCATCACCGTGAAGATGCAGGTCTCGCAGGACCGCCCTGTCTACAACGAGGAAAAGGCTCGACGACGCAAAGGTCGTCGCCCTCGCCTCTGCCGAGGCGTGGGACGCTGAGATCGAGGAGCCCATCTCCATCAAGACCGTCGAATACGACATCGCCCGAGACCGGCAACACACCGTGACCTTTGCCACCGCGAACGATACGCCGCTCCCGTCACCGTGCTCGTCGTAGCGCAGAACCGCGTCGAGCAAGGTCTATCAGGGAAGAAATTTACGCGATGAACTTCTTCAAAAAGGTCGAGGACATTCAGGAGAGCATCGCGCTCGACACCGACCTTTGAGACCTGGGCCAGCGCGTCGGCGTGGTCCCTCGAAGACGGCGAGCAGGTCGAGATCACGGCGTCAAGTACGACTTCGACCCCGAGACCATCACCCCCGGGCGTTTACGATGTGACCTTCTCCACCGAGGGCTATGAGTACAAGGTCTCCACCACCCACGCCTTTGAAGAGGGCGAGCAGGTCGGCCTTGTCTTCCGTCCCGAGGACATCCACGTGATGAAGAAGGAGGGCCAGTGGTGAAGCGCTTTCGTTCCATGACTTACCCGTATATCGCGTGGATCATCGCGATCATCGTGGTGCCGATGCTTCTGATCGTGCTCTATGCCTTCACGACCTCCGGCAACTCGGTGCTGACATTCCAGTTCACCTTTTGAGAACTTTGCCCGCTTCGTCACGGACAAGGTCTTTATGGATGTGCTGCTGCGCTCGCCTATATCGCGCTCATCACAACGCTCATCTGCGTTGCGCTCGGCTACCCCATCGCCTACGTCATCGCGCAGCGCGGCGGCCGCAGCAACACGATCTTAATTCTGCTCATCACCATGCCGACCTGGTCAACATGCTGGTGCGCACCTATGCTTGGATGGGCATTTTGCAGGACGAGGGCATCTTTAATAGCATTCTCTCGTGGTTTGGCATTGGCCCCGTATCGATGATCCACACGAGCTTTGCCGTCATTCTCGGCATGGTCTATAACTTCATACCCTTTATGATTTTGCAAATTCACACCTCCCTTGCCAAGATGGACAAGAGCCTTTTGGAAGCCGCCAACGACCTCGGTGCAACGCCGGTGCAGGCATTCCTGCGCGTGACGCTGCCGCTCTCGCTTCCCGGCGTGATCTCCGGCATCACGCTCGTATTCCTGCCCGCGGTGTCGAGCTTCTTCATTCCGAAGCTTCTCGGCGGCGGACAGTACGTCCTCGTCGGCAACATCATCGAAACGCAGTTCCTCACCACTGGCGACTGGAACTTCGGCTCGGCGATCTCGCTCATCATGGCGGTCATCATCATGATCTCGATGTGGCTGACGCGCAAGGCGGACGTTCAGGTCGCCTCGCAGGAAAAGAGGAGAGAAGCGCATGAAAAAAGAAAACCTCTGTCGGCTCGAAGATCATCCTGACGCTCACGATGCTCTTCTTCTTCTACCTCCCCATCCTCTATATCATTATCTTTTTCGTTCAACGATTCCCGCTCGCTGACGAAGTTCGGCGGCTTCTCGCTCGCTGGTATGAAAAGATGTTCGCCGATTCGACAATGATGGAGGCTGTGCTCTACACGGTCATCATCGCCGTCATCGCGACGGTCGTCGCGACAGTCGTCGGCACGATCACGGCCATCGGCCTCTCCAAATCCCGCAAGGTTGTGCAGAAGATGGTCGAGCGCATCAACGACCTGCCCGTGATGAACCCCGATATCGTCACGGCCATCTCACTTCTGATGTTTTTCAGCGTCCTCACGGTCAAAAAAGGCTTCGGCACGCTGCTCATCGCGCATATCATGTTCTGTATCCCCTACGTGATGCTCTCCGTTACGCCGAAGCTCCGCTCGCTCGACCCTAACCTGATCGACGCAGCGATGGACCTTGGCGCAACGCCGTTCCAGGCGCTCACGAAAGTCATTGTGCCGCAGATCAAGCCGGGTATCGTCTCCGGCGCGCTCATTGCGTTCACGATGAGCTTTGACGACTTCGTCATCTCGTACTTCACAACGGGCAACGGCGTCAACAACATTTCGATTTTGGTCTACACGATGTCCAAGCGCGTGAACCCGTCCATCAACGCCCTTTCTACCATTGTGATTCTTCTCATTACGCTGGTGCTCGGCGTCGTGAACATCGTGCCGATCGTGCGCGAAAAGCGCGAAAAAGGACGGCAAGTCCTCCCGCGCCGTGAGCCGCAAGGCCATGGCGGCTGTTGCCGCCGTGCTGGTGCTGGCCGTTGTCGGCGGCACCGTGGGCGCGAGCCTTTCCCAGCAGCACAAGAGCGCCGCGGCTGTCGAGAAGTACGGCAGCAACGTTTTGAAGCTCTATCTCCCCGGCGAGTACCTCGGCGAGAACGTCATCTCCGACTTTGAAAAGCAGTACGGCGTGCGCGTCATCGTCGAGAACTTCGACTCCAACGAGATGATGTACACCAAGCTCATGGCCGGCGACCGCTACGATGTCATCATTCCGTCCGACTACATGATCGAACGCCTGATGAACGAGGACTTCCTCCAGCCGCTTTCTGACAAGAGCATGATCCCCAACATGGAGAACATGTCTGATGCCGTGCTCGGTATGAGCTACGACCCGACAACACGTACCATCCCTACTTCTGGGGCAGCGTCGGTCTCGTCTACAACCACGAGAACGTCGACCCTGCCGTCATCGAGAGCGAGGGCTGGAGGTCCTGCGCAACACCGACTACGCCGGTCACATCTACATCTACGATTCCGAGCGCGACTCGTTCATGATGGCGTTCAAGGCGCTGGGCTACTCGATGAACACCGAAGATCCCGATGAGATCAATGCCGCCTATGAGTGGCTGCTGCAAATGAACAACACAATGTCCCCCGTCTACGTGACCGACGAGGTCATCGACGGCATGATGAACGGCTACAAGGACATCGCCGTTGTCTCCACCCGGCGACGCGGCCGTGGTGCTTGATGAAAACGAAGACATGAGCTTCTATATGCCCTCCCAGGGCACGAACATCTGGTGCGATGCCATGGTCATTCCCCAAAATGCCGAGAATCCCAAGCTCGCCCACGAGTTCATCAACTACATGCTCACCTATGAAGCCGCGTTTGACAACACCGAAACGGTGGGTTATACTTCTCCCAACGCGGAAGTGTTTGAAGAGATGACCTCGTCTGAGGATCTCTACGCGGACAATGCCGCCTACCTTCCCCGCAGCGGCTACGACAAGGACGAGATGTTTCCATGACAACCAGGTGCTCATGCGCGAGCTGAGCAAGCTCTGGATCAAGGTCAAAGCTGCCAAATAATATCGTAAAGGAGTTTTTTTAAGATGAAAATCGGAGATACTTTTACCGTCAAGAAAGTTGTCACAGAAGACATGACCGCTGCCGCGCTCGGCAGCGGCGGTCTGCCGGTGTTCGGCACGCCGTATCTCGTCGCGATGGTCGAAAACGCCGCCTTCACCTATCTCCAGCAGGAGCTGCCCGAGGGTAAGAGCACCGTCGGCACCAAGGTCGAGGTCTCCCATGTCTCCCCCTCGCCCGTTGGCATGGAGATCACCGTTACCGTCGAGGTCACGGACATTTCCGCAAACGGCAAGATGGTCGACTTCAAGGCCACCGCGACCGACACCGCCGGCCTCATCGGCGAGGGCACGCACCAGCGCGCCGTCATCACCGTGGATCGCTTCATGGACAAGTGCCAGGCCAAGCTCGGCTGATTTTGTAAGGAGGAACCCTGATGCATTATTCGGGAGCCGTTTACCGTCCCCCCAGCGAGGCGCGCAGCCTCATCGTGCAGTGCACGCTCGGGTGCAGCCACAACAAATGTGCGTTCTGTACGATGTACAAGGACAAAAAGTTCTCCATCAACCCCATTGAGCAGGTGCTCTCCGACCTCGACGAGGCACGCGCCTACGGGCGCTATATCGAGAAGATCTTTTTAGCCGACGGCGACGCGCTGATCCTGCCGATGGACTATCTTCTGACCGTTCTCGACTATATCCGCGACCACTTCCCCACCTGCAAGCGCGTGGCGGCTTACGCAACGACCAAGGCCATCATGCGCAAGACGGACGACGAGCTGCGTACGCTGCGCGAGCACGGCCTCGGCATCGTGTATATCGGCCTTGAGAGCGGCAACGAAGAGCTTCTCAAAAAGTTCTGCAAGGGCGTTACTGCCGAGGAGATCGTCTTAAACGCCATCCGCTGCAAGCAGGCGGGCATCGCCACCTCCGTCACGGCCATCAACGGCATGGCGGGCGCGAACGGCGACTGGCAGGCCCACGCCATCGACACGGCGAAGGCCGTTTCCCGCATGAAGCCCGACTATATCGCGTTTTTGACGCTTCGCGTCTACTCGGGCACGCCGCTGCACGACTGGATCGCGAGCGGCGAGTTCAAGATGATGGAGCCGCCCGAGCTGATGCGCGAAACGCGCCTCTTTTTGGAGCACATCGACTCCGACGGCAGCGTCTTCCGCTCGAACCACGCGTCGAACTACCTCCCCCTCGGCGGTACGCTCAACCGCGACCGCGAGGCGCTGATCCACACGATCGACGAAGCGCTCGACGGCAAGGTTAGACTTCGCCGCGCCGTCGAACTGGGACTGTAAGACCTAAAAATAGAACCTGCCGCAAGGTAGGTTTTATTTTTGCGTTTTGCCCTAAAGGGTAAAGGGGTACCCCGTACCGTGCGGGGTGCGAAAAAAGGGGGATATTCTCTTTCCTCGGAAAGAGAATATCCCCCTTGAACCCCCAAGAGAAAGGGATTGATTGGCAGTCTCGGGCTTGAATGACTTCTATGCCTCCGGAATGGAGATGCCTGAGCGCGGCAAAGCCGCGTTGGAACTGCTATACGATTTGTCTCTGCTCCTATTATCCGCTGTTGCGCAGCCGTTGGCGGCTCTGACGCCTTACGGATGCGGCACACCCCTTGCGGGTGCCGCTCTACCCATCTTGTAGAAGTGCGCAGTAATCCCCGTCCACCGCCAGTCTCCACAATGCGGCGAGCGCAGCAATGCCGCATTCCGCACGCAGTCTGCCGCCCAACTACCGTCACACGCGCCTCACGGTAGTAAGGCGCGGTTGTAATCGGTGACGACTCGCAGAAGATTCATGGCGAAGCCATGTACACTGCACTTACATTGCGCAGCGTGTGCAGTTATTCAAGCTGTAAGCTGCCAATGTCGGGGTCGAGGGGCCCTCCCTCGCGTTCTCTTTAAGCGGGGCCATTCTCTCACGCGAGAATGGCCCCCTTTATCCGCGTCCCCTGCACGGTGCAGGGAAAACCCCCTGCGAGTACGCAGGGAACAATACAACACAGTGTGTTAAAACAATGTTAACTGGCTCGTTTCAGGCAATCCCGCAAACGCGCCCAGCGCGCGCAGCTGGTCGATATGCGTCTGCGACAGCTTGTTGCAGCAGAGGGAAAACTCCTCCACCGATGTAAAGTCCTTCCCCTTGCGCTTCTCGACGGTGTCGAGCGCTGCGGTCTCGCCGAGTCCGCGGACGGACGTGAACGGCGGCAGCAGGCCGTTTTCCGTGACGACGAACTTCGTCGCATCGCTGCGGTAGATATCGATGGGCTCAAAGTGGAAGCCGCGCAGGCAGAATTCGTAGCAAACTTCAAGCGTCGTCATCAAATCCTGTTCCACGGCGGTCGCGTCCTTGTTGTTCTCGATCTCGCGGATGCGGCGGCGCAGCGCGTCGGCGTCCTTGCAGCACTCGGCGGCGTCGAATGCCTTGGCGCGGATGGAGAAGAACGTCGCGTAGAACGCGAGCGGCTCGTGCACCTTGAACCACGCGATACGGAACGCCATCATAACATATGCGACCGCGTGCGCTTTCGGGAAGAGGTAGCCGATCTTCGCAAGCGACTCGATGTACCACTCCGGCACATCGTGCTTGCGCATCTCTTCGACCCACATCGGCCAGTCCCCCGCCTTGCCGCCCTTGACCTTGCCCTTACGGACGGCCTCCATGATCTTGAAGCTCATCTTCGGGTCAAGCCCCATGGAAATGAGGTAGAGCATGATATCGTCACGGCAGCCGACGGTCTCCAGAACGCTCGCCGTGCCGCTGACGATCAGATCCTTCGCGTTGCCGAGCCACACGTCCGTGCCGTGGGAGAAGCCTGAAAGGCGCAGCAGCGTGTTGAAGTCCTTGGGCTGCGTGTCGACGAGCATCTGGCGCGTGAAGCGCGTGTTAAACTCGGGGATCGCGACGGCGCCCGTGGGGCCGAGCACTTCGTCGTTCTCGTAGCCGAGCACCTTGGACGAGATGAAGATCGACATCGTGTCGGGGTCGTCGAGCGGGATAGCGCGGGCGTTCACGCCCGTCAGATTTTCGAGCATGCGGATCATCGTCGGGTCATCGTGGCCGAGCATATCGAGCTTTAAGAGGTTGTCCTCCATGCAGTGATATTCGAAATGCGTGGTGATCGTGTCGCTGTCGGGGTCGTCCGCGGGGTGCTGTACGGGGCAGAAATCCTCGATATCCATGTCGTCCGGCACGACGACGAGTCCGCCGGGATGCTGGCCAGTCGTGCGTCGCACGCCGACGCAGCCCGCCGTCAGGCGGTCAATCTCGGCGTTGCCCGCGGCGATGCCGTTTTCCTCGAGGTATTTTTTGACGAAGCCGTAGGCCGTCTTCTCCGCGAGCGTACCGATCGTACCCGCGCGGAACACCTGCGTCTTGCCGAACATCTCGACCGCGTGCGCGTGGGCGCGCGCCTGATATTCGCCTGAGAAGTTGAGGTCGATATCCGGCACCTTGCCGCCGCCGCCGTAGCCAAGGAAAAGTTTCAAACGGGATGTCGAAGCCGTCTTTGACATACTTCGTGCCGCAGACGGGACACATTTTATCGGGCATGTCCGCGCCACAGCCATACTCGCCCGCGTGGAACTCGACGTTGCGGCACTTCGGGCAGCGGTAGTGCGGCGGCAGGGCGTTGACCTCGGTGATGCCGGCCATGTACGCTACGAGCGACGAGCCGACCGACCCTCGCGAGCCGACGAGGTAGCCGCACTCGAGCGAGCGCTGCACGAGCTTCTGCGCCGACATGTAGACGACGTCGTACTTGCCCAGAATGCTGCCGAGCTCGACGTTCAGCCGGTCGACGATCAGCTGCGGCAGATCGTCGCCGTAAAGCTCGTGCGCTTTCCCCACACCATGCGGTTAAGGTCTTCTTCCGAATTTTCAAGCCGCGGCAGGGAACAGCTTGCCCTTGGGCAAAAGCTCAATATCCTCCACCTGCTCGGCGATGGCGCGGGTGTTCGTCACGACGACCTCGTAGGCTTTCTCCTTGCCGAGGTAGTCAAATTCCTTGAGCATTTCGTCCGTCGTGCGGAAGTAGAGCGGGACAGGCTCGTTCGCGTCGGCGAATTTCTTTGACGCGAGCAGGATATGGCGATAAACCTCGTCTTCGGGGTCGAGGAAGTGGACGTCGCCCGTTGCGCAGACGGGCTTGCTGAGCTCTTCGCCAAGCTTGACAACAGTGCGGTTGAAGTCCTTGAGGTCTTCGTCGTCGCGCACCGTGCCGTCGCGCACCATGAAGCGGTTATTGCCGAGCGGCTGAATTTCAAGATAGTCGTAGAACGAGGCGATGCGCTTGAGCTCATTCCAGTCCTTGTGGTCGACGATGGCGCGGAACAGCTCGCCCGCCTCGCAGGCAGAGCCGATGATCAAGCCCTCGCGATGCGCGACAAGCTCGCTTTTCGGGATGATCGGCACGCGCTTAAAGTATTTGAGGTTCGACGCCGAGATGAGCTGGTAGAGGTTCTTGAGGCCCACCTTGTTCTTGGCGATCAGAATGATGTGCTTTGGGAAACGGTTGCGCTTGACGCCGAGCGGGCGGAGCTTCGTCATCTCGTCGTTGATCTGCTGGAGGCGCGTGACGCCGCGCTCTTCGAGCATGACGAAGAACTTGGCCAGCATCTGCGCGACCGGGACCGCATCGTCGGACGCGCGGTGGTGGTTGAACTGCGGGAGCTGCAAGTGGTCGGCCACGATGTCGAGCTTGTACTTGCCGAGCTCGGGCAGGAGATTCTGCGCGAAAATCAGCGAGTCGAGATACGTCGGCTCGAACGGGATGCCGCACTTTTTGCAGCCTGCGCGGATGAAGCTGATATCAAACTCCGCATTGTGCGCAGCGAGCGGGCGGCCGCCCGCAAAGGCCAAAAACGCGTGCAGCGCGTCCTCCAGCTTCGGCGCGCCGCGCAGCATGTCGTCTGTGATGCCGGTCAGGCCGATGATCTCAGGCGAAAGCCGGCGCTCGGGGTCGACAAAGGTTTGGAACGTGTCGACGATCTCGCCGTCTTTCAGAATGACCGCACCGATCTCGGTGATGGCATCGTGCGCGACCTTCAGACCCGTTGTTTCAATGTCGAAACAGCAGATCTCAGTCGAAAAATCGCCGTCCTGCGGGCCGTGCACACAGATACGGTCGTCGATGTTGTTGAGAAAATAGCCCTCACAGCCGTAAAGGAGTTTTATTTTACCCTCGCCGGTGTGCCAGGCGTCCGGGAAGCTCTGCGCTACGCCGTGATCCGTGATGGCGATGGCGGGCATCCCCCACTTGATCGCGCGCTTGACGACCGCGGCGGTGTCGGTCAGCGCGTCCATGTTGGACATACGGGTATGTAAGTGCAGCTCGACGCGCTTTTCCTCCGCCGTGTCCGTGCGCTCGGCGTGGTCGATCTGCATGATGTCCTGCGGGTTGAGCTGCATATCCTTACCATCGTAGGAGAGCTCCATGCGGCCGCTGACGCGCAGCCACATGCCGACGCTGATCTTGCCAAGAAGCTCCGTCGCCTCGCGCTCGGGCATGCTGCGGCGGATGAAGAGCGAGCCTTCGTAGTCCGTCATTTCGAGCAACATCGTCCAGACGCCGGCGCGGCGCGTCTCGTGGCAGTCGAACTTGAAGACCTTGCCCTCAACGACGACGTGACCGGCCTTTGGCGTCAGCTCGCTGATGGGGAGCACTCTCCCCTTTGCAATCTCGCGGCCCATGATGACACTGCCGCTGCCGCTCACCTTGCGGCCAGCGTTCTTCAACATGTCGGGAAAGGCCTCCGCCGTTGATTTGACGTGGATGTCCACGCGCTTTAAGTCGTAATTGCGCGCAAGAAGCTGCTCGACCGTTTCGCGCGTCGAGTCGTTCATCTCCGCGCGCACGGTCATGTCGAGCGTCATCGTGCGCTTTTCCGGCTCAAGCACCATGTTCGTGACCATCGCGGCGTTGAGCGGGACGCGCAGGTCAAAAATCCGGCGAAAAGTCGGTGAATAATTCAAAAAGGAATCTTTTTGTGCCATAGCCACAACCTTATCTCAGTATCGTTTCCGCTCGGTCAGAGTTTTTGATTTCCTCCATCAAAGCGTCGACAAGCTTTTCCTGCGGCACTTTGTAAAGGATTTTCCTTTTCGGAAAATCATGCCCTCACCTTTACCGCCGGCCACGCCGATATCGGCGGCCGAGGCCTCACCAGGCCCGTTGACGACGCAGCCCATCACGGCGACCGTGATATTCTTCTTGCAGTCGGCAAGACGGCGCTCCAACTCCTCGGCGATCGGGATCATATCGTACGCCGTGCGGCCGCACGTCGGGCAGGAGACGAGGTTCACGCCGCTGCGGCGGATGCCGCAGGCCTGCAAAATGCGCTTGGCGGCGTAGACCTCTTCCACGGGGTCCGCCGTGAGCGAGACGCGCATCGTGTCGCCGATGCCCTCGCACAGAAGGCCGCCGATGCCGATGGCGGACTTCAAAAGCCCCATCGTGGGCGTGCCCGCCTCGGTCACGCCGAGGTGGAGCGGATAGTCGACCTTTTCGTGCAGAAGGCGATAGGCCGCCATGTTGAGCGGTACATCAGAGCTCTTGACCGAGATGCAGATCTCGGTAAAATCGAACTTTTCAAGCAGCCGCACATGTCTGAGCGCGCTCTCGACGAGCGCCTCGGGCGTCACGCGGCCATATTTTGCGAGCAGCTCCTTTTCAAGCGAGCCGCCGTTCACGCCGATGCGGATGGGAACCTTGTGTTCACGGCAGGCGTCTACGATCGCCTTGACGCGGTCATCTCCCCCGATGTTGCCGGGGTTGATGCGAATTTTGTCCGCACCGCGCGCCGCCGCTTCGACGGCGAGACGGTAGTCGAAATGAATGTCCGCGACGAGCGGGATGGAGATATTCTCCTTAATTTCACTCAGCGCGTGCGCGGCCTCCATATTCGGCACCGTGACGCGCACGATCTCGCAGCCCGCCTCTTCGAGTGCGTGGATCTGCGCGATGGTGGCCTTGGCATCCTCAGTGTGCGTGTTGCACATCGACTGGATCGTGACCGGCGCGCCGCCGCCGATAGCGACGCCGCCTGCGATAATTTGCTTGCTCATAAGATCATCCTCCTCACAGGAGCTTGACAATGTCGTGGAACGTGACGAACAGCATCAGCGCCATTAAAAGCGCAAAGCCGATGCCGTTGATGACGTTCAGATATTTGGACGGAATTTCCTTTTTGAAAAGCGCCACGGCGATGCCGTTGACGAGCAGGAACAGCACGTGTCCGCCGTCGAGTGCGGGCAGCGGCAGCAGGTTCATCACGGCGAGGTTCACCGCGAACATCGCGGCGAAAAAGAGAATATTTTCAAGCGCCGCGCCGAAGCCCTCGGTAGCCTCGGTCTCCTTTGCCGACCTCCGTGATGGTCGAGACGATGCCGACCGGGCCGCTCAGATCGTTCACGCCCGCCGCGCCCGAAAGCAGCATTTGCAGGCTCAGTCTCACGATGCGGACATAGTCCATCGTCTGGTACCAGCTGTATTGCAGGCGCAGAAGCGGCGTCGCCTCGACGATGCCGCCGTAGGTGAAGCCGTAGGCCTCGTACTCCTTACCGTTTTCGTCGGTGTAGACTTGCTTCGTGAGCGTGCGGTCGAGCTTTTTGCCGTCGCGCAGGACGGTCATGTCGATCGTGCCCGTGTCGCCAAGGCCCATGATGAGCGACACGTCGCTCTTCAAATAGACGCGCTCGCCGTTGATGGCGTAGATCATGTCGCCGGGCATCAGGCCGTCCTCTCCCTGCTGCGGAAAATCGGGGTTCAGCTCGACGATCTCCGTCGTGTAGAATGCCTGCGCGCCCGCGTACAGGCAGATGACGATGATGAGGCCCGTCAGGAAGTTCATGAACGCGCCCGCGACGAAGATGATGAACTTCTTCCACCAGACCTGGCGGCCCAGCGCGCGGTCGTCGTCCGAATCCTCGTCCTCGCCCTCCATGGCGCAGTAGCCTCCGATGGGCAGGAGCCGCAGGGAGTATTCGGTGTCCCCCTTCGTCTTATGGAACAGCTGCGGGCCCATGCCGATGGAAAATTCATTGACGCGCACGCCGCAGGCCTTGGCCGCCAAAAAGTGGCCAAACTCATGCACGGCGATGAGCACGCCGAAAATCAGGATCGCAATCAGAATATAAACCATGGTCTCTCCTAAATTTGGTCAGTTGAGCTTTTCGCGCACGACCTCGCGCGCGAGCCGGTCTGCTTCCAGAATATCCGAAAGCTGCGGCTGATATACCGTCTCGGTTTTATCGAGCGCCGCTTCGATGAGGTCAGGGATGGCACAGATGCCGATCTCGTCGCGCAGAAACGCCGCGACGGCCTCTTCATTTGCGCCGTTCATCGCCGCGCAGTAGACGTTCCCGACGGCGGCGCATTGCTTGGCGATCTTCAGGCAGCGGAAGACCTCTTCATCGGGCTCGGCGAACGTGAGCGGCGGGCACTTGAGAAGGTCAAGCGGCTCCGCGGGCGAAACGGCCCTGTTGGGGTACGTCATCGCGTAGCGGATGGGCAGCTTCATGTCCGGTGTGCCGAGCTGGGCGAGCATCGCCCCGTCGTGAAACTCGACGAGCGAGTGCACGATGCTCTGGCGATGGATGACCGCGTCGACCTGACGCAGCGGCAGGCGGTAGAGCCGCATGGCCTCGATGATCTCAAGGCCTTTGTTCATCAGGGTCGCGGAGTCGATGGTGATCTTCGCACCCATTGTCCAGTTCGGGTGCTTGAGCGCGTCGGCCTTCGTCTTAGTCGCAAGCTCCTGCAGGCTCAGGCCGTAGAACGGCCCGCCCGAGCAGGTCAGAATGAGGCGCTTGATCTCGCCGCGGTCACGGCAGCCCTGCAAGCACTGAAAGATCGCGCTGTGCTCGCTGTCGACGGGCACGATCTCTGCGCCGTATCTTTCCGCCGCAGCCACGACGAGCTCGCCCGCGCAGACGAGCGTTTCCTTGTTGGCAAGCGCGATGCGCTTTTTCTTTCTCGATCGCCGCGAGCGTCGGCTGGAGACCGATCATGCCCATCACGGCGGTCACGACCGTGTCGGCGTCGTCCGCCATGGCCGCGGCCAAAAGGCCCTCCATGCCGGAGAGCACCTCGGTGTTTGTGTCGGAAAGCCGCGCGCGGAGCTCGCGCCGCATCCTCGTCATAAAGCACGGCAAGACGCGGGCAAAATTCCCGCGCCTGCTGTTCGATGAGGTCAACGCTTTTATTCGCCGTCAGCGCAGCGACGGAAAGCCCCAGCTCGCGCGCCACCTCAAGCGTCTGGCGGCCGATGGAGCCGGTGGAACCGAGTAAAGCAATACTCCTTGTCATAATAGGCCTCCACAGACCGCAGCCCACACGACCGGCGCGATGAAGAGCGTGGAGTCAAAGCGGTCGAGCATGCCGCCGTGCGTCAGGAAGAGGTGGCTGTAGTCCTTGATGCCCGCCTCGCGCTTGACGAGCGACATCGAGAGGTCGCCGAGCTGGCCGAAGATATTGGCCACCACGCCGACGAGAATCAGCATGAGGTAGTTCGGCGCATAGCCGAGCCATGCCTTGCCGACAACGCCGAGCAGCACCAGCGCGAGCGCGCTGCCGATGGGCCCGCCGATCGCGCCCGCCCAGGTCTTGTGCGGGCTGACGTGCGGCGCCATCTTGCGCTTGCCGAACCACATGCCAAAGTACATCGACAGCGCATCGCCCACAAAGGCGACGCAGAACGGCGCGAGCACATAGAGCTTGCCATAGTTTTCGTCCATGCGCAGCAGGAAAATGCAGCTGTACATCGCCGGGAACACGATGCCGCCGACGATGGTCACCGCCACATCGTGGAATGTGAAGGGCTTTTCCTTGCCGTAATAGACAACCGCGGAGAGAAACGCCCCCATCACAAGAATCCAGCGGAAGATCGTAACAGTCGAAATCGGGAAAGCGTGTACACCGCTCGCCCTTTCCCAAAAGAGCCATATCTCCTGCATGACGACCGATGTGACAAGTCCCCAGTAGAAATCCGCCGGGACGTTCTCCCCTGCCGTGTGCAGCAGCTCATAGGCCGCAATGCCCGCGATGCCGCAGACGACGATCATCGTCGCCCATGCGGGGCAGGCAAGCAGCACGGCGAGCAGCGCCGGCAATCCAACGATCACCACCAACCATCTTTGTTTCATTTCTGTTTCTCCTGTTTTAGTCCGCCGAAGCGGCGCTCGCGATGCTGATACGCGATGAGCGCCTTGTCGAATTCTCTTTCCGTGAAGTCGGGCCAGAGCGTGTCGCAGAAGTAGAACTCACTGTACGCGCACTGCCACAAAAGGTAATTGCTGATGCGCTTCTCCCCGCCGGGACGGATGAGAAGATCAGGATCGGGAAGTCCGCATGAATAGAGGTAGCGCGAAAAGCCCTCCTCGGTCAAAGCGTCCGCGTCCTGCTCCCCTGCCGCGCAGTCACGCGCAAACGCGCGGGCGGCGTGCAGAATCTCGTCGCGCCCGCCGTAGTTCAGGCAGACGTTCGCCTGAAAGCCCTCGATGCGGGATGAGATCTCATTCGTTTCGTCGATGAGTTCCCGAAGTTCCGGCGTCAGGACGCTTAAATCGCCCAGAAAGTGCAGGCGGTTGCCGTCCTTTTCCATCGTGTCGATGCACTCGTGCAGATATTGCTCGAGTAAGTGCATGATGCCGTCGACCTCGTCCTTCGGGCGCTTCCAGTTTTCGGTCGAAAAGGCGTAGACCGTCAGATAGTCGATGCCCAGGGTTCTTGCAGTAGGTGCCGAGCTTTCGAAACGTTTCCGCCCCCGCCTTGTGACCGGCCGAGCGCGGGAGACCGCGCTTCTGCGCCCAGCGGCCGTTGCCGTCCATAATGACGGCAACATGACGAGGCAGGTTGTTCAAATCAACCTGCCCTGCCTTGTTCTCTTTGGAAAAAGAGCCCCATATCAGACCGCCATGAGCTCCTTCTCTTTCTTCTCGAGAAGGGCGTCGACCTCTTTGCACATGTCGTCGGTCAGCTTCTGCAGGTCCTTTTCGGCGGCCTTCTGGTCGTCCTCGGTGATCTCGCTGGCCTTCTGCTTCTTCTTGAAGGCCTCCATCGCGTCGCGGCGGATGTTGCGGATGGCGACCTTGCCGGTCTCGGAATACTTATGGATCTGCTTGACGAGCTCCTTTACGGCGCTCCTCCGTGAGCTGCGGGAAGTTCAGGCGGATGGACTTGCCGTCGTTCTGCGGGTTGATGCCAAGGTCAGACTCCTGAATGGCGCGCTCGATGGGCTTTGAGGGCCGTGCCGTCCCACGGGGTGATGACGAGCTGGCGCGGATCGGGAGAAGCGATGGACGCGATCTGCTGGATGGGCGTCGGCGTGCCGTAATAGTCCACGCTGATGCGGTCGAGCACGGAGGCGTTGGCGCGGCCCGCGCGCACAGAGGCAAAGTCCGCGTTCACCGCGTCGATGCTCTTTCTCATTTTGTCGGAATAAACCTTGTAATCTTCTTTATTCATGGGGATACCTCCTCAAAAATTTTTATCGTAAAACCGCAGATGCGGGGTCGCTCAGTTTTCGCCGACGATGGTACCGATCTTCTTGCCCTCGACCGCACGGATGATGTTCTCCGGGATCCTTGAGGGCAAAGACGAGCACGGGAATGTGGTTGTCCATCGAAAGCGACGTGGCCGTGGAGTCCATGACCGCAAGGTGCTGGGCCAGCACGTCCTCATAGGAGATGGCATCGTACTTGACGGCACTCGCGTCCTTGGCGGGGTCGGCGTTGTAAACGCCGTCGATGTTTTTGGCAAGCAGAATCACATCGGCATTGATCTCCGCCGCGCGAAGAACTGCCGCCGTGTCGGTCGAGAAAAAACGGCGAACCGATGCCGCAGCCGAAGAGCACCACACGGCCCTTTTTCCAAATGCCGGATCGCGCGGGCGCGAATGTAGGGTTCGGCGACTTCTTTGATCTCCAGCGCCGTCTGCACGCGCACGTCGACGCCCTTCTGCTCGAGCACATCGGCGACCGCCATGCAGTTCATCGCCGTGGCCAGCATGCCCATGTGGTCGGCACGGGTGCGCTCGATGTAGCCCTCGCCGTTTTCACGCCGCGCCAGAAGTTGCCGCCGCCGATGACGACGCCCATCTGCACACCCATGTCCGTGCACTTTTTGATGACGTCGCACACCTTGGAAACGACGTCGAAGTCGAAGCCGAAGTGCTTGTCGCCCGCCAGCGCCTCGCCGCTGATCTTGAGCAGCACGCGCTTATACTTGAGTTGAGCCATGCTCATAATCTCCCCTTTCAGGAACAAGTTCAAATTTTCACAGCTACTATTTTAGCGTATTTTTGCTCTTTTGCATAGGGGGAAAGCGTAAACTTTTTTCACAAATTCGCTCTTTCCTTTTTCGTCAAGTTGAACCGCCGTGAATAGCGGAAAAAAGCAGCCGTTTCATACGGCTGCTTTTTTAGATTTTTCGTTTACTTGATGCCCTTGATGCGGATAAGGTCCTTCAAAAGCTCGACCGTGCCATCGATGCCGAGCAGGCTCGAATCGATGCAGAGGTCATAGCTCTTGGCATCGCCCCAGTCCTTGGCGGAATAGTAGTTATAGTAGGAAGCGCGGGACTTATCCGTCTTCTTGATGCGGTCTTTCGCCTCGTTCTCGCTGATGCCGTTGCGGGCGGCAACGCGCTTGATGCGGTTTTCGAGCGGAGCCGTGATGAAGAGATTGATGACGTCGTCGCGATCCTTGAGCGCGTAGTCCGCGCAGCGGCCGATCAGGACGCAGGGGCCCTTGTCGGCGAGCTTTTTGATCGTGTCGTAGGTCGCCAGGTACACCTGCTGTTCGATGGAGCCCTTGGGCGTCACATGGTTCATCGAGAAGGAATAGGGGTCCATCGCGATGGAATAGAGAAAGCTCTTCGGGCGTTCGTCAAAGGAACGGAACAGCTCTTCGCAAAGTCCGCTCTCCTCTGCCGCCTCCTTGAGCAGCATGTCGTCGTAATAGGCGATGCCGAGCTGCTTGGCAAGCATCGTGCCGATCTCGCGTCCGCCGCTGCCGTATTGTCTGCCAACCGTAATGACCATAAAGATTCCTCCTTTTTTCGCGCCTTGAAACAAAATCGGTGCTATTTGGATTATAGCACCGATTTCGTAAGAAGACAATATTTTTTCCTGTTGCGATTTTGTAAAGGCGCGGCCTTATTCCGGAAGCGGCAGGCCGAGGCGGCGATACATCGTCTTTTTCACCGCGCGCAGAATATTTTCATAGCCCGTGCAGCGGCACAGATGGCCGGAGAGGAGCTTTCTGAGCTCGTCATCGGTGTAGAGGCGGTTCGTCTCCAAGATCTCGACCGCAGTCATGATGAAGCCCGGCGTGCAGAAGCCGCACTGGACAGCGGTCTCTTCAATGAACGCCTGCTGGATGTCGCTCAGCTCGCCGTTGGGGCCAAGCAGGCTCTCCAGCGTGCGGATGTGCTTGCCGTCCGCCCAGACGGCGAGGTAGATGCACGAGTTGAATGCCTCGCCGTCGATGATGACGTTGCAGGCGCCGCACTCGCCGACCTCGCAGCCCTTCTTCACGGACGTCATATGGTAATCGTTTCGCAGCATATCGGTCAGCGACGCACGCACGTCGACCATTTTCTCAACGTCCTTGCCGTTTAAGTTGAATCGCACCAGCTTGTACTGACTCATTTGATGACACCTCCCGCCCGTTTGATAGACTCGATCAGGCAGCGCTTGGCCATTTCGACCGCTATGTGTTCGCGGAACGCCTTGGAGGCGCGCCAGCTGTCACGCGCGCGGATATCGTTGAGCACGGCGAGTGAGAACTGTTCCGCCGTCGTAAGTGTCAAGGGTTTATCCTTGGCAGCTGCCTCCGCGCTCGGGCAGCGCATCGGCACAGGACCGGCAACGCCGTAGGCGATGCGGGCGCGCTCAATAGTCTGCTTGTCGGGCGACAGGCGCACGTTCACGCTGCACCCGAGCGTCGCGATGTCCATCGCGTTTCTCATGGCGTACTTGATGTAGTAGCCATAGCAGTTTTCGTAGCTCGCCTTTGGGATGAGGATGGCGGTCTGGATCTCGCCATCCTCCACGCGGATGTCGACCTGCCCGGCCTTGATGTAAAAGTCTTTGATGGGCAGGCGGCGGATGCCGTCCTTCCCCGTCAGCTCCACGATGGCCTCCCACGCATGCAGTGTGGAGGCGGAGTCCGCGCTCGTCACGCCGTTGCAGGTGTTGCCGCCGATGGTGCCGATGTTTCGGATCTGCGGGCCGCCGACCATGTCGACCGCCTCGCCGAGGACATTGATGTACTTCTGGATGATGGGGTCGCGCGTGATGTGGGAAAAGCTCGAGAGCGAGCCGATGCGGATGTTTTCCTCCTCGTCGATGCTCACGCCGCGCAGCTCGTCGAGGCCGTAGATCGAGATGAGCTCCTTTCCGGCGCGCTTGCCCTCGCGCATCTGCACGAGCACGTCGCTGCCGCCGGCGATGATCTGCGCCTCGGGATGCTCCAAGCGGAGGGCGACGGCGTTTTCGACGCTTTCCGCCTCATAGAGTGCTTTCATGTCATACATGGCTCACTTCTCCTCCTTCCAGCTGTCGTGGATGAGTCCCGCCTTGCTGAACTCGGCGTACAGAACGTGCGGGGTGATGGGAACGGTGTCGATGGCGACGCCGGTGGCGTTGTAGATGGCGTTGCGGATAGCGGGCGCGCCCGAGCACGCGGGCGGTTCGCCGAGCGCCTTCGTGCCGAACGGCGACGTCGGCTCGGGGTTTCGATAAACTGCGCCTCGAGATGCGGGTGGTCCATGAACGTCGAGAGCTTGTAGTCGAGAAGATTATTGTTGAGGGGGCGGCCCGTCTTCTCGTCGAATAAAAGCTGCTCGCTCATGCCAAATCCGATGGCCATGGACATGCCGCCGTGGACCTGCGCTTCCGCAAGCGCGGGGTTGATTAGCTTGCCGCAGTCGTGGACGTTGATGATCTTCTTGAGCGTCACCTTGCACATGGGGATATCCACCTCGACCTCGGCAAAGGTGCAGCCGAAGGAATAGGCGTTGTTGCGGATGGTAAAGGTCGACTCGGCGGTGATGTGCTCGGAATCCGCGGCGTTGTACTGTGCGGTCATCGCAAGTTCCTTGAGCGACATGAGCACCATGCCGTCGCCCTTGCGGACGATGTTGCCGTCGACGATGTCCATATTGTCGACCGCCTGACGGGTGAGCTTTGTCGCGTACTGAAGAATTTTCTGCCGCAGGAGCGTCGCCGTCTGGCGGATGGAGAAGCCCGCCACGTACGTCTGGCGGCTGGCGTAGGCGCCGAGACCCGTCGGCGTGATGTCCGTATCCTGACACGAGACGACGCGCACGTCGTGATAGCTCTTGAGGCCGACGGCCTCGGCCGTCATCTGCGCATAGGCCGTGTCCGCGCCCTGCCCGATCTCCGTCTCCCCGCACTGCATCGTCACCGTGCCGTCGAGATTCAGGAGCATGCGGTTCGAGGACGTTTCAAGCGAGATGGGATACACCGCCGTGTTGTACCAGAAGGCCGCCACGCCGATGCCGCGGCGGACGGGGCCGATGTCCTTGGCATACTCCTCGCGCTTTTTGTCGTATTCGATGTACTCCTTCCCCTTTTCCAGACATTCGCGGAAGGAATCGTAGTAGTTCGTGTTGCCGGAGAAGCCGTCGTGGAAGCCCTTGGGCATGATGTACTTCATGCGGTATTCGAGCGGCTCCATGCCAACGGCCTTCGCGCACTCTTCAATGTTCGCATCGTCTGCAAACGACGCCTGCGGCATGCCGTAGCCGCGCATCGCGCCCCCGCAGCGGGGCGGTTTTGTGTACACGGTGTAAGCGTCGCCCTCGAAATTGTCGCAGGGATAGATCTGCGGGAACGAGCCCATGGCCTTGGCGACGATCGAATGGCCGTGCGAGGCATACGCGCCCTGATTGGAGAAGCACTCGACCTTGCGCGCGGCAATCGAGCCGTCCTTATGAAGCCACGTGATGATATGGAAGCGGATCGAGTGGCGCACACGGTTACTGACGAATGTCTCTTCACGCGAGCAGTCGATGCGCACGCATTTTCCGTGCACCTGCGTAGAGCACCACGCGCACAGCGGCTCATAGAGCGCATCCTGCTTGTTGCCAAAGCCGCCGCCGATGTAGGGCTTGATGACGCGGATATCCGCCCACGGACGCCCGAGCGCCTGACCGACGATGCGGCGGATGATGTGCGGGATCTGCGTGGAGGACACGACGACGATGCGGCCATTTTCCTCGTAAGCGTAGCAGCCGTGGTTTTCAATGTGGCTGTGCTGCACGGTGGGGGTGTTGTACCAGCCCTCGACCTTGATGAGGCCGAGCTCTTTGATCGCCTGCTGATAATTGCCCTTGCGGATATCGGTGTGCTTCAGGATATTCCCCGGAAATTTTCGTGGATACAGGGCGCGTCGGGCTCCATGGCCTTCTGCACGTCGAGCACAAACGGGAGTTCCTCGTATTCGACCTTCAGCGCGCGCACGCCCTGAATGGCCGAGACCTCATCCTCCGCAATGACGACCGCGACGTCGTCGCCGTAGTAGCGCACATGGCGGTTCAAAAGATTGCGGTCGGCCACGTCCTGATGCCCCGGGTCCATCGACCAGGGATGGCCCGCCGTCGGGAAGCAGTGCTCCGGCACGTCGAAGCAGGTCAGCACCTTCACAACGCCGGGGATGGCCTCCGCCGCGGACTTGTCGACTGATTTGACAAATCCGTGCGCGATGGTGGAATGCTTGATGCGCGCATAGAGCGCACCGGCCGGCATCCGATCCTCATAGTATTTCGTGCGTCCGGTGACCTTGTCGAACGCATCGACGCGGATCTCGCTTTTTCCTACTTTGCTCATCTGTCTACCTCCTGTTCCGAGCAGCCGCTTTGTCGGTTTTGCTCGAAATCTGCAACTCCTTTGCTATTATTTTTAGCACATTTCGCACAGCGTGTACAGTGCTGCATGCGTGATATAATACAAATGATCGCGGATGTACCATTTTGTCCGCTTTTTTCTGCCGATTGGTGAAAAAGAAACGAATGACTGGTGATTTAATAGATGGATAACACGTTGGAAATAGGATGCGTTGTCATGGCGGCGGGCAATGCCGCGCGCTTTGGCGAGAACAAGCTCGCCGCGATGGTAAACGGAAAGCCGCTTATCGAGCATGCGCTTGAGGCGATCCCGCGGGAGAGCTTTTTCCCGCGTGCTGGTCGTGACGCAGCACGAAAACGTGGAAGCGGCCGCCAAAAAATTTGGCTTTGAAACGCTGCGGAACGAACATCCCGAGCGCGGCCAGAGCGAGACGATCCGCCTCGGCACGGCGGCGCTGTCAGACTGTGACGCGCGCTCTGCTTCATGGTGGCCGACCAGCCGATGCTCAAGCGCAAGACCGTCGCGCAGGAGCTTGAGTTCTTCCGCGCGCACAGCAAAAACATCGTCGGATTGGGACACAACGGCGTGCGGGGCAACCCCTGCCTCTTCCCTGCCCGCTTCTTTCCTGAGCTTTTATCGCTTGAGGGCGATGTCGGCGGCAGCGCGGTCATCAAGAGGCATTTAGAGGATCTGCTGCTCTTTGAAGCGCCGGAGACGGAGCTGCGCGACGTTGACACGAAGGAAAGCGCTCGAAGCGCTTAAGAAACGCTGATCTCGCCGCGGAGGTCTTCTTCCATTGTCTGCTTGATCTTCTCCTTGTCGTAGCCGCAGGAGAAGAGATAGTAGAGCTTGGCGACGGCGGCCTCGGTCGTCATGTCGAGTCCGCTGACCGCGCCCGCGCGCTTTGAGCGCGCTGGACGTTTCGTAGGTGCCGAGCGACACCGCGCCCTGCGGACACTGCGAGCAGACCGTGAGCACCGTGCCGTTCTGAAACGCCTTGCGGATGATGGGCAGCAGCGCGTTCCCGTCGCCGGGGATGTTGCCCGCGCCGAACGTCTCGATGACGATACCGCGGAGCTTTTCGGTCATAATGGCCTCGAACAGCGAAAACTGAATCCCCGGAAATACCTTGATGACGCCGATGGGGATGTTGTCAAGCGTCTGGAGCTTGAGCCCGCCTTTCTGCCTCGGCAGGAGGGCGGCTTCGTTATATTTGATGGAAATGCCCGCCTCGGCAAGGCTGGAGTAGTTGGGCGAAACGAAAGCGATGAGTCCGTCGGCGGAGTATTTTGTCGCGCGGTTGCCGCGCAGCAGCTTTCCGCCGAAGTACAGGCACGCCTCACGCACGATGCCTTCCCCGCAATCAGCAGCGCGGTGATGAGGTTGTCGCGCCCATCGCTGCGAATTTCGCACAGCGGGATCTGCGAGCCCGTGAGCACCACGGGCTTGTCGAGCCCATCGAGCATGAACGACAGTGCCGAAGCCGTGTAGGCCATCGTGTCCGTGCCGTGCAGGACGACGAAGCCGTCGTAATCGTCATATTTCTGCGCGATCAGCTCTGCGATGCAGTTCCATTCGCGCACGGTCATGTTGGATGAATCCAGCAGCGGCGAGAGCTCATAGAATTCCCACTCCGGCATCTCCGGCGCGCGGAGGTCGGGGATGGCGTCGAGCGCGGCGCGGAAGTAGCCCGCGCGCGGCGCGTAGCCGTTTTCCGTGCGCGTCATACCGATGGTGCCGCCGGTATAGATGATGAGAACTCGTTTCATAGCTCTCTCCTGATTGTATTACTTTTTGTACGGCGTATGGTCGAGCGGCAGGCTGCGGCGGCGCTCGCCGTCGTAGCGGTAATACGCCTGCGCGATGGCCGGCGCTGTGGGGATGGACGTGATCTCACCGATGCCGATGGCGCCGTTGGCGAGGTTTAATCCCGGCTTGTCGATGACGATCGCCTTGATCTCGGGGATCTGATGCGAGCGGAACAGGCCGAGCGTGCCGTATTTTGCCGTGGGCTTGCCGTGGTCGAGCGGGTACTGCTCTGTCAAGGCGTAGCCCATGCTCATCACGACGCCGCCCTCGATCTGCCCTTCGCAGGACAGCGGGTTGATGGCCTTGCCGACATCGTGCGCGGCGACCATCTTTTTAATTTTGCCCGTCTCCTTGTCGAGAATGCACATCTGCGTCGCGTAGCCATAGGCGACATGGCTGACGGGGTTCGGCACATTTGCGCCGAGCGGGTTCGTCTTGGCGTAGTATTCGCCGTAAAACTCCTGCCCCTTCAAATCGCTCAGCGAGCGGTACTCCATCGCGTCGCGCAGCAGCAGGCATGCGCGGCGGCAGGCCTCGCCGGTGACGAGCGTCTGGCGCGAGCCGGAGGTATCGCCGCTGTCAGGCGTCATGAGCGTGCTGTTGCCGTCGTAGACGACCTGATCGCGCGTGAGCTTTGCGTTTGTCACGACGAGCTGCACCAGCACCGTGCCGAGACCCTGACCGATGCAGGACGCGCCCGCGCGGATGTGGACCTTGCCATCATCGCCGATGACGAGCTTGCAGCGCCCATAGTCGGGAAGACCGACGCCGACGCCCGCGTTTTTCATCGCGCAGGCAAGGCCGACCGGCTCGCCGTTTTTGACCGCTTCGTCATAGTAGGGCTTGATGGCCTCGAGCGTTTCGACAAGGCCCGTTTCGGGGCCGACGATCTGGCCGTTCGGCAGCACCTCGCCCGGGCGGATGGCGTTGCGGTAGCGAATTTCCCACGGGGAGATGCCGACAAGGTCGGCCATCTCGTTGAGTAGCGTTTCAGTCGCAAAGCAGGTCTGCGTCACGCCGAAGCCGCGGAACGCGCCCGCGGGCGGGTTATTGGTATAGTAAGCGTGGCCCTCGATCTCAAAATTCTCATAGTGATACGGGCCCGCGGCGTGCGTGCACGCGCGCTCGAGCACGGGGCCGCCGAGTGAGGCGAAGCCGCCCGTGTCGGACACGACGCTCGCCTTTACGCCCTGAATGATGCCGTTTTCGTCGCAGCCCATCGTGAAGTCCATCCACATCGGATGGCGCTTGGGATGGACGAGCAGCGATTCCTGCCGTGTGAGCTTCACCTTGACCGGCACGCGCGCGATGTATGCGATGAGCGCCGCGTGGTGCTGCACGGACATGTCCTCTTTCCCGCCGAAGCCGCCGCCGACAAGCATATTTTCGACCTGGCAGTGGGCAAAGTCGACGCCAAGCATCGCCGAGCACTCGTGCTGGGTGGTGTGCGCGCTCTGGTCGGTCGTCAGCAGCTTCACGCCGCCGTTTTCAAGCGGGAGCGCCACGCAGCACTCGGGTTCCAAAAAGGCGTGCTCCGTCCACGGAGTCTCAAACTTCGTGTAAGACGTATTTGGAATGTTTGATGGCCTCGTCTGCGTTGCCGCGCACAACGTGGCGGTGCGCCTGCAAATTGCCGCGGTTGCCCATGATGACCTCGGGCGCACCGGGGGCGGACGCCTCCTCAGGCCCGTAGACCGCGGGAAGCTCTTCGTAAACGACACGTACAAGCTTTTTTGCCTGCTCGAGTGTTTCTAAGTCGCGCGCACAAACAAGCGCCACCGCGTCGCCGAGATACTGCGTGATCTCCCCCTCGCCGATGAGCGTCGGCTGGTCCTTCTGGATGTGGCCGACGTTTTGCTGGCCCGATGTCCTTTTGCCGTCAGCACGCATACGACGCCAGGGAAGCGCTTCCGCCTCTTTCGTGCGGATATAGAGCACGCGGGCGCGCGGGTACTGGCTGCGCACCGCGCCGCCATAGCACATGCCCTCAATATAGACGTCGTCGGGGTACTTGCCGTAGCCCTGCACCTTTCGGCGACATCGATGCGGTGCACGCGCGAGCCAACCTGAAAGTCTTCCTTCTTTTCGGGAATTTTTCCCCTCGCGTAAAATCTTCGCCGCAAGCAGGATGCCGTCGATGATCTTGACATAGCCCGTGCAGCGGCAGATATTGTTGCGGATGGCAAAGGCCGCCTCTTCGCGTGTCGGGTCGGGGTTCTGGTCGATGAGCCCCTTGGCCGAGATGACCATGCCCGGAATGCAGAAACCGCACTGCACGGCTCCGGCCTCGCCGAAAGCGTAGGTAAAGGCCTCCTTTTCAAAGTCGGAAAGGCCCTCGACCGTGACGATATGTTTCCCCCCAGCTTGTCTGTCTGAGGGATGCAGGCTTTCGTCGGCTTGCCGTCGATGAGGACATGGCACGTGCCGCACGCACCTTCACTGCACCGTCCTGACGCTGGTCAGATGCAGCTCGTCGCGAAGATAGCGGATGAGTTTTTGATTTTTCTCCACCGTGACCGGTGTACCGTTGACAACGAATGCAGCCATTTTCAGATCTCCTGTTCACAAGAAAATCACAAATATCACAATTATTTTGGTTGCCTAACTAATTTTATTGTAGCACAGGCACAACAAAGACGCAACACAAATTCTAAATTTCGATATTCTATTTTCGGAATCACGCTTTTGCCTCAAATCCTTTGACAAATTTTGAACATTGGACTAAGATATCGCCATACCTGCAAGGGGCGCTGGCGCAAGCCGGCTGTGATGCGGCGTATCGCCGTCGCTGTCCCTCAGACCTGATCCGGGTAATGCCGGCGTAGGAATGCAAAGATGATCTTGCCTGAGCTTTGCACCGTGACGTCGACGCCGCGGTGCTTTTTTTGTGCCTGCGCGGCGCGACAGGGACCATATCTTTAGGAGGAATCCCTTATGAGCAACACGTCCACCCATTCCAGCACCCGCCGCCTGACTGAGGGGCGGCATCTGCATCGCGCTCGCCCTTGTGCTGAGCTATCTCAAAATTCCCATTGGTCTGTCGTTTGGCGGCTTCGGCGGCTCGATCACCCTTGTGATGGTCCCGCTCATCCTCTTCGCCGTGCGCTATGGCGCGCCCTGGGGCATCCTCGCGGGCGTCGCGTTCGGCACGCTCAAGTATTTCTTCGCCGAGGGCTTCGCCGTGAGCTGGGTGTCCATCATCTTCGACTATTCCGTCGCCTACGGCGCGGTCGGCCTGCGGGCCTTTTTCCGCGTGAAGGACAATGACTATTCCAAGCTCCCGCTCGCCGCGTTCGTTGGCTGCCTCGGCCGCTTTGTCATCCACTTTATCTCCGGCGTGACGGTCTACGCGCAGTATATGCCCGAGGAATTCATGGGCATGACCATGACCTCTCCCGTGTTCTACTCCGTGCTGTACAACGGCACGTATATGCTGCCGAACACGATCCTCGCGATCATCATCTGCGCGTTGCTGATGAAGCCCGCAGCGAAGCTGCCGAGCGCAGAGTAAAAAAATATGGCAGCGCGACAGCGCTGCATTTGTTCCCTGCGCCGCGCAGGGTGCGATAATAAGAGAGGGTATCTCTTTTTGAAAAAAGAGATACCCCTCCCTTACACCCTCCCAGAGAAAATTCGCATTGCAAGCGAGCTGCTCGAAGAGCTGCGGCGCTTGCCGATTGCACTGCCCATAGCGCGGCGAAGCCGCGTTAGCGTACTATACGATTTGGCCTACTTCTATCATCCGCTGCCGCTCTGCTCATCTTGTTTTGGTGCAGCCTAATCATCTGACAATGCATATCGTCTTGGTAGTGCGTACTGCGGCGAGCGCCAGCAAAGCCGCCTCGGCAGGCAATAGCAAATCTGTACAAGTCCAAAGCAGGCGGAAATTGCGTAAGGCTACCGAATCGCAGGCAAAGCGACAGCGAAGATAGAAGCAAACCAAGTCGTTTAGATACAACACCCGGCAGGCACCTGATTCCGCAGGCCGCGCAGCTCTTCAAGTGCCAATCTGCCAATGCAAAGCCTTTCTCTTGGGGTTCCAAAGGGGCCATTCTCTTTTGCGAAAGAGAATGACCCCTTTGTCCCGTTCCCCTGCGCCGCGCAGGGGGAAACACGCTCCCCGCGCAGCGGGAATGTTGTATTTACTTCTTGCGCTCCACCAATTTCTGGTATTGTTCCGAGATTTTCTTTCGGATATTTTCGATCTCGCGGCTGGATTCTTCCTGCGTGTCGAGGACGAAGTTCTTCGTGCCGAGTTTGAAAAACAGCATGAACGCCTCAGTCACCATGCGGCGGGTCTCGCGGTCGAGGTTTTTATAGGTCTTGAGCATCGCTGCGGCGCTTTTGAGCTTTTCCTCGGTGAGCTCGCTGAGCGTTTTGCGCCCGAGGCGGTGAAGACGCTGTACAGCGCGTCGGCCAGCGCTTCGCGCTGCTGGGTGTTGAGCGAATCGGCCCAGGGACGAGCGTTTCATCGACGAGCTTAGGTCGAATGCACGACCTGATAGCGCTTTTCATGCTCCATCAGCATGCCGACGACAGACGTCTGCGGCAGGATGGTATGGATGCGGCTTGCGATGCGCTTGTGGCCCGGCGTCTCGCTGATGTCCCAGGCGAAGCCGGGGCCGTCATTATTATGGACGGCGACGATACGCTCTTGGATCTCGCCGCTGCTCTTCGCCGCGCTGTAAACGGCGAGGTTGCCGCCCTTTGGAGTGCCCGCCGATACGGATGGTCTTGTCGCTGTACTGCCGCGCAACGCGCGCGACGTATTCGACCGCCTGCTTCTGCGAGGGATCTCCTCCAAAAAGCCCATGTTGAGGTCTTCCTTCCACCCCACGATCGTATCGTCCGTGCCGCGGAACGAGATATAGATGCTGCCGTTGCCAAGGTCGATCGTCAGCGCCGCAAACTGCTGCTCGATGGAATCGTCAAGCAGCGCTGTGTAGCCGTTAAGCGTCATATTGTGAAAGCGCGGGCTCGTCATCAGCTTGCGCAGCATTTTTCGAGATCGTGTCCGGCACGAGGACACCCATGGGGACGTCCTTCCCGCCATGGCGGGCAAAGAATGCCTCCGCCGCCTCGCACAGCGGAAGACCGCGCCCGATCTCGGGCGGCGGCACGATGCCGTCAAAGTCGACAAAGCTCAGCTCTGCCAGAATCAGCGCGTCCACCTCGTTGAACGGCGAAGTTTCGAGCGTCAGATCCCCGCGCCAGTCCAGATAATCCATCAGATTTGCCATATCGTTAACCTCCGTCAATGGGTCTCGTTTTTCTTTCATCGTATGGCGCGCAAAGCCGCTGCGCCACAGCCGCACGGCGCGCGCTTGCAGCGCCTCGGGGCTTGTTGGGGAGCTTTTTCCGCCGCGACCTCGTCTAAAAAGCCGCGCAAGCACCGCGCCGATCTCACGCCCGTGGTAGCCGAGGGCGGCGAGGTCTTCCCGCTGATCTTGAGCTCGTGGATCGAGCAGCACGCGCCCTCTGAGATCAGCTCGTCGTAGATTTTCTGTGCTTCGTGCCACAGCGCCTGCGCCCGCTCTAATCCCGCGGGCGCTTTCGCGGCATTGTCCGCCTGTTTGGTATAGAGAAGATTCTGCACCGTTTCCGCGCCGAGGCGCGCCATCTCCTTATGGATGGCCGCCCGCTCGGGACGGAACATATCGTCGAAACAGGCGAGCTGCGCGCGTATTCTGTCACGCAGCGCCTTTTCAAAGTGCAGCCGTGCCATGATGTCCTCCGCCATTTGAGCGGAAATCGCCGTGTGGCCGTAAAAATGTCCGATACCTTGCTCGTCAAACGTCCGGCACAGGGGCTTGCCGAGGTCGTGGAAGAGCATCGTCCACCTCAGTTCGCGCTTTGGCGGCACGGCGGCGACAGCGCGCGCCGTGTGACCCCAGACGTCGAAGCAGTGGTGGTAATTGCACTGGTCAAAGCCGACGCAGGGTAAAATCTCCGGAATCGGCACGCCCAGAATGTCTGGAAAGGTCAAAAGCGTCTCCCCCACGTTCTCACCGAGCAGGAGCTTGTTCATCTCCGCATACACGCGCTCATGCGCAACGTGGGCGAGTAGGCCGCGCGCCTCATGCGCGGCGCGGGCGGTCTCCTTCTCCGCCGAAAAACCGAGCACGGAGCAGAAGCGCACGAGCCGTAAAATGCGCAGCGCGTCCTCCTCAAACCGCCGCTTCGGCTCGCCGACGCAGCGAAGGACGCCCGCTTTCAGATCCTCCTGCCCGCCGTAGGGATCGACGAGCGTGCCGTCCGGCGACAAAGCGATGGCGTTGACCGTGAAGTCGCGGCGGGCAAGGTCCTCTTCAATGCTCGTGCCGAACGTGACGGAATCTGGGTGGCGGTTATCCCGGTATGCCCCGTCGCGCCGCATGGTCGTCAGCTCAATGGGCATTCCCCCGCTCACGACCGTCACCGTGCCGTGCGGTAAACCCGTCGGGTGCGCGCTCTCGCCGAAGAGGCGCAGCACCTCCTGCGGCAGGGCGTCGGATGTCATGTCGTAGTCGGACGGCGCTTTGCCTCGCAGCATTTCGCGCACGCAGCCACCAACCAGGTACGGCGAATAACCCGCGCTTTGCAGCGTGGTGATGACCGTTTCGACTTCCTTCGGTAAAAAGAGCATGGAACCCTCACAAAAAATCAAATTTTTAGCATTGCACTCCGTTCGCCGCTATATTATAATAGAAAATCCATAAAAAGTAAATCTCCTGTGCTCCGCACAAGGAAAGGATTTGATACAATGACTAATCAGAAGGATATTTTCTCCTATCTCGTCCCCGGAAAGTGCGCGCATCCGGCCGGCATCGGCGGCGTTTCGATGAGCCCGCTGGCAGAGGTGCTGCACGGCATGGGCCTCAAGGTTCAGGGCAGCGACATGAACGACGGCCCGTCCGTCGAGCATCTGCGCTCGCTGGGCATTCCCGTGGCCATCGGTCATGCGGCGGACAACCTCGGCGAGTGCGACTTTGTTATCCGCACCGCCGCCATCCACGACGATAATCCCGAGATCTCCGGCGCGGTGACGCGCGGCATCCCCGTTTTCGAGCGCGCGCAGGCTTGGGGCGCTATTATGAAGGGCTACAAAAACGCCCTCTGCATCTCCGGCACGCACGGCAAGACGACGACCACTTCGATGGCGACGCACATCTTCATGGCCGCGCAGAAAGACCCGACCGTCATGATTGGCGGCACGTTACAGCTGCTTCATTCCGGTTATCGCGTCGGCAAGGGCGATACGATCATTGCCGAGAGCTGCGAATACTGCAACTCGTTTTTGAGCTTCTTCCCCACCGTCGCGGTCATTTTGAACGTGGAGGCCGACCATCTCGACTTCTTCAAAGACTTAGCGGATGTGGAGCATTCGTTCCGCCGCTTTGCAGAGCTCGTCCCCATCGGCGGACATGTGGTCGCCAATATGGACGATCAGGGCGCGCGCGATGCGCTCAGGGGCATTTCCCAGCCCATTTTCTGGTTCAGCTATGACGATCCCGCCGCGCAGTGCCGCGCGGAAAACGTCGTCTGGACGGACGGGCTTCCGAGCTTTGACATCTATATCCGCGGCAGTTACTACGCTCATGTTTCCCTGCGCGTGGGCGGCAAGCACAACGTGATGAACGCACTGGCCGCGGCGAGCGCCGCATATCTTCTCGGCGTCAGCGGCGAGGCCGTCGGTCTCGGCCTTGCAACGTTCACCGGCGCGGGCCGCCGCTTTGAGTACAAGGGAAGCTTCCACGGCGCGGACGTCTACGACGACTACGCCCACCACCCCGGCGAGCTGCACGCGCTGCTCGAAATGGCGAAGACGCTTCCCTACAAGCGCATCATCTGCGCATTCCAGCCGCACACCTACACGCGCACGAAGGCGCTGTTTAACGATTTTGTCAAAGAGCTGCGCGTACCCGACGTCGTGGTGCTGGCGGAAATTTACGCCGCGCGCGAGCAGAATGACATCGGCATTTCGTCTATGGACCTGAGCCGCGAGATCCCCGGATCCGTTTACTGCCCTACGCTCGACAAGGTGACTGCCGCGCTCGCGCGCATCGCCTGCCCGGGCGACCTTATTTTGACCGTCGGCGCGGGCGATATATTCAAGGCCGGCGAAAAACTGCTGAAAGAAGAGAAATAAAGCGACATGGAAATCTCCCCGATCTATCACAATTCCCGCCCCGAGGGTAAGCTGCCCGCGCAGGAAGCGGCAGCGTTCGACTTTCTGGATTCCCTCGGCATCGACTATGAGCGCGTGACCCACGAGCTGGCCGACACGATGGAAAAATGCGACGACGTCTCCGCTGTGCTCGGCGTGGACGTGTGCAAGAACCTCTTCCTCTGCAACCGGCAGAAGACGAATTTCTACCTTTTATGTATGCCGCCGCACAAGGCGTTTCATACGAAGGACCTGAGCCACCAGATCGGCTCGGCCCGCCTGTCGTTCGCGCCGGAAGAGCAGCTTTGGGACTTGCTGCACTGCACGCCGGGCTCAGCGACGATCCTCGGCCTGATGAACGATGATGAAAACCGCGTGCAGCTGCTCATCGACAAGGAGACCTATGAGGCGGAGTACTTCTCCTGCCACCCGTGCCTCTGCACCTCGACCATCAAGCTCAAAACGAGCGACGTCAAAAATATGCTGCTGCCGAAAGTGCACCACGAGCCCATCGTCGTGGAGCTGTAAGAGGAAAAATCAAGCAAAAAAGGTTCCGAAGAGACTTCTTCGGAACCTTTTATATGAGCTCTTTTACTGTAAGGTATATCGGCTTGTCAACGCCAGCATCAGAGCAGGTACAGACGCCGGCGGTGTAGTCGGGGAACGGTTCGAGCGCGAAAACGCGCTCATTCGGGAAGCTCGGCACTTCCCTGTCCCGCAATGCGACGGCGCTGATCCCCGCGCGCTTGCAGCGGCTCTCCCGCTGCACCCAGAGGCGCCAGAAATCGGCGCCATTTGCCGCGTGAAAGCGCGTGCGCATCGCGCCGCTCACAGGGCGAAGACACTCGATATCCGCGCCGATTGGCTCGTTGTGAACAGCCAGCAGCGCAGCGCCGCGCGTGTGGCTCAGGCTGAAATGAACGTCCGGATGCGAAGCAAAGTACGGCTTGCCGTGCTCGCCGTAGGAAAGCTGCGGTAAGTCTTCCAAGCCGTAAAGTTCATGCAGTGCACGGCAGAGCAGCGCGTAGGCGCAGAGGGGTTCCGATGTTTTGATGCGGTCTTGCCGCTCAGGCGGCAGAAAACGCGCGAGCGTGGACCGTTCCGCTTCTGAGAGCGGTCGATCTAATTTTACCGCATACAACCGGATATTCACGATGTTCCGCCCCCTTTGCGCAGCGATTCCTGCGGAAATTATAGGAGAAATGGCACAGTCTGTCAAATTTTCTCCGCACAGGGAAAATTTTTTTGAAATTTTTCCGTCAAAAAAGAGGAAAGTAACCATTTTCGGCGTATATATACCATAGACAGAAAAATGTTCCGTGCGCAGAAGTGAGAAAGGAGGACGCCATGGCCTTTGACCGTCAGTTTTTGGACGAGCTCATCGCCCGCAACGACATTGTCGACGTAGTCAGCAATTATGTCTCGCTCCAGCCGCGTGGCGGGAGTCTGTGGGGCTGCTGCCCCTTTCACAGCGAAAAGACGCCGTCGTTCCACGTGCTGCCGGACAAGCAGCTGTGCTACTGCTTCGGCTGCAAAAAAGGCGGCGGCGTCATCAACTTCATCATGGAGGAGGAGAACCTTTCCTTCCCCGATGCGGTGCGCTTTCTCGCACGGCGCGCGAACATGCCCGTGCCGGAGGAAGAGCACAGCGACGAGAGCCGGCTGCGCTCGCGCATCCTGTCGCTCAACCGCGATGCGGCGCGCTTTTACTACGACCAGCTCTACTCGCCCAAGGGTGCGCCGGTGCTCGAGTATATGAAAAACCGCAAGATCACGCGGCGCAATGCAACGAACTTCGGCCTCGGTGCATCGGCGGACGAGTGGGACGGCTTACTGACCGCGATGCGGAAAAAGGGCTATGGCGACGGCGAGCTGCTTGCCTCGGGTCTTGCCATCCGCGGCAAGAACGGCGGGCTGTACGACAAATTCCGCAAGCGCCTCATCTTCCCCATCATCGACGTGCGCGGCGATGTGCTGGGCTTTGGCGGGCGCATCATCAGCAAGGACGATCCGGGCGCGAAGTATATGAACACGCCCGAGACCATCGTTTACAGCAAGCGGCGCGTTTTATACGGGCTGAACCTGGCCAAAAAGAGCAAGCGCAGCAACATTATTTTGGTCGAGGGCAACATCGACGTCGTGATGCTGCATCAGGCGGGATTCGACAATGCTTGCGCCTCGATGGGCACAGCGCTGACGACGGAGCAGCTGCAATTACTCAGTCGCTACACGAAGGAGATCGTGCTCTGCTACGACAACGACGACGCAGGCAAGGTCGCGACGCAGAAGGCGCTGACGCTTCTCAATAACACCGACTTTCAGGTCAAAGTGCTCGAGCTCCCCAAGCGGCTCGTCGACGGAGAGTACATCAAACAGGACGCGGACGACTTCATCAAGTTCCAGGGTAAGGACGCCTTTGAGCATCTGCTTTCCGGCAGCGAGAGCGGGATGGACTTCCGCATGGCGCAGCTCAAGTCAAAGTTCGACCTCAAAAGCGACGAGGGACGTATCGGCTTTGCCGAAGCGGCAGCAGGATTGCTCTCCACAGTGCCGAACGCGGTTGAGCGCGAAATTTACACCGTGCGCGCGTCCGAGGCCGCGGGCATCACGCCCGACGCGATGAAGCTCGAGGTCGAGCGCGCGCGAAAACGCGCCCGCTACAAGGAAAAGCGCGAGCAGGAGCGGCGGGACCTGAATCCCGCGGCGAGTGCCCAGCCGCGCGAGCGGTCGATCCGCTACACCGACCTTCGCTCGGCGCTCGCCGAAGAAGGCGTGCTGCGGCTTTTGACGCTGGACGATTCCCTCTTTGGCGAGAATCCGCCGATCCGGGAAGAGGACTTCTCCTCCCCCCTCCTGGGCCGGTTCTTCACGGCGCTGCGCGCGCAGCTGCGCGAGAGCGGGCAGGTGAACATCCCAGCGCTGGCGGAATTTTTCACGTCGGAGGAGATCAGCCACTTGATCGGTATCCTGCAAAAGCCGGAATCGCTCAAAAACGGCGCACAGGCGCTCAGCGACTACTGCAATATCATTTTAGACGAAGCGCACAAGCGCGCGGCCGTCAATGAAGACCCCCTGATGGCCGCGATGGAAAAGAATAAATATAAGGGTAACGGAGGAAAGCAAACATGGAAGAAAAACAGCTGACCAGCAGAGAGCTGGAGGAACAGGCCAACGCGCTGCTCGCCGAGGCAGATTTTGAGGAGATCAAGCTGCCGAAGAAAGCGAAAAAGGCCGCAGTGGCCAAGAAAGCGAACGAGGATACCGCGCAGGCGGAAAAGCCCGCGGAGAAGTATCCCCCGCTGGATGAAAAGCTGGTCGCCTCCCTGCCCGCGGCGGCGCTGCTGCAGGGCAATGAAAAGCTCATGGAGATCTTTGCCAAGGGCAAGGCCAAGGGCAAGCTCAGCTCCAGCGACCTGATGGAGACCATCGACGAGATGAACCTTGAGAGCGAGCAGCTCGACCAGATCTACGACTCGCTCGAAACGCTCGGCATCGACATCGGCACCGCCGAGGCCATCGACAGCAGCATTGACGATGTGGAGCCGCCGATGGAGGAGATCGCCGAGATCGAAGAGGAAGAACTGGTCGACCCGAACGAGCTGGTCGACAGCTTCTCGACTGACGACCCCGTGCGCATGTACCTCAAGGAGATCGGTAAGGTGTCGCTGCTGTCGGCGGACGAGGAAATTTCGCTCGCGACCGCGATGTCTGAGGGTATGGAGGCCAAGGAGAAGCTCGAAGAAGCGGAAAAGAACGGCACAGAGCTGAGCGAAGAGGAAATGAAGGCACTCAAATCTGCCGTCAAGAAGGGCGAGCGCTCCAAGCAGCGCTTGGCCGAGGCGAACCTGCGTCTCGTCGTGTCCATCGCTAAGCGCTACGTGGGCCGCGGCATGCTGTTCCTCGACCTCATTCAGGAGGGCAACCTCGGCCTCATCAAGGCCGTCGAAAAGTTCGACTACACCAAGGGCTACAAGTTCTCGACCTACGCGACGTGGTGGATCCGTCAGGCCATCACTCGCGCCATTGCTGACCAGGCGCGCACCATCCGTATCCCCGTTCATATGGTCGAGACCATCAACAAGGTCATCCGTGTGTCCCGTCAGCTCTTGCAGGAGCTCGGCCACGACCCCTCTCCCGAGGAGATCGCCGCCGAGATGGACATGCCCGTCGACAAGGTGCGCGAGATCCTGAAGATCGCGCAGGAGCCCGTCTCCCTCGAAACGCCGATCGGCGAAGAGGAGGACAGCCACCTCGGTGACTTTATCCCCGACGAGGGCGCAAGCGAGCCGAGCGAGGCCGCGTCGTTCACGCTGCTGCAGGAGCAGCTTGTGGATGTGCTCTCCACCCTCACCCCGCGCGAGGAGAAGGTCCTCAAGCTCCGCTTCGGCATCGAGGACGGCCGTCCCCGCACGCTCGAAGAGGTCGGCAAGGAGTTCAACGTCACGCGCGAGCGCATCCGCCAGATCGAGGCCAAGGCTCTGCGCAAGCTCCGTCACCCCAGCCGCAGCAAGAAGCTCAAGGACTTCCTGAACTGAGCCGATAACGACAAATAGAAGGCACACCCTTCAGGCGTTTACAGCGTCTGGATGGTGTGCCCTTTTTCATGCAAAGCGACGTGCCGTGCATTGCACATACGCATAGCCAGCGGACAGAATGCAAGTTATTCTGTTCAATAATTAAGCCAAAATTAAACCCACAAAACAGAATTTCATTGAGATGTTTATGCCTGTTTCAACGCACAAATCATAGAATCGATACCTAATAGTGTCGTATAGCTACTGTTGGTTTTTCTGAAAGCGGGCGTGTAATAAACATTGTTTTCAGCATCAAAACAGAATTTTTCAGCAGTTAGTTCTTCCATCTCACGTGCCAATAGATTACTTCCATAGAAGCGGCGGAGAAAGTCGATTCCCGCACACATGGCAGCGACAGGTTTCTTTTCGCTAATAAAATGTGTGACGCACGTTTTTATCACATTGGAGTCTCTATAATTGTTCAATAAACCAATTCCACCGGGTATGATCAATGCATCGTATTCTGCAAAATCAACCTCATGAATATCTTTAATGCGTCCCCTGCCGATGCGGGCTGCTTCTATAAGGATATTCCGCTTTTCTGCCATCTGTTCTGTCAGGTGGTTAACAGACTGAATGGAAACATCTTCTGCGACAGGAGTGTAATCACACCCATATTTATCAAGCGCTGCATACGTCAGAATTACTTCTTCTATACATGAACCATCACCGAGGCCACAGCCTGCTAATAAAACTAAATACTTCATTTGTTCTCACCTTCACAACTCACGGTTTGCCAACGACTTCTTACTGATAAGCATAGCATATAAAGCGACTTGCATCAACGCCTTCTTCATGGTAAATCAGCGACCTTTTTATGAACACCGTTCTGTTTTGCCTGTTCACTCGCCGCCCTGCGCCGTTCTCGATAAAGTGGAATGTGATCTCTGCCAGTACCTCTCCGGCGAAGAAAAAGTATTCTCAACTCTTCGAATGCTTTGGCCGCGACGCGACATCCGTCCACTGCTTTCTCAATGCAGAAGGTCTGCCGATCCCGGTAAAGAAATATTTTCCATCGCTTGACGCGATCTTGCGCCAAAAAGACCCGCCTCAGTAAGGCGGGTCTTTTTGATTGAGCTCTGTCAAAAACCGTCCCAGTGCGGGGTTCTGGTTGCCGCTCTGCCAGGCGGCGATGATCTCTTCCTCCTCCCCTTCGCCCACGAGCGGGACGAAGACGAGGTTGTCGGCATTGTAAAGGCGGTCGGTGCAGTAGTCGGGCAGGAGCGAGATCCCCTCCTCCGCCGCGACCATCATCAGGATGCTTTCGGTGTCCGCCGAGCGGAAGAGAATGTTCGGCTTGTAGCCCGCCTCGGCGTAGCGCTGCATGAAAAAGGCGTCGCCGTAGGAATCGGGCGCGGCGTCGGGCGACATATATAAGATGTTCTCCCCGCGCAGCTCTTGCCGCGTGAGCTGGCGGCGCTGCGTGAGCGGATGGCCCGCATAGAGCGCGACAACGAGCCGAGCCTTTTCGACCGTCTGAAACGTGACGCCCTCCTGTGTGCGCAGGTTTGTCGAGTCCCAGGTGAAGACGATGTCATACTCCTGATGGAGTAACCCCGCGGCCAGCACATCCGTCGAGCAGCGGTAGAACGAGATGAGCACGTTTCCGTTTTTCTGGTGGAAGTGGCGCATCAGGACCGAGAGGTCGCTGCGCTCGTAGCCGCGCACGTAGCCGACGCGCAGCGTGCCGGTCAGGCCCGTCGCCGCGTCGTGCACGCGCTCCTGCGCGCGGCTCATGCGCTCTAAGATCGCTTTTGCGTCCAAAAGGAACGACTTTCCCGCGCTCGTCAGGCTTACAGGGCGTGTGCTGCGGTCGAAGAGCTCGCAGCCGAGCGTCTGCTCAAGCTGCTGGATCTGCTGCGTCACCGCAGTCTGCGAGATGTAATACTGCTCCGCCGCCTTTGTGAAGCTCCGGTGCTCCGCGGCGGAGACAAAATAGCGTAGCTGATTGCGATTCATGTACTCATTTCCTCATAACATAAGTTTTGCTTATTATATCATCCGATAATCGGTCTTGTAAAGCCCATCTTCCTGCGGTAAGATAAGCACATCGTTCATAAATCTTTTACAAATGAGGTCGATCAACATGAAACGCGAATCGTTCCGCTCCCGCCTGGGCTTCCTGCTCGTCAGCGCGGGCTGCGCCATCGGCATCGGCAATGTCTGGCGCTTCCCCTATGTGACGGGCAAAAACGGCGGCGGCTATTTTGTTCTCTTTTACATTCTGTGCCTGCTCATCATGGGCGTTCCCGTGCTGACGATGGAGCTGGCCGTCGGCCGCGCGAGCCACAAGAGCGCGATCCTCGCCTACAAGACGCTCGAAAAGCCCAAGTCCAAGTGGCACATCCACGGCTGGTTCTGCCTGATCGGCTGCTACCTCTTGATGATGTACTACACGACGGTTTCCGGCTGGATGGTGAGCTACTTTGGCAGGTTCCTGACCGGCAAGTTCTACTCCGGCATGCCTGCGGAGGACGCGTCCGCCGTGTTCGGCCAGCTGCTGTCCGATCCAGTCGAAATGGGTATTTTAGCAGTCGCTATCGTCATCGTCGGCTTCATCGTCTGCTCGTTCGGCCTTCAAAAGGGCCTTGAGCGCGTGTCCAAAGTGATGATGATCGCGCTGCTCGCGCTCATCCTCATTCTCGCCGGTCACAGTCTGACGCTCTCCGGCGCGGCGGAGGGCATGAAGTTCTACCTGCTCCCTCCCTCGATTCCATTCGTGAAAACGGCCTGCGCAGCCTCATCACCGACGCGATGAATCAGGCCTTCTTCACACTCTCGCTCGGCATTGCGGCGATGGAGATCTTCGGCAGCTACATGTCCGACGATCACACCCTCGCCGGTGAGTCCATCCGCATCTGCGCGCTCGATACGTTCGTTGCGCTCATGGCCGGCACGATCATCTTCCCCGCGTGCTTCTCCTACGGCGTAGCGCCCGACAATGGCCCCTCCCTCCTCTTTGTCACGCTGCCGCAGGTGTTCGTCAACATGTCCGGCGGCCGCTTCTGGGGCACGCTCTTCTTCCTCTTCATGATTTTTTGCCAGCATGTCGACGGTGCTGGCGGTGTTTGAAAACATCCTCGCCGTCTGCATGGATACCTTCGGCTGGAGCCGCAAGAAGGCCGTTTTCATCAATGGCGTGCTGCTGATGCTCCTGAGCCTTCCCTGCGTGTTCGGCTACAACATCTGGAGCGACTTCCACCCCATTCTCGGCAAGGACGTGCTCGACAGCGAAGACTTCCTCGTGAGCAACCTCCTGCTGCCCATCGGCTCGCTCGTGTATCTGCTGTTCTGCGTCACGAAGTGGGGCTGGGGCTTTGACAAGTATCTCGCCGAGGCCAACAAGGGCGCGGGCATCAAGCTCACGCCCAAGCTCAAGCCCTATTTCCAGTGGGTGCTGCCGATCCTGATCGTCATCATCCTGCTCCAAGGCCTGCTGTAAATTTGCTATTCTCTCATATATCTCTCAAAAGGGAAAAGCCGCAGTGAAATTCATTGCGGCTTTTCCCTTTTTCCGCTTCCTTCGCAATTATGAACTCCGTGTAAATTCGCATATAACTCGTAAATATATTTATATAAATCTATTGACAAAATTTGTTCACGTGCTATGATAGCATCCAGAAAGAAAAAGAACCCCAAGGAGGCGCATGATGAAGAAAAACCTGTACAGTCTGACGCTGTCAGATGATGTGGTGCGCGAGGTCGACGCGCTGGCCCACCGGATGGGCACGAACCGTTCGGCGCTCGTCAACCAAATTCTGGCCGAGTACGTCTCCGTGCCGACACCTGAACGCCGCTGGAACGATATTTTCGAGGCCATCGAAGAGCTGATGACGCCCACGCGCGAGCTGGTGCCGTTCTTCGCCCCCGGCTCGTCCACGATGTCGCTCAAGTCGAGCTTATCGTACAAATACCGCCCCACGGTCAAGTACGAGGTCGACCTGAGCAATGGCGACGCCCAGACGATGGGCACGCTGAACATCGTGTTCCGCACGCAGTCGGCGGCGCTGATCTCCGCAATGACGAGCTTCTTCCGGCTCTGGGTGCAAATCGAAGACAAGTGCCTCGCACCGCTTCTCGGCAGCTCCATTTCCTGCGCGCTGTACGACGGGCGCTTCGTCCGTCCGCTCGCGATGCCGCGCGGCAAGGCGCTGACTGCCGATGATGTCGCCGGTGCGATCAGCGCTTACGTCCAGCTCTTCGACCGGCTGCTCAAGGGCTATCTCGACGGCTCGCTCACGGCGAGCGATGTTGAAATGGCTACCGCGGCGATCTGCGAAGCAGAGCGCTGCTCATTTAATCACTTAATTGTAAAAAACACGAATTTGAGGTGAACTTGAATGAATGCTGAAAAATATACGCAAAAGGCTTTGGAAGCCGTCAAGACCGCGCAGAATATGGCGCAGGAAAACGGCAACCAGTATGTGACAAGCGAGCATCTGCTCTACGCCCTGCTCGATCAGGACGGCGGACTGATTGGGTCACTGTTCGGTAAGATGGGCGTCGATTGCGACGGCTTACTCTCCGAGCTCGACACGCTGATCCGCAATCTGCCCCGCATCTCCGGCGGCAGCGGCGAGGGTGTACGCCTCGCCCGAGGTCGGCAAGATCCTGAACCTTGCCGAAAAGACCGCCGAAAAGCTGCACGACGAGTATCTCTCCGTTGAGCACCTGATGCTCGCCATCTTCTCCGAGGGCTCGCAGAGCGTGCGCCAGCTGCTCTCCAACCATGGCATCACGAGAAGCCGCTTCTCCGATGAGCTTGCGAAGGTCAAGACCTCCCCCGTGACGAGCGACAATCCCGAGGATTCCTACGATGCGCTCAAGAAGTACGGCACGGACCTCGTCGAGCGCGCCCGCACGAAGGAGCTTGACCCCGTCATCGGCCGTGACGCAGAGATCCGCAACGTCATCCGCATTCTGTCGCGTAAAACCAAGAACAACCCTGTGCTCATCGGCGAGCCGGGCGTCGGCAAGACGGCCATCGCCGAAGGGCTGGCGCAGCGCATCGTGCGCGGCGATGTGCCCGAAAGGGCTCAAGGACCGCACAATCTTCTCGCTCGACATGGGCGCGCTGATCGCGGGCGCGAAATACCGCGGCGAGTTTGAAGAGCGCTTAAAGGCCGTTTTGAACGAGGTCAAGAAGTCCGACGGCAAGATCATCCTCTTCATTGATGAGCTGCACACCATCGTCGGCGCGGGCAAGACCGAGGGCAGCATGGACGCGGGCAACCTCCTCAAAGCCGATGCTCGCCCGCGGCGAGCTGCACTGCATCGGTGCCACGACGCTCGACGAGTACCGCCAGTATATCGAAAAGGACGCCGCCCTCGAGCGCCGCTTCCAGCCCGTCATGGTCAACGAGCCGACGGTCGAGGATACCATCTCCATCCTGCGCGGCCTGAAGGAGCGCTATGAGATCTACCACGGCGTGCGCATCCACGACAACGCGCTCGTCGCCGCCGCGACGCTCTCCAACCGCTATATCACCGACCGTTTCCTGCCCGACAAGGCCATCGACCTCGTCGATGAGGCCTGCGCGATGATCCGCACGGAGATCGACTCCATGCCCGCAGAGCTCGACGATCTGCGCCGCAAGATCATGCAGCAGGAGATCGAAGAGATGGCCCTCAAGAAAGAGGACGACCAGCTCTCCCGCGACCGTCTCGAGGAGCTCAAGAAAGAGCTTGCCGATGAAAAGGAACAGTTCAACGCCATGAAGTCCCGCTGGGAGGCGGAAAAGAGCGGCGTGGACAGCGTGAAGCAGCTCAAGAGCCAGATCGAGCAGATGCACGGCGAGATCGAGCGCGCGCAGGCGAACCTCGAGTACGAAAAGGCCGCAAAGCTCAAGTACTCTGACCTCCCTGCCCTCGAAAAGCAGCTCAAGGACGCCGAGGCCGCGGCCGAAAAGCACACGGGCGACAACTCCATGGTGCACGACACCGTGACCGAAAACGAGATCGCCGACATCGTCGGCAAGTGGACGGGCATCCCCGTCAGCCGCTTGATGGAGGGTGAGCGTGAAAAGCTGCTGCGCCTCGACGAGATCATTCACAAGCGTGTCGTCGGTCAGGACGAGGCCGTGCGTCTCGTGACCGAGGCCATCCAGCGCTCGCGTGCAGGCATCGCAGACCCGAACCGCCCGATCGGCAGCTTCCTCTTCCTCGGTCCCACAGGCGTCGGCAAGACGGAGCTTGCCAAGTCTCTCGCCGACTGCCTGTTCGATGATGAGCATAACCTCGTACGCATCGACATGACCGAGTACATGGAGAAATTCTCCGTCTCGCGTCTCATTGGCGCCCCTCCGGGATACGTCGGCTATGACGAGGGCGGCCAGCTCACTGAGGCCGTGCGCCGCAAGCCGTACAGTGTCGTGCTGTTCGACGAGGTCGAAAAGGCGCACCCGGACGTCTTCAACATCCTGCTGCAAATTCTCGACGACGGCCGCATCACCGATTCGCAGGGCCGCACGGTGGACTTTAAGAACACGATCATCATCCTGACCTCGAACCTCGGCTCTTCCGAGCTGCTCGACGGCATCCAGCCGGACGGCAGCATTTCCGAGAGCGCCCGCGCCGCCGTCATGGGCGAGCTGCGCCGCGCGTTCCGTCCGGAATTCCTGAACCGTCTCGACGAGATCATCATGTTCAAGCCCCTCACGAAGGAGAACCTCAGCGGCATCATTGACATCCTGATGGAAGGTCTTAAGAAGCGCCTTGCCGACAAGACGCTGAGGCTCGAAGTCACGGATGCGGCCAAGAGCCTCATCATCGAGCGCGGCTTCGATCCGATCTACGGTGCGCGTCCGCTCAAGCGCTACCTCCAGAGCGCGGCGGAGACGCTGATCGCCAAGGAGATTTTGCGCGGCGACCTCGCCGCGGGCAGCACGCTTGTGCTCGACGCCGAAAACGGCGAGCTGAGCTGCCGCAAGAAGTAAATACGCGTAAAAAGCCGCCCATTCGGGCGGCTTTTTACCGTTTCGCTACCGATAGTAGCGGAATACTTGGTGGACTTTTGCGCCAAAAACTGCTACGATAGCGCCATCAAGGCAAAGGAGGCACGATCATGGACAACGAACTCGGCGCGCATATCCGCACGCTTCGAAAGGAGCGCGGGCTGTCGCAGGAGGCGCTGGCGCAGGCACTCGAAGTCTCGCGGCAAGCCGTGACAAAGTGGGAAGACGGCTCGTCGCTGCCGAGCACGGCGAACCTCTTCGCGCTCTCGGGCTTTTTCGGTGTTCCGCTCGCAGAGTTGACCGGCACGCCAGATGGGAACGCTCCCGCAAGCATATCGGAGAAAACACGCGATAAGCGCACAAAGACCCTGCGCATTGGCGCATGGGTGCTGTTGGCCGTCAGCGTACCGGTACTGCTCATATGTGCCGTACAGTATTTTACTGCCGGACCGCCTATTTCAGAGGATGTTTCGATCGTCGGCGGCGTTGATATGGCGACAGACATCTACGTTATGGGCCGGTTCCCTTCGCATCTGTTTTTAGCCGCACTGTCGCTCTTTGTCGTGGGACTTGGTGTGCTGATAGGATTGAAAATCAAGAAGTGGAAAGGAAAAACACATGACAGGTAAATACAAGATTTTACTACCGCTGCTGCTCATTTTTCTACTCGTCGGCTGCGGCAAAACGAACGATGGCCTGACCATCGAGGGCCACGACTGGACATACGCAAACGCCATCGACAGCGCGGGGCAGCCGCTCGACCTCTCCGTCCTCACCTGCGCCGCGCAGGACGGCACGCTGACGGTTACAGATTCAGACGGCAGCACGCAAAGCGGCACATACACCCTCACCCAGCACGATGCGAACGACGTCCTCTATGATCTTACGCTGGATAGCGAGACCGGTACGGCGCTTGTCAGCGTCACGGAATACACCGATGCTGCGGGCGGGAAAAGCAGCGAGTATACGCTCATTTTATCGTTGCCAGAGCGGACGGTTTATTTTCGTGCCGATATGGCACAATGAATCAAGGCCGCCCGAAAGGGCGGGGTTTTCCCTGCACTGTGCAGGGGGACGATTAAGGGGGATATTCTCTTTCCACGGAAAGAGAATATCCCCCTTTGACCCCCAAGAGAAAGGGATTCTCATTGCAAGCGAGCAGCTCGAAGAGCTACAATGCTTGCCGATTGCACTGCCCATAGCGCGGCGAAGCCGCGTTGGCCTCTGCTATACGACTTGGCTTGCTCCTACTATCCGCTGCCGCTCTGCCCATCTTATAGAAGTGCGCAGTAATCACCGTCTACCGGAGTGCTAATCAATGCGGCGAGCGTAGCAATGCCGCATTCGGCAGGCAGTCCGCCGCCAAGCAAACGTCACTCGCGCCTCACGATAGTAAGGCGCGGTTGCAACATGCAACGAAACGCAGGGATTCATGGCGAAGCCATGTACACCGCAGTGCAATCCGCAGGCTGCGCAGTTCTTCAAGTGCCTGACTGCCAATGTGCGGGGTCAAGGGGCAAGGCCCCTTGCGTTCTCTTGGGGGTTCAAGGGGGCCATTCTCTCACGTGAGAGAATGGCCCCCTTTCCCGCACCCTGCGCCGCGCAAGGAATCCCATTGCTGCCTTCAGGCAGCAAGAATCTGTAAAACGTTATTGCTTTAATAGTCTTTTTAATTTCTTTCTCTGCAAGCGCAGTGGCCCCCTCGAAATCCACGCAGGGATGATATGCGGATTCCAGCGCGTCGTGCGCTTTCTTGGCATCCGACAGTGCGCCCACTGCCTCGTCTAAGAGCGACGCCTCCACGCGGCGCGTGAAGCGCAGCTTCGCCTTCTGCGCGCGCGTGAGCTTCTCCTCCGCCATCGCGTCGAGACGCAGGCGGCGGTAGGGCTTCCCGTCGTACGGGTTGCGCGCGTTCGTTGTGATAAACGCCAGCCCTTTTTCCGGGATCAATACGTGATGGAGCTCCCGCGGCCGGTCTGGATTCGGGCAGGCGATGATGTCGAAATGCTTCGCCTGTGCCGCCTGCACGACGGTCTCAAGCATTTCGTTTCCCAGCCCCGCACTGTCGATGATGGCATAGATGCGCGGGCAGAGGGCTTCGACGGTGTCGAACCGGCAAATCTCGCCCCGATGCGTCACACCGCCCAAAAACGCGCGGTCGACGCGCCCGCTGCCGCCTCCCTCACCGCGCAGCTCGCGTGCGAGGATGCCGTCGGTGCGGCGGCGGAGCTTCGAAAAATCCATCTGCGCGTGCATCGCCACGCGGCGCTCGCTCTCCACCTCGCCCATCGCGCGCAGGATGCGATAGGCGCTGCGGTAGTGTGCGCGATACTCGTCGCTCAGCGCGATGATCTCCGCGCGGCGCGCCTTGGCTACTTCCACGTCGTAAAATCGCGTCAGATCGACATAGCGTTCGCTCGCGACCGCATAGGTCGGCTCGAGCACATGCGGGCTGGTACCGTCGACGATGGCGGCGTTTCGGTCCAGAAAGATCGCGCCGTCGAGTGAATCGGGGTCACCCGAGCAGTTGATGTACACGATGCGCTCGCCCGCGCGCTCCATCGCCGCGCCCACGCGGCGCATAAAGGTCGACTTGCCGCAGCCCGGGCCGCCTTTCAGAATCATCAGATCGTCGAGCCGACCGCCCAAAAGCTGGTCATAGAGCGAGAAAAAGCCCTCTTCGCTGTTTGCGCCGAGGAAAAAGTACACCGGTTTCATAAGATCCCTCCCAAAATTGGTGCTTTCTCCATAGCGTATGCGTGCGTGGCTGTCCCCGCTTCCCGCCCTTCCCAAATTTTTGTTTGTAAGGCAGCAACGTTCCGTCATTCAGAAATGAAAAAAGGCTCTGTTTGGGAGACCCAAACAGAGCCTTTTTATGTACTTTCTTACGCCGTGAAGATCTTGTCCTCCGCTCTGCGCGTGTAGTCGCGTTCGAGCATCGCGCGGTGCGAGAGGAACGCGGGATCGTCGAAATACTTCGCACCCATCGGGCAGTTGCGCACGCAGGAGTGGCATTTGATGCACACGCCCACGACCTCGGTGACATCATCGGGATTGATCGAGCCCATCGGGCAGAGGGAGGCGCACACGCCGCAGTGGATACACTTGTCGAGGTCGGTCTTGGGCTTCGCCTTCAGAAACACTTTCGGTTCGCCATCGAGGCCCAGCGGGCGGTAATACGGCGCGTCGGCGTCACCGTCGACCGTGACGGGCGCGGGATACTCGGTCATCCGCACGATGCGGCCCACGACCGCGGAGCCGAGCTTTGCAAGCTCCGCCATATCGTCGGAATCGGGTCTGCCGTTGGCAAGCGCGTCGGTAAAGGCGTGGCGGCAGGCAAAGGCGCCCGCGCCGATGGTGTGGAAGCCGTCCCCTTCGAGGCAGGCGCAGAGCTCGGCAAGGGAATTATCAAAACTGCGGTTGCCGAACGTCACGACCGGTACAGCCAGCGCGCCGTTTCCGTGAAAGCCGGACTTCACAAAGTCGAGCAGCTTATTCGGCAGCTTGCCCGCGTAGGTTGGCATACCGAATACGACAAGGTCGCCCGCGGCAAACTCATACGCTTCCTCGCGCGCAGCGGGCAGCGTGAAATCGCGCACCTCGAGCGGCACGTCGAAGCTGACGGCAAGGGCATTTGCAAGCGTGGTGGTCACCTTTCTGGTGTTGCCGGTGGCGCTGAAATAGACTGCGTAAACCTGAGAAATGTTCATGGGAATCGGCCTTCTTTCTTTATTGTTCGGGGCGCTGCCCGGCCTTACAGGGAAAAATCCTCGGAGGTATACTGGTCGCGCAGCGTGGCGGGTCTCGGCGGCACACGTTTGAGCGGATCATAGCAAAAGTGACGGCAGTGGTCAGCAGAGTCGACCACGCCGCGGCGGGAGCAGATGACCTGCCCTTCGTTGATGACAGATCCGCTCTTGCAGTAGGCGCAGTGCTTTTCAATGTCCTTGCGGAACAGATGGAACATGGTCTCCCTCCCCTTTCTTTTACAGGCTGCGGACAACGAGCTTGCCGTCCTCCATCGATGCATGGATCTGCGTGACGGGATGCTCGTAGGAGTCGATGATCTGCGCGGCCATGACGTCTTCGAGCTCTTTCTGAATGGTGCGGCGCAGATTGCGCGCGCCGTAGGTCGCGGAGTAGGACTTCTTGACGAGGTAGTCCTCAACAGCCTCGTCCCACGTAAAGTGCAGGCCCTTGTCCTCGAGGCTCTTTTGCAGCTCAGAGAGCATGATGCGGGCAATGCCGGCGAAATTCTTCTCGTCAAGGCGGTTGAAGCAGATGACCTCATCCACGCGATTTAAGAATTCCGGGCGCAGGAATTCGCCGAGCGCCTTCATCGCGCGGTCGCGGTTCTGCTCGTTCACCGTGTGGCCGAAGCCGACGGTGCCCTCCTTGCGTTCGCTGCCCGCGTTGGACGTCATCACGATGACGGTGTTTTCAAAGTTGACCTTGCGGCCGTGGGAGTCGGTGATCTCGCCGTCGTCGAGAATTTGCAGCAGGACGTTCATCACGTCGGGATGCGCCTTTTCGATCTCGTCGAAAAGGATGACGGCGTAGGGCTTGCGGCGAATCTTTTCGGTCAGCTGGCCGGCTTCATCATAGCCGACATAGCCCGGGGGCGAGCCGACGATGCGGGAGACCGAGTGCTTTTCCATAAACTCGGACATGTCGAGGCGGATGAGCGCGTCGGGCGAGTTGAAGAGGTCCTGCGCCAACTGCTTGACAAGCTCGGTCTTGCCGACGCCCGTGGGGCCGACGAAGATAAAGCTCACCGGCTTATGCTTGGGCGAGATGCCCACGCGGTTGCGGCGGATAGCCGCAGCGACAGCCTCGACAGCCTCGTCCTGACCGACAATGTGCTCTTTTAAGCGCTTGTCAAGCTCGCTCAGACGGCGGAACTCGTCTTCACGGATACGCGAGGCGGGAATCTTCGTCCAGAGCTCGATCACACGGGCGAGGTTGTCCATCGTGAGCTGCGGGTCGCCCTGTGCGCAGAGCGCATCGAGCTCGGTCTGCGCCTTGATGGTAAGGCTCTTGAGCTCGGCCAGACGCTCAAAGTCGGGTTCTTCTGCGCCCTGCAAAAGCTCGCGCTCTTTGTCGTAGTCCTCGATCTCGCGGCGCAGCTCCATGCGGCGGTTGATGTTCTTGTCGTGCAGGTTCAGATCCGAGCATGCCTCGTCGATGAGGTCGATGGCCTTGTCGGGCAGGAAACGGTCGGTGATGTAGCGCTCGGACAGCAGCACTGCCTGACGCAGAATACCCTCGGGAATTTTGACGCCGTGGAACTGCTCGTAGTAGTGGGCGATGCCCTTCAAAATTTTAAGCGTGTCCTCCATGTTCGGCTCGTTGACCGTGACCGGCTGGAAGCGGCGCTCGAGCGCGGTGTCCTTTTCAATGTGCTTGCGATACTCGGTGAACGTCGTCGCGCCGATGACCTGAATTTCGCCTCGGGAAAGCGCGGGCTTCAAGATGTTGGCGGCGTTCATGCTGCCCTCGGCGTCGCCCGCGCCGACGATGTTGTGCACTTCGTCGATGACAAGGATGACGTTGCCCATCTTGCGGATCTCCTCGATGAGGCCCTTCATGCGGCTCTCGAACTGGCCGCGGAACTGCGTGCCCGCGACGAGCGCGGTGAGGTCAAGAAGATAGACCTCCTTGCTTCTCAGCTTGAACGGCACGTCGCCCGCGACGATGCGCTGGGCGAGGCCCTCGGCAATGGCCGTCTTGCCGACGCCCGGCTCACCGATCAGGCAGGGGTTGTTCTTCTGGCGGCGGTTCAAAATCTGGATGACGCGTTCGATCTCCTCCTCGCGGCCGACGACCGCGTCGAGCTTGCCGTCGCGTGCACGCTGGGAGAGATTGATGCAGTAGGAGTCGAGGAATTTGTGCTTGCTCCCCTTTTCGACCTTCTTGTTGCTGCGCGGGCTCTGCGTCTGCTCGGCCTCGTTGCCATTTTGTGCGTCGCTCGCGGCAGGATTTCCGCCGAAAAAGCGACTCAGGAACGGGAATGTGGCGGTCTTGCCGTCCTCGTCCTCGTTATCGGCGTCCGGATCGTCGGCGTCGGTCAGACCTTCGAGGTTTTCCACGCCGCCGAAGGCGCCCATCATTTCATTGGAGATATTGTCAAGGTCCTCATCCGTGATGCCCATGCGGCGCATCATCTCGTCCACCTGCGGCAGTCCGAGATTTTTCGCGCACTTGAGGCAAAGTCCTTCGTTGACGTTCTGCCCGTTTTCCTGACGGGTGATGAACACAACGGCGATATTCTTTTTACATCTGGAACAAAGTTGCGGCTGCATAGTATTTCCTCCTTGGGGTAAAGATCAGGGTAACAGCGCGGCGACAAGCCCGCGCGGAGTATGACTCATAAAAAACAATAACAGATACGTGCCCTCGTAGTCGGCAAAGGCCTTGACGCCGAGCTTCGGTGCGACATCGCAGACGAGAAACAGCAAAAGTGCGCCCTCGATCAGGCCCAGCGCGCCGCCGCCGATGGTGTTGAGCGCGTTCAGCACTGGCAAGTCTAACACCTTGTCAATGCCGCCTGTCACTAAGCGGAGCAGCAGCGTGAGCACCAAAAAGCACAGCACGAACACGAGTGTCCTCACCACGCTGCCGAGCAGCGTCCTTACGGCGGCAAGCGCTGCGTCGCGCGCGGCATTTCGAAGCGACTGACGCACCGCGCCGTCGAAATCGAAGCGCAGCAGCTTTTTGAGAAGGCCTGTCACCGCGAGCGGCGAATCGTCCTGCCAAACGTTTTCCGCGTCCTGCGCGGCGTCGCCGTTTGGCGTTTCACCCGAGGCGTCGCTCTCCGCCGGGGTCTCCCCCTCGATCTGCGGGACATCCCCCTGCGGTGTCTGCGATTCGGTATCAAACCACTCCTCCACGCTCTTTTCAAGGCGCGGCATCAGCATGTCGGTCACGGGCTCGGTCAAAGCGTCGGTCAGGAGCGACGCGCCGATCAGCGCGAGCACGATTGCCGCCAGCGCCATAAAGCTGCGGAACAGCCCCCGCTTGGCGCCGAACACGACGCTTAAAATGAGCACGAGCGCGAAGACTGCATCGATCATAAGGCCATTATTCACGTTTCCCGCGCTCCTTTCAAGTCATAAATTGTAACATTTTTAGCGTTTTACAGAAATTACGGAATATAAAGCCAGGCGGACGACGAGCCGATCAGCACCGCCGTACCATCCTCGCGCATGATGACAGAGCGCGCGTTCCGTGGCGTCCAGCCGCGCGTATTCCTGCAGCTGCGGCGTGTAGAGCACCAGACTGTCGCTGTACAGCACGGCGATATACTTCCCCGCCGCGGACATGGACAGAACCTCCTGACTGCTGTCGAGACTTGCCATCTCTGTACCGTCGGACGAGACAGTCACGAGCTTCATGGTGCTGCCCGAGCGGTAGCGGCTCAGCAGCAGCGCCGCGTAGTTGTCGCCGCCCATGCTCGAACCGCGCAGATACGGGTATTCGTAGCGATAGCTGCCGGAAAGCGTACCGTCCGATGAAAAGAGCGTCAAGCTCTCGTCCGTCAGGCACGAGAGCGTACCGGCCACGCTGTCGAGCGATAGCAGGAGCGAGCCCGTGAGTGTGTTGACCGAGTCCGCCTTATCGCTGCCGAGGGAATAGATGCTCACCGTGTCGGCGAATATGCCGTCCGACTCGCCGAGCGTCACCGCCGCCATGCGCTTGCAGTCGCGCATGACGACCGCGTCGATGACATAGTGCTCCGAGGAGTTGAAGGCAAACGTCTTCTCGCCCGAAGCGTCGTACACCGTAACAGCGGACTTGTAGCCGCTCTTTTCGGCGTTGAGCGCCAGATAGTCCGAGGAATTGACGCTGACCGACAGGATATTGCCGCTGCACTCGCCGCTCATATCGCGCACAAGGCCGCTTGCAGAGTAAATAAGAAGCGTCTGCCCGCCGATATCATAGACCGCGGCGGTCTGGCCGCCGACAGCGATGGCGGGATTCGTAAGCTTCACGCTCATGCTGTCCACCACGCTGCCGCTGCTGCTGTAGATCGACACGCCCGTCGTCGAAGCGACGATCAGATGGTCGCCGAGCAGCGCAAAGGTGTTGCTGCGGTCGTTGCTGAACGAGTACATCTCCACCTTGCCCTGCTCATCCTGCGTGACCTTATTGTAGGAGAAAAGGCGGCGCACACTGTCAAGGCTGCTCAGGTCCTTCCACGCCGCGGCGACGACCACGGCCAGCACGACCACAAGCGCCAGAATCACCATCAGCGCCCGCTTGAGCCCGCCGCCGGAGCGGCGCGGGGCCGCCTGCGAGCGCCTCAGCTCCTCGCGTGTTCCCTTTTCCTCTTTGAGATCATTCATTGAGCCGTTCATCCTCATACCAAAGTCTGGTCATGTACAGTCCGCCCGGCGGCACCGTGGGGCCGGCGAGCGAGCGGTCGCCGGAGGCCAGGATCTCGGGGATGTCCTCTGGCGTGAGCTTCCCCTCGGCGGCGTAGAGCACCGTGCCGGTGATCGCCCGTACCATGTTATACAGGAACCCGTCCGCGCAGACCTTGAGTTCCAAAAGATCACCCGAGCGCGACACGCGGCAGTAGTGCACGGTGCGCACGGTGGTCTTCGTCTCCGTGCCGACAGAGCGGACGGCGCGGAAATCGTGCGTGCCCTCAAAGGCGCGCGCCGCGCGGTCCATCACCTCTTCGTCGAGGTGCTTGGGGTAAAAGTACGCCCTGTTGACATAGAACGGGTTTTTGATGCGGGAATTATAGATGCGGTAGGTGTATTCCTTTTTTTGACACGAGAGGATCGCGTTGAAATCCTCCGCCACCTCAAGCGCCTCGCGCACGACGATATCCTCCGGCGTGTGCGTGTTGATGGCAAACGGCAGGCGCTCGACCGGAATGCGCGACTCGGTGTGGAAATTGGCGATGTAGCGCTCGGCGTGCACGCCCGCGTCCGTGCGGCCGCAACCGACGAGCTTGACGTTCCCGCCGCAGACCTTTGAGAGGCCCTTTTCCATCGTCTCGCAGACGCTTGAGACCGTCTTCTGCACCTGCCAGCCGTGATAGGCCGTGCCGTTATACATGAGCTTGAGGGCGATGTTTCGCATAAAAGCGTCCTTTCTTCTTATCGCAGCGCGATGACCGCGGCCACAAGCGCGGCATAAAATGCCAGCACCAGATAATCGCGCGTCTGGTAGCGCAGCACATTGAGCTTCGTGCGGCCTTCGTCGCCGTGGTAGCAGCGGCATTCCATGACCGTCGCCAGCTCGTCGGCGCGGCGGAAGGCGCTGACAAAGAGGGGTACGAGCAGCGGCACGAGCGCCTTGGCGCGCTGCATAAGGCTTCCGGTCTCAAAGTCGGCGCCGCGCGCCTTCTGCGCGGACATGATCTTATCCGTCTCTTCGATGAGCGTCGGGATGAAGCGAAGCGCGATCGACATCATCATCGCGAGCTCATGCACGGGGACCTTGATCTGCTTGAGCGGGCCCAGCAGGCTCTCCAGACCGTCCGTCAGGCGGATGGGCGAGGTCGTATAGGTGAGCAGGAACGTTCCCATGATCAAAAGCGTGATGCGCAGCATCATCGTGATGGCGGCGCGCACACCCTCGATCGTAATGCGGAAGATCCAGAAATGGCACAGCTCCGTGCCGGGGGTGTAAAAGAGGTTCAAAAGCGCCGTGAACGCGATAATGAACAGCACCGGCTTTAATCCCTTGAAAAGCGCCTTCGCGCCCACGCGCGAGATGCGCACGGCGACGATCAGCGTCAGAATGAGAAGGCCGTAGGCAATGTAGCTCTTCGCCGTAAAGAGCGCCACGACGTAGAGCACCGTGACGAGGAGCTTTGTGCGCGGGTCGAGCTTATGGGCGAGCGTGTCGCCCGGGAAAAACTGGCCGAGCGTGATATCCTTCAGCATTTTTTGCCGCCCCCTCTCTTGAGCGCGACAAGCTCTTTGCTGAGCTCATCGACGGTGTAAACGGCGGGGTTGATGGCAATGCCTTTATCGCGCAGCGCCATCGCGACGCGCGTGACCTGCGGCACGTCGAGGCCCGCGGTCATCAGCTCGTCGCCGCGGGCGAAGACCTCGCGCGGCGTGCCGCTCATGAGCACGTGGCTGTCCGACAGGACAACGATGCGGTCGACGTTTTTCGCGATCTCCTCCATGCTGTGGCTCACGAGCACGACGGTCGTGCCGCGCGCGCGGTGGAATTCGCGAATATTCGCAAGCAGCTCTTCCCTGCCCTGCGGGTCAAGGCCCGCGCTCGGCTCGTCGAGCACGAGCACCTCGGGCTCCATCGCAATAACGCCCGCGATGGCCACGCGGCGCTTCTGTCCGCCGGAGAGGGCAAACGGCGATTTTTCCAGCAGATCGTCGGTAAGCCCCGCAAAGTGCGCGGATTCGCGCACGCGGCGGTCGATCTCGTCTTTGGATAAGCCCATGTTCGTCGGGCCGAACGCGATATCGCGGTAAACAGTCTCTTCAAAGAAGCTGGTATTCCGGATACTGGAACACGAGGCCCACGCGGAATCTTACGTCCCGAATTTTCTTCGGGTCCGCCCAGATATCCTCCCCGCCGAGCAGGATGCGGCCGGAGGTCGGCTTGAGCAGGCCGTTCAAGTGCTGGATCAGCGTCGACTTGCCGCTGCCCGTGTGGCCGATGATGCCCAAAAATTCGCCGCGATAGATCGCGAGCGACATATCCTGCACCGCACTGCGGCAAAAGGGCGTGCCCTCCCCGTAGGTGTGCGTCAGGTTTTCTACACGAATGATCTCTTCCAAGGTTACAGTCCTCTTAGGTAAAATTTTTCGCAATGGCGTCTGCGCATTCCTCTACGGTGATGGCGTCCACGGGGACGTCCATGCCCGCCTCGCGCAGGGAAAAGAGCAGCGATACCGTGTCCGGCACGGCAAGGCCGATGTCCTCCAGCTCCTTTTTGCGGGTGAAGACCTCGCGCGGCGTGCCGTCCATGACGACAAGGCCGTCGTTCATCACGATCACGCGGTCAGCGTGCTCGGCTTCGTTCATGTGGTGGGTGATGAGGACGACCGTGATGCCCTGCTCGCGGTTGAGCTTTTCGACGGCCGCGAGCACCTCGCGCCGGCCGATGGGGTCGAGCATGGCGGTCGCCTCGTCGAGCACGATGCACTCGGGCTTCATCGCCAGCACGCCCGCGATGGCGATGCGCTGCTTCTGTCCGCCGGAGAGCAGGTGCGGCGCGTGCTTGACAAACTGCGTCATGCCGACGGCCTCGAGCGCGTCATCTACGCGCTTTCGGATCTCGGTGCTCGGCACGCCCAAATTCTCGGGAGCGAACGCGACATCCTCTTCGACGACATTCGCCACGATCTGGTTGTCCGGATTCTGGAACACCATGCCCACGCGCCTGCGAATTTCAAGCAGGAGCGATTCGTCCATCGTGTCCATGCCCTCGACATAGACCTTGCCGCCGCTTGGCAGCAGGACTGCGTTGAAGGTCTTGGCAAGCGTCGATTTTCCGCTGCCGTTGTGGCCGAGGATCACGACAAAGCTGCCGCGCTCGATGGTCACATCCACCCCGCGCAGCGCGCGGGTGTTCACCTGGTCTTCCGTGCCCGGATAGGTGAAGGCCAGGTCTTGGGTCTTGATCATTTCCATAAAAGTTGCGTTCCTTAATCGTTATCCCGAAAGAGCCTTCGGGGATTCATCGCCGCAAAGCGGCGGATTCCTTTATTCCGAGAACCAGCGGCCCGTCGCGCCGCAGGGCAGCGCGAGCCCCGTCTCCGTCACGGGCAGGCCCAGCTCGTCCCACGTGACCTTGCCGCCGTACTTTTCCGCAACGAGCAGGTGCAGCATGTAGCCGAGCACCGAGGGAGCGAGCCCCGTCGTATACGAGTTGATGATGACAAAAAGCGGCTTGTCCGATAAGACCTGTGCGCAGAGCTTCACGAACGGGAAAAGATTGTCCTCCAACTTCCAGACCTCCCCTCCGGGGCCGCGGCCGTAGCTCGGCGGGTCCATGATGATGGCGTCATACACCTTGCCGCGGCGGATCTCACGCTCGACAAATTTCGCGCAGTCGTCGATGATCCAGCGCACCGGCGCATCGGAAAGGCCGCTGACACGCGCGTTCTCGCGCGCCCAGTTGACCATGCCCTTTGCCGCATCCACGTGGCAGACCTGAGCGCCTGCCGCCGCACACGCGACCGTCGCGCCGCCGGTGTAGGCGAAGAGGTTCAGCACGCGGATGGGCCGGCCCGCGTTTTTGATCTTCTCGCGCGCAAAATCCCAGTTGACGGCCTGCTCGGGGAACAGGCCCGTGTGCTTAAAATTCATGGGCTTGACCTGGAATTTGAGATCCTTGTAATTTACCGTCCAGCTCTCGGGCAGCTTTTCCTTGTCCCAATGTCCGCCGCCCGAGGACGAGCGGTAATAGCGGCCCTGCGCGTTGCGCCAGCCGCGGTTCGTGCGCGGTGTCTCCCAGATCGCCTGAGGGTCAGGCCGCACCAGAATTTGCTTTCCCCAGCGTTCGAGCTTTTCTCCGCCGCCGCAGTCCAGCAGCTCATAATCTTCCCAACCGTCCGCGATCCACATACATTTTCTCCTTTGCCGCATGGGCATACTTGTTCATAATAATCAATGTATTATACTACGCATTCGATTGAATAGTCAATGTATAAATCGTGAACGATCCTGCGCCATTCGCTTAATTTTCTTTTCCCGTGGACTTTGCCGCGCGCTTGTGGTATGCTGGCAGAAACGACACAAGGAAAGCTGGTCTTTTTTGATGGATAAACTGCTGCTGCACTCCTGCTGCGCCCCCTGCTCGGTCTACTGCGTGGACACGCTGCGCGCCGACGGGATCGAGCCCACGTCACTCTGGTTCAACCCGAACATTCACCCCTGGACGGAGTATGACGCGCGCCGCCGCACGCTGCTCGAATACGGGGAAAAAGAGCATGTAGAAGTGCATATTTTAGAGGATTACGGCCTGCGCGACTTTGTCCGCGCCGTGAGTGCAGATATCGACCACCGCTGCGCGCACTGCTACACCATCCGCCTCGGCACGGCGGCCAAATACGCCGCCGACCACGGCTACGACGCGTTCACATCGTCCCTGCTCATCTCTCCGTATCAGAACCACGAGCTCTTAAAGGCCGTGGGCGAGACGATGGGCAAGAAGTACGGCGTCAAATTCTACTACCGTGACTTCCGCC
>VOFC01003355.1_pt1 | contig 55369 bp, 111 predicted proteins | sample 5384161 | NCBI WGS metagenome assembly VOFC01 (sample SAMN12384722, study PRJNA508395) | human gut metagenome | isolation source: healthy gut B | host: Homo sapiens | reverse complement strand
TATATATAAAGCTTTTTGCGATATAAGGAGTTATTTCTTTTAAATTTATACCAACCTGAACTTTTGCTATCATTTTTTCCACCATTAGGATTAGAAATATAAAACATGTCATTATTATCTGTTGCCAGTAAAGCCATATAATGTGAGCTAGTTGTCCAACGATTATCATGAGGCTGATTCCATACACAAACTAAAATAGGTCGGTTTGTTTCTAAATGCTCTTGCAATTTTTTTCTTTAGATAAATGAACATTATCATAGTAAAAATCCGTATTTTTAATATTAAATGTATTAGATAACTCTTTTGAAAGTATGTCATAATTTAATTTAGGATAATATTTTTGTCTAAGATCTTCAGGTGTATAATTTTTATCATATCCACTTAAAATAGTTGCAAGTGCAGTAATACCACAGCCATTTTCTTCCATAGTTCCATTCCAATATTGTTTATTACTCCAAGATGAATTAGCATTTTGTTTATATTCAATATAAGTTTTTTGATGATTTTCAATAGTAGTAAATGTAGTAAAATAGCCATCTTTATTCTTGACTTTTTCTTGACCAATTCCAGAATAATTTTTATTTATATTTTGCTTTATTGTTTTATATTCTGAAGTATTAGTTATTTTAGAAACAAATTTATTTAATCTATAAGAGATATTATTAAACGAGATATTTCTAAAAAATATAAACATTCCCCAAATTATTATTAATAACATTAATATTTTTCTTTTCTTCATTTTACTTTCTCCTTTTTCTTTTAATATATTTCTAGTATAAAACTCAGAATAGAAATAAGTTTTAAGAAATAATTAAATAAATCTTAACATTTCCTTAAAAGCAATAAGAGTGTTGGAAATATTAAAAAATTATGATAAAATATTGAAACAGAAATGAGGGGAAAAAATGAATATTTTAGTATTAGATGATGAAAGAGAAATTGCAGATTTGGTGGAAGTTTATCTGAAGAATGAGAACTACAATGTTTTAAAATTTTACGATGCAAAAGAAGCACTAAATTGTATAGAAAGTCAAAAATTAGACTTTGCTATTTTAGATGTAATGATAAAAGATGTAGATGGATTTGAAATATGTAAAATGATAAGAGATAAAGGACTCAACTTTCCAGTAATAATGCTAACTGCCAAAATTGAAGATAAAGATAAAATACAAGGCTTAACTTTGGGAGCAGATGACTATATTACAAAACCATTTAACCCATTGGAATTAATTGCAAGAGTAAAATCTGCATATAGAAGATATACAAAATACAATGAAAAAAAAGCGAAGAAAATATTATATATATAAATGGATTAGAAATAGATCAAGATAAACACATTTGCAAGTTATATGATACGCAAATTGAATTAACACCTATGGAATTTGATATATTATTATATTTAGCACAAAAAAAAGAGGAAATGTAGTAAGTTCTGAAGAACTATTTGAAAAGGTATGGAAAGAAAAATATTTAGAAAATAATAATACGGTAATGGTACATATAAGAAGAATACGAGAAAAGATTAAAAGAAAACACAAAAAATCCTAAATTTATAAAAACAGTATGGGGAGTTGGATATAAAATTGAAAAATGAGGAATTTATAAAATTAAAAAATAGTATAGCAAGAAAATCTGTCATAAAAATATTATTATATAGTTTAGGTGCGATTATATTATTTTCAGTATTAATAGATGGAGTGTATAATGATGAACTAGCAGACAGTTTAGCAAGTGTAAATAGAGATATATACTATTGGTGCGTAGCAAATAAGATAATCTTACTTGGAATTACATATTTAGTAATATTTGCAATTATATCTTTTTTGTTATCAGAAATACAAGTAATAATATGGTAGAAATAATAAAAGCTATGGATCAGATAATAAAAGAACCAGAGAAGGAAGTAAAGTTATCAAATGATTTAATACTATTAGAAAGCAAATTGAACAATATAAGAGTTGATTTGGTGTCAAACCAAAATAAGGCAAAAGAAGCATTGCAAAAAAAGAATGACTTAATAATGTATATGGCACATGATTTAAAAAACACCACTCACATCAATTATAGGATATTTAACTTTGCTTACTGATGAAAAAAGAAATACCTGAAAATTTGCAAAAGAAATATATGGATATAGCATTAAAAAAATCTTTAAGATTAGAAGAACTTACAAATCAATTTTTTGATATTACAAGATATAATTTACAATCAATGCCTATTACTAAACAAAATATAGATTTGGTATTTTTGTTAGAACAGCTTGTAGAAGAATCTTATCCAATGTTACAAGAAAAAAAAGTTAGAATGTATTTTAAATAAGCCGAAAGCTATTCAATTTATGGGAGATGGAGATAAGTTAGCAAGAGCATTTGGAAATTTATTAAAGAATGCTATTAATTATTTATTGATTTTTTTAGTATTATTTATAATAGCAAGTTCGGAAATATTATTATTACCATATCCACAAATAGAAATATTTGTGAGGCTTTATATTGCAATATGTCCAGTAATAATTATAGGTATTGATATTGTTTTAGAATATAGAAAAAAAAGAGCAATTTTTATAATGAATTAAAAAATAATTTAGAAAAATTAGATACTAAGTATCTAATATCAGAAATAATAAACACTCCAGATTTTATTGAAGGTAAAATATTAAAAAACACTATACAAGAAACTGGAAAATCTATGCTAGAAAATGTAAATTCATATAAACAATTACAAGAAGACTATAAAGAATATATAGAATTATGGATTCATGAAATAAAAATTCCTATTGCTACTAGCAAACTAATTATTGAAAATAATAAAAATGAAATAACTAAAAGTATTGATGAAGAACTAGATGAAATTGAAAATTATACAGAGCAAGCATTGTTTTATGCTAGAAGTAATACAAATAAAGATTATATTGTAACAAAATCAAATTTAAAAGAGATTGTAAATGGAGCAATACTAAAAAGTAAAAGAGCATTGCTTTCAAATAAGATATGTATAGAATTGAATGATTTAGAAAAAAAGAAGTTTTTACAGATAGCAAATGGGCTACTTTTTATAATAAATCAAATTATACAAAATTCAATTAAATATTCTAAAAAAGAAGATAAAAAGATACAATTATATTCTAAATCAAATAATGAAAACATTATTTTATATATAAAAAGATAATGGTATTGGAATAAAAAAAGGAGAAATTACAAGAGTTTTTGAGAAAGGCTTTACGGGTGAAAATGGGAGAATTATAAATAAGAAATCTACTGGAATAGGATTGTATTTATGTCAAAAATTATGTAATAAATTAGGTTTAGGAATAGAATTAAACTCAAAAAAAGATATAGGTACAGAGGTTAGAATTATATTTCCAAAAAAGTAGTTATATAAATTTGTAAGTCCATTGTAGGGACTTATTTTTTAAAAAAGAAAAAATCTTACAAAAAATGTAATGTTATTGTAATGTAAATCGATGGCAACTATTTTTTAATAAATTTATAATGTAGATATACAAAAACAGAAAGGAGTTTTTTGAATGGAAAATGTATTAGAAGTAAAGAACATAGAAAAATACTATGGAAACAAATCTAATTTAACAAAAGCAATAGATAATATTAGCTTTAATGTAAAAAGATGGAGAGTTTGTAGGAATTATGGGAGCAAGTGGCTCTGGTAAAACTACACTTTTGAATTGTGTATCTACTATTGATAGAGTAACAGCAGGGCATATCATTGTCAACGGAGAAGATATTACAAAACTTAAAGGAAATAAATTAAACAAATTTAGGAGAGAGGAGTTGGGTTTCATATTCCAAGACTTTAATTTATTAGATACATTGACAATTTCTGAAAATATAGCTTTAGCATTAACAATTCAAAAAGTAAATGCTACTGAAATTAACAATAGAGTTCACGAAATAGCAAAAAAAATTAGATATTTTAGGAATAATGAACAAGTATCCATATCAAGTATCTGGAGGGCAAAAGCAAAGATGTGCAGCTGCAAGAGCAATAATAACAAATCCCAAAATAGTATTGGCAGATGAGCCAACAGGTGCATTAGATAGTAAATCAGCAAGACAGTTATTGATGACATTTGATTACTTACATCAAAAACTAAACGCAACAATTTTAATGGTAACACATGATGCTTTTACTGCTAGTTATGCTGACAGGATACTGTTTATTAAAGATGGAAAGATATTTAATGAATTAGTCAAGGGAAATGATACAAGAAAACAATTTTTTGAAAAAATAATAGAGGTACAAACACTTCTTGGAGGTGATTTGAACGATGTTATTTAAGTTATCTATAAGAAATATGAAAAAAAAAGCTTCAAAGATTATGCAATTTATTTTCTAACACTAGTATTAGGCGTAGCGATATTTTATATGTTTAACTCAATAGATAGTCAACAAGCAATGCTAGAAGTATCACAATCAACAAAAGAAATTATAAAACTTATGATTTCAATGCTTGGTTATGTATCTGTATTTGTGGCAGTAGTATTGGGATTACTAATTGTATATGCAAATAATTTCTTGATAAATCGAAGGAAAAAAAGAATTTGGTATATATATGACACTTGGAATGGGAAAAAAGGCAAATATCTAAAATAATTTTGATGGAAACAATATTAGTAGGAATTATTTCACTAATTGTAGGATTAATAATTGGTATATTTGCATCGCAATTCATGTCGGTATTAGTTGCAAAATTATTTGAAGCCAATATGACTAAATTCGAATTTGCATTTTCAAAAGGTGCATGTGTTAAGACATGTATCTATTTTGCAGTAATGTATGTAGCTGTAATGTTCTTCAATACATTTACAGTTTCAAGATATAAGTTAATTAATTTATTAAATGCTAGTAAGAAAAATGAGAATGTAAAAATAAAAAATCCTATTATATGTATTTTAGTATTTTTTTAGGAGCTGTAGTTATACTTGGATATGCTTATTGGAAAGTAACAGGAGATGTTAGTAGTTTAACAACAGCAGATAAAATTTTATCACCTATTTTAATGGGAATTGTTGGAACAGTAGCAGTTTTTTGGTCTTTATCAGGATTTATAATACAAATAGTTCAAAAAATGAAGAATATTTATTTTAAAAATACCAATATGTTTGTATTAAGACAGATAAACAACAAGATCAATACAATGGTTATAAGCATGAGTGTAATATGTTTAATGCTATTTATGACGATTTCAATACTTTCTTCAAGCTTAGCATTAAGAAATACAATGCAAAGAGAATTAATTGAGATGACACCTGTAGATTTGAATTTGTATAAAACAGCAAATTTACCAGAAAAATATTTGCAATATGGAACTTATGGGAAAGAGATAACATCAACCCCAGAAGCAATGTCGGATTCAAAAATACCTATTGCTGAAACTTTAAAAATAATGGTTTAGATATGAATGTCCTAAAAGACATTGTGGAAATAACAGTATATTCCACTGATGATTTGACTTGGAAAGATTTTTTTTGGAGATAAATATATAGATATAATAAAAAAAACTAAATATCCAAATCTTTTATATAATACAGCAGAACAGATAGTAAAAATATCAGACTATAACAAAATCGCAAAACTATATGGAATTAATCAATATGAATTAAATAATGATGAATATATTGTACTTTGTGATTTTGATTCACAAAAAGAATTAAGAAATGAAGCATTAAAGGATGGAAACAATGTTTTGAATATAGCTGGAAAACAATATAAATCAAAATATAATGAATGTAAAACAGGATATATTCAAATATCTACTAATCATACAAATACAGGAATTATATTAGTTCCAGATGATTGTAATTTAACAGAAAGTATGAAAGAACAATATTTATTAGCTGCAAATTATAATTCAGATACTAAAGAAGGAAAAGAAAAAATAAAAAAGATATTTGTTGATAATAATTCAGAACTTATACAAAATTTAGAGAAAAATGGTTTGAATATTGATGGAAGATCAAAAATATCTATTATGGAATCAAGTATAGGATTAGCAACTATTATAACTTTTATAGCAATTTATTTAGGAATTATATTTTTAATTGCAAGTTCAGCTATTTTAGCTTTAAAACAATTAACAGATAGTTCAGATAATAAACAAAGATATACAATTTTAAGAAAAATTGGTTGTGATGAAAAAGATGATTAACAAAGCATTATTTAGACAAATTGGGATATTCTTTGGAGTTCCACTTGTTCTTGCAATTATACATTCTGTATTTGGAATACAATTTGCAATTACAATAATGTCTGGATTAGCAAGTAAAAAAGATTTATTACCATCAGCTATTGCAACTGTAATTATTATAGGTATAATTTATGGAGCATATTTCTTGGCTACATACTTAGGTAGTAGAAATATCATTAAAGAGGAATAATTTTTATAACAAGTACAAAAATTATTCTTTAACTATGAAACAAATGACAGAAACAGAATTAAAAAAATTTACTACAAGAACTTGTAGGTAGGACTCTAAAAGGGGTTCTATTATTTTGTTCCTATCTTATATTGCACAAAACTTTGATGCCGCGACAATTTTAAATAAAAATAATCAATAATTTTGTCGTGAAGTATAGACAAATGTTTGTTCTTATTATAAAATATGTACAATAGTTCAAAAATGCAAAAAGTTATAATATATAAATACCAACAAATATACTAAGAACTAAATTTTATATAATAAAGGATGTGTTCTTATGGACGAAAAAAAAGAATGAAATTATTTTATTTGAAAATCAAGGAGTAAGATTAGAAGTAAACCTAAAAGATGAAACTGTGTGGCTTAATAGACAACAGTTAGCAAATTTATTTAATAGAGATATAAAGACAATAGGAAAACATATTAATAACGCTTTAAACGAAGAATTAAAAGATGATAATTCAGTTGTCGCAAAATTTGCGACAACTGCTAAAGATGGAAAAAAAATACAATGTAGAATATTACAATCTTGATGTAATTATATCAATTGGATATCGTGTTAAATCATCACAGGGTATTGTTTTCAGAAAATGGGCAAACAAAATATTAAAAGATTACATGCTAAAAGGTTATGCAGTAAATCAAAAAAGATTAGAATACTTGGAAAAAACTATAAAATTAATAGATATTGCTAATCGTATTGATGAAAGACTAGAAGGAAATGATGCAAAAGAAATATTAAAAGTAATTGGAGAATATTCAAAAGCATTAGACTTATTAGATGATTATGATCATAGAACTTTAAAGAAAATTGAAGGAAATATAGACGATAGGAAAATTAAATACCAAGAATGTATAAATATAATTAATAAATTAAGATTCAATGAAGAAAGTTCACTTTTTGCTGTTGAAAGAGATAAAGGCTTAGAATCAATTATTGGAAATATTTATCAAAGTTTTGCACGGACAATATATTTACAATTTATATTTAATATAAATATTTTATATATTAAAAAATAAAAAAAGATATAGAAAAATTTTGTGCAAAGGTTTTACAAAATAGAATTTGCATTTAAGATTTATAATTATTAAAATATTTAAATTAAAAAATAAAATTTAAAAAATATTAAATTTTAAATTTTAAAATTTAAAAAATTATAAATTAAAGATTTTAAATTTATAAAATTTTTAAAACGAACATTTGTTAATTACAAATTTTAATATTTGATTTTTAATTTATATGCATTTGAATTATTATACTTTAAACTTGTGAAAATCAATTTTAAGCTTACAATATTGCAATATTAAATTATTCATCTAAACATTAAATTTAGATTTATTTGAGTTGTTTATGAAAATTTTAGTTATATACATGCAATTTTTATAATTATCTGCAAATACTAAAGTAATCTCTAAAAAGACCTAAAATGACGACTTGCGAGAATCGATTTTAAGCCATTTTAATATTTAAGCCATATAACTTGTTGTTTAGTATTTTAGCAAAATATTGATAATTCTGGGTTTGAGAGATTTTAGATAAAAAATAACCAAATTTTTTATACTTATATAAATATATAAAAAACTGAAAAAATACCTAAAAAAACGACGCACGAGAATCGATTTTAAGCCGTTTTTATTTTTAAGACTTATAGTTTGTTATTGACAAAAAATACGGCAAATATAGAGAAATAGGCATTTTGAAGATTTTTGGAAAATTTATATAAAATATAATATGAAAAAAAAATTATTAAGTAATGAAATTATATTTTAAATAGAAAAAATTATTTAAATGTAAAATTATAAGGATAAATTATAAAACTGATTTAAAATTGATTTTAGAAATAAATATTTATAAAAAATCAATCGAACGATTGAACAATTAAACGATAATAAAATGAAACAAAAATGATAGATATATGGATGAAAGTGAACATATAAAATTTAAAAGAAAATGATACAAAAAATATTTGCATATTTATATATAAATATCATATAATATTATATATAAATTTTAAAAATCATTTTGAATTTGTTGACAATTCAAATAATATGGTGCTATAATTATTATATAAATAAACACTGCCTACTAGGAGGCAAAGAGTAAAAAATACCCTAGATAATCGATTAATCAGCCACCCAGTTGGCAAAGAGAAAATACACTGGTGAATAAATTTGGGAGTCTTTGTACTCCCTTTTTATTATATAAGGAATAAGATGGAAATTATAGAAGGAAAATTATATTTTATAAAAGATGAATTCATTGAAAAGTACAACCCTAAAATATCATTTAATGGAGAACAAAGAAGCTGGAACAATAAGACCAACTTATTTTTATATTGTTTTAGAGATAAAATTGAAGGCATTATAGCTACTTTTACTAATTTACCTGAGTTTATAAATGATATTAAAATGAATATAAGAAATGTATAAGAAAAAACATATAAAAAGTTGAATGAAATAAAGTCTAAACAATAAACAAAATTAAAAAACTGGTTAACATGTTAAATGAGGATATTTTAGAAAGTATAATAATTAAAGATAAGGAAGATTTGAAAAATAAATTACAACAGGGTTTAGATGATATAAAATTAAACAAAACATACTCTTTAGATGAAGTTTTTAAGTATATTGATAATTTATAAATAGGAGTGAAATTTATGATTTGCATAGAATATTATTTTAGAAAAGCAACAATAGATGATTTTGATTTTATATTTGATTTAAAAAAGATTAAAAATTTCAAGAAATATATTGAAGAATATTTTGAATGGAACGAAGAAGAAAGAGAAAAAAGAAATGTATTATAATGATCTAAAAAATTATTTGGGAGAATATAATATTATAGTTATAAACAATAAAGATATTGGTATTAAAATGAATATGACTATATTTTAATTGAATACAGTGAATTGTATGCCATCTTTAGGATTAATTCCTATAAATTGCTTAGCTTGTAGCAATGAAATAATTATTCCAGTTCAAAGCCAATACCTTGCAATGAGGGGAATGACATATTTATTTGAAACTGTTTCAAAAGTAAGAAGAACAATAAATCCAGATTTAAGAGTTAAAGGAATATTATTGACTTTAGTAGATAGAAGAGCAAATCTCTCAAAAAATGTTAGGCAAGAATTGGATAAAAACTATGGTAAATATATGTGAAAATATATGATACTGAAATACCATTAGCAATAAAAACAGCTGAAGCATCTATTAGAGGAAAAAGTATATTTGAATATGATAAAAAGGGAACTGTAGCAAAAGCATATGAAAATTTAGTAGAGGAGGTATTGAACGATGAAAGAACAAAATCCTAAAATGCACCTTACCTCACTAGATAGTTTATTTACAACACAAGCAGAAAGAGATAATGCTGATAATGAGCAAGTAATTAAAATTTCAATAGACTCTATACACGATTTTCCTAATCATCCTTTTTAAGGTAAATGATGATGAAGATATGAATAAACTTATAGAGAGTATTCAAGAAAGAGGAGTATATCTTCCGACAATAGTTAGGCAAAGAGTTAATGGAGACTATGAAATGATTTCAGGTCATAGAAGAAAACATGCAGCTTTAAGAGCAGGATTAAAAACAATTCCTTGTATTGTTAAGAATTTGACTGATGATGAAGCAACTATTTTAATGGTTGATTCAAATATTCAAAGAGAAGAAATACTTCCTTCAGAAAAAGCATTTGCTTATAGAATGAAATTAGAAGCAATGAAACATCAAGGGAAACAATTAGAAAATACTTCTCGACCAATGGACGAGAAGTCAGATAATAAAATATCAACTGAAATATTAGGAAAGAAGTTGGAGAAAGTGCTAGAACAATACAACGATATATTAGACTTACTTATTTGATACCTGATTTATTAGAGTTAGTTGATGCGAAAAAAGAATAGCTTTAAGGCCAGCAGTTAAATGTCTTATATAAATGAAGATAATCAAAACTTACTGTATGATATTTTTAAGTATAATGAATCAACCCCTACTTTAAGTCAAGCTCAACTATTAAGAAATCTTGAGGAAAAAGGAACATTAACAGACAATAAAATTGAAGAAATAATGAGAGAAGAGAAACCTAATCAAAAGGAGCAGTTTAGAACTTCTTATGATAAAATTAGACATTACTTTCCTAAAGCTTATTCAAACAAACAAATTGATAATAAGATTATGGAACTGTTAGAAATTTATTATCAAGAGTGGAACAAAAAAGAAAGTAAAGTGAGCTAACTCTATTATAAATTAAAGTCAAATGTATAAATTATTAAAAAATAGATTTTTACATTTAAATAAGCCATTTTGGCTTATTTTATTTGGAGGTGATATATTATATGTGAATGAAGAAAGCAAAATAGGGTATTATGCAGTAATACCCTCGACAGTTTTATTTAATGAAGAACTAAAGTCAAATGAAAATTACTTTATGCTGTTATAACAGCATTGGCAAATAAAGAAGGATATTGTTATGCATCAAATAACTATTTAGCAGATTTGTTCAATTCTAAAGCTCATACAATATCTAATTGGATATCGCATCTTAATAAATTGAATTTTGTATATGTGGATTTAATAAGAAATAACAAGAATGAAATTATACAAAGAAGAATTTATATTAATGATATACCCTATGTAACAAAAAATGACATACCCCTATACTATAAAAATGTCAGAGGGTATGTCTCAAAAACGACAAGATAATAATATAAATATAAAGATAGATAGACTTTTTAATTATATTATAAAAAAAGAAAGTGAAAATCCAGAAAATATGACATCGGTTCAAGAAGTAAAATTTATGGAAATATTAGAAAAACTAGAATTGAATTATACAGAAGAATTACTAAAAATATTTACAGAAGATAATATTGAAAAACTGAAAATAATTATATATGCTTTGAAAGATTTAAGCATTAGTAACAGAAGTATATTATTAAATAGGGCTACAAGAGAAAAATTAATATATGTTTATGATAATTGTAAAAATAAACAAGAAGAATATCAAGATACAAGCAAAGAAATAAATAATTTTTTTTGAGTATTATTATATAAGTTTAATCAAAGAATTAGAAAAAGCTAGATAGCTTTTTATAACACAGCATATAATCGTTGGAACAAAATCAAAGACTTTAACAACGATTTATTTTTTGCTGAAAGCAAGGAGGAAAAAATGATACCTACTTATGATGTTAATAATTTGACAGGAAATTTAGATATTATGTTTCAAAACATAATGAGAATAGGATTTACGATATCTATAGTGTTATTCACAATTTGGATAATTGTAAGTCTATTAATATGGTTATTTCGAGCCAAAAAGAAATCTGAAAAAGCAATAAAATTTGGGATAAAGAATTTTATAATCACTTTAGTATTAATTATAATCACATTAGGAATACCGCTATTACTTAATGTATTTTAAAAGAACTAAAGAAAGTGATGCATACCATAGCCTAAATATTCGCAACAAATCAAGGAGGGTTATGAAATGAGAAAAAATCAACAAAGAGAATTTAAGAAAAAAATATTACAAAATTAAAAATAAGTTATGGGTAATACCTACAACATTAATGTTATTGCCAACAAAAAGTATTCGCAGCTCAAGGAAGTATTAGCACTGCTGAAGTAAATCAAGCTACAGAAAATATAAAAAATGCTGTTATTAAATTAGCAATGCCAATACGGAGGAATTTTAGTATTTGTGAGTATCGTTATTATTGCCTTAAAAATGATAGTAAATTCAAATAATGCTAATAAAAAGAAGTGAATCAATAGGAGCTTTAGCTTGGGTATGTGCTGGAACAATGCTTTTTAGGGTTATCCCTTATAGTTTCTGGAATTATTCTAAGCATTGCTACAAATGGTGGTGGAGCATTAATTACAGGTGGAAGTGCAAATGGTTAGGAGGTAGAGAAAATGAGTTTATATAAAGTACCATTTGATTTTACACATGAAGAAAAAAGTATTTCGGTGGTTATCTATCATTAAGACAAATGTTATATGTAATTACAAGTGTAATATCATTAGGAATATTATTTTTTCATATTTCAACAATAGTAAAAACAATAATATTTTTTTTTAGTGTAGTAGCAATACTTATGACTTTTGCTTTTTTGAAAATAGGTAATATATATGCAGATAAATACTTTTTCAATGTTCTAAAATACATTTTTAGAAAGAAAATTTTTATATTTGAAAGGTAGGAAGAAAATGATAATTGCATTTATTTTTATATTAGTTGGAATTATCTTTATGATAGGAACTCTAATATACACAAGAAAGAAAAACAACTTACAAGAAGTAAAACCCATAGACAAGTCAAATATAAAAAAAGGCAAAAAAGACGCTTAGCAATTTATGGGGAATAGATGGATTTAATAATCAAGTAATTACAATAAATAAAAACCAACATTCTATAAATAGAATTAGAAAGTATAGAATACAGTTTATTGCATGATGGAGAAAAAAAACAAATGTTGATAGAGAACTAATAAGTATAGCACAAATGCTTAAATTTCCGATTCAATTTTTAGAAGTAAAAAAACAAATTGAAATAGGAGATATGTTAGAAGAAATAAAAATAAGCACAATAAATGCTAATGATAATGTAAAAGAATATGCTAATCAAATAATAGCACATTTAGAAAAGTTACAAGAAGATCAAAATTTATTTGAAAGAAATAATTATATGGTAATATCATCTTTTAATAATAGAAAAGTAGCTGAATCAGAATTAAAAAAGAATTCTATCAATTATTAAGATATCATTTGCTTAATATAAAAAGTTAGTACAAGATTATTAAATGATAGAGAAATTGTAGAACTAATATATGAACAGTTGCACAAAGGGAAACAAAAATAAGGTAGCAGATATTGAGCAGAAAAAGGAGGTTTCGAACTATATGTTACAGATAAAACGAGAAAGAAAGATTAGACCATATAAGAAAAGAAAACGAATCAAAGAGAAGAAAATAGAATTACACAAAAAAGAAGAAAAATAAAAGATGAAAATTTCTTTGATAATCAACCACAATTAATATCATTACTTGCTCCTGAAGTTATACAAGAAAAACAAGATTATATTTATATGGGAGATGACAAATATGCTAGAATTTTTGTATTGATGTTTTATCCAAGTTATATTGGAATTGGATGGTTAGATGATATTTTAAACACAATAGGAGATGTTGATATTTCTACACAAGTGCAAATTGCAGATGAAAGAAATGTAATAAAATATTTGACTCATAAAGTTACAAAATTGCAGTCAGACTATCTTTTGTTTGAAAAGCAAGGAAATATTGAAGAATTGCATAAACTAGAAGAAAATATACAATCATTTGAAGAAATGAGAAGAAATATACAAATAAATAATGATAAGCTATTCTTTATAAAAATAACATTAAGAGTAAATGCTACAAGTCTTAAAGAATTGAATGAAAAAAAGCAAGTTATTAAGAGATGAATTTGCAAATAAATCGTGTGAAATACGACCACTATATTTTAAACAATTAGATGCATTAAAAGAAACATTACCATTAAACAACAATATTATAAGTGATAATAATAGAAATATGACAACAGCAGGGTTAGCAGCGATGTTCCCAATAGCAAGAACAAAATCAAGTGTAAAAAGAAGGTATTTATTTAGGAAGAGACTTATTTACAGGACTTCCAATGAATTTAGAAACTTTTACACAAGGATTAGCAAATGCAAATATTGCAATATTTGGAGTACCAGGAAGTGGAAAGTCTGTAACAGTAAAAAACAATAGTTGGAAGAACTGCACTAATAAATAGGAGAGCATCTATATTAGATATTGAGGGAGAATATGTCGCACAAACTGAAAAATTAGGTGGAAGAATTATAAAAAGTTAGACAAAGCATACCAGTAGGAATAAATTTATTTGATATTGATGTAGATGAAGATGAGGGATATATAGATATTGATAGCAAAATAACAGAAATTAGATCTATTATGAATGGAATCATAAACAAGTATGAGAACAGAACTTTAAAACCTAATGAAATAGCAGATATTGAGCAAGCTGTAAGGGAAGTTTATAGAGAAAAAAATAACGAAAGACAGAGATTCAATTTATGAAAAAGAAGGTGGAAAACACGAAGGAGTAATAACATTTGGAAATATAAAAAAGAAAATGCCTACACTAACAGATTTTCATAGAGTTATGAAAGAAAAGATAAAAAACAAAGAATTAACAAGTACTATTTCTAATTTTTTAAATGGAAATACATTAGGAATATTTGATTGCCAGAGTACATTAAAAATAAACGACCAGATAATATGTTTTGATATTTCGGAGATTAAGGATGAAATTATGAGATATTATGTGTGTCTAGTATTAACTACTTGGATAACAAATAAATATATGGCCACAAAAGAAAGAAACAAAAGATATGTAGTAGTAGATGAAGCATGGAATTTATTTAAGAATAAGGAAACTTCAGATTTCTTAGAAAACTTGGCGAGGCGTGCAAGAAAGAAAAAAAAGTGGCAATGATTTTAGCTACTCAAAATTTATCTGAAATGAGACAAAGTAATCAAGCTGAAGCTATAATAAATTGTTGTGATACAATAATTTTATTAAAGCAGTCTATAGGAAGTATTGATGAAATAATGAAGTTTTTTTAAATTACCATCAGGAGTAAAAGAAATATTAACAAAAGCAAGACCAGGAGAATGTATTTTAATTAGAGGAGGAGATGTCAGAGCAATAAAAATAGATATGACAAAATTTGAGAGTGAATTTATTACAACATAGGCAAGGTGGTGAAGTAATTGAAAATGAAAAAAGTTTTGATAAGTATTTTTTAGTGATACTTATTTTTTTTAGCTTTACAAATAATGTTCAAGCTAATTTTTTACAGATGATAAAGAAGACAATAAGTCAGAAATAGAAGAAACGATAGATAAAGATGAAGGCGGACTATTTGAAAAGATTATAGCAAAAATGATTCGGAGGCATAGCAGAAACAGTTTTTGATTTAGCAACAAATGAAAGTTTTGGTGTCGGTTTTAAAAATTATGATGAACTAATCTTTGGAAATAATCAAACAGATATATCGCCATTTACACAAGAAAATTGGAATTTGATAATGACTTGGTATTGGAGAATTGCAGGAATAATTGAGGACCTATTTTAATTGCAATAGTAATATTAGCTTGGAAAATGATAGTCGCTGGAATTAGTCCAGATAAAAGAAATGAAGTAAAAGACAATTTAATGAGATTGTTCTTTCAGAGCAGCCGCTATTGGAATTGCACCAATTTTTGTTAAGTTTATGCTAATGTTAAACAATTCATTAGTAAAATTATTAGTTGCAAATAGTCATGGTAGTTTAGATGATCTTCTAGGCAATTCGTTACTAACAAGTATTAACACAGGAAATGCAATAGCAACAGCGATAGTGATTGCAATGTTTGCTTATTTATTTGTAAAAGTTAATATCAAATTTATAATAAGACAGTTCACACTAATTGTATTTACTATATTTACACCAATAGTTGCAGTATTTTGGATTATAAATAAAAGAACGATAGCATCAAGTATATGGTTTGGTCAAATTGTAATAAATGCTTTTATGCAATTTGTTTATACATTTTTGTTTTTAATATATCTAACATTTTTACCAAAAAGTGCAGGATGGGCGGTTAGTTTATTATGGGCTATGATGATATTACCTTTGGCAGATGCACTACAAAATACAATGCAAAATTTAGTAAGTAGAATAGCAGGTGTCGACAATGAAGCATTAGCAAACAAAGGAATAGGAATGGGGGCAGCAATGGGACAAACAGTAAAAACGATTGCTTATCAATTTAAAGGAGAAAATACAAATACCAATGGTGGAAATGACTTTATTAGTAAAGTAGTAAGTAGAGCTTCAGGTGGTATAAAAGCAGAGCCAATCGCTAGTAGTAGTTATGAAAGCTATTCACAAAATTTTGCAGAAAAAGCTAGACCAGTAAATCAAACTAATATAAATAACGAAACAAAGCAAACACAAAATACAACAATGGTTGGAAAAGAAAATAATACAGAAACACCTCAATCAACAAGTGGATTTAGAAAAGCATTTAATGTAGGAAAAGAATTTATGAATTTAGGTATGTATATGGCTGAGGGAAGAAATTTCAAGACTAACGAAAGTAATATAAATAATAACAGAATTTATAATAGACCTAATATCAATAATATAAGAAAAGAAGATATGGAAGAAAGCACAAATAAGATAATAAGTATAGAACAGGATGATGCCAATGATTAAAAATAAAGTGAAACAAAAAGTAATAGGATTTGTATTGATGATAATAAAACCTTTTATAGTTCCTATTATTATCATAGTAATACTTTTATCCATAGCTTGTAGCATAACAGATATATTATATATTGGTTTTAATAATGAAGATAAAGTGGATATGAAAAAGAATTAGCCTATTATAATACTGAATATAAAAAAGATGAAGCAAAAGAATTTTTTTGAAAGTGTTTGGGAATTTGTAGAGAAAATATTTGGTGGTGGAGAAATGACAGACAAAACAGATTGGCCTGTTAAACGGACAATATAAGATAACAAGCAATTTTGGAAAAACGAGATGCACCTACAACAGGAGCATCTACTTATCATACTGGAATAGATATAGCAGCACCTGAAGGAAGCAAACTAGTATGTATTATGGATGGTGAAGTAACATCTGTAGGTTGGGGTGGTGCTGGTGGATATACTATCACTATAAAAAGTACAGATGGTATATATAAATTTTCTTATTGTCATAGTTCACCTGAATTTATAGTATCAGTAGGAAAAAAAGTGAAAAAAAGGAGAAATTATCGGAAAAGTAGGACCGAAAAATGTGTATGGTGTAACAAATAATCCATATAAAGATGACAAAGGACAACAAATCGGAGCTACAACAGGTTGTCATTGTCATTTTACTATTAGAAAAAATGGAGAATTAATTGATCCATTAGAAATTGTGAAAAAGGAGGAATTTATTTAGATGATAGTAATTTATACAGGAATTGAAGAAATAGATAAAGAAATTCAAATGAATTTAAGAGATTCAATAGTAGCACATTATAGTGATTATCTAATTGAAAATAATACATTTGAAGGACAAACAGTTATTATATCTCCACAAGCAGTAGAAGGAGATTTACATGAGTTCTTATTTATATTAAAGCAAATGAATATGAGAGTAATTTTATTACTAAAAAATCAAAAAACAAGAAGAAACGAAATTAGCTCTACAATTAGGAATATATGATATTATTTATGGCAATTTTATCCAAGTCAGATAAAAGAAGTTATAGAACATCCAAAGAATTTTAGAGACATAGCTGATTTGTATATGAAAACATTTAATATAAAATTAAAAAACGAAAAAGGATTAGAGAAGAAAAATCTAATTCTTTTTTTTAGTAGGTTTTAAAGGAGAACGAAATGAAAATAGTAAAAAAAATAATGAAATATTTTATTTGGATAACTATTGATATAATTTGGCTATTTGATTGAATATGATATTACCAGCTGATGATAGTAATACTAATGCTTCTAATAATTCAAAAGCAAAACAATGTAGTTTATACAAACAAAGTATAGATAATAAGAAAATCACAAGTTAAGGGGGTGATGCTAGATATAGAATAATTGAGGGAGGTGTAAAAAAGTGATAAAAACTAAAATTGCACAAATTGCTATAAGTGTATTTATGATAATCTTAGTAATATCTTCATATTTTTTAATTAGAGATTTTCTGGAACACAAGAAGAGTAATGACTCTAGCATAGAACTAATTGAAAATGTAATTACAGAAGAAAAAAACAGAAAAAGATATAGAAATAGACTGGGAAAAGCTAAAAAATATAAATGAAGATATTATAGGATGGATAAAATAGATAATACAAATATAAATTATCCTATTCTTAAAGATACTGATAACTTAAAATATTTAAAACATTCATTTGGTGGAAAATATAATAATAACGGTTCAATATTTACGCTAAATAATAATCCATTTCAAGATTATGAAACAGTATTATACGGACACAATATGAAAAGTGGAATTATGTTTTCAGAATTAGGCAAATATATGAATAAAGAATTTTTTGATAAGCATTCTAGTTTTGAGATATACACAAAAAAATCAAAATTATAAAGCAACAGTATTTAGTTGCTATTCAATAGGCATAAATAAGGAAGAAAACAATATTAAGTTATTAGATTTTGAAGAACAGGTAGAATATTATAAAAAAGAAGTAAATATTCTGTAGATAATGTAGGTGAAATCAAAAAAAATAGTAAAATTATCAACATGTTCATACCTAAATAATCATACAACGCCAACGGATCAGAGGTATTATATAGTAGCAAAATTAGAAGAAGTTAATTAAATGCTTAAAAACAGTTGATTTTTATAGTGTTAGAAGAATTTTTTTAAAAGAAATTTTTTTTTGAACTATGAAAGAATATGAAATTTATGATATACTCTTATACGAAGGTGATGAATATGAAGAAAAAAGTTTTAATGGGTTTTATAATAATACTATTTTTAGTAATAATTTTTGGAATAACATATATGTTATTTTTAGAAAAAAGAAATAATGGGATTTCACTTATAAAAGATAATGTAGTTATAGAATATGGAAATGCATATAATCCTAATATTGAAGAATTAGTAGATTTATCAAAATATAAATTTATTAATCAACAAGAAATTAGTATAGAAAACAATATTGAAAATGAAAAAGATAAAGATTATCCAGCAGTTGGAGAATATGAGATAAATGTATATTATAAAAGAAAGAAGATTTTAAAACAAAAAATTGAAGTTAAAGATACAACTGCTCGGAATTATCTGTAAAAGATAATATAGAGATACCATTTGATACAGATTTATCTACTTTTGATTTTAAAAATTATATAGTGGCATCAGATTTATCGGAATTAAAAGATTATGCTATAGATTTATCAAAAATATATTCTAATGCTAGTGGAGAATATGAAACAGTTGTAGCTATTGAAGACATTTATGGTAATAAAACAGAAAAGAATATTAAAATTAAAATACTAGAAAAATGGAAGAAAAAACAGAAAAGAAAGATAATACAACACCTAAACAAAGTAGTAGTAAAAACGAAGTTAGCAATTCGAAACCAATAACGAATTCTAACCCTACAAAAGAAACAGAAAAAAAATAACAACAATAATAATAATAGTATCATAAATAATGATACTAAAAAAGAAGAAACAGAAGAAACTCCAAAATGTAATCATTCAAGTAGTAACTGGTTTAATTCAGAGAAAGAAGCAATAGCAACATATGATAAAAAGGTAAAAGAATGGGGAGATAAATGGAGTAATGGTATAATAAGTTACGAGCAATACATTAAAAATTGTCCAAGTGGATATGAAACATGGGACTGTCCGATTTGTCATAAATGGACAATAAATATGTATAGTAAAAATTAAAAAATATAATAATTAAAACTGGAACAAGTAAAATGATACTTGTTCTTTTTTTCGTTAAAGGAGGAGTTTGAATGTTAAGAACATCAAAAAAAAATTAAAGAAAATATTAGCTGTAATACTTTTGATATTAACAGTATTTAGTATTACACAACCTATTGTTTTTGCAGTATCTGATTCTGGAAGTGGTCGATGGGTTCCAGGACAATATGATTCAGGAATGAAGACTACTGATAGCAAAGGTAGTGTAGGAATTCTTATAAGAAGATTAATAAATACCACAACTAAAGAAAGATTAACAGTTTTTTGTGCAGAACATTTTGTTGACTCAACGACAGGAGAAATAGAAAATGCAACTCACATAAAACCTACAGATCCAAAGATGAAACAAGCATGTAAAGTTGCTTATTTTGGATGGTACAATAAATATCCAGACTATGTAGTTGATGGGGGAATTTTAGCTGGTGATATGAAATGGGTAAAACAAGATTATGTTTTTTACTCAGCAAATGATTTGGGAAGTGTTAGGACAAAGTAGTGCAAGATTTATAGACTCAAGTATTCAAAGTCAATATGAAGCTTTTAAATCAGGAATTAATCAACAAATGTCTAATGCTAAAAAGAGCCAAGCTTTAGTAATGTTACAACAACTGTTGAAGCAGGTGAAAGTACAACTCTTACAGATACAAACGGAGTATTTGCAGACTATACTTCTTTGGATAAAACAGTTAATGGAATTAGATTTCAACATAACAAGGGAGAAAATACAATGACAATTACTGTAAATAGTGATTGTAATATAGAAGAATTTAGATTAACTGATGCAATGATGAAGGACTGGGGCTGCATAAAGGAAGCAACCAAAGATAATCATACAAGTGTATTTTTTCAATTTAGAGAAGGAGTACAAAATCAATTATATTCTATGCACTATAATGATCCTGTAACTATGTCAATGTATTTAAAAAATTAATCTTTTAGGAAATATTGAATTAACTAAAACAAATACAAATAATGATTTAGTTAATGGCGCTATATTTAACGTAAAAGGTCCTAATAATTACAATGAGAGTTTTACAGTAAGTAATGGAAAGCTACTGATAGAAAAAAGTAAGAAAAGGAACATATACAATTAAAGAAACTTATGCACCAGAGGGATATGTTTTAGATACAAACACTTATACAATTGAAGTAAAGCCAAATGAAACTACATCTAAGACAATTATAAATGAAGAGCCTACTGGAAGTATTTCTATTTCAAAAAGAGATACGCAAACAGGTTCAGTAGCTCAAGGGGATGCCAAACTAGAAAATGCTATATACAAAGTATATGCTAATGAAGATATATATAATGTTGCAAAAACGAAAAAATATTATAGCAAAGGTGATTTAGTTGCTACTCGTACAACAAACAATAAGGGAGAAATGGAAGATGTAACAGGATTACCTTTAGGAAAATATTTAGTGAAAGAAGAAAAAAAAAGTCCGATTGGATATATGATAGATAAAACGGAATATGAAGTTAATCTAACATATAAAGACCAACATACTAAGGTTATTACAGGTCAAACAACAAGTAAAGAAAAGGTAAAATCAATGCAAGTCCATATTTATAAAAGTGGAATAAAAAGAGAATTCAGGTCTTGTTCCAGGACTACAAGGTGCAGAATTTACAATGAAATTATATTCGGATGTAGAAAAAGCACTAGATTCAGGATATAGTTATACAGAAATATGGAACGGATTAGATGAGTATGGAAATAGTGTAAAAGTAGATTCAAAAAGAGTTGCTGAAGCACAAAAAATAGCACCAAGCTATGAAAGTATTGTAACAGATGAAAATGGAGATGCTTATACACAAAATAAATTACCATACGGAAAATATCTAGTTAAAGAAAATAAGACTCCAAAAGATTTCTATGTTTCATCAGACTTTACATTTTCTATTACAGAAGATGAAAGCGAAATAGTAGAAAGCGCTAAGAAGATAAAACATTTATATGTAAATAACGAACAAATGGAAACTTATATAAAATTAGTGAAGAAAGATGCAGATAGTGGAAAAATAGTATCTTTAAATAGTGCAACTTTTCAAATAAAAGCAGCTAAAGATATTTATGATAGAGGCAATGGAAAAATTATATAAAAAAAGGTGAAATTATAACACAAAAAGTGGGTAGTACAGTTTATAATTCATTTACTACTAATTCAAGAAATTTAGTAGTAGCAGAGGGAAGTTATGATAATATAAGAGATGAACAAGGAACTGTTGTAACACCATTATTACTACCAGTAGGTGAATATGAAGTGTCAGAAATAAAAAAATACCATCAGGTTATTTACAATTAGATAGCCCAATAAAATTCAAAGTAGATACAATTAAAGATTGCGACCAAGACAATACAGGAGATTATATTAAAACAGTTGAGATTAAAAATAATAAGCCATTTGGAACTTTAATAGTAGATAAGTCAGTAGCCTTAAAAGAAAATGTAGATACATCAATAGTAGATGTATCGGATTTAAGTGGAATACAATTTAAGCTAAGTGCAAAAGTAGATATAATTGATCCAGCTGATGGCTCAATTATTTATAAAAAAGGACAAGAAGTAAATACTTATAATGTAGATAAAAAGGTAACTTAAAAGTGGAAAAATTACCAATGGGAACATATGAACTACAAGAAGTTAAGACACTAGATGGGTTAGTATTAAATGAAACAAAATATGAAGTTAAATTTACGCAAAAAGATACTACAACAAAAGTATATATATACAGAAACAAGAGAAGTTGTTAATGATACTACACTTGTAGAAATCTCAAAAACAACAATTACAGGAGATAAAGAATTAGAGGGAGCAGAATTATCTGTTATAGATGAAAATGGAAAAGTAATAGATAAATGGACTTCTTCAAATAAAACACATACTATAGAAGGCTTAACAGTTGGAAAAGAATACACATTAAGAGAAGATTTAGCTCCACTTGGATATGTTAAAGCTACAGAAGTTAAATTTAGAGTAGAAAATACAAATGAAACACAGAAAGTTGTAATGATAGATAAAATAGTGGAAATGACTAAGAACGACATAGGCGGCGAAGAAATAGAAGGTGCTGAACTAAAAGTATTTGATAAAGAGGGTAACATAGTTGATGAATGGACTTCTACTAATGAAGCACATAAAATTAAAAATTTAGTAGAGGGGGAAAACATATACTTTACATGAAGAATATGCACCTGAAGGATATGTAATTGCAACAGATGTTGAATTTACAGTAAGTAAAGACAAAGAAACACAAAAGATAGAAATGATTGACAAAATTGTAGAAATGAGCAAGAAAGATATTGCAGGAGATGAACTTGAAGGTGCTACAATAATTGTTACAAATACAAAAACGAAAAACATTGTAGATAAATGGGTATCTGGAAAAGAACCACATAGAATACAAGGATTAATCGAGGGCGAAACATATGTTATGCACGAAGAAATTGCAATAGATGGATATGTTAAAGCTACAGATATAGAATTTACAGTAAGCAAGGATAAAGAAACTCAAAAATAGAGATGATTGATAAAGTGGTATTAGTGTCTAAAACTGATTTAGTAACAGGTGAAGAATTACCAGGAGCTGAACTTGAAGTAACTGATAAAGAAGGAAATGTCATAGACAAATGGACTTCTACAAATGTGCCACATCATGTTACTGGATTAGAAGAAGGCAAAGGAATATACATTGACAGAAAAAACTTGTCCTTATGGATATGAAGTTGCAGAGTCTATAAATTTTGTAGTAACTACTGACAAAGAAACACAGTTAGTTGAAATGAAAGATATGCCAATACTAAAAACGATAAAAGTAATTAAAGCAGATAGCGAAACAAAAGAAACAATAAAAGCAAAATTTAAGTTTGGAATATATGAAGATCCAGAATGTACAAAATTAATCAAAAGAAGTTAAAGCAGACAAAGAAAGTGGAACAGTTACTTTTGAAGATTTAAGGTATGGAACATATTATATTAAGGAAACAAAAGCACCTTTCGGGTTATCAATTATCAGACAAAGCAGTTAAAATTGAAATAAATAATGAAGGGACTTTTGCAGATGGAGAATTATTAGAAGATAATGACTCTATATGCACATTCACTTATTATAATAAACTAATACCAAAGATTCAAACTGGTAGTGAAATGAATTATATATTGCTAATAGGTAGTGCAATAATTTCATTATTAGGAATAACAACAGGAATAGTTGTATTAAAAAAGAAAAAACAAAAATAACTAGAATTTAGAGTGATATTCGTATCACTCTTTTTCTAAAATAAAAAATCAAATTATAAGGTGGAAAATTATATGTTAAATATTACAGAAGTAAGAATTAAAAAATAAATAAAGGGGATTTACTAGCAGCAGCGAGTATTTGTATAGATAATTGTTTTATCATAAGAGAAATTAAATTATTAGATGGAAAAAATGGTAGATATATTAGTATGCCAAAGAGAAAAGTGAAAAATAGAAATTTTAGGCAAGATTTTTCATATCCACTAGATAATGAAACAAGACTACAAATATTAGAAACTATATCAGAACAATATGATGACACAGTAGAAGAATAAATATATAGAAGATGTGAGAGCTAAAAAAGCTTTTGCATCTTTCTTTTAATAATTTTTATATGGGAGGTACTAAACAATATGCAAAAAGAAATTTTAACAGAATTAGAAGATTTAAGAGATGAAACAGAGTTTATTATCAATAATCAAGAAATTGTTGAAAATAAACATGTAGAGAATTATTTAAGAAGTTTTGAAAGAATAAGAAATAATTTGTTTAACAAGATAAAATTAAGCAATAAATATGAAGTAAATGAACAAGATAAAATAACTTATTTGAATGATAGATATAGTGCAACAGTAGAAAATGATATTTTAAAAATATACATTCCTGAAGTAATACCAAAGTACAAAAATATTAATAATTATGCATATTAAAATATAATGATAAATGTTATGGATAAAACAAAAGAATATAAAGATTTATTCAACAAAGAACTAGTGTTTGTATTTATAAAAGTAGTAGAAAATCAGAAGAATATTGATATAGATAATAAGTTCATAAAACCTATTGTAGATGGTCTTGTACTATCAAAAGTAATAGCTGATGACAATATAAATAACATGTTTTATGGTGTACTTGGAACAACCAATAAAAAAGAAAAAACCATATACAGAAGTGTATGTTTTTAGAGGTCAAAAATGCTAGATTTTATTAAAGAACAAATAGAAGCGGATACAAAATGAGACTCAAACGGATAGGGCAAAGTATCCGTTTGAACAGTTTTTTAGAGTATTTTCAAACGGAGAGTTTGACTATATTAAAAATGTCTAAAAATAAGGCAATAGAGAAAAACACCCTGTGTCTTGTTTAGCGTGTAAGACACATAGTAAGGATTAAGGTGTGCAAAAAAGGGTGTGTCATATAGAAAAGAAAAAAGGAAGGAGTGGTTGAAGGAATGGGATGGTAAGATTAACTCGGAAAAGATACAGAAGTTTTGATGTTTCTAGGTAAGTATAAACTGATGCTTGGTTCAGATTGTAGGCTGATATATGGAACAACAGATTATCATAGGAAAAGGTTGAAAGTTTTAGAGAGCGAAAGGTATATAAGAAGAGTAAACAGGTTATATATAAAATTGATGATAAAGGAACAAGGCTAGTAAAAGAATTTGGATATGATTATAGTTACAAATGTAGAAGAAAAGAATATGTTGATAGATTAAATGAAATAGCAAAAGTAGCAGCATTGACATTAGACAGTAATATTGATTTTATTGCTAGTTGGAATATAAAAAGATGATGATATATTTACAGAGCAATCTCGAAAATATTTAGGAAAGATGATATTTCAGGAAAAAAGAATTTATTGTTTATTATATAGCCAATGATAAAAAAGAAAACCTTATGTAAGTCAAATATTAAATGATATAAGGAAATTAGTCAGCTATAAAAATATAATGATTTTTGTAGAAGATTTTAATTTGATAAAAGCAAAAAGAAATTTTGTATTTGGAAATGATTCTACAGTAATAATAAATCCAACACCTGAAAATTTTAATTTAATGAGAAGATATGAAGATATAGATTTTTATGAAATTATTAAGCAGATGTATTCTAATACAGAAGTTCTATTGTCTAACTGGGTAAAAGCAGATTATATGACAGAAGATAGAACTTATATATTTTTTATGCCGTTTATAGATACAGAAAGACTTTATGGATTAAATAAATTTTACAATAATAATAAAAACATAATACGAAAAATAGATATTATAACTTTAAAAGAAAATAAAAGAAAAAATAGAAGAAATACTAACTAACAAAACAAACATTGTAGAAATGGACGAGTGGCTAGGAGGTATTGATGGGGAAAGACAAGAAAAGTAAAATATCTTTATTTTTTTTACTTTCTTACATTGTTTTAATACCATTAATTAATGGTTTTATGAAAATACTAGAAAAATGCTTTAATACTAATTTAAACACGATAGATATAAATTTTTTTGAATTTGTTTACTGTAATATTCAGAAATGGAACAATATTTATTATATGGGTAATATTAAATTTAATTATCATATTAGTTGCAAAAAATATAAGTACAACAAAACATAACGCAAAGATAGAAGTAGAAGGTGTAAATCTAAAAAAGAAAGATGGAACATTTGGAACAGCGGATTGGGGAAACAAACAAGAAATACAAGAATATTTAAGTATAGGGAAAAGAGATGGAATTATTCTAGGAGAAACTGATGAACAAGAAATAATTACTCTACCTATGAACACATATTTAAACAAAAATATTGCTGTGTTTGGCTCCAGCGGTAGTAAAAAGTCTCGTGGTTTTGCAATACCGAACGGAATTGAATTGGTACAAGAGGAAGTGCAAGAAGCAATTCAAAGACAGATGAGTTTGGTATTTACTGATCCAAAAGGGGAATTATACAGAAAACTTGCAAAATATCTTGAAACAAAAGGATATGATGTAGAAGTATTTAATTTAGTAAATCCAACATTTTCGAATGGTGCAAGATTTATAAACTTTGTAGAAGATGAAACAGATGCACAAATCTTTAGCCAAATAGTAATAGAGGGAACACAATTAAGTAGAAGGTCTAGTGGAGATGAGTTTTGGAACAGAGGTGAACAAAATTTACTGAAAGCATTATTGCTATATGTTATTAACTATGTAAAAAAAAGAAAAGGACAAGAGTATGGGATTTATCTATGATGCATTAGCAAGTGGAAATATAAAGCAAATAGATAAATTGTTTTATGATACTGAAGGTCCAACAAAACTAAGTTATAACATATATGCACAGGCGACAGATATAGTAAAGCAATCAGTTGTTACAGGACTTGCTACAAGACTTCAAATATTCCAAACAGATAAAATAAGAAACATTACAAATAAGGATGAAATCAATTTTGAGAATATAGGAAATAAAAAGACTTGTGTATTTGTTGTTACAAGTGATACAAATAGTGCGTTTGACTTCCTTTCGACATTATTCTTTTCGTTCCTGTTCATAAAGTTAATAAAACAAGCAGATGAAAATCCAGATGGTAGATTAAAAGTTGAAACATCATTGATATTAGATGAGTTTACAAACATAGGTAGAATTGTAGATTTTGAGAAGAAATTAGCAACAACGAGAAGTAGGGGGGTATCAATATATTTATGATATTCCAAAATATAGCTCAGTTAAAGAATAGATATGATAATGATGTTTGGCAAGAAATATTAGGTAACGCCGATACCAAAATATGCATGGGTTGTCGGAGATATTTTAACAGCGGAGTATATCACTGAATATCTTGGAGTTGCAACTGTCGAAACTAATGCTATTAGAAAAGAAGCGGGATTTGATGGTAAATTTACTTATGGAATGGAAAATATAGCAACAAATAAAAAAGAAATCTAATGAATCCAGATGAATTATTAAAATTAGATAATAATAAAGAGATAGTTATTGTTAGAGGTAGAAAACCTTTTATATGTAATAAATATGATTATTCTAAACATATTGAAGCAAGTAAGATGGAAGATATGACAATAGAAGAACAAAGAGAAAGATTTAAATACAATGTAGAAAATGAAAAAATAAGCAGCAACCTAAAAAGGTTAAATATAGTTTTAAAGATTTTTAGAGGTTTTAGGTTAGACCGTAAAACCTAAATAGAAAAAAAAAATAAGAAGGTGAAAAGTTATGACAGATGAATTACAAAAAAAAGATAGTATGGCAGAATATCAATTCATCTAAAGAAAAAGGAAAAATTTTAACAGGAAAAATAATAGCAATAGAAAATGAACAAATGAAAGAAGAGTTAATTACTTGTGCTATTATAGATTTCAATGGAATTAGAGTATTAATTCAGCAACTGAAATATCGGAAGATTCTAAAAATGATAAAAAGCTACTTAGAAATATGATGGGAGCAGAGATAAAATTTATTATAGTAGAAGCAGATAGAATAAGTGAAAAAGCGATAGGCTCGAGAAAAAGGCTATGGAAAGATTAAAAGAAATTAATATAAAAAAAAAGTACAAGTGGGAGATAAAATATATGGAAAAATTGTAGGTGTATGGAAAAAGTTTATAAGAATTGAAGTAATAGGTATAGATTTTATAGTTAAAGCACAAGATTTACAATATGGATATGTTGAAGATGTTTCTAAAATGTATAAAGTAAATGACAAAATAAAGGTTATTATAAAAGAAAAATCTGAAGAAAATAAAAGCATAAAAATATCAGTAAAAGATTTGCTAGAAGATCCATTTAAAAATATAAGAAAAGATTTTACAGAAAAAGGTGAGTATTTAGCAACTATTACAGGATATACTGATAATGGAATATTTGCTAATATCGCACAAGGAGTAGATACTGTTTGCATATTACCAACTTGGCTAGATAGGCCACCATTTCCAGGAGAAAAAAGTAATAATTAAGATTTACAAAATAATTCCTGAAAAACGCAAGATTTATAGTTCTTTAATAAAGATAATGGGAAGTGATGCGAGTGAATGATAAACAAAAAAATATAATGAAATTATTATGGGATTTTGATTCTTTAAGAGAAAGTCAAATAATGAAATTATGTAATTGTAGCGAAACAGATATAAATAATTTGATTAGCAATAAGGTTATAAGTAAAGATGTAAAGAAAGGTATTTTAAAGTATGCAAAAAAAGAAATTAATAATAGGAATATTGTTGCATTTGATGTTGTTATGAATTATTTAGACAGAAATCCAATATTAAAAAAAGGAAAACTTCCAGTAAATGTGCATATGCAAACAGATTATTATACTTATGATATAATCGCGATTAAGGAAGTTGAAATAGAAGCTTTATTTGATAAAATTGATGAAATATCAAAGGCAGAAAGAGTTATAATAATTATTGAAACAAAAGATTATAGAAAACAGTTTTTAAATACCAAAAAGATCTTGTTATATATGTACTTATTCACCATTAGAAATTGTTGATAGGATAAATTGAAAAATGTATAGCAAAATTAGTGAAAAGTGTATATTAAAAGTATTGAAAAATGTATAATGATATGCTAAGAAGCATTAGTAGAAAGAGATTTAAGAATATATATGGATTATTTGGATGGACATTTGTATCATTTTAGAGATAATGTTTCAGGAGATGAAGTTGATAGCATATTAGAATTTAGAGATGGGGAATATGCTGCGGTAGAAATAAAATTAAGTGATGGTAGTGTTGAAGATGCTAAAAAAGTTTAATGACTTTTTATAAAAATGTAAATAAAAACCAAAATTTATGTGTATTATAGTGGGACATTATGAGGCAGTTATACAAGATAAAGAAACAGGAATATATATTATTCCAATAACATCTTTGAGACCATAGTTTAATAATTTGAAAATACAAGGACAAACATTTAAATAGTATATACGAAAATTTATTTCGGTGCATTATTTTACAGTTATAATTTCATTAGAAGAAAATAACGAATAGTTCACCAATACAGAAATATGAATGAATTAAAAGAAAAACGAGTATTAAAAAGAATTAGAAATAATAAAAAAGGTTATTGGGTAATTATTATTGAAGAATAGAATATATGATTTTGAAATAAAAATAAAAGGTGTATTAGGAATTTAATTCCTAGTACGCCTTATTTTTTATTGATTAACTTTTTTCTTTTAATGCTTTTCCAGCTTTGAAAGCAGGAGTTATTGAAACAGCAATTTTTAATTCAGCTCCAGTTTGTGGGTTTCTACCAGTACGAGCTGCTCTTTCTCTTGTTTCAAAAGTTCCAAATCCTATTAAAGAAACTTTTTCTTTTTTTACTAATTCATCAGAAACAATATTTACAAAAGCATTAATAGCAGCTTCAGAATCTTTTTTAGAAACACCAGTTTCTGTAGCCATAGCATTTACTAATTCAGCTTTATTCATTATATTCACCCCCTTCGACAAATAATTACATCTTTTGTATTTTTTAACAATTTATCAAAGTTATCAATTAAAGTCAATAAAATTAAAAAATATGATTAAATTTTAATTAATTTAGTACAAAGAAAAAAATTTTGTGGTATAATGCCTTTGAGTACATAAAAATTTACAAGGAGGCAGAAAAATGTTAGAAAAGGTAGAAGTTTTATGCCATAGTAGTATAAAAATAAATAAAGAAAAAAGTGATTTATATTGATCCTTTTAAAATAGATAAAAACTATAATGATGCAGATATAATTTTCATAACACATGATCACTATGACCATTATTCTGAAGATGATACAGATAAAAAAGAAGAAAAAATGACACAGTAATAGTTGCACCAGAAGAATTACTAACAAAATTATTAAGAAAAGGCTTTAGGCAAGATTATATAATTACTGTAGCACCAGATGAGCAAGATATGGTAGAAGGTATTAAATTTGAAACTGTACCAGCTTATAATACAAATAAACAATTTCATCCAAAGGAAAATGACTGGGTGGGGTATATTATAGAAATAAAAGGTATTAGATATTATATTGCAGGAGATACAGATATTACACCAGAAAAAATAAGAAAGTAAAATGTGATGTGGCATTTGTTCCAGTTGGTGGAACATACACAATGGATTTCAAAGAAGCAGCAATACTAATAAATGAAATACAACCTAAAATTGCTGTTCCTATACATTATGGAAGTGTTGTTGGAACAACACAAGATGCGATAGATTTTATAAAATTATTACATCCAAAAATTGAAGGAAAAATTTTTAATGAAATAGCAAATGAGATAGGAGAATAGAAAAATGAATTTACGAGATAAATGTACTACAAATGAAATAAAATTATTAGAAAGAGCAGGGATAATAGTAAAAAAAAAAAGAATATACCAATGAAGAATTAAGAAGATGTGAATGTCAAATAGAAGAATTTATTATGAATCATAGCACAAAAAATGGTGATATTGGTAGATTAAGTAATCAATATAATGGTATCCTAAATGCTTTGATAAAGGTAAAATAAGATGAGTAAAGAAGAAATTATAAGATATTGTTTAACATTGCAAAATACATTTAAGGATTATCCGTTTACAGATGATTATGAAACCATAACAATGAAACATAGCGAAAATAATAAATGGTTTGCATTAGTAAAAAGAAGTTAAAGGAAAATTATATTTGAATGTAAAAACAGAACCAGAATATTCAGAATTATTAAGAAAATCGTGTGCATATATAGTTCCAGGATACCATATGAACAAACAACATTGGAATACTATAGTTGTCAATGACTGTACAGATTTTGATTTATTAAAGGATTTAATAAAAGAAAGTTATAACTTAACGAAAAAGAGGTAATGTATGAAATTAAAAATATTTGAAGTAGTAGAACTACTAGATGGAAATAGAGCAACAATTTTAGAAAATAGCAATAATAAAAATATGTATAAAGCTGAAATTGTTAATAGATATGGTGAAAGCCAAGATACAAAATATATTGCTGAAACAGATATAAAGAGAATTTTAATTTCTAAATAATAAAATACTATTCACAAAAGAATATAAGATAAAGAGAAGCATTGTAAGAAATAGTTGGGAAATAAATTTTAAAGAAAAAGTCGAAAATATCTCAAATGATATTGAAGGCTAATATATATGAATTATAAAAAATGAGAATAAAAAATATTAGTCTGAGATAAGGAGGATTAGATGGAAATAGAAGATAAAAAGAAGAAATAAAAAACAATTTTTTTAAAGCTATAGATGATTGTGAAGATATGTCGGATTTGAATTTTTTAGAAGCATTAATAACTGAAACTTTTATGATGGTTTTAAGCTAAAAAGGAAAAATATTAATTAGTAGAATGAAAAAGAAAACAAAGAAGAAGTTGAAAAATTAGGATAAAGAATTACTTAGAAAATAACAAAGGAGTAACTATGAGTAATGAAAAGATAAAAATATTACCAGAACAACAACAGAAAATTTCAAATATGCTACAAAGTCAAGGCATCTCTGAAACAGAAATAGACCAAATTATAAATGGCGATTATGAAGGATATACTACAGGAGAAGATTTGGAAAGTTCATTTAGTGGATTGAAAAAACATGGTGATGTTCTCGAAAAATTATCAGATGGATATACAATGGAAGAATTACAATCACAAGGAGTATCAACACAAAAAATACAAGCATTTAATGAAATGCTTCAATCAAAGAATTTGACAGTTGCTAATGCAAAAGCAATATACCAATATTCTATTGGGAGTAATATGATTCTTGGTGTCAAAAGAGGAACATCAAAAGAAACAATACAAGACCAAATTATGTTAGATTTAGAGAAATCATTACAAACCAGAGGAGTATCACAGACAGACATTGATAAAATGAAACAGTTTGTAAAAAGTGCTGACTATGAATCTACATTACATAGTAATTATGACATTGCAAATGATTATATGGAACAAATGGGAATACAACAAAATAGTCGTGTTAGTGTTAGAAGTGCAATGCAATCTATGGATAGATGCACACATATTGATGAAACTATTGCTTCATTAGATGAGGGTTTAGGAAGCACACATTTGGATAAATCGATGAAATTGTATAGAGCAGTAAAAAGTAGTTATTTAGAAAAAGGATTAGGTGAAGGAGAAGATTTAAGCAGCTTAGTTGGAAAGAGCATTAGCAATAAGGGACAAACTAGTACATCACCGTTATATGATTCCTCTTTTGCTTCTTTAGATGATTATGATACTGTTTTCTGAAATATATGCACCAAAAGGAAGCAGAGGTTCATATATTGCAGAATTATCTGCTTACGATAAAACAGAGCAAGAAGTATTATTAAATCCTAACGATTTATATATTACAGATGTTCAAACTGGTGTTGTTGACAAAAATGGGAGAACAAAGAATGTTTTACAAGCATTATGTTTAAGTAAGGATAGGGAATGTTATAAAGAGGTTGAACAACAAAAAAACGAACAACCAAGCAAAGGTTATGAACAAACTATGAAACGAGGACAATCTCAAAGTCAGACTTATGAACAAGATATGAACCAAGAACAATTATCAAGTATAAATTCAGCTAATTTACCAGCTAGACAGAATATATTCTCAAAAATGTTCAGTAATGTAAGGGCAAAATTTGCAAAATTAAAAGTTCAAAGTCAAGACATGGATAGTTCCTATGAAAAGTCTAAAGCTAGTTCTTCTCAATCTGAAGAAAAAGAAGTCATGGGAGCTAGAACCAGAAGAAAAAGCAAGAATACAAAAGGAAACTGCTGAAATAGCTAAAAGACAGAGAGAACAAGAAGAAAAAAACAATCACAACAAAATATGCAAAACCAAAGTGATACACAAATGATACAGGGGCAAGTTACACAACAGCCTATGATGGATATGGGTGGAATGGAATTATAAAATTGCGAAGAAAAAAAAGAATTAGTGATAAGTCCTGTGAAAAAACAAGTGATAAATTTTTTACTGGTAAACCAGTTTTTAAATAGAATATTGAAAATTTATAAAAGGGGAAAATTTATATTATGAAAATTAAAGATTTGTTGCCAATTGGCTCTGTTATTATTATGAAAGAAGGAAAACAACCTCTTATGATTTATGGGATTATGCAACAGGAAGGAAATGGGGGATTATTTAAAAAAGCAAAAGAATATGATTATGTTTGTGTACCATACCCACAAGGAAATATGGGAGAAGGTTCTTCATTTTTTGCAAACCATGAAGATATTGATAAAATACTATTTAGAGGATTTGAAGATGAAGAAAGAAATAAATTTATAGAAGAACTAGCTAAGACATACGAGGAATCAAATACTAGAAAGAGATAATAAAGGAATAAAATATTATATAATAAAAAGGAGAAGATTATAAATGAGTAACAATGGAAAAAAAGAAAACAATAAAGATTATTGGTTGGATAGTAATAACAATAGCGTTGCTTGTGCTTATTGTAAATTTAACATCTTACATTGGTTGGAAAGTAAAATCTAATAAGTATAGTGAACAATATGTTTATAGTGATGAAGGAATATTGTATTATGAAAAAAATAATCAAAGGGTGTACATAGAAAAAATTTATAATACTAATGATGAAATAATTGAATTAAATATTCAAATGAAAAATCAATATTGATGTATTGTAATAATAATATACCAAGTGAGGGAATTTACTTTGATATGAATAATACAATAGATACAAGTATGCTACACCCACTACAGCCATGCTTAATATCATTGGTTATAATGGCTATAGGAGTACCTTTTTAGTAACAAGTAAACAAAAAGTGTTTTCTAAATTATATTTAGCCTATGTATTCCTTTTTGCAATGGGAACAGTATTTACAATGTGGCAAGTAATTAATGGTATTAATAATGTTAATTTAAAGAAACAAGAAAAATATAGCAACAGCAACTATATATTCAGAACTTTATAATATAGGAACAAATAGTAGTGGTGGTGTGTATGGAAGCCTAGAAAGAAGCTCTGGGAATAGTGATAGATACAAACCAATTTCTTATTACTATGTAAATAATCAAAAAATATTTTATGTTAATGATTCTTATGAAAAAGGAACTTTAGAAGAAAAACAAAGGAAAAACTTTTGATATATACTATGATAAAGAGAATCCAAATAAAGCATCTAAAAAAGAAGGAGCTGTTAATTTTTTTGATTCTAATTATAGGAATATGTTTAATGGTCTTTGCTGCACCTTTTGTATTTTTTAAAAACAAAATGCAAAACAGGTATAATAAAAATAGTTACAAAAATAAATAGATACATTGGAATAAAAGGTGAATTCTGAAATTAAACATTATAAAAAATAAAGATAGGAGTAATGTTGTAAGAAAAAATGGAAAATGAAGAAATAAAGCAATATTTAATACAATTTGTTGAAAATACATTAAATGACTGTGAAGCTTTTTTCTAAGGTTTATGATAAAGAATTTGTGAAAAAAACAATTAGCTGCTAATTTAGATAAAGTAATATCTGACATATATGTTAAGGAAATTGTAGGGGGAATGTATAATCCTAAAGTTAAAGCTATAATTTTATTCTCTGAAAAAGAAGATTCTCCACCATTAACAATTAGTGATATTGAAAATGATGAAACATTAAAGCATAACATATTACATGAAGCTATTCATGCAATATTTAGAAAAAACGAGAAACAATGCAAAGAATTAGGTCTTAAATTTGGTACGGGAACAGATGAAATGTATCCAGATGGTACAGGTTTGGGTAGAGGATTAAATGAAGGATTAACAGAATGGATATGTCAAAAGGCAGGATATAAATGCACCACATATATGACAGTAAACAACATAGTTAGAATGTTAGAACTAGCTATTGGTGAAGAAAAATATTATGAAACTTGCAAATGGTGACATAAAAGGCAATGTCACTCAATTACTTGGATTAGATGAAACGGAATGTAGATATGTATTAGGATTAATAGATAAAATTCATGATAATGAAATAAAAAGCTTATTCAATAGAAGATGGAAAAGATAATACAAAAGAATTAGAAGTTCTTGATAAGAGTGTTGCTCATTTTGAAGCTACAATATTTGAAAAGTATTTTGGAAAGGAAATTGAAGAAGCTATTAATTCAGATACTATATCAAATGAAACTATGATGAGAATGTTTGATATACAGATGATGATACAAAGGAGGAAAAACTTCGGCATCTGATGTATTTGCTTCGAGATTACCAATGAGATTCAAAAATGAAATTTATCTAGAAATATTTGAAAAAAGCAGAGAAACAAAATTGAAAGAAATAAGAGAAAAGAGTAAATAAACATATTGAAAGCAAAACAGAAGTTACCAACAGTATATAAGAAGAATTGGTTTCAAAAAATAAAAAGAATCAATTAAGAAAGTATTCACTAAAGAGCATAGTCAAAATGCAATAATAGCCCAGGAAAAAAAATGCAGAACAAAACTTTAAAGAATATATTAGTGAAATGTCAAATTTTTCAGGACAACCAGCAATTAGAATTGAAAAAACAAATGAAGAACAAAAAAAGAAGTAGAATCACATGATGAATATGATTTATAAGAATATTCCAGTTATAAGATTCAAATGAATGAGGTGATTTAATGAAAGAAGAACAAAATAATGAAAAATATCAAGCTTTTAGGTATGATTTTACAATGAAAGAACTTATCTATTTCCTTTTCGGTAAAAAAACATGTCCAAAATGTAATGGCAAATTAAATAAAAGCAAAAGTTATGAAATAGTAGATGGAAAAAAAATTTAATTCAAATTCAGTTCCTTTGTATATTCAAAAATCAAAAGTAAAACATTATCTTTATACTTTTACCTGTGAACAATGTGGTACAAGTTATACATTGCAAGAACTTGCAGAAAAGAAAACAAAATAAAAAAGCGGAGAAACTGAAATAAAAATATTAGATAAATAGAGGAGGATAAATGCAAAGTTTTAAAGAGTTAATAAAAAATAAAAAAAAATTTTTTTACATTTTTCTTGAGTTTATTTATTTTTATGAGTGGGGTACTGATATTACTTTTGGGATTTGTGATGTTTTTTACAATTAATACTTTAGAAAGTGGTTCTAATAATACAACCATGCCAATAGTAACTAGTATATTTGGAATTATTTTAATAGGTATTGGATATATAATTCCTAAATTAATAATAAAAAAATAAGAACATTGCAGATGATGAAAGACAAAAAGTGTGACAATGAAAAGAAAAAAGTTATACAAAGTATAAATGGAATTAGATTAACAACTGACACCGAAAAACAAGATTATATAATGGATAAAAATTTGAAAAAATGATATAAGTTTTCCAACAATGTTATTAATAGGAATGGTTTATGTTTTGCCTTTTGTATTTATTCTAGTTGGTCTTGTGCAAGAAGAGGCAAAAACATTTTTATTTTTACAGGGATAGTTTTTTTTAGCAATTGGAATAATTATCTTTTATATTCAAAAAAATAAAAATAGTAAAATTATAAAAAAAATTATGAATTGTAATATTTATGTTGCAAACTGCTATGCATACGATAGAAAAACAGAAAAAATCAGAATAAATAATCCTGATCATGTAAGTCATTATGATACGATTCATCTAATAAAAGTTACAGATGGAAATTATTTTGTAGAAAAATGGTTTCCTGTAGGCTATAAAGATTTCTACAATGAAACATTAAAAGCAAAATTATACATATCAAACGAAATGGATATATATGATATAGTTATTGATATATGATTAGAATAAAATGTAATAAGAAACGAAAATGATATTAAAAAATAAAGTGCATATCATACACATTATTTTTTAATATCATAAAAACTTTAATCAAAACCTTTTCGTATCAATTTAGATACTTTTACTTGTATTGATTCCAAGCATTGAAGATATTTCAACTTGTGTAAATTTTTCCATATTATATAATTTTATTACAATTCAGTAAGAGCTTTTTCATCTTTCTTTAGATCTTCAATATTTTTTATAATTATATTGTTGCAATATATTTTTTATCAATTCATTTGCTTCTCTACTACCAGAATCTAAATTAAATTGTATTAAAGATTTTCTTACTTCATTTATATCACATTGAATAAAATTCAAATTAATTCTAAAGACATTATTTGGATTAGCTCCTAAAAATATATTTTTAAGTATAGTCCAAATAAAAGCTCTAAAGCTTTTTTTAATTTCATAATCTTTCAATTTGATTTTCATATGATTACGATTAGTTATGTAAATATCTTCTATTTTATCTTTTGGTATAAAAACTTTTTTTGTATTCTGGGGCATAATATGTAATTCCATCATCATCAATAATTAATACATTTTTAATTTTATATATCAATAATTCTAACATATATATTAATACTGGAATTGCACAAAACCACAAATATATGCAGAACCAAAGGTCAAAGAGTTATACTGTATAGAAGTTGTGTATTCAATCATAAACATATTAAATTTTTCTTCACTTGATGCTACAAATAGCATATAATACGCAAAAACTAAGAATAAACCTGCTATAATTAGATTTATAAATACTTTTTAAATTTCAAATCATATTTCTTTATATTATTTTCCATATTGAACCACCTTCTACTTATAATATTGTAACAAAATAGTTAAAAAAGTACAATAGTTTTTGTTTAAGTTTAAAATGCAACATATAACAACGGAATTAAATTGTTGAAAAGCAAACAAAAAAGTGGTATAATAATAGTAGATTTACCAATGTGTAAATGCTGTAACAATATTACCTTTCTTGATGTATCAAGAATAAAAAACAACATGGAGGAAAACAATTATGATCGACACAAAGAATTATGTTCTGGTAGAGGGCAATGGTTACGACAACAAATCAGAGGCATATGATACAATTCGGTTGTTCTATAGCACTCTTAAGGGAGTTACTACTTATTATGACAATGGACTTTGGTACATTGTTCAGATGAAAGCTCTTATGTAACGATCTGAAAGAAGCCAAAAAGAGGGAGAGATTTGATTATAACTCTCCCTCTTTTGGTTTGTAAAAATAATTATTTATTCTTTTTGTGATACATATCTACTCTCACTGGAAGTTTTTTTTGCTAAATTTGCTGTTTTTTCATTAAATAATAATTCTGGTTTTATATTAAATGAAGATGCAATAAAATCAATATTTTTGCATGTTAAATTGGCATTACCTGTCTCTATAGTACTAATGTATGCCATTTTAAATTTTGTTTTATAAGCATATTGTTCTTGTGTTAAATTATTTTTATATCTATAATATTTTGTATTTAATCCCACTAATTCCATTGAGGTCATAAGAAATCTCCTTCTAATCTATTTATACTTTAATAAGGTATATATTATTTATATATAAATTATAAAGTTAAAACACGAATAAATTAACACCGCTAAAAATTGTTAAGATATATCTTAATATTTTTTTTCGCTAAATTGTTGCAAAAAAACATTTATTGATATTATATAGTAAGTATGATTATAGGCTGTTATAGTATAACCATAATAAGAAAAATAGATAACAATTTAACATTATAGAAAAGATATAAAAACACTAAAGAGGGATATAAAATGGAAAAATAGTAACATTTCAGTAGAAGAAATACAAAAAAGTAATTCAATAATTAGAGAAATTTCAAATTATTATACTTCAAGAATAGTAGGACAAAAAAAATCTACAAATATCATTATTAATTTCATTAATCGCAAATGGACACATACTAGTTGAATCTGTACCTGGTTTGGCAAAAACAACAGCAGCTAAAGTATTAACTGAAAGCTGTGGTGGAAAATTTTCAAGAATACAATGTACTCCTGATTTATTGCCAAGTGATATTATTGGTACTCAAACTTATAATGCGAAAACAGCAGAGTTTGAAACAAAGATTGGACCAGTATGTGCTAATTTTGTGCTTTTAGACGAAGTGAATAGGTCAAGTTCAAAAACACAAAGCGCGATGTTAGAGGCAATGCAGGAAAGGCAAGTAAGTATAGGAGGACAAAGGTATAAGCTTCAGAAGTATTTATAGTAATAGCAACGCAAAATCCGATAGAACAAGAAGGAACATATCTTTTATCAGAAGCACAACAAGATAGATTTATTATAAAAGAAACTTTAAATTATCCTACTGCAAATGAAGAGCTTGAAATATTGAATAGAATAGAAAATAATGTTTTTGATAATGGAAAAAAAAAGTTGTAAGTATTAAAGATATAAAATATTTACAAGAATTATGTAAAAAAGTATATATTGATGCATCTGTAAAAAAATATCTTATAAGTATTGTTTATGCAACGAGGAATGCAGCAAAAGTTATAAAACCAGAACTTGCAAAGTATGTAACAAATGGAGCAAGTACAAGAGCATCAATAGCTTTTTATGGAAGCAGGTAAAGCATTAGCATTAATAAATGGAAGAACATATGTAACACCAGATGATATAAAGTCTTTAAGTTATAGTATATTAAGGCATAGAATTTCTTTGAATTTTTGAAGCGATTGCTGATGAGGTTCAAGTAGAAACAATAATAGATGCAATAATTGGTTCAATAAAAGCACCATAGAAAGATTTTAGGAGAAAAATTATTATGAAAATGAAATATATTACTAAAATCAAAAGCTAATCTTTCAATTTATACTAAGAGAAAAACTTCAAATATATTGGAAGGCTCATATAATTCTATTTATAAGGGAAAAGTATGAACTTTGAAGATTTGAGAGAATATGTAATTGGTGATAATGTAAAAGATATAGATTGGAAAGCATCAGCAAGATCTAATAAGATTTTAATAAAGCAATATATAGCAGAGAAAAAAAACATAATGTATTATTTATATTAGACACAGGAAAGAAAATGTTAGCTGATACTAGGGATTTAGATTCTAAAAAAGATGTAGCTTTAATGGCTACAGGTACGATTGCATATTTAGTCGATAAACATGGAGATTCTATTAGTGCAATATATAATGGGAAAGATAATATAAAATTATTTCCATTCAAAACAGGACTTTATAACATAGAAAAAATTTTGAATTCTTATGAAAGAGAAATAGATGCAGAAAATAGCCTAGAAGATTTAATAAGTTATGTATTAAAGTTCATAAGAAGGCGAATGATTATATTCGTTATAACTGATATAGATGGAATGAGTAATATTTCAGAAAATACATTGAAAAAATTATCTTTGTTACATGATGTAATGTTTATAAATATTTCAGATGCTTTAATGACAGGATATAATGCTTTTGATATAGATCAAGATAGTTATATTCCAGATTACATATTAGAAGATGAAAAGTTAAAAGATATAGAATTAGAAATAAAGTCAAAGATATATGATGAAACAAAAGAAAGATTTAAAAAGATATAAAATAGTTACAACAACAATAAACAAACAAAAGATATAGTAAATGATGTTTTAAAACTATTAGAAAGGCGAAAACATGCAAACATTTATTAATTTGCAGGAACCTTTTACATATTCGTTAATTCCACTAATAATAGTAACTTTTGTAATTATAGCAATGACTTGTTACTTAATTTATTCAAAAAAACAAAAAAAAAAAATCTAAAGTGGATGAAAATGAAATAAAAGTAATTCCTGAAAAAACATAAAAAATATACCAGTAATAAAGAGCAAATATCTTAATCAATTAGATACAATAGAACATAAATATACAAATGAAATGATTGAATTAAGAAAAGCATATCAATTAATTAGTGAAGCAATTAGATTATTTGTTTTTGAAATTACAGATATTACAACGCAAAATTATTCTTTAAAAGAAATAAAAAACTAAATATTCCAGACTTATATGAATTAATTGAAGAATATTATGAACCAGAATTCGCAAGTAAATCTGTAGGAGATTTCAATAGCTCTATAAACAAAGCAAGGAGAGTTATAAAAGAATGGAATTAATGAATCCGATTGCAATAATAATTTGTTTAATATTAGCATTATTAATTTATTTTAAAAATTTTAATAAAAAGTTAAAATATACCCAAGGAAAAAAAGTTGCAAATACAAAATACATAAAAGAAACAGAATATTATAAGGCAAAAGTAAAAAGATATACTATTTTATCTAATTTAATTAAAATTTTAAGTGTTATATGTATTGGGATGACAAGCATACTTATTGCAAGACCAGTAACAATTAAAAGTAGAAGTGAAGATAAATATAATAGAGATATTATGTTAGGACTAGATATATCTACTTCAGAATGTGAAGTTAATTTAGAATTAATAAAAAAATTCAAAGAAATAATTCCAAGTATCGAAGGAGATAGAATAGGAATTGTAATTTATAACACAGCACCAATTGTATATTGCCCATTAACAGATGATTATGATTATATAGAAGATTGTCTTGATAAAATAGAAAAGCAATTAGATATAGTAGTAAAAAACAATGGAGATGTTCCTTATACATCTACTTCAGATCCAGAAGGAATGGAAACATTTACATTTTGGTATGGAGGAACAGTAGCAAATAATGATAAAAGAGGTAGTTCACTTGTAGGGGATGGATTAGCTCGGAACGTTATTTTCTTTTCCAAATTTGAAAACAGATAAAGAAAGAACTAGAATAATTGTCTTTGCAACAGATAATGATGTGGCTGGAACAGAAACAGTTTCACTAGAAGATGCTTGTATTTTGTGTAACAAATACAATGTAAAACTTTATGCATATTGTCCTACAGTTGAAATGAATATATATACTTCGAATGAAAAAATTGCTTCTTATAAAAAGGCAGTAGAAGATAAAGCTGGTGGGAAATTTTATACAGGCGATTTAAATAAAATGACAACTAGCATTGTTCAAGAAATAAAGGAAACAAAAACATCTTTATTAAAAACAAGTAAAAAAACTTATGTAACAGATCATCCAGAAATAATTTTTATAAGTATTATAATATTATTTTCTATTTTAATTATTATAGAGAAAAGGATTAGGTTATGATAGTAAATCCAATAATTCCGATTTGGCTTATGACTATAATATGTGTAATTTTAATTATATTAATAATATATAGTAAGCAATTGAAGGAAAAAATTACAAATAAACAAAACAATGAAAAACAATTAGGCAAAAAAATTTAATAAAACAATATATTATAAATGCAAGTATAAAGGCATCAATAGTTGTTTTATTATTTATTATAAATTTAAGATTTATGATTCCAAATGGAGAAACGATGGCAATAAACTCGGATTTAAGTGTTCTATTTGTTATAGATACAAGTATTAGCATGAGAGCATTAGATTATAATGGAAATAAAGAACGATTTGAAGGAGTTATTAATGATTGTTGTTATATAGTAGATGAATTATCTAGTTGTAAATTTTCAATTATTACATTTGGTGATGAAGCAAGAAAAGTTATACCTTTTACAACGGACACAGATATGGTACAAGCTGAACTAAAGCTATTAATCTTGAAGACGACTATTATGCAAAAGGTAGTTCAATGAATTTAGTAAAGAATACTTTAGAGCAAACATTAAAAAGAAGAAAAACAAAGACAAAATGGAAATTCTAAATTTGTGATATTCTTTTGTATCAGATGGTGAAATAACAAAAGAAGGAGAAGTACTAGAATCATTTTCAAATATAGAACAATACACTTCTAATGGAGCTGTAATGGGATATGGAACATCAGCAGGAGGGAAAATGGTTAGCAGAGCATATGCTGATGACACCAATAGTGATTATTATTATCTGTATTATTATGATGATAATTATAATAGAGTAGCAGCTATTTCAAAACTAGATGAAACAAATCTTAAAAAATAGCATCAGATATAGGAATTGACTATATACAAATGAGCAAAACGTCTAACATTAATTACAAATTAAATGATATTAAAAAGCAAATTTCAGATTCTCAAACAAATGAAGAAAAAATAAGCACATATCAAGATATATATTACTATTTTGCAGTTCCATTAGTAATATTATTGATAGTAGACTTTATAGTTCAAAAAGAGGAGAATGCAATGAAAAGAAAAATAGTAATAGTTATATATATTATTTTAATATTGATTAGTTTTAAATTATTATATAATATTGGAACAAATAGTAGACTAATAAATAAATACAACAATGGAGAATACACAGATAATCTTGCTAGAAATTTAACTTATTTTAATTTTTTACAAAGATATGTTGCAAATTATAATTATGGAAATATTCTTTATCAGAATGGAGAATATGAAAGTGCAATAGAAGAATACAAAAAAAGGCATTAAAAGGAATTATACCAAAAGATAAAGAATGTAAGATTAGAATTAATTACGCATTAGCAATATGCCGAACAGTAAATGTTAATGAAAAAATCAAGATAGTATAAAAAATGCAATAAAGACATATGAAACAGCAATAGAGGTATTAACAGAAGATGGATGTGCCAATAAAACAAATAATAAAGGACATAGCCAAAAGGCAGAACAATTAAAAAGGATATTCAAAAAAAATAGATAGATTAAAAAAAATTAGAAAAAATAGAAAATGACAGTAATGAGGAAAAGAAGAAAATAAAAAGATAAAACAAAAGAAGATGTTGAAACAATTGAATCTAAAATACAAAACATAAAGGAAGAAGCTACTAAAGATCAAAGAGAAACAGAAAGCAAATTTACTAATTATAATAAAGACATTAATACGAGAACTAAAAATTGGTAAAATTCTTATAAAAGTTTTTAATATTTATAAATATATAATTTAAATGAGGGAGGTGAAATTTAATATGAATAAGATTATAAAAATACTATTGATAATATTTGTAATAGCTATTTTAGGTGGGATAATTGCATTTATTGCTGTTGGAAATACCGCAAATGCGAAAGAATATAAACTAGGAAATGATACAATTAAATCTATAAAAACAATAGTTGAAAAAAGACAAGTCGTAAGTACTTCTACAAAAGTAGAAAATGGAATTACAATAAAAGAAATAGAATACAAATCTGATAGTGTTCAAGATGATTTATTAAAATATACACAATACCTTAGAGATGAGGGAGGATTTTATTTAACAAAGGATATGGATTTATCGCAAATTCCTTCTAAAATTGAATTAGGAAAACAATCGAGTGACAAAGGAAAATTAGTTATGATGATTATTGAATATAATTCATATGGTTACAAAATAATAATTCAAAAGGTGAAGGAACATTAAATAAATATTAGTTTTGGAGGAAGAAAATGAAAAGAAAAAATTTTTGTAGGAGTTATGATAATGATATTATTATTTATGAATCTATATACTGTTAAAGCATTTAGTGGTGAATTAGATCCAGAAAATTATATAACTTTACCAAGTACTATAAGAATAGAAAACAAAGTAGGAACAGGTACAATAAATTTATCATCTAGTGCTAGTGGTTATACATTATCATATCAAAAGGTGGATATTACCGAAAGTCAATTAAATAGTATGGTTGCTAAAAATAAAGAAGCAAATGAATATATTGAAGAAAACAATAAAATATTGAAAGAAAAACAAGAAAATGTTACAACATTACAAAAAAGAATACCAAACAATAAGTAATAGTGATACAGCAACAGAGGAGGAAATTAATCAAGCTAAAAGTAAATATGAGGAAGCTTATAAGGAATATGAAGAGTTTTACAATACAGTAAATGCTAGAGTACAAGAGCTAAAAACGAATATTATGCGTTATTACCAGATTATACAAATACATGGAAAACAACAACTAATTCAACAAATAATTTAGAATTAGATTTTAAAGATTATACAGGAACAACACATTTTTGTATTATGGGTAAAAAAGCTAGTAATGGTGTAAATACTTATTATGATGCAATGCCATATTCTTCAACAATAAAAGAAGATACTTCAGCTCCAGATGCAGATAAAGACCCAGAGCAAAAGCCAGAAGGAGATTGGACAAACTTTTCGAATGCAAAGTATGAATTAGTTAAAGATGGAACATCAGGAGCAGTACTTGAAGTTACAGGAGTAACTCCAAAAGATGAAAGTACATATTATATATATATAACAAGTAATGGGGACAAGCCTGATACATCAAATGTATCATCTGAAGAAAGAATGATGTTATCATATAATAAAGAGAAAAATAAATTTATATCTACTGATTCAAATATTGCAAAAAAAATAGAATTAAATCAAGATTTATATGTAACAATTCTTGAACATAATAATCCAAAAGGAACAGAAAATATAGTTTCTTATGGTAAAAAACTTACGAGATTTGCTGAAGCAAAATACAATGATGCATTTCATGCAACTTTTTATGACATATGATGCAGATCAAATAGTAACAACATTTACACATGCAAGTGAAAATGACAGAAAAATTGAAATAAAAGTAGGCAAAATAACAGATAAAACAATATTAAACAAATTAAAAAATAATGATTCATCAGGTTTTTCAGATTTGAGTACATGATAGTAATAAATGGTTTATGTTCTTTTATGGATCTTCAGACTTTAAATGGGCAGATTTTGGTGAGGTAAAAGAAGATGATAGTGTTGCTCCAGGAAAATTACCACAAAAGCAGGAATGAACTATGTTATTATTGGGGCAAAGCAGTTGTAGGTGCTTTTGGGAATAGTAGCAAAAATGAAAATAAAAAATATAATTTTTAATTTTGAAAATTATAACATGAAAAAAAAAAAAGAGGGAGGTATTAAAAAACAGAATTTTAATACCTCTGGGGATAGGAGTAAAACAAATGAATTATATGGATGAAAATGAAGAATTATATAGAGCATGGATTGGAACAAAAAATCAAGATGAATACTATATGAAAATGAAAAATGGAGGATTTAACTGGGTTGCTGTTTTTCTATCAGATCTATTATTAATAACAAGAAAGATGTTTACTGAGTCAGTATTGTTATTAATGCTATTATTTCTTATAAATACAGTATTAGGAATTATAGGGGTATCAGAGACAGTATATAGAGTAATAAGTGTAATGTTAGCAATAACTTTAGGAGCTACATATTATCCTTTATATAAATGGCATATAAAAAGAAAAATAGAAAAATATAAAAGAAAAGGTTTAACATATGCTGCTCAACTAGATATTGCAAGAAAACATGGTGGAGATAAATTCACTGTTGGAGTAGTTTTAATGTTTATAGCATTAATTGCTCTTTATATAATCTTTAATTATATAATGAATGTAATATTATTAATTGTACATTCATAAAATTATTTCTTTTGTAATGATAGAAAAATATTTAAATAATTAGGAGAAATTATGTATTGCAATAAATGTGGAAATAAGGTTAATCTAAATCAACAGTATTGTAATAAATGTGGAAATACACTATTATATAATATGCAAAATGAAACAATTAATTATAATAGGTATAATTCACAGAATTATAATGTTAATAATAATTTTAATAATAAAAGAAAATTATTCTACCAATAGTAATAACAGTAGCAGTTGGATTATTGGGAGTAATTTTATGTATAATATTAGGTAACAACAAGAAAAAACTATTATTTTGATGAAGATGTTACGATAAATGAAACAGAACAAACTGCAACAGTTCAATCATCAACGAATGGAACTACAAGTTCAAAAGGAAAATATAAAACAGCAATTATAACTGACAATGTATATTCAGGAATTTTAGTAAAAAATATAGGAGATGCTAACAAATTAATTAGTGAAGATTCAACAAATCAAAAAAATCAGATTATCCAAAGGAAATATTACAAATTGAGAATAGTATAATACAAAAATATTCAATTACAGCTGTTAATTTAAAAAGAAATGGATGTGGAATTTGCAAAAGAATTAGAAAATGTTATAAAAAATATCTATACTAATTATCCAGGAGCAAGAGGACATTTAACTAATTTGACATTGACTAACTTGGATATGTCAGAAGCTGGTGTTATAGCTTTATTTAGACCTATATTTAAATTTGGAACATCAGATACAAATACAACAAGACCATGGATAATAAAGACACAAGTACAGTTAAATGCTAAATACTTTTTAAATCCAGAAAGAATTGATGTTGCAGTAGAAACAAGTTCAAAAGCTGGGCATTTTCCGAAAAAATGCAACGAAGTATTCACCTGTAGCACATGAATTTGGGCATTATTTATCTTTTATAGCATTGCTTAATAGTTATTCTACAGATTCGATTATAATAATTGGAGATAATGAATTACAAAATTATTATGATATATTTAGGGATTTTGGCAATGGTAGTTTTTCAAAGAAAATGATAGATGAAGCATACCAAAATTACATTAATGATAATGGAAATATTGATTATGATGAATGGGGAGGAAAAATTTCTGAATATGCTTTGGCAAAAGATGATGCAGGAAACTATATATATGATGAAACTATAGCAGAGGCTTTTCATGATGTTTATTTAAACAATGAAAAGCAAATATAGTAAGTAAATATATAGTTGAAGTTTTGAAAAAATATATAGAAGGATAGGTAGATAAAAGTGAATAATAAAATAATAAAGATTATTATACCCTTACTATTGCTTGTAACGATTGGAACTGTATCTTTTGCATTGTCTGAAGGAATTTTAATTAATGATGAAACTTTTTCATTTATAAATAAGGAAGAAAAAAATATTTTCTAATTTTGATAGTGAATTTGAAGTTACAAATAATAGTAATAATGAAAATAATGAATTAAAACAAACAATTACAGAATTAACAAAGAAAACTACATATCTACTATTAGGGGAAACAAATAATAGACATGAGAGTAGTGAAAATTATTTTAAAAAGACACCATGACTATTTAGATTTAAGATATGATCCAGAAATACCCAAGGATGAAAATTCTTATCTAGGGCTTGATGAAAATAGTCAAGAATATAAAGATGATATTTTATCAGGTTGGTGTGTTCCTGGAATATTTTCAATGATTAATGAGCTAGGCATAAGTTATAATTCATATGGAAATATTAGAGTATCAATAGTAAGTGATGAAATTGTAATAAGTTCAATAACTTTACCAGATGTTACTATGAAAGAGCAGGATACAGAAAATCCAATGAAATATAATTACATTAAGACAGATTTAACAATGGTGTATTATTTTAAAAATTAAATGATGAATATAAGTTATTATATTTATATGGTGAAACTAATAATGATATTGAAGAATATATGAATAAAAGTAATGAGAAAACAGGAGAATTGTCAAAAGATTCTGACTATAATTCTCAATTAGGAAGTGTATATGATTTTAGTAAAGCTAATGCAATTACAGATGATACATTAACAAAAATATATAACGAAAATAAATCAAAAATTGTATTTCTAAATTCTACATATAGTACTGGCTCTATTGCTTCAGCAAATGGTTTTTTCATAAATGAAGGAATAATAATAACAACATATAATTATTTAGAGAAGTCATTAATGAAAGCACAGAATGTGATTATTAGTGACAGTTCTGGTAATACCTATGAACTAGATGGAATTGTAACTATGAATGTAGAAAATGATATAGCAATTTTAAAAGTAAAAAATAAAAATGAAGCTAGTATAACAGTAGAAGATGTTAATAAAATTCAAAAAAGAAGATGCTGTAATTTCTTTAAATAGTAAAATGGGAATAGGTTTAACTACTTCAAAAGGTATAATAACAGCAACAGATAGTAATATACAAACATCTTTACCAGCAACAGAAGAAATACAAGGAAGTCCAATATTTAATTCTGAAGGACAGTTAATTGGCATGATAAATTCAAAAACTTTTAATGCAAGTATATCATTTGCCACTAATATTGATATATTAAGAGAATACTATAATAAACTGAAAACTAAGAATTATGATGATATTAAAGCAGTACCATTTAATGAAATTAAAGAAAACTACTACATAAAGTATAATGAAGAAATGATAATAAATAATATTCCTAAAAAATAAATTAGAAGAATATTCTAATGTAGAAAATATTGATAATATGATTGGACTTAAATTAGTAAAGGGATCATATAAAGATAATATTATTAGTTTAAGATATAAAAATGATATTTCTGACTATATTGATACAATGCAATTTGCTTCAGAGTATAGAAAAATTTAAAAAAAAATAAAGGTTATAAAGAAAAAAATATATCAGATTCTAAGGTTATGTACGAAAATAATGAATATCAAATAATACTTATGACAGAGTTTGATTATTTAATAATAGTTATGGTGAGAATATGAAAGAATTTATAGAAAAGAATAAAAAATGTATTGTTAATAATATTAGTAATTATAGTAATTATTGTTGGTATCTCTATATTTTTTATAATTAGGAATAATATAAAAACAAAAAATCCATGAAATTGATAGAAGCAATTATTCATTGAAATATGATAACACATGGAAAACTGTTAAGGAAGATGATAATGAAATTGAATTGTTACATAAAAAAGTAAAAGTAAGCTTGATTTAAAAATAAACGAATTAGAAGATGGAATTCAATATAAATCAATAGATGAAATATTTGATAGTTTATTATATAATATTCAAGGACAAAACAATAATTATAAGCTGATATATAAAAGAAAAAACGAAACTTACAAAAAATAATATTGATGGATATAAAATATTGTTTGAAGCTAATGATAGCCAAGCAGCTATATATTTTATAAAACAAAGGGAACAAGATAGCAGTAATTACTTATGAAGCTACATATACTTATTTTTGATATATTATTGGATAGTGTAAATAGTATAATTTATAATTTTAGTATTAAGGAACAAGTATTTAATGTAACAACAAGCATAAAATTAGAAACTAAGGAAATAAGTTATACAGAGCAAGAAGATATATCGAATTTATTAAATGATACAAGAAAAGAAGAAATAGCATCTTCAAATTATTTAGTTAATTATTCTATTCCAAATAATTTTAAAGCAATAGATTATGATACTAAATATGGTAGTTATAGATTTGAAAATCTTTCTATGGGAACAGATATTACTCTAAATACAAGTATATTAAAATGTAATTTATATGAATATTTAGATAGAGAAGATAGTCCTAATATATATGATAGTAATCTGAATTCTTATAATCAGGCTAAAGAAACATTAAATAAATTTGGAGAAGAACCAATAAGTTATATATACAAAAATAATTATTTATCAAATAATAAAATTACAGAAAATATAACTTTAGTATTTGAATTAAATAATAATCATATATTTATAGTTGAGATTTCTTCAAATGGTATAGGAATACCAGAAAAACTAGTAAAAATGATAAAGATCAACAAAATTGAAAATATTGCAAGCAATATAAAAATTGAGAAAAAAGATGGATATTTAATAGAAATTTAAAAAGATTTACAGATTTTACATATGAACAAACAGAAGAAATTACATTAAAAAATACCAGAAAATTATCAGGAATTAGATAAAGATAATAATTTATATAAAGAAAGACATTATGTATTAAATTATAGTGAAGAAAAAAGATAACTATGAATATGAAATATCGTACATGAAACAAATTCTTTAAGCATAGAAAGTGAATTGAAAATACTTGATGATGCTATAAATAAAGACTATGGTAAATATAAAGATTTTTCACCAAGTAATGATATTACAATAGATAATAGAAATTTCAAAGTATATGAAAGAGGTTATACAGCATTGAGTAATGCAACAGATGAAGAGGGGTACAGATATAAATATTATACAAATGAAAAAGTTTTATTTTATGAATTGCAAAATAATAATTATTTGGTTATAATTATTAAAGGTAATGATAATACAATTTCTGATGAACTGATAAATAAGTTATTAAATTTTGATATAAAAAAATCAAATAGAAAGTAAAAACTTAAATAAAAATTGTAAAAATGAAGGGAGAAAAAATATGAAATGTAATAATTGTGGAACAAATTTAGGGAAAGTGATGCATTTTGCCCAAGTTGTGGAACACCAGTACAAAGAACAAATAATGTTAATAATGAAGGGAATTATACATATGAAAGAGGAGTAAATCAACAAATGAATTATAATCAACAACAAGGTCAATATCAACAAAATTATGGACAACCATATCAAAAAAGTAAAAATGCAGGAGATATAGTAAAAATATGTGTGGGTACATTGATAGGACTTGCTATATTAGCTGCGATTATATTTGTAATTTATTCAGTAACATCTGCATTAAATAAAAATAATGATACTAATATAGATAATCCAGGTACTTCAACATCAATAGATAATAATTCTGGAGTAACTCCTGTTTCTAATAATAAATCATCATCTTATAAAGTGAATTTTAATGGATTTAAGTTATATATACCTGATAATTTAATGTATGAAATGGATTATACAAATGATGCTATTGTTATTGGAGATGCTGACCAAACATGGGTTGCACAACTATTAATAAAACAAGGTTCATTCCAACAAATAAAGAAAAATAAGAATCAATTAAATAGTTTATTAACAGAAGAATTTGGTGGATATAATGCAAAAAGTTTCAAATGCTGTTATAGAAACTGTAGGGGAGTTGAATATGTTTTACTAGAAAGTGAGGTTAGTGGAACAAGCATGATAGTGGGATATGCTGGTTTAAATTCTATGTACACGGCTTGTTTTACACTAATGAATGAAGACAATGATTTCAATAGAGATATGTTAAAAGATTTATCTAAAATTATTAGTAATGCTGAATATTCAGGAGATTCATCATATATGAAATCTAATGAAGGAATAAAAGCAACCGATTTAAATAAAGCATTTGATAAAATTTTAAAAAACAGAAGATGCGGAATAATAATATAAATAAAAGCAACACCAATAAAGGTGTTGTTTTTATCTCTTATTTTGCATAGTATAAAGATGATTAATAGTCTGATTAACAAAAGATTTATTATCATCTTTTAATTTTAGATAAACTGTAGATATTTCAGCAGGAAGAACATTAAAGCAATCATTAGAATTATTAATTGTCCCATTAAAGATATAGTCTGGAGTTACATCTAAAATGTTACAAATATCAATAATAAGTGAAATACTTCCAGATGAAATACCTCGTTCCATAGCACTTATATATTTAGCAGAAACATTACATTTTTCAGCAAGTGCTTCTTGCGTTAATTTCTTTTTAATCTAGCGATTTGAATGTTATTTCCAATTTCTTTTAAAAGAAGCTTCATTTTTCATACACAGACATCTCCTTTCAACATAAAAATAATATATGAATAATGGCAAAAATAAAACATACATATATTAGAAAAAATGCCAAAAGTAAAACAAAATATTGATAAAGTGTTTTATATGTGCTAAAATAGTATGTAGAAAAAAAGAATATGAGTAATTTCATATTCTTACATTTATTTGACTAAAAAACATATAAATGTATAATTTTAGATAACATTGTAAAATTAAATAAATAATAATTAATCAAATAGGTTATCAGTATTTTCGAATATTTGATCATATGTAATTTGTAATACTTTACAAATAGCTATAATTTCAAAATCTTTTAATAACAATTTTTGATTTTCAATTTGAGAAATATCAGAGTGATAGATATCAATACCTAATAAAGATATCTTGTCAGATAATTCTCTTTGAGTTAGATGACGCAATTCTCTGTATTTTTAATGTTTTTTCCAATAGCGTTTGATTGTCCGTTTAGTTTCTTTTATTTGCATACTAATTATTCCTTTCAAATATTAATTATTATTCTCTTATTTTACAATATCTATTTACTAATCTTGGTAGACTATTTCAACCAAAAACAAAATAATTAAAAAAGTAGGGGAGTTTATGAAAGAAGATATAGATGTATTAATAAAAAACATATGTGAAAAACAAAATTATGATGAAATGCTAATAGGATTAATAAACATGGGAAAAGATAGCGAAATAAATAATATCTTAGAAGGATTAGATGCAGATAATAGCATAGATGATAAGAAAAAAAAGAGAAATATATGAAAAGATTTTTGAATATGTAAGTAATATAAACGAAGAATTAAAAGAAAATGTTAAGAAAATTTTTGAAATGGGTGTAAAAGATACAATAAAAGAATTAAGAAATAATGAAGAGAGAATAAAGAAAATTGATAGTATAAGAATAATAATAGCAGATGATAATAAGACTATCTGTGAGTTTATAAAGAAAGCGTTAGAAAGATATGAAGAAATAGAAATTTTAGGTATTGCTAATACTGATGCTGAAGAAATAGAAATGATAGAAAAATTTGGGCCAGATATAGTAATAACAGATCTTATGAGAAATCATAAATATACTGGATTAGATATTATAAAAAGAATATTATAAAAAGTCAAAAGGTCCAGAGTTTCTAGTGATTTCAGCAGATAGAAAACAAGATGTAATAAATAATGGATTAGAAGTAGCTGGATATATACAAAAAACGTATATGGACTATGATGATATCTATGATGAATTAAAAAGAATCAAAGAGGAAATCAAGAATAAAAAAAATAATAGCAGTTTAGAATTTGAAAAGTGGCAAGAAAGATATTGGAATGATAAAGTAATGGATTTAACAAAACATCTAAACAAAAAAAGAGCTAAAGACAATAGAAAAATTAAATATTAAAATAAAAAATGTAATTTGTACAATGCAGGAATTCAATGCTTTAGAATATGAGTTATATTTATATTATGAAGATGAAGATTTTGAACCAGAAGAACAAGAATATAAAAAACATTAGACAATACAGGAGTAAGCGAAAGAGAATATAAGAGATTAATGAAAAAATAATTAAAATTGATAATATTTATTATAAATATTATAATAAATAAGAACAAGTAGTAATTAGATATAATAAAAAAAATGTAGTGTAATAAAAAAAATTTATTAAAATATAACAATTTTTCTTAAAGATGTGGTATAATATAAAATATAGGAAGGTTGTGATTATTATGCAAAGAGAAATTACAGTTAGAGAGTTTGAAGATACAGTAACTAAAATTGATGATATACAAGAACCAATAATTGTAAAAAGAGATAATAAAAAGATTTAGTAATAATAAGTTTAGAGCAATATCAAAGAGAAATGTTTTTAAACAAACTTGAAAAAAAGTAAACAACAATATAAAGAAGGTAAAGTTCATAGTGCAAGAACTGTTTTCAAGGGGTTGAGAGAAAAATATGGATACTAATAATTATGAAATTGTATTAACTGATATAGCAAAAGAAGAAATAGAAGAAATATATGAATATATTTCGCAAGAGTTATCTGAAATATCAGCAGCTAATAGACTAATGGATAAAATAGAACAAAATTTTTAAGATTAGAACAGAATCCATATTCATGTGTGGAAGTACATATAAAACCACATAATGAAGTATATCGTAAATTAGTTATAGATAACTATATTGCACTA